>Ga0308156_1000838_pt1 | contig 46993 bp, 53 predicted proteins | sample PhyAR2_FD_201041 | JGI IMG/M metagenome (GOLD analysis project Ga0308156, IMG submission 201041) | Phyllosphere microbial communities from UC Gill Tract Community Farm, Albany, California, United States - DLSL A.R2 | ecosystem: Host-associated > Plants > Phyllosphere > Unclassified | place: USA... | reverse complement strand
AGCAATCAGCGGTGTAGACCGCAACCGGGCGGCTGCCGGTGCTGATGATGCCATCTGACTCGCAGCTTTTTGGCGGCGTATTTTCAATATCGGTCACCACGGTGGCGCTATGACGCTGATGGCCATAAGCTGCATCGGCAGGCGGGGGATCGCCAGCCGCCTGAAAGGCGTAATCCAGCCAGTCGAGCGAGTCGAGTAAGGTTGAGCGCGGGGTCACGGCCATAAGAATCTCCTGTCATAACGGCGTGCGTTGAGCTCCCCACAGCTTACGTTAACTGCTACATTTTTGAAGCTTTCCCACTCCGACCTTTCTCACCTTAAGGATGACATGATGAAAACCTCAGCAAAACTCGCCGCGTCCGGACTGGTTGCGCTGCTGTTAACCGGCTGCGCAACGTCGTCGCACCAGACGGCACAACAGCAGCTCGGCCAGCAATCGGTGCTGGCGGTGAACTGGTTCCAGCAGTCAGGCGAATATCAGGCCCTGACCTGGCAAGCCTTTAACAGCGCGCGCCTCGCGTTTGACCAGGCACCGTCACTGACCGGCAAACCTAAAGCGGTGATTGTCGATCTGGATGAAACCATGCTGGATAACAGCGCATACAGCGCCTGGCAGGCGAAGAACGGCCAGCCGTTCAGCAGTAAAAGCTGGTCGGCCTGGACTCAGGCGCGGCAGGCCAAAGCGGTGCCGGGCGCGCTGGAGTTTGCGCGTTATGTCACTCAGCACGGTGGCACGCTGTTCTATGTGTCGAATCGCGATCAGCAGGACTACGCCGCCACGGTTGCCAATATGCAGCAGCTGGGCTTTCCCAACGTCAGCGACAAAACGGTCCGCCTGAACACCGACAGCTCGAACAAACAGGCGCGTTTCGATGCCATCAAAAATGAAGGCTACAACGTGGTGCTGTACGTCGGCGATAACCTTAACGACTTTGGCGGTGCGACCTGGCATCAGGGCAATCAGCAGCGTCGTGATTTTGTGAACCTGAACCATCAGCAGTTCGGCACGCAGTTTATCGTGCTGCCTAATCCTCTGTATGGCGACTGGGAGAGCGGAATGGCGGAAAATTACAATAAACTGACGCCGGAACAGCAACTGTCGGTGCGGGAATCACGGCTGCAAAGCTGGAACGGTAAATAATTCGTCAAGAAAAAGAGCCTGACCTGTTCAGGCTCTGTTAACAAACGGTCCTGATTTACTTTCATGTGTCACTATTTTGCTGCAAATTAAATAAATCATCTCTTGCTCCATTCTTATATTAAACCCGGCACGTTTCACTGCCTGTCAGGCTTAAAGGCGGTGAATTATGCTAATGGTTAATTTTCATAATTAAGAGTATTCCTGGTAAATAGCCAGCCGTCTGGTATGGCAGCATTTACCCCCGCTAAAAGTAATTGTATTTATTTGTCATGGGTAACTTTAGTTATTTAACGTTTTAATTTTAGTTAATTGATTTTAAGAGATTAAATATCTTAATCGCCATTTTATTCAGTCCCGTCGCGCTTAATTAAATTTACTGGTCATTGACCGTAACTGACATATTTTTGACAAAAAGTCACGCCTGATGGCACGCCAGAATATGGGTCGTGCATTAGTAATGATTAGCGTCTATAACCTTTTTCTGTGACTGGCTTCTTATTTCACTGACGGCTCGCGCTTTATTTGTGAGTCGATACACTTCGTGGTTGGCCGGGATGCGACCTCCCGGTAGTAGAGAGAAGATGATTGTGACGACACTTAAACCCTTATTAGCGAAAAATCGCAGTTGGGCATTACAGCGCCGCCAGCGTAACCCGAATTATTTTGAAAAATTCCTGCATCAACAAAAGCCTCACTCATTATGGATTGGCTGCTCGGACAGTCGCGTACCGGCAGAGGTGTTAACCGGCTCCCATCCTGGCGAACTTTTTGTGCATCGCAATATCGCCAATATGGTGGTTGAGGATGACGACAATTTGCTCAGCGTATTGCAATACGCGCTCTTCTTTCTCGGTGTGAAACGGATTGTATTAAGCGGCCACTATGGCTGCGGTGGCGTAGAGGCCGCGCTGAATCTGCCCGGCAGCGTGCTGGAACATCAGGACTCGGCGCTGGCGCGCCGTATCAGCACACTGCGGCAGGCGATTGAGGCTGGCCTGGCGGAAACTCCCGCAGCCGAAGAGAGCCAGAGCGATCTGCTTGACCGCCTGGTTGAGGCCAACGTGAAGGCACAATTCGCCCGACTGGTGAAAACCGAACCGGTCCGGCAAATCTGGCAATCGGGCCAGCCACTGGAGGTGTTTGGTTGTGTTTATGACCTGCGCACCGGCCATCTCAAAGAGTTGATTCAGCAATCTGCAGAGGAACCTTCACCATGAATCTCGATACCCTACGCCGTGATATCCCAGCGGGGCTGGTGGTTTTCCTGGTCGCTTTGCCACTCTGTCTTGGCATTGCGCAAGCCAGCGGATTACCGCCGTTTGCCGGCCTGCTGACCGGGGTGATTGGCGGCCTGGTCGTCACTTCCCTGAGTCCGTCACGGTTTGCCGTCAGCGGCCCGGCGGCCGGTCTGGTCACAATTGTGGTGGCCTCGATGGCCTCGCTCGGCAGCTTTTCCGCCTTTCTCACCGCGCTGATTATCGCCGGTGCCTTGCAATGCCTGTTTGGCCTGATGCGCGCCGGGCGGTTTATCTCGCTGGTGCCGGGTAGCGTGATTAAAGGCATGCTGGCAGCGATTGGCCTGTTACTGATCATGCAGCAGATTCCGGTCGCGCTGGGCGCGGCAGGAGATGCCGAACTGATTTCGCTGGTCACAGGCGAGATGACTTTCTCGCTGCCGGCGATGCTGGTGGCGGGCATCGGATTGGCTATCCTGTGTTTGTGGACCACCGCGCCGGTGAAACGCATCAAGGCGCTGGCGTGGATCCCGGGGCCGCTGATTGCCGTGCTGATTGGCTGTCTGGCGACGGTGGTGGGCGGACGCCTCTATCCTGAGATGGCGGGTGGGCTGGCGCGCATCTCACTGCCGGCGTTTGACAGCGTCTCTGCGCTGGTGGCGGAACTGGAGACGCCAGACTGGATGGCGTGGCAAAACCCGCAGGTATGGGTGGTGGCGCTGACCTTAGCGCTGGTGGCCAGCCTGGAGACCTTGCTGAGTCAGGAAGCGCTGAAAAAGCTTCGTCCACAGACGCCGGCACCTTCGCCAAATAGAGAGATGTTTGCCCAGGGGATCGGTAACCTGGCCGCCGGCTTTCTGGGCGCAATGCCGATTACCGCGGTGATCGTCCGCAGTTCAGTGAACGTCAGCGCGGGCGCACAAACCAAACTGTCGATTTTCATTCACGGCGTACTGCTGCTGATTTGCGGGATGTGGTTTAGCGAGATGCTGAACGCCATTCCACTGGCCAGCCTGGCGGCAGTGCTGCTCTATACCGGCTACAAGCTGGCAACGCCGCGTCTGTTTGTGGAACAGTTCCGCATGGGCGCTCAGCAGTACGTGCCGTTCCTCGCCACCATCGTGGGTATTATTACCCTGGGAATGCTGGTCGGTATTGGTATCGGTATCGCCACGCAGATCCTCTACAGCATCTACAAAAGTCATCGCAACGCGCTGCAGCTCACCCGTTACGACGACCACTACGTGCTGCGCTTTCAGCAGAACCTGACCTTTATGCATAACCCGAAGCTGCAGGGGCTGCTGGATGAGATCCCCGAGAACAGCGTGGTGATCGTTGATAACGACAACGCCGAATATATCGATCCGGATGTCAAAGCGGTGCTGAAGGATTTTGGCGATAATGCAGATAAACGCGGAATTCGCCTCAGTCAGTGGCCGGTTGCGGTAAAATAGCCTTAAGCGCAACGGTTAACACGTCAGAGCAGCAAAAATCGGATATCTCGGATATCCGGTTTTTTTATTTACGGGGCATAATTGGCCCCATTCCCGCTGCCGCCTGACGTGTTTCACCTGTAAGGGGGCAATTTGCCCGCTGATTTCAAAGTTAGCCCATGAATAGTGGTTTTATCGCAGGATGACTTTGGTGGCGCCCAGGATTAAATCATTCTGACGCCACGCCCCTTTCAGGTTGGCGTGGACAGCCCGTCTCTCTGCGACAAGGTCCGGATGTATGCACGTTAAGCTGTTTGAAGAACACAATGTTAAGAAAAATGCACTCTCGCTGTTTTTGATTACCTTGCTGTTCTGCTTTATCGGTGGGCATCTGCGCATTCCACAGGAGCTGTCGCTGTTCTGGCCGGTCAATGCGATCGTTGCCGGAGTGATTGTCCGCAACCCTTTCCTGCATCAGGCTCGCTACTATTTCACCTGCTTTAGCGCAATGGTGTTTAACGATGCGGTTTTTTCCGGCTGGACGCTGGCAGCCTTTACTCTCAACGTTGCCAACCTGCTGTTTATTCTGGTCGCCGTATCGTTGCTGGTGAAGCATCTCCAGCATGACTCCGGCAGCGAACGCATCACCAGCGTGTTACGCATTTTCCCGGCCTGCCTGCTGGCGGCGCTGGTCTGTGCGGCCTGGGGGGCACTGGCGCAGCAGGCCAATTTTGATGCGGCGCTGGCGACCGCCTGGGGCGACTGGTTCAGTGAACAGTTCTCAACCGGGCTGATGCTGTTGCCGTTCTTACTGACGCGCGACTGGCGAACCCTGTCGCCACGTCAGCTGTTGCAGGTCCGTAAGCTTTCACCGGTGATCGCGGTGGTCTTTTCGCTGGTGGTCGGTGCGATGATGGGCGGCGCGGGCAGCCTGACGTTCCCGGTACCGGCGCTGGTCTGGTGCGCTATCGTATTGCCGATGACCCTCACCAGCCTGGTGATTTTACTGACCGGCATCACCGAGATCATTCTGGTTTCTCACGGCGTGATGAACATTCAGGGCAATGATAATCTGCTGCCGATCAGCCATCTGACCTCGGCGCGGCTGGGCGTAGCGACAATTGCCATCAGCCCGCTGATTGTGGCCGCGAGCATGGATGCGATCCGTCAGCTCAATCAGCGACTCGCGCTGCGGGCCAATTACGATTTCCTGACCCAGCTGCTATCGCGATCCGGTCTGTATGAGAGTCTTCGAACCGAACCGTTCAGCCCGTCGCGTAAAGCCGGTGTGATCCTGCTGGATGTCGACTATTTCAAAACCATTAATGACAATTTTGGTCATGATGCTGGCGACAGCGTACTGGAAGAGATCGCCCGCCGTATGCAGCGGGTGGTGGGCAAAAAAGGGCGTATCTGCCGGTTTGGCGGGGAAGAGTTTGTGGTGGTGCTGTTTGATCAGGATCCGGAAGCGCTCTATTTTCTCGCCGAGTCGATTCGTCAGACAATCGCGAAAGAGAAATTCTGGCTGCAGGGCAGTACGGTCACGGTGACGGTCAGTTCAGGGCTGGCTCATGGCAGCGCTGGCGATGCGAGTGACTGGCCACGGATGATTAACCGGTTGATTTCGGCAGCCGATAAAAACCTCTATCTGTCGAAACGCAATGGCCGTAATCAGACCTCGCCGGTTAATCATCGCGCCATTACCAGCGACGTGGCCTGAAACCACGTCGCTGAGAGCGATTAGCTGACGCTGCTTTTCAGGCTGCTGGCCTGCTGGTGACGTTCCAATGCCAGCTCGATCAGGCGGGTAATCAGATCCTGATAGCTGAGTCCGGCTGCCTGCCACAGTTTGGGATACATGCTGATATTGGTGAAGCCGGGCAGGGTGTTGACTTCGTTGACGATAATCTCGCCTTCATCGGTCAGGAACACATCGACCCGTGCCATACCGAAACACTCCAGCGCACTAAACGCCCTGATGGCAACCTCACGAATCGCCTCGCTGACCGCCGCAGGAATCGCCGCTGGTACCACCGTCTGCGCGCCAGTTTCAGAGATGTATTTGGTGTCATAAGAGTAGAACGCATCATGCACCACGATCTCGCCGCAGGGGCTGGCCTGCGGGGCATCATTTCCCAGCACGGCACACTCGATCTCGCGACCTTTTATCCCGGTTTCAATCAGCACTTTACGGTCAAAGGTAAAGGCCAGTTCCAGCGCCGCCTCAAAGGCGTCCGCACTGTCGACTTTGCTGACGCCAACCGAGGAGCCCTGATTGGCAGGTTTGATAAACAGCGGCAGGCCAAGGCGGGCGATCACCGCGTCGGCATCCAGTGTGGCGCGCTGAGACTGGGTGACGCTCAGCCACGGGGCGACTTTCAGGCCGGCATCGCGTAACAGGCGCTTGGTAAAGTCTTTATCCATGCTGACCGCAGAGCCCAGCACGTCAGAACCGACAAACGGCAGCGAGGCCATGCGCAGTAAACCCTGCAGAGAACCATCCTCGCCCAGCGTGCCGTGTACAATCGGGAAAATCACATCGATCTGCGACAGCGGATGCGCATCGCGACGGGTAATCAGCGGTTGCTGCTGGTTGCCGGGCACCAGCGCGACATCTTCAGCCGCGCGATTCAGGGCAATCAGAGCCGGATTTTCAGCATTCAGTAAGAAGTCCGAAGCATCATTAAGACGCCAGTGCCCCTGCTTATCGATACCCAGCAACACTACCTCAAACCTGGTTTTGTCGATCGCATCGAGAATATTTTTGGCCGACTGCAACGACACTTCATGCTCAGCCGATTTGCCGCCAAACACGATCCCTACCCGCAACTTTGTCATCAATTTCTGCCTGCTGAAAAATCAAAACCACAAGATAGCACGCAGTTCTCCGATGAAAACAGGGCAGCGCGGCAGAATGTTGGCTGGGAAGGGGCAGGCACAAAAAATAACAGGATGGATGGCGGACTAGCCAACCCGAAGAGGCGCTAAGGCGGGAATTTATGCGGCGCTGCTGCTTAAGACAGTGAAACCTCAGGCTGCTGAAGCCTGTCCGGCATCAGGCACAGCAACGGGCGGTTTACCGGCATGTCGGGTTTTATCTTTGCGGCGGAAACGGACTGACTGCCGATCCCAGCGATCGCTGTTGGTAAGAAACGCCTCATCATCCGCTTGAGATAAGGGTTAACCGTAACACTCTGCCTGGCCGCAAGATCTCGCTGCTGACCACCAGGTAGGAAGCTAACGTCTTATGAATTTTTCACTCTGATGGCCTGACTGTCATATTTTAACGGTGGTTGAGAAGCCATCTGATATAGCCAATCGGCCAGACGACAACATTATTAAATAATCCCAGCGGTAGAGCGATGTTGCAATTTTCAACCGTGTGAGCGCCGTCAAATTCATATCATAAAGATTTGAATATACTAGAATGGTAGTGCGGTTTTTGTGAACAGAAACCACCACCTTGCGACAACACATCCCGGGCTTAGATACCACTTTTACCTTGTCCGCTTTACGCGATTGATGATGAGGAACAGTCACTATTCATAATTCAGACCTTAATTTCATTGGGTTATTGTTTGTGATGATGATGATTACAGTGAGCGAGTAATTAAACGGACGGATAGAGGTTATCGCAAAGGTAACAGATAAATGAAGTAACTTTCAGCGATGTTCTGTTCAAAATTTCAGTTTAAAAATATTCTCATCCTGTCACTATCTTGAGGCTCTATATGCTACCTTTTTTATCACTTTTTTGGGTGCTGGCAGGAATTGTTATCCTGGTTGTGCTTAACCTGAAATATAAAGTCCATAATATATTTTCTTTACTGATTGCCGGAATATTTGTCGCCATTATGGTCGGCATTCCGTTAGAAAAAGTGGTTACGGTTATTCAGCAGGGGATTGGTAGCATTATGGGCCACCTCGCGCTGATTATTATATTCGGCGCGATCATTGGAAAATTCATGACGGAATCAGGGGCCAGCCAGCAAATTGCCGATACCGTTATACGCCATTGTGGCACCCGCTATCTCTCCATCGGCCTGATGTTTATAGGGGTGATATTCGGCATCGCAATGTTTTATGAAGTCGCATTCCTGATTGCCATGCCATTAGTGATGAACATCGCGGTAAAAGCCAACATTCCTTACATGAAGCTGGTGATCCCGACGGTAGTGGGGGCCACGATGGGACACAGCCTGTTCCCCCCACAGCCTGGCCCGATCGCCTTAATCAGTGCGTTCAATGCCGATATCGTCCAGGTTTATCTTTATGGCGTAGTGGTAATTTTGCCCGCCTTATACTGTGCCGGTATTTTATTACCGAAGTTTCTGCCAGGGATAAATCACATCCCGCTAAACTCAGTTATTAAGCCGATTGAGGAAATCGATTCGCAGCAGCTTCCCTCGTTTAAAATCAGTATCCTGATCCCGTTGATTCCGGCCATCCTGATGATTCTGGCTTCGGTGGTCAGGCCGCTGGCGGGTGAAGCGTCGATCCTCACCCAGGTGTGCAAATTACTTGGCAGCGCAGAAATCAGCATGCTACTGGCGACTTTTACCGCGATTTGGTTTCTCGGTGTTAAACGCGGCATGACGGCAGATGGCATTACGCAGCATGTCTCAAAGTCGATTTCTCAGATTGCCAATGTGCTTTTTGTCATCAGCGCCGGCGGCATTCTGAAGCAGGTGATTATCGATTCTGATGTTGGCGACAGCATTGTTCAGCTGATGAGCCACGTTCCGTTCTCGCCCTTTATTATCGCCTGGTTAATCACTGCCGTTATCCGCATTCTTACCGGGCAAGGCGCAGTTGCCGCAATCACCTCCGCCGGCATTGTCGCGCCGATGATTGGCGCCTTCGATCTCAATCCCGCCTTAATGGTGCTTGCTGTCGCCTGTGGCAGTAACACAATTACCTTGATGTATGACGGCGGCTTTTTGCTGTTTAAAGAGACGTTTGGCATCTCTATGAAGGACACCTTTAAAACCTGGGGATTACTGGAATTAATTAACTCGGTAGTCGGGCTGGGGATGGTGATGCTGATTAGTCAGTTTATCTGATGTTGGGTTGCAAACCCCAACCGGATTGTTGTGAGTTAATATTCACTTCCCGGCCAGCAGGTGACTTCTTAACCAGTTGGCCGGGAAAGGTGTCGGCGGCCGCTGTGACGCCTGTTATGCATGACCAGAACAGTACGGAAAAAGTCATCACATCGAGCATATTTAACGGCGACACGAAAAACCTATCTGGAAATAATTTGCTGGAAGCACCCGGTTTAAACAGGCGGGAAAACCTGATCTGGCGGCATAAAATAAGAGTCGTTTTTTGTCTAAATTATTGAAAGATCCGGAGGTCTATGCTGAATTTAACCTGCGCTAAAGAGATTGTTGCGTGTTATGCAATTTTTGTAGCCGATGTTAAAACGGTTCGCGTGAATTTTGTTATGCCTTTTATTCTGATAATTGTGAAATGTAATGTGAGGTTATTTCGCTTTAGGAAATCACCGATGTCATGATATTTTCTATTTTTTATATAATGACAAATTCGCTATGCAACTTCATAAAATCATCATACCCGCTTTCTTCAACAGGTTTCAGTGTGTAGGGCCAGAGTGCTTAATATTGTGCTGTAGGGGTTGGGCCGTAATTATTGATGAAAAAACGCATCAAAAATATATCTCATCTTCACATTCCGAAATTTCAAAGATAGCGAAGGAAAACCTTATTCTCAGGAATAAAGGGGCGGATGATTACTCAATTATTAAGATGAATGAAAAAGGGGAGTGTCCGTTCCTTAATGAAAATAAGCTGTGTATGGTACACCAGGATCTAGGCGAGAGTGCGCTATCGTATACCTGCAGTTCTTACCCACGGCTTAGAAAATGTTTTGATGACCAGACTCGCCATATTATGTCGCTCTCATGCCCGGAAGTCGTTCGGCTTGTACTTTTTGATCCGGATGCGATGGTGGTACAGCAGGAGGAAAGACAACTGACAGAGTATGAAACTCACCTTGTTGAACAACGCCCATCGGTCACGCAGGCCGAAAAAGTGGTCCATCTTTTTGCCTGGAATTTAATAAAGTCGCCTGCTGTTAAAATTGAAGACAATTTAATGGCGCTGACACAATTTATTTTATATCTGCAAAGTATCAACTTCGATTTGCAGAATCATTTAATCGATGTCGAAAACGTCTATGAAGCATTGCTGGCAGAGTTACAAGGCGGTATATCTTTACTGGGACCAGGCAATCTGACCCGTACAAACGCAATACGGTATCTGGCGCTATCCGCAATGGGAAAATTCTTAGCTAAAAAATCTGCACGAGACAGTTTCATTATTAATGAACATCAAGCCGTTATGGAATATTTGGGATACGCAAACCAAAATGATCCCAGTATACTTGATGCCAAATTCGAAAAAATCAACCAGCAGTGGCAAATGTTATGCAGGGAATCATGTCTGTCAGAGCCCTATGTATTACGAAACTACCTGCTGTATAAACTTTATAGCACTTATTTTCCCGCTAACAGTATGGCAACCATCATGCACCAGTTGTATCGCATTGTTCTGGATTTTTTCTATATGAAAACCGTACTTAGCGTAAAATCGATGCAGGAAGATATCGATCAGAAGGCCGTGATGAAAACCCTCGCGAGCCTTTCAGCTTATACGATGCACGATGAAAAAATTAATGATCGCATGGACACTGCGATTGATATAATTAACAGCGATGACAAATTCTCTTGTCTGTTACTGATTGGATAAACCCGTCTGCAGAGAGTCAGTCATCGTTCGTTATTGCTGGCAGAGCATGTTTCAGGGGTGAGTTTCCGTCAGCAAGCCTTTTCCCTGTGGTCATTGCCCCGCCTGAAACAGTCAATGTTATTGACTGTATTGACGCCGCCAGACGGTTGAAATCAACACACTCAAGCTGGTTCATTTGATATTGCCAGATCTAATTTGAGGTGCGCAGCTGAAAGGCCAGTGATTCGGTTTCTGGAGCAGAAAGCCTGCTCCTTGAGGCTGAAGCCGGGATTACGATCAGGCGTAATCCGACACGCGCAACCGGCTAAAGCTGGTGTCTGAAAAAACACAATCTAAGCGTCTGAAGGTTCACCATAAAGTTTGCTAGCAATCCTGAAGACATTAACTTCACCCGGTATTGCAATCTATCCTGGTAGAGTTCTTACTGAGCGTATTATTTCAGCAGCAAAATAAATAGCTGGGTGACATTCAGGATTTATTTTGCGAACCCAAATCCGACCTCAGACTGGCGCTTTGCTTGATACCAGCTTAAACAGCGCCGCCACTTTATCGCCACATCCACAGTCAGAAACAAAAAAACCACCTCAAAGGTGGCTCTGATACGCTGATTTAACAGCTTAATTTGGTGGCCCCTGCTGGGTTTGAACCAGCGACCAAGCGATTATGAGTCCCATTTCTAAACTAGAAAAACCAGTAACTTACTGATTTTTATGTTTTCTCTAGACCGAGTAGCGATGAAAAGTGGCACATAGTGTTGCGCTCTGCTGCCACTTTGCTGCCAAAAAAGAGCACTTATCTTGTATCTTAAGCAAGGAACTCATTAAGTAGATGTTAAAAACCATCCTGTACATAATCAGAGTTTATTTTTTTTAGATAAACGTCTTTTACAAAATCTTTTAAAGAAGTAAGTTCAGGATCGGAAAGATCCCGTTCCTGTAAAAACTTATTTACAAACTTGGGTCCATGCGAGCCGGTTTCTGGGCTAAAATTTTCAATCTCACCTAAAGGAACAAGGAATATTCCAATTTCCTTTAAGTTATTATTCAATTCTCTGAACTTGTTCCTTATGTCGCCAGAAGGTAATCCATTAACACCATGTCTTTTTACTTCGCTCCAAGGTTTTCTTTGTTTAAATAATTCTTCAACTTGACTCTTGGATATTTTTTCTGCCTCTGTATTGGTTATAATATTTATCAAATAAGACTTAAATTCTTGCGCCGATTTTGTTTGTATTCTTTGTGTTACTTCTGAATTAATCATCTCCCAAAGTTTGATAGTTTCAATTTTTTTTGAATGATTGCAACCAAAAGCATCAAGAGCTTTTGTAAAAGTGGCTCTTTCGGATATAAGGTCAAAATCATATATGGCTTTAACGGGCACTCCTGCTAATCTTAGAATTTCTGCTATTCCTGCAATAGCATGTTTGCCACCAGAAGGTACAAAAGATGTGTCAGGGAAAATGATGTTTTCATTCTCAATGATATAATCTGCTGTGTAATTTATCAATCTGCAATCACTATCATCTTCACAAATTATAACTTGCTCATGAAAAATACTGTCAAGTGCGTTGGAATATTTTAAGTTTGGTTGAGACCATAAAGATTTAATGGCAGGCTGATCGACTTCATGTAAAGTACTTTTATCTTCGTCTCTCTGTATTCTTATAATTCTTAAGTTTCCTTTGGTTCCCTCTAAAAAACCTCTCATTATATCACTGCTGTGAGTTGCTACGATTAGCTGACTATCGACTTCTTCTGCTAATGCTTGTCCAAGTTTTCTCATTTGTGGAGGGTGTAAGAATGCTTCTGGTTCATCAATTAAAACAGTACTGTAATCATATGCAATTGTTTCGAATAGTATTCCTGCATAACTTTTTACTCCATCGCCCTGCTTATCGAGCAGAGGATAATTTCTAAGCTTGTTGACATACTCATCACTAACGCGGTCAACTACGCCTTGAATACCTTCAGGGTCAACTATATGAATTGGTAATACGCTTCCTCCCCTATAATCAAAAGCAAGGCCTTTGTTAAAAGCTTTTTTAAATATATTGCTAACTCTTTCCATTAATTCACTGTTATCATAGAGAATATGCTGTGGTTTAGACTTTTGCTGTTTTCTAGTAATGCTTTGTTGTTGGTCGCATATTGTCAATCGGTCTTTAGCGGTGATATTTTTAATAAATAGTGTTGAAAGATCATTTAATTTATAGTTTGAATCCCAATATATAAAGTGGCTATTATGAATTCTTGATTGACCAATGACGTGAAAGTTATCTTCAGATTCACCATTGTTTTTAATGTAGTTGATTAAATCATCAGGTGTTCCGATTTTTTCTAATTCTACATCATGTATAACAATGTTATCTTGTGCCTTTCCGGAAACAGTTGCGATTAAATCACGCAAGGTCTGAGATTTACCGCTATTGTTAGGGCCGACTATTAATATTTTATCTTTTTCGTTCAGATCAAGCTTTTGACCGCCAGAGAATTCAATGGATTTTATATAAACTTTTGGTTTTTCGTACATATCATTTTCCTGAGTAATCTAATGGATTGTACTTGATAGCATCTTCTAAATGTTCAGGTGAAAAATGAGAATATCGCATCGTCATTTTTATATCCGTATGTCCTAATATACTCTGGAGCACTAGGATATTGCCGCCGTTCATCATGAAATGAGATGCGAAGGTGTGACGTAAAACGTGCGTCAGCTGCCCAGGCGGTGTTTCGATACCAGCGCGCTGCATAGCCTTTCTAAAAGCTGAATAGCATGGTTTAAATAGCACCTGCGCTTTTCTGCTCGATGGCAACTCTGCCTGTAATTTCTCAGTTATCGGCACCGCTCGGTTTTTCTTGCCTTTAGTTTTCACATAGATGATTTGCCCGGCGCGGATTTGGTTGCCCTTCAAGCCTTCGGCTTCACTCCATCGTGCGCCAGTTGCTAGGCAGATTTTCACTATGGTCGTTAGGTCTTTGGAGCGGCTGTTCTCACATTCGACGAGAAGAGTTCTAATTTCCTCAGTGGTGAGATACGCCATCTCCGATTCACTGATTTTAAACTCTCGCACGTTTTCTAAAGGGTTCGGTGCGGTCCATTCATCTAACCGGTGCAGCTCGTTGAACATTGCCCTGAAATACGCCAATTCTAAATTGACCGTGCGAGGCGTAACTGTCTTCACTCGAGTGGAGCGGGTGATCTTTCCGTTTAACCGCTGCTCGCGATAAGACGCAAAAATTTTCGCGTTAAACTCGGTTGCGAGTGGGTTTCCCATCGCCTCGCAGGCGAACGCCATAGTGGTTCGCCGCTTCTCACCATCCGCCAACGTAATGCCATGCGTGTTGAACCACAATTCAACCAGCTCAATTACCCGCCGCTTATCTGCTTTCTCTCCCAGCCAGGGCTTATCTTGAGCCTGTTCTTTTACGAACTTCTCATAGGACTGTGCTTCGCCCTTCGTAGCAAACTGGCGGCGAATCCTCTTGCCGTCTCGGCCGTTCGGGAATACCTGAGCTTGCCATTTTCCGTTGGGTAATTTGCTAATCGCCATGCTTTGCCTTTAAAGATACTCAGTCCGGGCAAGGACTTTGCCCAAAACCTTGATGTCATCCGCTTTGCACTCGAATGAGGCTTTTCCATTCTCAACGCGAACACGCCCGCCAGGAAAGCGGTAAAGCTCTTTAACGCTTATGAGCTTATCAATCTCGATGAGCCATAGTCCATCGGTGATCTCTGCAGCAGTCATATCAACCAGGTAATTCTGTTTCTCGAAATGTACTAACAGAGGAGCCTCAACATCGCCTGGCAAGAGCTGAGTGTCATATTCAACCCAAGCAGAGGATGAAAAGTTCCCATTTGTGATTTTCTTGAGTTCGATCTTGTTGGGTTTCTCATCTTTTTTTGTGATGTTTGAATCACCACGGCCGTACGTCAGCCACTCAAGCGAAGTACCCGTTTCCATAGAGCAGATGAGCACCCAGTCAGCCGGAAAGTTCCCGCGCATTATGCGGTTAGCCATAGTGCTTTGAGAAACATTCAAATGGCGGCACAGCGCCTGTCGGGATGAAAAGCCATATGCCTGGACGATGCGTTCAATGGGATCTTTACCACCCTCCGGTAAAGTTGGTGCTTTACGACTCGTAAAATCTTTCGTTGACCTTTCCAATTTGTGATCCTAATATTCACTCGTCGTACCAAGACGTGTTTAATAGTGATGAATAGAGTTGGCTAGAACTCAACAGAGGATAGTGCATCATGACCCGTAAACTTTCAATGCGCCCTTCAATCAACCTCGTGATCTCAGAACCGTACATTACTGTCGAAGAGTTTTGTCGTCGCACTGGTTACAAGGAAGGCACCGTGCGCCAGATGTACCGCGAAAATCGTTTACCCATCCGGAAGAAAGAGGGCGTAAACGGACTGATCGAAATCAATATGGTTGCTCTAACTATCGAAGCAGCAGCTGGCTGCGAAATCACAATGCAGGGTTGATGTATCCATATTGGGATAACGACAGGGAATAATCATGTTTGATTTTCGTGTTTCCACACATACCGACTACGACGACGCCTGCCGCAAGTTTGCGCTTACGCACAACATGACAGAGCTGGCGCAGCGGGCGGGTATGAAAGTTCAGACCCTGCGCAACAAGCTGAACCCGGAGCAGGTGCATCAGCTGACCGTTCCAGAAGTGCTGTTGCTTACCGATCTGACCGAAGACGCCACGCTGATGGACGGCATGCTGGCGCAGCTGCAGTGTCTGCCGTGCGTGCCGGTTAACGAGCTGGCAAAAGAGAAGTTTCCGACGTACGTGCTGAAGGCGACCGCCGAAGTCGGGCATATGGCCGCTAACGCCGCGAACCCAGAGCGTATTACGGCAACCTGCCGTCGCGGCATTCTGGAAGCTGCCAATACCGGGATCCGCTGCATGATGCTGGCCGCGCTGGCCGTGCAGAACCGCGTTCACTCTAACCCTACTTTAGCCTCAACCGTTGACGCTATCAGCGGGCTGGGTGCTTCGATTGGCATCAGCTGAGGGCGCACGATGATTTCATTTGCTGCACGCCTCAGGCGTCAGAGTCCGTCGATGTCATACGGGCATGGCTGGATTATGGGCGAGAGCGGTAAGCGCTGGCATCCGGTACTGAGCCAGCAGGTACAGGTAAAAGAGCAAAGAGGTAAAGCATGGCTATCGAGGGCGATTCAATGCTGGTCGAGCTTACTGCGGGCCAGAGGGTTTCGGCGCTGAACCACGTTGCCTTAATCCGCGCGCAACTGATGGGCGGCAACTGTGAAAAAGACATGGCTCGCTTCTTCTCTGAAATGCGCGATGTGACAGACAGTAATTATCAGGACAACAAGCGCGCACTGAGCGCGATTCTCTTCCTGGCAAACATCGGTAAAGACAGGCACGACGCTGAATTTAGTGAACTGACTACTGATGAAAGAGCGGCGCTTATTCGTGCAATGAATCATCTAAAAGCAGTCGTGAGTTTATTTCCGAAGCGAATGGCTCTGCCTAATTAAGTAACCCGAAGTAAATAAATGGCGTACACCCGCCGGGCATTCTTTTGCCCAAGTTCTGGAGAAAGTGAAATGCAAAATATCGAGAAATTTAATTTTGATGCTGATACCGAGGCGCTGGCCGCAGTCATCACTAAGGCGCGCATTGAAGAGCGCAAAGATCGCGCGCTGGCTGTGTCTGAACGCCTTGTTGAGCTGGCCGTGCACGTACATCAGCGAGGGCTTTCCGGCATCGAAGCTGCCGACCTGATCCGTCGCGAGGCAGAGCGTTATCAGAACGAATCGCAGGAGCTGCACTAATGGCCGACTCAATGGACATGGCGCAGGCACGCGCCGAAGAGTTGCTGGCGCGCAACATCGCCAGCGTGGTTAACCGCCCGGTCAGCGTGTCGGCTTCATTCTGCGAAGACTGCGACGCCCCGATCCCGGAACAGCGCCGCCGCGTCGTGCGTGGCGTGACCCGCTGCGTCGACTGTCAGGATATTGCTGAGCGGTATTCCCGATAATGTCCGTTACGAATGAATATGCATACCCGTGGAATGCTCCACGGGAAGCTATCGCCAGCCCGTATCCCACCTATGAGGAAATGCACAGCCGCAGTCAGATGATTGCGGCTTTAGCGCGTGCGCAGGAATTACTGGAAAAGCAGCCGACGCTGATCCAGCTCGACGTTAAGCGCCGCATCAGCGAGCTTGAAAAGACCCAGGGCATTGCCCGTGCCAATGCGTACTTAGCAAAAACCTTTGTTGAGCGCACATTGCCACGCGTTGAATGCGTCAGTGAGCAGTACCGCCTCGGAGTAATGAAGGGGAGCACACTAAATCTGCTTGGCGAAAACGCAACTGACCAGAGCAATACAGCAGTAGCTGGCGGCCAGCTATTCGAACTTATGCGCCGCTTTAACCGCCTGCCCGACATGGCGCGCGCCGATGTCGATCTGCTGGCCGGCGATGTGTCTAATTTCATCCTCGCCGAGCTGGTGCAGGCGCACGCGCAGGCCAGCGACGAGTCGGATTATAAATACACGCACAGCGTTTACATGACCGCCGCCACTATCACTCGCGAGCTGAGCCAGACCCCGCCGCTGTGGGAAAAGGTCACGTCCCGCCTGTTCGACCCGGAGGAAGTGACCCCGGCGATCATGCGCATGCAGACCGAAAAATGGTGGAAGGGCCGCCTGCGCCGCGTCGCCGCGTCATGGCGTGAACACCTGCAGATTGCCCTGGCTAACGTCAGCAAAAAGCATACCCCCTACGCCAGCAGCATGACCGTCTCAGAGTGGCGCGAGCAGAAGCGCCGCACCCGTGAGTTTCTGAAGGGCATGGAGCTGGAAGACGAGGAAGGCAACCGCATCAGCCTGATCGAAAAGTACGACGGCAGCGTGGCCAACCCGGCGATCCGCCGCTGCGAGCTGATGACCCGCATTCGCGGCTTCGAAAACATCTGCAACGAGATGGGCTTTATCGGCGATTTCTACACGCTGACCGCCCCGGCGCGCTATCACGCCACAATCAAAACCGGTCATCGTAACCGCAAATGGAACGGCGCCAGCCCGGCCGACACCCAGCGCTACCTCTGCGGCGTCTGGCAAAAAATTCGCGCCAAGCTGCACCGCGAGGAAATCCGCATCTTCGGGATCCGCGTTGCCGAGCCTCATCACGACGCGACCCCGCACTGGCACATGCTGATGTTTATGCGCCCCGAACAGGTTGAGCGCGTGCGCGAGATTATGCGCGACTACGCCTGGCAGGAAGACAGCAGCGAGCTGACGACCGACAAGGCACGCAAGGCCCGCTTTCACGCGGAGGCTATCGACCCGAAGAAGGGCAGCGCGACGGGCTACGTCGCTAAGTACATTTCCAAAAATATTGACGGCTACGCGCTGGACGGCGAGACGGACGACGAAAGCGGCAAAGACCTGAAGGAAACCGCCTCGGCTGTTTCAGCCTGGGCGGCCCGCTGGCACATCCGGCAATTCCAGTTTGTGGGCGGCGCGCCGGTGACGGTTTACCGCGAGCTGCGCCGCATGGCAGACAGCGAAACAGCCCACGGCCTCAGCGTTGAGTTTGCGGCCGCGCATGACGCTGCCGACGCGGGAGACTGGGCAGGATACGTTAATGCACAGGGCGGCCCGTTCGTGCGCCGCGACGAGCTGGCCGTGCGCACCTGGTATCAGGCCAGCGAAGACGTGAACGAGTACGGCGAGGAAACCGTGCGCATCAAGGGCGTTTACGCAACGGAAGTTGGTGAAGACACCCCGATCCTCACCCGTCTGGCGCAGTGGAAGATTGTGCCGAAACGTGCCGTTGATTTGGGTTTTGAATTTAAGGACGCGTCCGCGTCCTCTCGGAGTTCTGTCAATAACTGTACGGGGCCAGAGCGCCGACGGTTAGAGCTGGAACTAAAAGCCAGGGGATTTAACGGTGATGAGTATGAAATTGGGCTGTTGCTTAAGGGCTGTAGCCTCAATGCAGGGGCGAAAATGCGGCTTTTCTACGGGAAAGGCAGATTGCAGGAAGAACCATTCTGATCTGGCAAGGTTCAGATCAATCCCATTGATACATAAAAAATAGTTTCAATTCCGATCGGATTTTCTATACTGTATGTATAAACAGTAGTTGTAAGCAGAGGAGGGAACATGCAGGACTATCTATTGGAGTCGGTGAAGCTTCAGCGTATTGATTTCTTTTTAAAACTTGTTGCTGTCAGCGATTGTAGTGAGCAAGAAAAACGTATGGCAATTGAGTGGGTTTCCGAACTCACAGATGAGTTAATGGCTCGTCTACGCAATCATGAATACAGCCTTTCAATGAATCAGGCTGAGTGATGAAAGGCCTAACAGAACTACGAGCCGTGAGTGCATGACTTGCTGCATGAAATCGCATGATCCCAAAAGGATCTCTGATGCTCAGGCCCGCCAGTATTGGCGGGCTTTTGTTTATGTCATGCAGGTGCATGAAAACCGCTGCATAAAGCGAGCAGGCGTGGCGGGGGTACGAGCGCGCGCTATGAGATTTGCTTGTTGATCTTTACTCGTTATTGAGGTTATAAATTAGGATAAATCCGAGGGGTGCTACATGAGATTTTTAACCAAAACTATCGCTTTGTTATTAACTATTGCTTGCGCTTTTTGGTTGTTTATAAAGCCCGGTTTTGATTCCGGCACCGCCCTTTTAGCTGCATTAGTTACTCTTGTCGGTTTGTTTATTGCTGACAAGACCCAATCATCCTCTTTTCAACAAAAAGTTACTGGGGGATCTACAGGAATTCAGGCTGGGGGGAATGTGAACATCAACTCAAAAGAAAACCGTAAGGATTAGATATGAGCTTATTTAATGCAGGCGCGAGCCAAGAAGTTTCTAGTGGCTCAACAGCAATTCAAGCTCAGGGTGACGTAACCATAACTAATGGTTTGTCGGCACAGGACGTAAAAGTCATATTTGAATTATTGTTCGAGAATCAGTTTCCAAAAATACAAGAGGTCGCTAGGCAGCAAGCCATAATAAATGGCAATGAATTTCAAGCCAAAGTAATTTCAGATCTGCATAAAAATTCAAAGCGTATTATTATAAATAAATTTAAAGACCCTGACGTTCAAGCCTTACTAAATGATGCTTTAATTTCCGCTTCTCGCAAAGGGGAAAGGTCACATCCAGAATTATTGTCTAAACTAATTGTAGAAAAAGTCTCTAGTGAAGATACAGATTTGAAAGACATTGTAATCACAGAGGCTATCGGGGTTATACCGAAGCTTACTAAGCAGCAAATAGCTATGATATGTGGAGTGTTTATCTTGAAAGACATGCAAATATCCTCCTTCTTAGGCGAGGTGATTTATTTGCTTTCCAACTTTCATGATAAATTTGAAAAAAGGTTTGGTTTAGATTTCAACCTATCTAACACAAACCTAAATCATATAAGCTACACTGGCGCTTGTAACTACAATGATTTTATGGGCGTTGATGCATTTGATGTTTATCTTGGCAAGTATAATAATTTTGGCGCAGCCAACAAAGTCGATGCTCAAACAAAAGTAAAGACAGTCGCACCATCCATTCATAACTTCCTTGAAAAAATTAACACATCTAGATTAGGTGGTATAACGTTAACAAGTGTGGGATTAGCAATAGCCATTACAGCTATTAAAGAAATTGAACATATAGAATATTCAGATTGGATAAGATAAAGAGGTGTTCCTCTTTATCTTTCCGGGCAATTAAATACCTAAGTTGTAAGGTTCAAAACGGATAACATCCTCACCTAGCCAAAAATTTAACTCTTCAAACCGCTTCTGAAGTGGAATAAGTTCATTGCGAACGAACACACGGCTGGCCTTCTCCACGTCACCGAACCCGCCGGTGTTGTTCGGGATAATGCCCATCATTTGCGGCGGCACCCGGTGCGCGGCCAGCATGTCATCCCGGCTCACGTTCTTGATGTTCAGAAACTCATCCTTTGCCGCTACCTCTGACAGCGGGATGATCTGGATACCGTCCTTTTTACCGCTCGGCGAGTACATGAACAGGTTGCGGAAGTTGCCAGGGCCCTTCGTGCTTTTCATGGCTTTGCGCATGGCGTCCACATCCTCCTGATTCTGCGCGGGGTCAGTAACGTACATGATGTAACCCGCGTGGCTGCCGTTGAGATAATACTTACGGCGGAACAGCGTCGCCGACTCGTTCAGCAGCGTAGACGGGATGGCAGAAAGATATTCCGGCAGGCCGTAAACTTCCTGATTCAGATCCGGCTCCATCAGGTGGAAGACGTTGCCCGGCGTGAACTGATAAGGCTGCGTGCTCAGGCCGTACTGCACAAACCAGTAGGTATCGAGATCGATACCGCGCCGCGTAAACTTCGCCAGGGCAGGCTCCAGCCCAATCACCCCGCCGAGGCGGTTGGTACGTTTCTCCAGATACGTATTGCCGAATACCAGGTAGTCCTGCACAAACCGGCTGAAGGCCTGCTGACTCAGCAGCTTATGCGGGATAAACGAGCTGGTCAGGATGTTGCGCTTCACGTTGAGCGGCGAGCTGTGATGCACGGCCGCGCGAAACGTGCGCGCCAGCCCGTCAAAACTCACCGGCGGTTCATACCAGCTATCGTTGATGACGCACTCCACGTAGTCGAGCAGCTCGCGGCGGTCCAGTACCGGCACCGGGTCGCCGAAGGTAAAAGCCTCTGCCGCCGCGCCGCCGGTCATCTGCTGCTGCACGGGCTGGGTGCGCGTGCGGTTCCTGCGTTTGCTCATCAGTAAATCTCCATAATGTTGCGGCTGTGGGCGGCTTCGCCCTGCAGCGGTTCGTTTGCCAGCGCGTGCATCGTCGCCCAGGCGAGATCGGCGTGGCTTGCCTCTTCGCTGCGGCTGGCTTCGTAGGTCGGGCGGTTGCCGCTGGCCGTGGTGGCGCGGCGGATGGCCATGAATGACTGCGCGATGTCGAGGTGCCCGGCGTCGAACTCCAGACGGCCGCTGCTGATGATGTCGTACGCCTTCAGCACCAGGGCGTTTTTCACGTTCGGGTTGTAGACAAATTCTTTCACAGCCGGGAAAAACATCTTCACGTTTTCATAGACGCCGAGGCCGACGCCGGTGGAGTCGATCCCGATATAGGTGACGTTATATTGCTGGGTCAGCTTTTTGATGGACTCGGCCTGCGCGCGGAAGTCCATGCCGCGCCATTGGTGGCGCTCCAAAATGCGGAACTTGCCGCCCGGCACGGCGGGCGGCGCGATAACCACGCACCCGGCGCTGTCGCCGTTCTGCGTGCCCTTCGCCGGGTCATAACCGATCCAGACCTCGCGCCAGCCGAACGGGCGCAGCGCCAGCGCCTCGAAGTCGTTCCAGACTTCCCAGCTGTCCACCATGCACTTCTGCAGCAGCTGCAGCGGGAACACGGACGCCAGATCGTCCACGAATTCGCACATCAGCAGGTTCTGATATTCCGGCGGGCTGTACTCCAGGCGCAGCTGATCGAGGTCGAACAGGTTACAGCCGCCGCGCACGGCGTCCTCAACCGTGACAATCTGGCGGAACTGGCCGTCATCACAGAAGCGGCCCGGCGACAGGCTGCCGTGTGTCAGGTCGATGTCCACGCGGTCCGCCTTAGCGCGCCCGCGGTTAAAGAGCGCGCCTGACCAGAACGGATAGGCGCTGTGCGTCAGGCTGGACGGGGTGGAAAAGTAGGTCTGCCGCCATTTCTTGTGCAGGGCCATGCCGGACGCCACCTTGCGCAGCTCCTGAAACTTCGGGATCCAGAAATATTCATCCAGGTACAGATTGCCGTGATAGCTCTGCGCGGTGCGGGCGTTGGTGCCGAGAAAGTACAGGCATGCGCCGTTGCTGAGCGTCATCGGGTCGCCTTTCAGCTCTACATCCACCTCTTTGGCGAACTCCATGATGTACTGCTTGAAGACGTGCGCCTGCGCCTTGCTGGCTGAGAGAAAAATCTGGTTGCGCCCGGTGGTCAGGGCATCGATCAGCGCCTCGCGAGCAAAATAAAACGTCGCGCCGATCTGACGGGATTTAAGCACGTTGCGGATGCGGTACTTGTTGCCCGCATCCCACCACTGGCGCTGATAGCCGAACATCGAGCCGTGGAAAATCTCCTGCAGCTTCTCGATCTGTTCGTCGCTGAATACGTTTTTTTCCGGTGGCTTGCGGGGGCCGCTGTTTCGGTTTGCCACCTTCGGGTTAAGGTCCGCCTCGTTCCCGCCGTTGCTGAACTTGCCGATGCGGGCGTGACGCTCGGACTGGCGCGCCAGCAGGTCAATTTCCTTGTAGTCCTTCCCTTCTTTCGTCTCCTTCATGACCAGCTGACAATAGCGCGCGGCGGTGGTGAGCTGCATCTGGTCAAGCGGGCCGTAGTCGTTCCACTTGTCGCGCTTCTTCCAGCTGTGAACGGTTGCGGGTTTCTCTCCCAGCATTTCAGCAATGCGGGCGATACGGTATCCCTGAAAGTACAGGAGCAAGGCCTGCCTGCGGGGATCGAGGTCTTCGGGGGCGAGTGTCGTTGTCATGGCCCCAAAATACGGCCCCGGCGGTCCCTTTTCCGCCGCCCCTCATTGTGTGGTTTTCTGCACAATGGCCCCGCGTTGTTTCGATACCCCTCCCGCCGCAAACATAAAGCCTCAAAGCGATTTTTCACAACGGAGCCTGGCTCATGACAGTAACTGCAAAGCGTTTTCGGATCGGGGTGGAAGGTGCCACCACGGACGGGCGCGAAATTTCCCGCGAGTGGCTCGTGCAGATGGCCGCCGCGTACAACCCGCAGGTCTACACCGCGCTGATTAATCTGGAGCACATCAAGTCATACGCCCCGGACAGCACTTTTAACCGCTACGGCTCGGTAGGCGCGCTGGTTGCGGAGGAAATTCCCGACGGACCGCTGGCCGGGAAAATGGCGCTCTACGCCGACATCCTGCCAACGGATTCGCTCGTCGAGCTGGTCAAAAAGGGCCAGAAGCTTTTCACCTCCATGGAGGTCAGCACCAAATTTGCCGACACCGGCAAAGCCTACCTGGTCGGCCTGGCTGCCACGGACGATCCGGCGAGCCTCGGCACCGAAATGCTGGCGTTCAGCGCGTCGGCGGAAAAGAACCCGCTGGCAAACCGCAAGCAGCACCCGGACAACCTCTTTACCGCCGCCACCGAAACTGTGATCGAGCTGGAAGACGTGCCGGAGGAAAAGCCCGCCCTGTTTACCCGCATCAAGGCGATGTTTGCCAAACAAAAGCAGACCGATGACGACCGTTTCAGCGACGTGCATCAGGCGGTCGAGCTGATTGCCAGCGAGCAGCAGAACTATGGCACCCGCACCGACAGAACGCTGGGCGAGCAGGCCGAGCGCCTGAGCCAGCTGGAAAGCAGCCTGCAGTCGCAGCTGGATGATCTGTCGGCGCAGAAGGAAGCCTTTAACGAACTCAAAGAGCAGCTGGAGCGCGCAGACAGCCGCCCCGACTACCGCCAGCGCGCACCGGGCGGCGATGCGCCGGCCGCTCACCTGACCAACTGCTAAGGAGCAGTACACCCCATGAAAAAACAGACCCGTTTTGCCTTTAACGCCTACCTGAGCCAGCTGGCGCGCATCTATTCCGTGGAGATTGCGGAGCTTTCCAGCAAGTTCAGCGTGGAGCCGTCCGTGGCGCAGACGCTGGAGGACACCATCCAGCAGAGCACCGCGTTTCTGACGCAGGTTAACGTTATCGCCGTATCCGAACAGTCCGGCCAGCTGCTGGGCCTCGGCGTCGGCAGCACCATCGCGGGCACTACTGATACCAGCTCTAAGGACCGCGAGCCGACCGATCCAACGGCGATGACCGACACCGAGTACAAGTGCGAGCAGACCAACTTCGACACGGCCATTACCTACGCGAAGCTGGACATGTGGGCGAAGTTTCAGGACTTCCAGACCCGCATCCGTGACGCCATCGTGAAGCGCCAGGCGCTGGACCGCATCATGATCGGCTTCAACGGCGTGAAGCGCGCCAAAACCTCTAACCGCGCAGAGAACCCGCTGCTGCAGGACGTCAACAAAGGCTGGCTGCAGAAGCTGCGCGAAGACGCCCCGGATAACGTGATGGGCAGCACCACCAAAGACGGCGAAACCACCGCCGGATCGGTGAAGGTCGGCAAAGGCGGCGAATATATCAATCTGGACGCGCTGGTCATGGATGCGGTTAATGAGCTTATCGATCCTATCTTCCAGGACGATGACGAAATGGTGGTTATCTGCGGGCGCGAGCTGCTGTCTGACAAGTATTTCCCGCTCGTCAACACCGAGCAGGCAAACACTGAAAAGCTGGCCGCCGATCTCATCATCAGCCAGAAACGCATGGGCGGCCTGCAGGCCGTGCGCGCGCCGTACTTCCCGGCTAACGCCCTGCTGATTACCCGCCTGGATAACCTGTCGATTTACTGGCAGGAGGACACCCGCCGCCGCTCGGTTATCGACAATCCGAAGCGCGACCGCATCGAAAACTACGAGTCGGTTAACGAGGCGTACGTGGTGGAAGATTACCGCTGCGCCGCGCTGATCGAAAACATCACCATCGGCGACTTTAGCGCGCCCGCTGATGCCGGTGCCGGAGCGTAAACCATGAGCCTGAGTCCCGCACGGCAGCACCGCCTGCGCGTTCAGGCTGAGCAGGCCGCCCGCACGGGCGGCTCTGCCCGGCACGCGAACGGCTACGAGCTGATGCTGATGCAGCTGGGTGAAGACCGCCGCCGCCTTAAGGGCATTCAGTCCAACGTCAAAAAAGCCGAAATCAAGGTAGAAGTGCTGCCGAAATATGCCGCCTGGGTAGACGGCGTGCTGGCCGCCGACGGCGCGCAGCAGGATGACGTGCTGATGTACGTGATGCTGTGGCGCATTGACGCCGGGGATTATGCCGGGGCGCTGACCGTTGGCCGCCATGCCCTTAAGCACGGCTGGTCTATGCCGCAGGGGTTTAACCGCAACGTGCAGACCCTGCTGGCCGAAGAGATGGCCGACGCCGCTAAAAATGCCCTGATGGCAGAAAGCGACTTTGATCCTGCCCTGCTGATGCAGACGCTGGAGGCAACTGACGGGCTGGATATGCCGGACCAGTCACGCGCCCGCCTGCACAAGTCCATCGGCTACGTGCTCACCGGCAGCCAGCCCCAGATGGCCCTGAATCATCTTAAGCAGGCGCTGCAGCTCGACGAGCGCTGCGGCGTGAAAAAAGACATTGAGCAGCTGGAGCGGAAAATCCGCAACGCCAGCTGATAACCGGACGTGCCCACGCGCGGGGCGGCACGGGGTGGCGACAGGCTGAGCCTTATCAAAACCCCGTCCACCGCCCAACCTTTTCAGGAGTATCAAGGCTATGGAATTTGTAGCGCCGCAGAAGGCGACGGGAACGCCGGAAATTATCCCCAACAACTCGTTCTGGCCGGACGTCGATCTGGCGAAGTTCAGAGCCGCAATGCGCGTAGACGGCACCGTGACGCCGGAGCGCTTAAAGCAGGTGGTGCTCACCGCGATGGCGGAGGTCAATACCGAGCTTTATTCATGGCGCGAGCGGCAGGAGCTGCGCGGGTTTAACACCCTGGCCGACGTGCCGGCGGAAAAGCTGGCCGGTGAGAGCGTGCGCCTGCATCACTACTTTAACGCGGTGTGGTGCTGGACCCGTGCAGTGCTTAACGAGCGCTATCAGGACTTTGACGCGACCGCCGCTGCGGCGAAGCGCGGCGAGGAGCTGGCCGACACGACCGGCGACCTGTGGCGGGATGCGCGCTGGGCCATCAGCCGCGTGCAGAACCTGCCGCACAGCACCGTGGAGCTTATCTGATGAAAGTGCGTGCGCAGCAGTACGACACGGTAGACGCGATCTGCTGGCGTCACTACGGGCGCACGCAGGGCATGACCGAGCAGGTTATACGGGCGAATCCGGGGCTGTCTGAGTATGGCCCCATCCTGCCGCACGGGCTGGAAGTGGAGTTGCCGGACGTGACGACGACGGCAACCGTGCAGGCCGTCCAGCTTTGGGACTGAACGATGTGGGAAAAAATCAGCACCTTTATCACCTGGTGCGTGGCGGTAGTGATGGCGTGGCTGGGTGGCATGGATCTGAAGGACGTTTCTACCGTGGCCGGTGTCTTCATCGGCCTGCTGATGGCGCTTATCAGCTGGTACTACAAGCACAAAACCTACCTGCTGCTGGCAAGCGGGCGCATCACGCGGGAGGAATATGAATCTGCAGACCGTTAAGCGCTGCGCCGTGGGCGTGGTGCTGGCGCTGGCCGCCACGCTGCCCGGCTTTCAGCAGCTGCACACCTCCGTGGAGGGGCTGAAGCTCATCGCGGACTATGAGGGCTGCCGCCTGCAGCCCTACCAGTGCAGCGCCGGCGTCTGGACCGACGGGATCGGCAACACGCGTGGCGTGGTGCCGGGGAAAACCATCACCGAGCGGCAGGCGGCGGGCAAATTCATCACCAACGTGTTACGCGTCGAGGCGGCACTGGCGCGCTGCGTGGCGGTATCAATGCCGCAGCAGGTTTATGACGCGCTGGTGTCGCTGGCGTTCAACGTCGGCACCGACAACGCCTGCGGCTCGACCATGGTAGCGCTGCTGAAACAGGGGCGATGGCGTGATGCCTGCGGACAGCTGCCGCGATGGGTGTACGTAAAAGGCGTATTCAGTCAGGGGCTGGAGAACCGCCGCCAGCGTGAAATGGCGTGGTGTCTCAGGGGCGCGGGCGCATGAGGCGGGTGCTGCTGGCAGCAGCGCTTGCCCTTCTCATGTTGGCCGCGCTCGGCGTGCAGTCATGGCGGCTCAGCAATGCGCACCACACCATCAGCACACAGCAGGCGGCGATTGCGGATCAGGGCAAAAAGCTGTCGCAAAAGAACGGCCAGCTGATCGCCCTGAACATTCTGACGCAGACGAACAGCTTGGCGCAGACGCAGCTTTATGCCGCCGCCGAGCAAAACGGCAAGCTGCTGCGCGACCGGCAACGCACTATTGAGGAGCTTAAACGTGAAAATGAAGACCTGCGCCGCTGGGCTGATTCCCCTCTGCCTGATCCTGTTGTCCGGCTGCGCCAGCGACCGGCCCTCGCCGGAGGTGAATCTTACCGTGAGTGGCTGTCCCAAAATCACTCGCTGCCAGCTGGACCCGGCCGCGCCGCGAAGTAACGGCGACCTGAGCGCCCTGCTGGATGAAACCGAGGCCGCCTGGGCGGCTTGCGCGGACAAGGTCGATACCATTATTAGCTGTCAGGAAAAAGACGATGAACAAGCCGCAGTCCTTGCGAAACGCCCTGAATAAAGCAGTGCCTTACGTGGCGGACAATCCCGACCGGCTGCACCTGTTCGTGGATAACGGCGCGCTGGTCGCCACGTCCGCTGCGTCGATCTCATGGGAATACCGCTACACCCTGAACGTGGTGATTACCGACTTTACCGGCGACCAGAACCTGCTGATGGCCCCGGTAATGTTCTGGCTGCGGGAGAATCAGCCGGACACCCTGCAGAACCCCGGCGAGCGGGAAAAGCTTTTCACCTTTGAGGCCGACATCCTTGGCAATGACCGCTGTGACATCAGCATGAACCTGAAGCTGACCGAGCGGGTGCTGGCGCGTGAGGTGGACGGAAAAATGACGGTCGAGGCCGTACCAGAGCCGGACGTGCCGGAGGAATTCTGGACGGTGCGCCATGGCTGAAATGCATGAGGTAGACGCCTGGCTGGATGCGCTGCTGGGGCAGCTTGAACCGTCGGCCAGAAAAAGGATGCTGCGCGAGGTCGCGCGCGACGTGCGCCGCATCCAGCAGGCGGACATCACGGCGCAGCGCGCCCCGGACGGCACCGCATGGGAACCCCGCCGTGTCACGGCCCGCACGAAGCCAGGCCGGATCCGGCGCAAGATGTTTGCGAAGCTCAAAACCACAAAGTACCTGAAGACGCAGGCCAGTGCCGATCAGGCCGAAATAGCCTTTGCGCCTGCCGTGCAGAAGCTGGCCCGCGTGCATCACTACGGCCTGCGCGACCGGGTAAACCGGCGCGGCAAGATGGTCAAATATGCGGAGCGCCCACTGCTGGGCGTGAATGGCGAAGTTGAAACGACGGTTTATGAGGCGTTACTGCGTTGGTTGAGTCAATGAGTTAGTAGGTAAAATTAACTGAAGCTGAGACATGATAATTAGTAAATATTATTATCATTAATTCAATTTCGTTATCGGTGGTAAGCTCTAGCAAACATGGACAATCCTCATACCAAAGAAGTACTGCGGCGCTTGATAGTCACTCATTCAAATATGAATTGTGATTAGAATATAGCCTGACAGGAATAAAAGTGAGGCTTTTCAGCCTCACTAAAATCATATAATCATTAAAGACTCAATCCTTAATTGATCTAATTCGTAATTAACATTAAAGCATTTTTTTAAAGAGTTGCGCCATTCAACTTTCATAATACGTATATCGCTAGATTTTTTTTCCAAAGCCTTTTTTAACTTACACGATTCATTATAATCACTGATCTTACTTTCGAATTCCTTGGATTTAAATAACGTAAGTATTTTTAACGCTTCATCTCTGCAGTTGCAATATTTTTCATACTCACCTGCCCGTATATATAACTTGCTATACAGTCTATCAAAGCCATAAGGCTTATAGTCAGCCTTCTTAAGTGCCTCTTCAAAATCTGGCCAGTCTACGGGTTCATTCTTTTTCAATGCGTTGAGAAAAATTGTCAGAGGTTCTTGTTCTAGATAGCTTAATATCCTGCCATCTGTTAATGCTTCGAGCATGCCAGAGACATTAGTTACCAAAGCCGAAGCAGTGGAGTCTAACTTTTCAAGCTTTTCTTTTAATTTTAGACACAAATCTTGCCATTGAGCACGGATAGATTCTAACTCTTTATCACAGTCATAGATACTTAGAGGGAGTTTTTTAGTTAATTCATAAAAATAAACCAGCCTGTCAAAATACATATTCTCCTTTGTACCGGACAAGCGAAGCACATCAACATTATTTTCATTAGAATTAATGCTATCAATTCTAGCCTGATTTATCATCGCAATTAAATGATCATGCAATTTATCTGTTGGCATAACCTCGACCACTTCTTGCAAATTTGTTATTTCTTTTTCCATAAGACTCCCCTTATTTTTTCAAAAAAAATTGTGCCATCAACCATACACAGTCTCAAGGTTCATTTTCGGTCACAAAAGTCTGATCTTTATCAGATGAACACACAAATCATCGAAATCATGCGCCTTATCACCAATCTGATCCGCACCGGCACCGTGTCCGAGGTGGACCCGGTGAACTGGCTGTGCCGGGTGAAAACGGGCGATATCGAAACCAACTGGATTAACTGGCTTACCACGCGCGCCGGCAGCACCCGCACATGGTGGAAACCGACCGTTGGCGAGCAGGTTGTGCTGCTGAGCCTGGGCGGCAATCTCGAAACCGCCTTTGCGCTGCCTGCTATCTATTCCGACGCCTTTCCGCCGCCGGACTACTCAGAAAACGGCGCGACAACCGTGTTTCAGGACGGCGGCTGGTTTCAGTACGAGCCGGAAACCGGCCAGCTGCTGATAAAGAACATCAAAAGTGTGCGGATTGAGGCGGCAGACGGGATTCAGCTCATCACTGAGCAGTTTGGCGTGGACGCTGACCAGACCCGGATCAACAGCGAAACCGTGATGAACGGCGCGGTGACGCAGGGCGGCGGCGGCATGAGTTCAAACGGCGTCGTGGTGCATACCCATCAGCACGGCGGCGTGAAGTCCGGCAGCGATATGTCAGGAGGTCCGCAATGATGTATCTCGGCATGAACCGCGACACCGGCGAGGCGATCACCGACATCGACCATATCCGCCAGAGCGTGCGCGACATCCTGATGACGCCGGAAGGCAGCCGACTGCAGCGCCGGGAATACGGCTCGCTGCTGTCGGTGCTGATTGACCAGCCACAAAACGACGTGATCCGCCTGCAGGTGATGGCGGCGGTGTATACCGCGCTCAGCCGCTGGGAGCCGCGCATCAGGCTGAACACCGTCAACATTACCAGCGCCTTTGACGGCTCAATAGTGGTTGAACTGACCTGCCAGCGGGATGATGGCTCGCCGGTTGCCATGTCTGTTTCAACGGGGGTGAACAGTGGCAGTAATTGACCTTTCCCAGCTGCCCGCGCCTGAAGTGATTGAGGTGCCGGACTTTGAAACCATGCTGGCCGAGCGCAAAGAGGCGCTGATCGCGCTCTACCCGGCGGAGGAGCAGGCGGCGGTGCGCCGCGTGCTGGCGCTGGAGTCCGATCCGATAGTGAAGACGCTGCAGGAAAACACTTACCGGGAAATCCTGCTGCGCCAGCGCATCAACGAAGCGGCTCAGGCGGTCATGGTGGCCTACGCGCTCGGCAGCGATCTGGACCAGCTGGCCGCAAACCATAACGTGCAGCGCCTGACCGTGACCCCGGCTGACCCTGACGCGGTGCCGCCGGTCGATGCCGTGATGGAAACCGACGATGCCCTGCGGGTGCGCGTGCCGGAGGCGTTTGAGGGGCTGAGCGTGGCCGGGCCGACGGCGGCCTATGAGTTTCACGCAAAGAGCGCGGACGGCCGCGTCCAGGACGTATCGGCAACCAGTCCGTCACCGGCCAGCGTGCTGATCACCGTCCTGAGCCGCGAAGGCAACGGCGAAGCGCCGGCGGATTTGCTGGCTACAGTGAACACCGCACTGAACGCCGAAAGCGTGCGGCCCGTAGCGGACCGCGTGACTGTGCAGGGCGCGACCATTCAAGACTACAGCGTGAAGGCAAAGCTGCACCTGTTTGATGGCGTGGCGGCCAGCCCCTGTCTTGAGGCGGCAAACGCGCAGCTGGCCGCTTACCTCATCGAGCAGAAAAAGCTGGGCCGCAGCGTGCGCCGCGAGTCCTACGGGGCGGTGCTGCGCGTGCCCGGCGTGGACTGGGTGGAGATGATCGAACCGGCGGCGGACATCATCCTGGACCGCACGGCAGCGGGCAACTGCACCGGCACGGACATTTCGGTGGCGGCTGACGAGGTGCTGACATGAGCAACAGCAGCCTGATGCCGTCCGGCTCGTCCGCGCTGGAGCGCCGCCTGGCGGAAGCCTGCAGCGGCATTACCGGTCTGAACGTGCCGCTGCGCGACCTGTGGAACCCGGCAACCTGCCCGGTCAGCTTTCTGCCGTATCTCGCTTGGGCGTTTTCGGTGGACCGATGGGACGAAGGCTGGGCGGAAAGCATCAAGCGGCAGGTAGTGCTCGATGCGTTTTATATCCATCAGCACAAGGGCACCATCAGCGCTATCCGGCGCGTGGTGGAGCCATTCGGGTTCCTGATCCGCGTTATTGAGTGGTGGAAAACCGGGGAAGCGCCCGGCACGTTTCGTCTGGATATCGGCGTGCAGGACCAGGGCATTACGGAAGAAACCTATCACGAGCTGGAGCGGCTCATCAGTGACGCTAAACCCTGCAGCCGTCACCTGCTGGGCATGTCCATCAACCTGCAGGTAAGCGGTGAAACGCGCATTGCCGCCGCGAGCTATGACGGTGACGATCTCTCGATTTACCCGTACACCCCGGAAATTCTTTCCGTCAGCGGCCCGACGTATGCGGGCGCGGCGGTTCACGTTATCGACCTGATAGAAGTGGGACAATGACACAAAAATTTTATGCAATCGTGACCAACCTCGGCGCGGCCAAAATTGCCAACGCCGCCGCGCTCGGCACAAAGCTGAACATCACGCAGATGGCCGTGGGCGACGGCGGCGGCACGCTGCCCACGCCGAACGCCAGCCAGACAAAGCTGGTAAACGAGGTGCGCCGGGCTGCCATCAATATGCTGAGCGTTGACCCGGCCAACGCCAGCCAGGTGATTGCCGAACAGGTGATCCCGGAGAATGAGGGCGGTTTCTGGATCAGGGAGATGGGCCTGTTTGACGCAGACGGGACGCTGATTGCGGTCTGCAACACGCCGGAAACTTATAAGCCCGCGCTGCAGGAAGGCAGCGGCCGCACGCAGACCGTGCGCATGATCCTGATTGTTAACAGCACCGACGCCATCACCCTGAAGATTGATCCGTCTGTGGTGCTGGCAACGCGGAAATATGTGGATGACAGTATCCTGACGGTCCGCCAGTACGCCGATAAGCTGATGGCGGATCATCTGGCGGCTGAAAACCCGCATGACCAGTACATGCAGACAGCGAATGCGCTGGCAGAAATCAGGGACGCAGGCCTGATTGCTGAGGTTCTCAAAAACCTTGGTTTAGGAGATGCAGCAAAGCGCGGTGTCGGCACAGGTGAGAAGCAGCTGCCGGATATGTCCGCCTTTACCTTTTCCCGGAACGGGCAAAACGGTTGGGATGCGTTACCCAACGGCATGATCAGGCAGTTTGGAACAGCGACGCTGGCACCCGTGGGCAACTTCAATACGCAGACGCTCGGCGGCGTTGATTACTACACCCACTATTACCGCGTCGCTTTTCCGAGGCAGTACCTGAATGCGCAGGTTTCCACGAATGCCACGCTTGCCAGTCCGGCCTATACGGTTCAGGGGTCAATGGCTGGCAGGTCGCTGGCTATTCATCGTGATACCGATACGGGCAGCGACGTGTCAAAAACGCGATTTACCGTGGCGTACACAACGCCCGTTCTCGGTGAAGCGCCGACCGTTCATTTTGAATCAATAGGATACTGATATGAAAAACATGCTTTTTAGTCCGGGCGCAGCTGGTTTCTTTCTTCAGGGCACGGACGCTCCATCTGATGCTGTTGAAGTATCCGAAGAGGTAGAGGCGTTTTTACGGCAGGCAATTATATGGGGTGCAGAAGAGTTTCATTTTTCCGGGGAATCTGTATCTGTGACATATCCCGATCACCTGCAGGAATATGCCACGGACAATAAAGCGCCTACGCAATATCCGGCGGCGCACGCCAATTGATTTCCTGTGCCGCTGAAGCGGTAATAGTAAAGCCCGCAACGTTGCGGGCTTTAATTTATGCAGGCTGTTCGGGCCATACAATATTTTCAGCGTCTTCCGTTTTCACCCGCATCAGCATGACCCGGTATTTCTTCCAGGCGATAAGCTTGCTGGCCTCATCATCTGTCGCTATCCCTAAATCGTTGGTTTAGGCGAAGGCGCGCCCGTTATCGGTTCGCCGTTCCCCTGGCCTCACGCAAAAATGCCGAATGAACTGTTTACCTCAATGTCTGGCATGGTCTTTCTGAAAAGTAACGGGGCCAGTTTCAGCGGCACGCTATACCCCAAACTGGCGCTGGCTTATCCGGCGCTTAAGCTGCCCGATCTGCGCGGAGAATTCATCAGGGGCTGGGATGACGGGAGAGGCGCAGATGCAGCGCGCGCTATTCTGAGTGCGCAGGATTCAACTTATCTGCGCACAGGTACGATGGACTTTCTCGGCCGAGAAAACGAGGGCACTAGTGTCGGTATCGGCATTCCGTACTCAAACGCAGATTCTGTAACCCGAACCCTGACGCCGCCTTCCGGCTCATTCAGGGCACCAAATAACACAAACATTGACGGAGCCACTCAGAGAGATAACGGCGTTAACGGCACGTCAATGAATAATGCATACGGTAGCGACGGTAATGTCTGGATTTCAGCGCGCCCGCGTAACGTGGCATTTAACTACATCGTGAGGGCTGCATAATGGCTAAGGTAACGCTTGATAAAAATGGCCTGGCAAAATCGGCCGGCACGCTGAAGATATATAATTTTGATGCGGAAAACGGAGAATTTATCGGCTCCAGCGATGAGTTTCTGCCACAGGGCGTCGGGCTGCCCGCTTATGCCTGCCTGACTGCGCCGCCTGACGCACAGGCGGGCAGCGTTGCCGTGTACCGAGACGGGAGCTGGCATAGCGTGCCGGACCATCGCGGCGAAACGGTCTACTCCGTTGCTGATGGTTCGGCAATCGTAATATCAGAGTTGGGCGACTATCCGGCAGATACAACGCCGCTTGCGCCTGCAACAGCCTGGGATAAGTGGGACGAGGAAAAGTGGGTAACTGATGCGGATGCGCAGCAGGCTGCCGATGTAAAGAGCGCAGCCAGGCAGAAATCTGCGCTCATCAGCGAGGCGAACAGCGTTACCCAAGCATGGCAGACGCAGCTGCTGCTCGGCATCGTTACGGACGAAGACAAATCCATACTACTCAGATGGATGAAATACATTCAGAGATTACAGGCAACAGATATTATAAATGCCCCAATGGTAAACTGGCCAGAAAAACCATCTATGTAAAAGCAGGCCGGATGGCCTGCTTTATATTTTCATTTGCAACAACTTTCCAAAAAGACAAAAATTCTTTAAAATAATTAAAAGCTCAGCCCTAACACCTCAAGTACCCACTGGCTTGCATCACTTATTTTTTGCGTCACCCCGAGCCTTTCGCTAAAAATTACAATTGAGAAGATAATGGCAGTTAAACCTAACGAGCCAAAAAAAGCCAAAATACCAGGCTTTTCTATAAATAAAGATATTGCGTAAAAGATTATCGCACATAAAACAAGAAAGGATAGAAGAATGATTAAATAAGACGCTGTGGAATTTGGGGGAGCATCATTTATACTGGAAACAAAAAGATGAGGTACTGTTATCAAGAAAAAGGCAAGTGTCGCCATATTCAACGCCCATCTGACAGGAATACATAGCTTCTCTGTCAACTTAAACCTGTCGAGAGTAAACGCTATAATTGCAAACGTAGCCGATCCGGTTTCAAGAAGTATTATTAGCTCTTTATTTCTTTTTTTAAAAGCTTCGCCATCATTCATATAAAACAATGAAAATGAAAGCAGTAGCGAGACCATAATTATATTTGCAATCACCTTAAATTCTTTAAGATCTTCAGCTTTTCTTTCTTGGGAGCCATTGTTCATCGTCATTTCTCATTAATTCCTTATTACGCAAATTGAACTTCGAGGGCTTTTTTACTCAGCCCTTGTGCCATTCCTTACACAATTAAGACATCATGAATTAAGGCCTTTATTATTTCAATATGGCGTTCATCTTTTACAGGAGAACCGCCCTATGGCACAGGATTATCATCACGGCGTGCGCGTTGAGGAAATCAACGAAGGCACGCGAAGCATCACCACCGTCAGCACCGCGATTGTGGGGCTTGTCTGTACCGGCGACGACGCCGACGCGGCCACCTTTCCGCTTAACCGCCCGGTGCTGCTGACCGACGTATTAACCGCCAGCGGCAAAGCGGGAGAATCCGGCACGCTGGCCCGCTCGCTGGATGCTATCGCCGACCAGTCCAAACCCGTTACCGTCGTTGTGCGCGTGCCGCAGGGCGAAACCGAGGCGGAAACCACCGCTAACATCATCGGCGGCGTGACCGACGGCCAGCGCACCGGGATGAAGGCGCTGCTGGCCGCGCAGGCCGTCTGTGGCGTCAAGCCGCGCATTCTTGGCGTACCGGGACATGACACGCAGGCCGTTGCGACCGAGCTGCTGAGCGTGGCGCAGAGCCTGCGCGGCTTTGCCTACCTGTCAGCCTACGGCTGCAAAAGCGCAGAGGAGGCCATCGCCTACCGCGCCAACTTCAGCCAGCGTGAAGGGATGCTTATCTGGCCTGACTTCATCAATTTTGACACCGTGCTGAAAGCGGACGCGACGGCCTACGCCACCGCCCGAGCGCTCGGACTGCGCGCCAAAATCGACGAGCAGACCGGCTGGCACAAGTCCCTCTCAAACGTCGGGGTGAACGGCGTCACCGGCATTTCCAAAGACGTATTCTGGGACCTGCAGGATCCGGCAACGGACGCGGGCCTGCTGAACCAGAACGACGTCACCACGCTGATCCGCAAAGACGGCTTCCGCTTCTGGGGTTCCCGCTGCCTGAGCGACGACGCGCTGTTTCCGTTTGAGTGTTACACCCGCACCGCGCAGGTGCTGATGGACACCATGGCCGAGGCGCAGATGTGGTCCGTTGACGGCCCGCTGAACCCGTCGCTGGCCCGCGACATCATCGAGAGCATCCGCGCGAAGCTGCGCAGCCTGGTTAATCAGGGCTACCTCATCGGGGCGGACTGCTGGCTGGATGAAAGCGTGAACGACAAGGACACGCTGAAGGCGGGCAAGCTGACCATCGACTACGACTACACGCCGGTGCCACCGCTGGAAAACCTGCTGCTGCGCCAGCGCATCACCGACCAGTACCTGGTCGATTTCAGCAGCCGCGTGAGTGCATAAGGAGACTGAAACATGGCATTACCCCGCAAGCTCAAGCACCTGAACGTATTTAACGCAGGCAACAACTGGCAGGGGCTGGTTGAGTCCATCACCCTGCCAAAGCTTACTCGCAAGTTTGAGAAGTACCGCGGCGGCGGCATGGCCGGAGGCGTGGACATCGACATGGGCCTGGACGACGGCGCGCTGGATACGGAGTTCACTGTAGGCGGCACCGAGGCGCTGCTGTTCAAGCAGCTGGGCACCGCCACCGTGGACGGCGTGCAGCTGCGCTTTACCGGCTCGATTCAGCGCGACGACACCGGCGAAGTGCAGGCGGTAGAACTGGTCACGCGCGGCCGCTACAAAGAGCTGGATTCCGGCGAGTGGAAGGAAGGCGAGTCCAGCACCACCAAGGTGTCCGCAACCAACAGCTACGCCAAGCTGACCATTAACGGCGAAGTGCTCTACGAAGTGGATTTGGTGAACATGATCCACATCGCGGGCGGCACCGACCTGATGGAAGCGCACCGTAACGCGCTCGGCCTTTGATAAACCCGGCAGGGGCAGCCCTGCCGCTCTGAAACGTATAAACGGAAAATAATCATGACCGACAAAACTACCGAAAAGGCTGTTGAGCTGGACACCCCCATTCTGCGCGGCAAAACCGAAGTTACCAGCGTGACCGTGCGCAAGCCGCAGGCCGGGGCGCTGCGTGGCATCCGCCTGCAGGCGCTGATGGACATGGACGTGAACGCGATGATGGCCGTGCTGCCGCGCGTCACGAACCCGGCACTGACCGTGCAGGAAATTAACGAAATGGACCCCGCCGATCTGCTGTCCCTGTCGGTCGAGGTGATCACTTTTTTGTTGCCGAAGTCGGCGCTGTCAGCTTTCCCGACAGCCTGACGGTAGAAGATTTGGTAGCGGACATCGCTACCGTTTTTCACTGGCCGCCGCCGGTGATGTACGCGGAGTCTCTGACGGACGTGCTTGAGTGGCGGCATAAAGCGATGCAGCGTAGCGGAGCCGGTGACGATGAGTGACACAAACCTGCGGCTGCAGGTGGTATTAAGCGCGGTTGATAAAATCACGGGCCCCTTTCGCAGCGCGCGCGACGGCTCTAAGGAGCTGTCGGCTGCGCTGAAGGCCAGCAAAAACGGCCTGAAATCCCTTAACGAGCAGGCGGGCCGCATTGACGGATTCCGCAAAACCCGCTCACAGCTTGCCGTTACAGCCAACAACCTGAAGGCCGCCTGCGAGGAAGCGGCGCGCCTTGCCGTGCAGTTTACCGAAACGAACAGACCCACGGCGCAGCAGGCCAGGCTGCTTGAGCAGGCAAAGAACCGCGCCAGCCAGCTGCAACAGACCTACAACGGCCTGCGCCTGTCCGTGCAGCGCCAGCGTGAGGCGCTGAACGCGTCGGGCATTGACACAAAACAGCTGAGCGAGGCGCAGCGCCGGCTTAAAACGGACGCGCAGGCGGCAACCGGAGCCATCGAGCGCCAGCAGGCAGAGCTGCGCAAGCTCGGCGAGCGCCAGCAGAAGATTCGCGACATCCAGGCGCGGCATGAAAAGCTGACCGAGACGCGCAATAAGCTGGCCGGTAACGGCGCGGGCATGGTGGCAACCGGCGTTGCTACCGGCGCGACCCTGATGGCCCCGGTGCGCGCCTATGCGGATTCGGAGAACGCCGCGACGCAGCTGGCTGCATCGATGATGGGGCCGGGCGCCAAGGTGCTGCCGGAGTATGAAAAAATCAACAGGCTGGCAGTGAGCCTGGGCGACAAGCTGCCCGGCACCACGGCGGACTTTCAGAACATGATGACCATGCTTCGCCGCCAGGGCATGAGCGCGCAGGCGATCCTGGGCGGGCTGGGTGAGGCGACGGCCTATCTCGGCGTGCAGCTGCAGATGGCCCCGACCGACGCGGCGGAGTTTGCGGCGAAGCTGCAGGACGCCACGCAGACCAGCGAAAAGGACATGATGGCGCTCACCGACATCATTCAGAAGGGATTTTATGCGGGCGTGGATTCGGGAAACATGCTGCAGGGATTCTCCAAAATCGGCAGCGCCATGGACATCATTCACCAGAAAGGGCTCACTGCTGCGAAAACCTTTGCGCCACTGCTGGTTATGGCCGAACAGGCCAGTATGTCCGGCGAGTCGGCGGGCAACGCCTACCGCAAGATTTTTCAGGCAACGCTCAATAATAAAAAAATTGGTGACGCGAATGATGTATTGGCTGGTACAGGGATAAAGCTGAATTTCCAGAACAAAAAGGGGCAGTTTGCCGGGCTGGAAAATTTGTATGCGCAGCTGGCGAAGCTGAAAAAAATCACCAGCGACAGCAAGCGCCAGTCCGTTTTAAATACGCTGTTTGGTGATGACGCTGAAACCCTGCAGGCGCTGAACATCATGATCAGCAAGGGGATCGAGGGCTATCGGGAAACCGCTGCGAAGCTCGACAACCAGGCGTCCCTGCGCGAGCGCGTAGACGCCTCGCTGAAAACGTTATCTAACCGCTGGGACGCAGCCAGCGGTTCGTTCACGAATGCTTTAGCTGCCATTGGGGAAACTGTAGCACCCGCGCTTAAACAGCTGGCCGACTGGCTCGGAGATCTCGCCAGCGCGCTCGGCAGCTTTGTGAAACAGCACCCGCAGATAACGGCGGCGCTGTTCAAGATGGCAGCAGGTTTTGCCGTCGCTGCGACGGCTATAGGTGCTGTGATGCTGGCAGCTGCAGCAGTATTTGGGCCCATGCTGATAATGCGCGTACTTATGAATAAGGCGGGCCTTCAGGCGTTTAGTTCTTTTGGCCTCATGCGTAAGGCTATTGGCCTTGTCGGTAATGGCGTGCTGTGGCTGGGGCGGCTGATGATGGCGAACCCCATTCTGGCCGTGATCGGGCTGATTGCCATGGGAGCCTTATATATCTGGCAGAACTGGGACACGCTGGGGCCGAAGTTTGCCGCTCTGTGGGACGGCATCAGCACCAAAGTCAGCAATGTATGGACGGCGATCCGCACCAACATCAGCACCAAATGGGATGAAATCGTGGCCGACGTGAAGGCGCTGCCCGCGCGCTTTCAGGAAGCTGGCTCGCAGATGATTGATGGCCTGCTGGCAGGCATCAGTCAGAAATGGGATGCGCTTAAAAGCAAACTGTCCTCGCTGACTGATTACCTGCCGGACTTTCTAAAGCCCGGCAATGACAAGCCAGGCGCACCGGCGCAGGCAGCACGACCACGCCCGGCGCAGGTAACGGCAGACGGGAAAGTGTCGCTGCCGCCGGGCGGCTTTCCGGCTTTTCCAAGAATGTACGACACCGGCGGCCATATTCCGTCCGGGCAGTTCGGCATCGTCGGGGAAAACGGGCCTGAAATTGTGAACGGCCCGGCCAACATAACCAGCCGCCGCCGCACTGCAGCGCTGGCCGCCTCTGCCGCGCTGGCGATGGGCATGGCCGCAACGCCAGCGGCTGCGCGACCACTACATCCGATGAGCCAGCCCGCGCAGGCATACCGGCAGGAAGCTGCACGACCGCAACCGGCGGCCAGTATGTCGCCCGTGACCGTTAATGCCTCTATCACGATCATGCAGCAGCAAGGGCAGAGCGCGCAGGATGTGGCGGACGAGGTTATACGCAGACTTGAGGCAAAAGAGCGACAGGCGAAGGCCCGCGCCCGCAGCAGCTACCACGACAGAGAAGGAATTGAATAATGATGATGACGCTGGGGATGTTCGTTTTCATGCTGCAGACGGTCCCTTATCAGGAGTTGCAGATCCAGCGCAGCTGGCGGTTTCCGTCAAACAGCCGCGTAGGCGTGCGCTCGTCCCTCCAGTTTTTGGGGCCGGATAATGAAACGCTGACGCTTTCGGGCGTTCTGCTGCCGGAGATTACCGGCGGCAGGCTGTCACTGCTGGCGCTGGAGCAGATAGCAGAGCTGGGGCGCGCGTGGCCGCTGATAGAGGGAAGCGGCACCATTTACGGCATGTTTGTGATCGAGAGCCTGAGCCAGACCAAAGCGGAGTTTTTCAGCAGTGGCGTCTGCCGGCGCATTGAGTTCACGCTCACCCTGAAGCGCACCGACGAAACGCTGGGCGAAATGTTCGGCAGTCTGAGCGATCAGCTTTCAGCCATGAAGGGCGCGGCGACGGACGCCGCGGGTAAAGTTACCAGCATGATGGGGGGGCTGCTTTCATGAGCGCCACGAAATGGATAAACGGGCAGGCAAATTCCCCTTCTTTCAGGCTGACGCTTGAGGGGGCGGACATCACGCAGAACATTGAGAAGCGGCTTATGAGCCTGACGCTCACAGATAACCGGGGGTTTGAGGCTGACCAGCTGGATATCGAGCTGGACGACGCAGACTGCCAGCTGCTGCTGCCTCGCCGGGGCGTCTCACTGTCGCTGGCGCTCGGCTGGCAGGGTGAGGCGCTTTTTCCGAAAGGCACCTTTATCGTGGATGAGATTGAGCACTCCGGCACGCCTGACCGGCTGACACTGCGCGCCCGCAGCGCCGACTTCAGGCAGACGCTCAATACTAAGCGTGAAAAATCATGGCACCAGACTACCGTGGGCGACATCGTGAAAGACATTGCAGGCCGCCACAAGCTGAAGATCGCCCTGGGTGATGACGTGGCAAAGATGGCCGTAGATCACCTTGACCAGACCAACGAGTCAGACGCCAGCTTTCTGATGCGACTGGCGAAACAGTCAGGCGCGATAGCCTCAATCAAAAACGGCAATCTGCTGTTCATACGTCAGGGGCAGGGAAAAACGGCCAGCGGTAAGGCGCTGCCGGTGATCACCATTCAACGCAAGGATGGCGACAGCCACCGCTTTACCATGGCTGACCGCGACGCCTACACCGGAGTAATTGCCAGCTGGCTGCATACCCGCGAACCGACAAAAAAACCGGTGGCGAAAGTAAAGCGCAGGCGGAAAAAGACGACAAAGAAAAAAGAGCCAGAAGCCAAACAGGGCGATTACTTGATCGGAACGGATGAAAACGTCCTGGTGCTGAGCCGTACCTATGCAAACCGGGCCAATGCAGAGCGCGCGGCCAAAATGCGTTGGGAGCGGCTGCAGCGCGGGGTTGCGTCGTTTTCTATACAACTGGCTCGCGGCCGGGCAGATCTCTATACCGAAATGCCGGTACAGGTGAGGGGCTTTAAGCAGCAGATAGATGCGGGCGAATGGATTGTTACGACGCTTACGCACAGCCTCAGTGCGGACAGTGGCTATACAACAAGCATTGATCTTGAGGTCAAAATCGACTCATTAGAAATGGAATAAGAAGTATCCCAATTGGGGTTTTTTGTGTATTATCCACCCAAAATGAGATTCGGGGGCTGGGTTATGATGAATTGTCCATTGTGTGGGAATGCGGCCCATACGCGTAGTAGCTTTCAAGTTTCTAAGACAACGAAGGAGCGCTATAACCAGTGCCAAAACATCAATTGTGGTTGCACCTTCAAGTCCCATGAAACAGTGGCAGAAATTATAATGAATCCGGGCAAGGTCAAGCCTGCCCCTCCGCATCCTGACAGAACACTTCAGGGCGCGCTCTGGTTATAAATAAAAACCCGCTAATGCGGGTTTATTTTTGAATCAAAGACTTTATATACACTTCAGACTCATTCATATTCATTGGCGCTAACTTCTTGCATTCAGCGCCGCCTCCGTTAATTACCACTTCCTGATCCTGAGAAGAGTTTAAAACTACAACTTTCTTAATCAGGGAAGGTTGCCAGCTTTTCCCAACATATTGCGTATCGCATATCCCGCGAAAAAATGAGGTAGCAATTTCCTCATTAACGGTAGGTTTTGTGATGGTCATTTAAAGCACACCATTCTCCAGGGAGGACGAAGAGTGTTGATAGACGTTAATCACTTCTTGTACTGGCTTCGGCACCTCTTCAGCCAAGGCGCTGAGGGAAGCGAACAGGGTAAGCGCTAAAGCAGTTTTTTTCATGTTATGAGCCTCAGACTAGGGATTAGGCAAAAAATCTGCTGCCATTTTGCTGCCAATGGCCTCGCGGAAAACAAAAAAGCCACCGATAAAAGGTGGCTTAACTCAATGATTTTATAGCTAAAATTTGGTGGCCCCTGCTGGGTTTGAACCAGCGACCAAGCGATTATGAGTCGCCTGCTCTAACCACTGAGCTAAGGGGCCAGCGGAGCGGGGATTATAAAGTATCTCTTCTGAGCGATCCAGCACTCAGCCACCGGTTGCTGAAATAAGCAGCAAGCTTTTAATTGCTGATTTCTATAACAAATATCCTGATAAACCGTAACAGGGTCTCAAACTGGTACGGCAGGATGCCGCCGTACCCTCATCAAAAACGCCCTGACGGGTAGCGGAATCAGCTCTGGTGGTAGCGCGTAGCGGATTTATTACGCGACAGGTGAGGCACCATAGTGCCGCGTGCGCGATCGTAATCCTGCCACATCTGCAGATCTTCCAGCGGTGGAATCGTTACCGCTTCCTTGTTGTCGAGGCCCGCCAGCGCCGCATCGACCATTTCATCGACTTCCATCAGCATTTCGGCAGGGATGGTGTTGATCGGCTGGCCGGCACGGTCAAAAATCTCGGTACGGGTTGCGCCTGGCAGCACTGCCTGCACCTGCACACCGCTGTCAGCAAGCTCACGCTGCATCGCACGCGTTAGCGTCAGTACGTAAGATTTAGTGGCATTGTAGGCACCGTTGAACATCTCATGCACCAGTGCCAGCACCGAGGCAATATTAATAATGATGCCGTTGCCACGCGCTTTGAAGACCCGGGCAGCGGCCTGCGCCAGCCGGGTGGGCGTCACGATATTTAACGTCAGCATGGTATTGATGCGGTTGATGTCCGCCTCAAGGAACTCTCCCTCCACGCTCATACCCGCGTTGTTCAGCAGCAGTGTAATGCTGGCATTAGTGACCAGTTCAGACTCTACCCGCTGCACATCCTGTTCACTGGTTAAATCAGCAGCCAACACCTTAACCTGAATAGCGTGCTGCTCACTCAGTAACGCCGCCAGCTGGTTCAGACGCGATTCGTCGCGTGCCACCAGAATCAGATCGTAACCGCGTGCAGCCAGTCGTTTTGCATAAGTTGCGCCGATGCCGCTGGACGCACCGGTTATTAACGCCGTACCTGATGTTGACATAATTTACTCCTCGTATGATGGTCGTCATAATTCACACCAATATGACGACCATCATATGCGCCGTCAAGCTGGAATATGATGAGCGTAATAATTACTATAATAGCCAGAAGCAACGCATCTGAAACCGCAGGAGAGGATATGGAGAAGCAGACCAGCAAAGCGCATACGCGGCAGCGTATCCTGAGTGAGGCTGCGCGAGTTATGCGTGAAACCGGCACCGAGGGCATTGGTGTGGCGGCTCTGATGAAGCGGGTTGGCCTGACGCACGGCGGCTTTTATGCGCATTTTGCCTCACGCGAGGAACTGGTACAGGAGGTGCTTAAGCATATGTTTGCCGAGGCGGGCAGTTTTGCGCCAGCGGATCGGGTGACCCAGCCAGGCCAGCGGTTAGCCGGATTTATTGATACCTACCTTTCCGAGGCGCATCGCAATACCCCAGCGGAAGGATGCCCAATCGCTGCGCTGGTGAGCGAAGTCGCGCATCTGCCTGAACAGACCCGCTCTATTTTTACGCAGGGTATCGATGCGCTGCATGACGGCCTGGCGCAGATACTGCGCGAGCTGGATCGTGAAGATGCGGATGCGCTGGCATCCAGTATGCAGGCCGAGATGGTCGGGGCGCTGGCGCTGGCGCGTGCCTGTCCGGACGCGAAGCATGCCGGCCAGCTGTTACAGCGCAGCCGTGACGCCCTGAAGCAGCGCGCCGGACTGGTGGCAGCATGATTGAGCACAGTATCCGCGACATCATCAGCGCCAATCTGAATGTCCTGTTCTGTGGCATTAATCCGGGTCAGTCAACCGCACATCAGGGCTATCACTTTGCCCATCCCGGCAATCGCTTCTGGAAAGTGATCCATCTGGCCGGTTTTACTCAACAGCTGCTTAAACCGGAAGAGGAGCAGCGGTTAACCGAGACGGGATGTGGCATCACCATGCTGGTTGAGCGTCCAACCGTGCAGGCGAATGAGTTAGCACCGGATGAATTACGCGATGGCGGCAAGCGCCTGATTGAAAAGGTGCTGCATTACCAGCCCGCGGCCCTGGCGATTCTGGGTAAAGATGCCTTCCGGCGCGCCTTTCAGCAGAGCAAAGTCGAATGGGGTAAACAGCCGATAGCGATCGGTAAAACGGCGGTGTGGGTACTGCCGAATCCCAGTGGACTGAATCGCGCTTCACTGAATGAGATGGTTGAAGCCTATCGACAGCTCCATAACGCATTGCAGGCGGGTTAAAACCGACGGTAACAGCAGGGCAGGGCGGTTATTGCTAAACGACAGGCATAAAAAACCCCGGCGTGCCGGGGTTTTTGTCTGACTTAATCGTCGAGGAAGCTGCGCAGCACTTCCGAACGGCTCGGATGGCGCAGTTTACGCAGTGCTTTGGCTTCAATCTGACGAATACGCTCACGCGTCACGTCGAACTGTTTGCCCACTTCTTCCAGCGTATGGTCAGTGTTCATGTCGATGCCGAAACGCATGCGCAGCACTTTCGCTTCACGTGCGGTCAGGCCAGCCAGCACGTCGTGGGTCGCAGAACGCAGACTTTCTGAGGTAGCAGAGTCCAGCGGCAGCTCCAGCGTGGTGTCTTCGATAAAGTCGCCCAGATGCGAATCTTCATCATCACCAATCGGCGTCTCCATTGAGATCGGCTCTTTAGCGATTTTCAGCACTTTGCGAATCTTATCTTCTGGCATCAGCATACGCTCAGCCAGTTCTTCCGGCGTCGGTTCACGGCCCATTTCCTGCAGCATCTGGCGCGAAATACGGTTGAGCTTGTTGATGGTCTCAATCATATGCACCGGAATACGGATGGTACGTGCCTGGTCAGCGATAGAGCGGGTGATTGCCTGACGGATCCACCAGGTCGCATAGGTCGAGAATTTGTAACCACGGCGATATTCAAACTTATCAACCGCTTTCATCAGGCCGATATTACCTTCCTGAATCAGGTCGAGGAACTGCAGACCACGGTTGGTATATTTCTTCGCAATCGAAATAACCAGACGCAGGTTTGCTTCCACCATCTCTTTCTTCGCGCGACGCGCTTTCGCTTCACCGATCGACATGCGACGGTTGATATCTTTTACCTGCTCAATGGTCAGGCCGGTCTCTTCTTCGATCTGCGCCAGTTTCTGCAGGGAACGCATAACGTCATCCTGCACTTCCAGCAGCTTTTCAGACCACGGCTTGTTCATCGCCAGCGCCGCTTTGAACCAGCTTTCGTTGGTTTCGTTGCCGGTGAACAGGGTGATGAAGTTTTTCTTCGGCATTTTGCACAGTTCGATACACAGCTTCATGATCAAACGTTCCTGAGTACGGACACGTTCCATCATTTCGCGCATGTTGTTCACCAGGTAATCGAACTGCTTCGGTACCAGGCGGAACTGTTTGAAGACGTCAGAGAGGTTCTGGATTTCGGCAACGGCATCAGCGTGACTGCGGCCTTTGCTCTTAATCACATTGCGGGTGGTTTCATACTGCTTACGCAGGTCAGAAAACTTCTCGCGCGCCAGTTCCGGGTCGATAGAGTTATCGTCGTCGGAGCTGTCATCGTCGCTCTCTTCATCTTCTTCTTCATCGTCAACACGATCGGCTTCAGAAAGCTCAGAGCCCACGTGCGTTGCCGTAGGGGCCAGATCTTCTTCCGCGTTAGGATCGACGAAACCGGTGATCAGATCGGACAGGCGTGATTCGCCTGCTTCAACTTTGTCGTACTGATCCAGCAGGTAAGTAATCGCCTCAGGGTATTCAGCAACGGAACATTGAACCTGATTGATACCGTCTTCAATACGCTTCGCGATGTCGATTTCGCCTTCGCGCGTCAGCAGTTCGACGGTACCCATTTCACGCATATACATGCGGACCGGGTCGGTAGTACGCCCAATTTCAGATTCAACGCTGGATAACACCTGAGCTGCAGCTTCCGCGGCATCTTCGTCAGTATCGGAGCTGTTTTCGTTCAGCATCAGATCGTCGGCATCCGGGGCTTCTTCAACCACCTGAATACCCATGTCGTTAATCATCTGGATGATGTCTTCGATC
>Ga0308156_1000835_pt1 | contig 47149 bp, 49 predicted proteins | sample PhyAR2_FD_201041 | JGI IMG/M metagenome (GOLD analysis project Ga0308156, IMG submission 201041) | Phyllosphere microbial communities from UC Gill Tract Community Farm, Albany, California, United States - DLSL A.R2 | ecosystem: Host-associated > Plants > Phyllosphere > Unclassified | place: USA... | reverse complement strand
GGTTGGGCAGGTCCGGGCGCGTGCGCGGGTAGTCGGTCTGCTGGGTTTCCCAGGTGACCAATCCGTTCTTGACGTAGATCTTCCAGCTGCACGAACCGGTGCAGTTCACCCCGTGGGTGGAGCGCACGATCTTGTCGTACTGCCAGCGCTGCCGGTAGCTGTTCTCCCAGTCACGGCCTTCGCTCTTGGCAAACCCATGGCCATCGGCAAAGGGCTGGGGGTCACGCTTGAAGAACTGCAAGCGATCAAGAAAATAACTCATCGGGGGTCTCCCTTTGCGGACATCTGCATCGTGGCTGTGTGTGTCATCTGGCTGCGGTGCGTTTTCATGTCAGCAGGGCGTCTCAGCGCCGCGCCGGTAATACCACCACCAGGTCACGGCCAGGCAGGTGACATAGAAAACGACGAACCCGTACAGCGCCATATCGGGGCTGCCGGTCAACGTGATCGAAGAGCCATAGCTCTTGGGAATGAAGAAGCCGCCGTAGGCACCGATCGCACCAGAGAAGCCCACCACCGCAGCCGACTCGATGCTGGCCTGGTGCGCCGACGCGGCCTTGCCTTCAGCGTTGGCCCCTGCCGACAGGCGCTCATGCAGCGTGCGGAAGATCACCGGGATCATGCGGAAGGTGGTGCCGTTGCCGATGCCACTGAGCACGAACAGCGCCATGAAGCTGAAGAGGAAGCCGTAGAAGTTGCCGCCCTGGCCATCGCTGGGCAGGAAATGCAGCACGCCGAACACCGCTGCGATCATCAGCGCGAACACCCAGAACGTCAGCCGCGCACCACCCCAGCGGTCGGCCATGCTGCCGCCCACCGAGCGCATCAGCGCACCCAGCAACGGGCCGATGAAGGCGTAGGCCAGGGGATTCACGGCGGGGAACTGGCTCTTCACCAGCATCGGGAAGCCAGCAGAGAAGCCGATGTAGGAACCGAAAGTGCCGATGTACAACCAGCACATCAGCCAGTTGTGCTTGCGGCGGAAGATCACCGCCTGCTCGGCGAACGAGGAACGCGCGCTGGTCAGGTCATTCATGCCGAACCAGGCGGCCACCGCGCAGATCGCAATGGCCGGCACCCAGATGAAGCCGGCATTCTGCAGGTACAGCGGTGCATCGCCCTCCACCACCGGCTGCGGCGCACCACCGAGGGCACCGAATACGCCCACCGTGATCACCAGCGGAATCACCGCCTGGGCCACCGACACCCCGACATTGCCCAGGCCGGCATTCAGGCCCAGCGCCAGGCCCTGCTTCTGCTTGGGATAGAAGAAGGAGATGTTGGACATCGACGAGGAGAAGTTCGCCCCACCAAAGCCGCACAGGATCGCGATCACCACGAACACCCAGTACGGCGTGGCCGGGTTCTGCACCGCAAAGCCCAGCCAGATCGTCGGGGCCAGCAGCGACGCAGTGGACAGCGCCGTCCAGCGGCGACCGCCAAAGATCGGAATCACGAACGAATAGAAGATGCGCAGCGTCGCGCCGGACAGGCTGGGCAGTGCCACCAGCCAGAACAACTGATCGGTGCTGAAGCCGAAGCCGATCTTCGGCAGGCTGATGGTCACCGCCGAGAACAGTACCCAGACCGAGAAGGCCAGCAGCAGCGAGGGAATGGAGATGACCAGGTTGCGGGTGGCGACCCGCTTGCCGGTGCGCTCCCAATAGCCGGGATCTTCCGGCGTCCAGTCGCTGATGACGCGACCGGGACTGGCAGTGCTGCGGACAACAGGATCGCTACCGACGGTCATACATGGCTCCAAGGCTGTGGAATGACGTGGGTACTGCTTTCAAGTTGTAACCCGTCGTCATGCAGCCATTAGGCCGTGCAGCAGCAACGACGGGGTTGATCTGGATCAATCAGGGGCGGGTTTTCAGCCTGCCCCTGACAAATGTCAAACCGGTGACGCGGAACCGCGGCGGGTCACGCCACGCTGGCGCACGCTGTCGCGCACATCCACATCGAACTGCAGTTGCAGCGTGGTGCCGTCGTCCAGATACAGCGCAAAGGCCAGGCCATCGCGGCATGGCAGGCGCCCGGCCAGGTCCTCCACGGAAGACCGGGGCAATACCAGGCGGCAATCGGTGCCGCTGTCGAGCAGCACGGCCGATTCGCCACCATGCAGCGAAACGGCGGTACCCCAACCACCACTGCCGCCGAACCGGGTCAGGTTCTCCACCGTTTCACCGGCCAGCAGCCGGGCCAGTTCGGCCTCGTCCAGGCGCAGACGCATTGTCTGTTCTTGCAACTGCACCTTCATGAGGCAACGTCCTCCCATTGGGTGGGGGTATTGCAGTTGATCAGGGCGCTTTCATCAGCGTGGGCCAGGCGCAGCGTCTGCGCGTCCAGCCGGTGTTGCAAGGCCTGCAGGGAACGCGGGCCGAGGGGATCGTGGATCATGTTTTCGAGGATCGTGCGACTTTCATTGTCCACATTAAACAGCATCGGAAGCGGATGCCCGTCAAAGATCGTGCAAGCGCTGCGATGCCGGTCACGCAGCTGCTGCAATAGCTCCGGGGTCAACCGGGGTGTATCCACCGGCACCACCCAGGCAGGGCCATCGGGCATCTGCATCGCCACGCTGTACAGGCCACCCAGTGGCCCGCAGCGCGTGATCTGGTCCGGCACGCCGCCGAACGCCGGATAGCGTCCGCTCACCCAGACCCGGTCTGCCCCGGCCAGCCGCAAGGTGCCGCGCATGTGCTCCAGCAGGGTGCGCCCCTGCCAGGGCAGCAATGCCTTGTCACGGCCCATCCGGCTGGACAGGCCGCCGGCCAGCACGATGCCGGCAATGGGCGTTGTCACGCGGGAAACCCGACCACGCCATGCGTGGCCGCTCCTGCCAAGCGCGAGGGGAAGGCGCCATCCACGCATGGAGCAACCGTGCAGGTACGCCTCAGTAGAGCCACGCCATGCGTGGCTGCTTCTGCCAAGCGCGAGGGGAAGGCTCCATCCACGCATGGAGCAACCGTGCAGGTACGCCTCAGTAGAGCCACGCCGTGCGTGGCTGCTCCTGTCGGGCGCGAGGGGAAGGCGCCATCCACGCATGGAGCAACCGTGCAGGTACGCCTCAGTAGAGCCACGCCATGCGTAGCTGCTCCTGCCGGGCGCGAGGGGAAGGCTCCATCCACGCATGGAGCAACCGTGCAGGTACGCCTCAGTAGAGCCACGCCATGCGTGGCTGCTTCTGCCAAGCGCGAGGGGAAGGCGCCATCCACGCATGGCGTGGATCTACTGCCGTCAGTGGTGATCATGCGCCGGTTCACCGTCGGCGTGGCACAGCGTGCAGCCTTCGCTCCACTCGCTGTCGCCGTCCTCGTAATGTTCCTGCTTCCAGATCGGGCACTTGTGTTTCACCGCCTCGATCAACTGCCGGCACGCGCGGAACGCTTCATCACGGTGCGGGCTGCCCGCAGCCACCACCACCGCCACATCGCCAATGCCCAAGCGGCCCTTGGCATGCGCCACATACAGCTTCAGCTTCGGCCCGAACGTCGCTTCGATCTCCGCCGCCAGGCGCTGGATCTCGTTCAGCACCAGCGGTTCGAACAGGTCATAGGTGATGCCGGTCACCGGCCGCCCCACATTGAAGTCGCGCACCTTGCCGATGAACACATCGATGCCGCCGAATGCCGGGTCGGACACCGCCGCGATGCCTTCGGCCGGGTCGATGGCGTGCTGCGCACGGTCCACCACCTTTGCCGTCACGTTGCTGCTCATGGCTCAGCCCCCGCTCACCGGCGGCAGGATCGCCACCTTGCCATCGGCAGGCAGCGCCTCGTGGTCACGCAGCACGCGCTGCTGGTCGGCAAAGGCCGAATAGTCCAGCAACCCGGCGCGGAAACCGGGAAAGCGCACCGGCAACAGCTCTCGTAGCGCCTGGCGCAGGTCGGCCACGGTGCCACCGGCCACCTCCAGCGCAATCTCGCGGCTGTCATCCAGATCGGAAAACGCACCGAACAACTGCAGATTCACCTGTTTCATCATGACTCCTGGGTTGCCAGCTGCAGCGGGTCCTGATGGCCCCAGCCCTGCACGCGCACCGGTGTGCCGGCCGCGACGAGGTCACCCTCACCCTCCAGCACCACCCAGGCGTTGGCCTGCAGCATGGATTTCAAACGGAACGATTCCTGCCCGGACAGCACGCGCGCGCTCAAGCGCCCCTGCGCGTCCACGTCCACCCGCGCACGCGCGTGGAAGCGCAGGCCCGGCGGCTTGCGCACATCGGCCTGCAACGGCAGCTGCAGCAGCGGCTCTGCGGCCAGGCCCAGCAGGCGACGCAGCACCGGTTCAACGAAGAAACGCTGCCCCACCGCCGCCGACACCGGGTTGCCCGGCAGGCCGAAATACAGCGCGCCATCGGGCAGCACTGCAAACAGCAGCGGCTTGCCCGGGCGGATCGCCACCTTGTGGAACACGATGCGGGCGCCGCGGGCGCGCAGCGCATCGGGAATGAAGTCGTAGCGGCCGGCCGACACCGCGCCGGTGCTGATCAGCACATTCGCGCCCGCAGCCAGCGTGTCGTCCAGCACCGCATCGAAGGCAGCCACGTCATCGCCCACCGTGCCCTGCCACACCACCTCGGCACCGGCGGCCTGCAGGCGGGCGATCAGGTAGGGCCGGTTGCTGTCACGGATCTGTCCGGACTCCAGCGCCTGCGCCGCTTCGGTCACCAGCTCCTTGCCAGTGGCAATGACCGCGACCTTCGGCCGTGCCACCACCGCCACCTCGGCCACGCCGATGGCGTGCAGCAGAGTGCGTGCATTGATGTCCAAGGCCTGCCCGGCCTGCAGCACGCGCTCGCCTTCTTCCACGTCCTGTCCGCGCAGGCGCACGTTCTGGCCAGGTTTCACCCCGCTCTTCAACGCAATGCGGGTCGGGCGACCCTGCTCGCTGGCAAGGATCTCCACGTTCTCGATCGGCACCACCGTATCCAGCCCAAACGGCATGCGCGCGCCAGTCATGATTTCCCAGGCGCCGTCGCCGCCCTCGGCACCGGCGTCGCCCGCCGCCTGCCAGCCCTGCACCACAAATTCGGTATCGCTTTCGAACGGCGTGCCATTGACGCGCAGCGCGAAGCCGTCCATCGCCGAGTTGTCGAACGGCGGCAACGACTGCCCGCTGATGATGTCCGTGGCCAGGATGCGACCCGCAGCCTCATGCAATGCCAGCCGCTCGGCCGGCAGCGGTGCAGCCGCTTCCATCAGGTGCTGCAGCGCTTCGCTGTAGGCAATCATGCGTGGCCACCGCCATCGACCATCGCCAATGCGTGGCCCAGCACCGGCGCCAGGATGTCCAGGCACTGCGCGGCCGCACGCGGGCTGCCCGGCAGCGCAAACACCAGCATGTCATCCAGCTGCACCACCTCGGCCCGGCTCAGCCAGGCCATCGGCGTGTGCTGCGCACTCAACGCGCGCACCATCTGCGCCAAGCCGTGCACCGGTCGCGCATTCAACGAACGCAGCGCCTCCGGGGTCAAGTCGCGCGGGCCAAGCCCGGTGCCGCCGGTACACAGGCACAGGCGTACGCCCTCGCCCGCCAGCGCACGCAGCCGGCCCGCCAGCGGCTCGATGCCGTCGGGCAATACCTCGGCAGCCACCACCTCGCCACCGAGCGTCTGCAGCCCGCTCACCAGCTTCGGGCCGGACTCATCGGCATAGCTACCCTCGCTGGCGCGATCGCTCAGGGTGATCACCGCGCAGGCCGCACCGTTCAGGCCCTTGGGCGGGCGTGGCCGGAAGCGCTCGCGCTCACTCTCGTCCATGCCTTCAGGGTGCAGCCACAGGCCGCGCTTGCCGCCTTCCTTGAACAGCAGGCGGATGCCCTCGATGCGCAGTGCCGGCTCCACCGGCTTGCTCAGGTCGTACAGGGTCAGCAGTGCCGCGTTGACGCCGGCAAGCGCCTCCATCTCCACACCGGTGCGGGCCTCGCTGGCGCACTCGCACCACACGCGTATCGCCTGCCGCTCCGGCACCGGCGCGCAGTACACCTGCACCAGTTCCAGCGGCAACGGGTGGCACAGCGGCATCAGCATCGAGGCCATCTTGGCGCCCTGCAGCCCGGCGATCTCGGCCATCACCAGCGCATCGCCCTTGGGCAACCGGCGCTCGACAATCAGCGGGTAGGCCACTGGCCCGGCATGCAGCTCGCCCACCGCTACCGCGCGGCGGCGGGTAACGCGCTTGTCACGCACATCGGCCATGTGGAAGGCCGCAGTCAATTCACCACTCATCGTGTTCCTCATCCTCCAATCGAAGCCAGATGCGGGGTCAACCCGGTCTGGCCCTGGTGCAATCCGTGCCCGGCCGCTTTCAGGCCAAGCTGTGTGGTGATGCGTGCCAGCAGCGCGTCCTGGTCGTCGTCGCTCTGCAACAGCGGGCGCAGCGGCACGCCGAATTCGCCGAACAGGCACAGCCGCAGGTCACCCTTGGCGGTCACCCGCAGGCGGTTGCATCCCTTGCAGAAGTCACGCGAGTACGGGGCGATGATGCCCACCGTGCCGCGATGCTGCGGGTGGCTGAACTCGCGTGCCGGGCCGGCATCGGCCGCGCGCGGGCGCTCGTGCCAGCCAGCGGCCAGCAGCTGCTCGATCACCACGTCGGCGCGCAGATGGTGGCGCTGGAAATAAGCTTCGTTGTCGCCGGTACGCATCAGTTCAATGAAGCGCACGCTGAAAGGACGGTCGCGCAGGAAGTCCATCCACTGCGGCAGCTCGTCGTCGTTCAGGCCGCGCAGCAGCACCGCGTTGAGCTTGATGGCCGGCAGGCCAAGCGCCTGCGCCATCTCCAGCCCCTGCTGGATTTCCGGCAGGCGGTCATGGCCGGTGATGGTGCTGAAGCGCTCGCGCTGCAGGCTGTCCATGCTTACGTTCAGCGCGGTCAGGCCGGCGCGGTGCCAGCCCGGCAGGCGACGCGGCAGCAGCGTGCCGTTGGTAGTGATGGCCACCTTGCGGATGCCCGGCACGGCCGCCACCGTGGCGATGATCTCGTCCAGGTCCTTGCGCAGACTGGGCTCGCCACCGGTCAGGCGGATCTTGGTCATCCCCAGCATGGCAAAGGCGCGCACCAGGCGCGCGATCTCGTCCACCGCCAGGAAGCGCGGGCGGCCGTCGGCCCGGTAGCCATCGGGCAGGCAGTAGCTGCAACGGAAGTTGCAGGCCTCGGTCAACGACAGGCGCAGGTAAGGAAAGCTGCGCCCGAATCCGTCGGTGAGTTGGCTCATGGCTGGTCTACCTTGTTGTTCCACCGTCTTGCCTGTGCCCGGAACGGCCCGGATACCCTCGCCTGCTGAGACTGACGCCAGCCTACGCGGCAGGCATTGGCAGCGGGATGACTTAAATCAATCGCCGCCGGCCACGCCGCCCGGACGTTATGGCAGCATGCGGCTTTCCGTGCAGCGTGCGTGTGACAGCCATCATGATGATGAATGATTTCCAGCAATTGCTGCAGGCCGCCAGCGAACAGGCCGAACCGCAACGCCTGCTGTTCGTATTCGCCCGCGCCGACCTGCCCGAATCGCCCACCGACGACCAGCGCGACCGGCATGACCGGCGTGAGGGCGGCACCCTGTCGCCTGTGCTGTGCGTGGACAAGCTGCCGGCCGAGGTGCCGAGCTTCCAGGCACTGGCCAGCGAGTCCACCACCACCGGCGTGGAGTGGGACATGGTGTTCGTGGCGGCGATGGATGGGCGTGCAGGCTTCGCCCCCAGCACCGACGAGGCCACCCGCCCGCTGCGGCTGATGGTCAACGCCATCAACGACGGCCAGATCGGCCGCTTCGCCGCCTTCGACCGCAGCGGTGAGCCGATCCAGTTCTATTGAGTCACCAGCTGCAGGGTCAGGAAGAAGATCACCAGCACCGTATTCAGGCCCCAGGCTACGGTCAGCCCGCGCGCGGCAACACCCAGGTTCGGGGTCCGCGCGGTGGGCGCCGCGCGCCAGACTGCGGGGATGATCCAACCGGTATAGAGCAGCAGCACGGCGAACATCGCCAGCACCAGTGTGGTGCGCTGGTTGGCGAGGGCCCAGAGGGCAACGGCCCAGAGCATGTTGCTGGGGATGACCCCTTGCAGCCAGAAGACGTTCCAGAGGCGTGAACGGCCTTGGGTGTCGGGCGTGGGATGCAGAGACGCGGTAGCTGTCATAAGTCTCCTTTGTGTTTAGGAAACGTGCTGGGCAAGCCTGCGCTTGGTGGCGGGGAACGTCAAGGCGCGACGGAAACGGTAGCGCCGGGCCATGCCCGGAGGAGTGCATCAGAGCACCACACCACGTTGCTCGCCGGGCATGGTCCAGCGCTACCCATGGCTTGTCGCCATCAACCCGCTCACACATCCCGCGCATCCCCTATAACCACGACCCCTGTCGCAGATTGCCTGGTCGCGGTGGATCATCGCGGCAGCCAGCGCTGCCAGTACTTAACAGCGTGGTTCAATGCCGAAAGCGTCTCCAATCGTGAGTTATTTGCAACTTCTCTGATTGGCATTGCACAGCGACGCGGGCTCAGATGGCGTGCCACCGAAAACGGGTGGCCGGGTTTCGAATCCCGTGTTGGCGTTGAGTGATTGCGCTTGCCAGCCGGCGTCCACATTCCGTGGCGCCGGCTGGCAATCCGTCTGCCGGCTATGGCGGGCGGTGCGTGGGGGCGTTCGCGCCCACCGGCTTGACGTCAACCCGGATTCGAACCACGTACCGCCCGCCACCTCTGTGTGGCGGCTACCGATTGCCTTGCACGGAGCCTCGCCATGAACGGATCTGATCTTCCCCACCTGCACGCCTACCGTGACCCGGCCAATGCCGATGACCTGGCAGAGGCTGTGCCCTGCGCGGATGCGCATACCCTGATTGCCAACCTGAAGCGCATCGGCAAAGGCGCCGCCGCCGACGGGCAGCCCTGGCCAGAGCGACACCAGTTGCCCGGGCGCTGCATGGCGCTGGCCGATTCGGATTGCGCGTTGGCCGGGTTGCGGGTGGTACAGGAAGTGCTGCTGGCGGCCGAGCGGACCCGGCAGAACGGCGAGCCCGAGGACTATGTGGGCGACCGGGTGATGGAGGGGCTGATGCTGGCGTGCCTGGCGTTGAGTGCGCAGGCTGTGGGGCGGTTGCAGGTGGAGGGGTGAACGGGACTCGCTTGGAATGCACCTTGCGCCTCCAGGCTCACCAGCGAACGGGAAAAAGCCCACCGGTACTGCAGCCCCCCCCCTTTGTCTCGCGTGTTACTCCGTCTCAACAACAGCATTGCCCCTCGCTCACTCGCCTGCCGCCCTCTTTCCGGATAGAGCAACCAGAAAGATCAGAACAAGCGCGATGCACACTGCCACGTTGAACAAGAGGATGGGCCGTATGGCGAGGTAGAGCTCACCGACTCCCAGAGAAAAAGACCCATGATTTGCCTGCGAACCCAGCGCTCTGGCAATGATCTGAATCCACACAAGTGCAGCTATCTGAACAACAACGATTCCGATCGAGGAGAACAGCCGTCTGGTAGGAGTTCTGCCGACCATTGCGAAATACGTAAGTACCGAGAGAACTGCGTAGAAAGTAACCAGCGTCCAGATCATTGTCCTATCCCCGCAGCCGCAGCCCGTAGGCCGGTTCCCCAACATCTCATGCATCGCTCTGATTGCACCGGCGTCGATATCGGCTCTGCTATCCATATCCCAGTTGTATGGTCGCCCCTGGAACACGTCTTCGATGTCATACACCATACCCGCGAGACTCGTCCCCCCCAGCCAACTGGGCCCCCAAAGGTAGGCGGCACCATATCCCGCAACGTAGTTTCCGAAGCTCTCTGCACTCAACCTATTTCCGTCCACCAAAAAGGTATCTCGATCCTTTCCGATTCGACCATCATTCTTTGCCCTATAGTCAAGAATGGTGGTGCTATTCAAAAAAACCATCGTGACTCCAAGTGGATTGAGGGCGCTGCGCCTTGCGTACGTCAGTTCCTCGTTTGTCTCACATGCTGAATAGTCTTTCAGTCCAAGCGGATCCGTCCGGCCTGCAGGCATAGCAGATGATTAGAGATAGCTGTTGATCCCGCCACTCAGACCAATCGGATCACTCTGCGAATACCGCCCCACTGCGGGGTCATACTCGCGCTGGTAGTTATAGAACAGCCCACTCGCATCCGTCGACTGCTGGCCGGGGAAGCGCAGCGCCAAGTCGAACGCCACGCCATCGCCATCCGGATCAGCACTAGGAACCTGATCACCGAACACTTCGCTCTTGTTGCTCCACTCCCAGATCGCAACATCGTGCACGGGGTCGATCACCACGCGCGGCGTGCCTAAATGGTCCGGTTGGACGTAGGCCAGTTCCGGTACGCCGGTGCTCGGCGCGTTGATCAACGCCACCGGATGGTTGTCCAGCCAGATGGCCTGTTGCTGCGCCTGCCCCGTGGCAGAATAGTTGCCCAGCCACTGCCCTGCTTCGTCGTACAACGTGATCTGAGCCGCACCACCGGCCGGCTTGCGCAGCACGCGTTCGCCGCGATGGTTGTAGGCGCAGCTTTCCTGCACGGCATTACCCTGCTTCACCGCGTTCATGCGGTTGGTATCACTGCAGGTAAACGATCTGCTGCCAGAGCGTGGTATTCCCTGCTGCGTTAGGGCTGCGCGCAGCGAGGCGATTCGCTACCGTCCGCTGCCCCAGGAGCTGCCGCCGACCAATCGAGCCGTCTGAACAGACCACGTCTCCAGAAGATGCTGCGCGCCCGATTCACCACCATTCTTCAGGACGGAGATAATCGCATCCAATCTACGTTGGACCGCACTGGACATTGGCAAAGCCAGGAGATTCTTCAGCGTGGCATCCGCCGCCAAGAAATCGCCAAGCCGAATGGCGGATATGTACTTTATCCATTCGGAGTAGTCGTTCCTGAAGTCAAGGCCGTCAACATAGATCAAAAGGTCTGCCGCCGTTCTCACCCTCTCAAGATTTTCGACGTACTCAGTATGCATGCCACAGAAGAAACGTTCATCTCCTTTCGCAACTGCAACCCTCTGGCCTAGAGACATGTGCAGGAACGGCAAATCATCATAGGTCGGAAGTACGAAGGTCCATAAGTAGATAGCAGACGGTGCAGGGTCTATCGCAAACCCAGAGATCACATCTCGCGTATACGAGGCAATCAAGAAATTTCCAACGACCCGCATGCCGCTTTTCTTCGCGTCCTTTTTCAATCTCCGCAGATCAAACGCTCTCATGCTATGCCTTCCTGGAGGGCTGAGGAGCTCCCTGTTTCATGTCTCACACATTAAGAATCCGCCGGATCACCGGAGAGTCGATCAGCAGGTTCTCGCCGAGCGCTTTCGCAAGATCCTGCAACTCGGCAGACCATCCCTCAACCTGCGGAAGCGCCGCCCTCTTCTCCCTCCTCGGGAGATGCGCCAGGTTGTCTTGCTCTCCTGCGCCTGCGCGGCAAAGGGGGGCTGCGCAGCCAAGCGCGGCCATCGTCAGCGCCACACACGCCAGCTTCATTTTCCGTCCGAACATCCGTGCTCTCCTTCCTGGGCGAATACCGCGCCGGGAGGGACGAAGGCGCACAGGCGGTTCACCGCCCTGTCGCGCCCTGCTTCGGATCATCCCTGTTCCGGAATGCGGCAATGCCGCACGGGGCAGTTATCGCGCAAGCCCATTACATAATCAATTCAAGCCGTGGGATGTCGGTCACGATTATCGATATCGGCAACGCCCCTGCCCTGGTGATCAGGGTACTCCCCCAAACTGCTTCCAGTCTTCATTAGTGCTAGCGTGCACCGTCAAGCCAGTGATGCAAGGATGCGCTGCAGGATCGTCTATGACCCCGACATTACCTCCATTTCCAGACCGCATGAGGCTGTTCCTCCTCTTCGCACTCTGCTTAATACTCACCTCCTGCGATCTGGTGATGGACAGCTCCTACGCCACGAAGCAGGAAGCCGTCGACGCCGAGATGATTGCCAAGGGCTGGATTCCCGCGTGGGTGCCCGAGGAGGCGACCGACCTGCGAGAGGTGCACGACCTCGATTCAAACGTGAGCGCGCTTGCCTTCAGCAAACCACGCAGCAAGCAGTTGTTGTTGCCATCCGGTTGCCGGCCCGTCAACCACAGCGCTACCCAGCCGGTGCTGTTCAATCGAAGCTGGTGGCCGAGTGAGACCGCTCTGAAGCGCTCCTATACCTTCTTTCGTTGCGAGCCCGAATTCGGCAAGTCGATCTTCGTCGCAACAAGCAGCACAGGCAATCGCGTGCTCTTCTGGCGCACGTACGCTCGCTGATGCGCATGCCCACCCTCCCCTTCAACCCGACACTACAGATGCACACTCCAGGAACGGTCCTCACCTCGCTCGCCCTTTGCCTGTTGCCCTGCCTTCCAGCTTGCGCAGAACAAAACACGCCTGCCGATGTGGAAGCGATCGAACAGGTGATCGAGTCCTTCCGCACCTCGCTGATCAACAAGGACAAACCGACCTACATGAGCTTGTTCTTCTCGGATAGACCGGGCGACATCGGCTGGCAGTTCGTGTCCGAGGATCGGCGATTGGCGGACATCCGCAGGGCCAAGCCCGATGCGATCAAGGCGCGAAAGATCCCATCGAACAACTTCATCTCGCTCATCGATGAGGCAGTGGCCACGGCAGAGCCACGGGAGGAGAAGTTCTTCAACGCCAAAATCGATACAGATGGCGATGTGGCATCGGTGTCGTTCGACTACAGCTTCCATGCCAACGGCGTGAAGGCAAACTGGGGCAGGGAAATGTGGCAGCTGGTCCGCACCGAGCGGGGCTGGAAGATCTTTTCAGTGATCTATTCGATACGTGACAAACGCAGTTCCGCGGAGAGCTGATACTTCCTTTCAGCCAATCAACGTCAGCCAGTCACCATCAACCACCACGCGCAGCAGAATCCTGATTCCGCAACCGCGCCGCAAAATACCGCGTAGGCGATTGCCCCAGCGCTTTCTTGAACATCGTGATGAACGCCGTCACCGATTCATAGCCCAGGGTTTCAGAAACCCGCTGCACCGCCGCGCCGCCGGCAAGCTCGCGAATGGCAACCAGCAGATGCAGCTGCTGCCGCCAGCGTCCGAACGACAGACCGGTTTCCCGATCAATCAGCCGCGTCAACGTGCGCTCACCCAACGCCAGGCGTTTGGCCCACTCGCTGATGGTGCTGCGGTCGGCCGGATTGACCGACAGCGCCGCAGCCAGCGCACGGATCTTGGGGTGGTCGCTCACAGGCAGGTACAACCGCTCGGCCGGCATCTGCACCAGTTCGTCCAGCAGCACTCGCGCCAGTCGATCGGTGTGCCCGCCGCGCGGGTAGTCCTGCGGCGCATCGGCCAGGTGCAGGATCATCTCGCGCACCATCGGCGAGATCGACAGCGTCACGCAGTGCAGTGGCAGGTCGACAACGCCTGGCTCGACGAACAGATAGCACAGGCGGGCGTTGGCGGTGGCCCGGTTGCTGTGCGGCATGCTGCCCGGAATCCACACGCCGCACTGTGGCGGCACGATCCACAACGCATTGGCCACCTCGCAGGTCACCGCGCCATGAAGTGCCAGGATCAGCTGTCCCTTGCGGTGGTCATGCACTGGAATCTCGGCATCGTGGTCGGCCACCTGCAGGCGGCTGGCCACTGCCGGCCGATCCGTCGCGTCCGGGTCCAGATCAAAGCCAGGCAGTGAAATGCGAGTCATTCTCGATGACCGGATTCAGCGATAGACTGACATTCTAGCGAAATTCGGCGGCGGGGCTCGCTGAATACGATGGCGCCATGCACATCCCCGCCCCTACCCGCCCTTGGCTTTCGCGCCCCATCGCGCTGTTGATGTCGCCCGCATTGAAGGTCGACCGCGAAGCGGTGCTGTTCTCGCTCAAATGCCTGCTCGCCGCGATCCTCGGGCTGTATGTCTCGCTGCGCATCGGCCTGACCCGCCCGTTCTGGGTGATCGGCACTGTCTACCTGGTGTCGCAGCCGATGTCCGGCGCGACACTCAGCCGTGGCCTGTTCCGGCTGCTGGGAACGGTCGGCGGTGCGGTTGCTACGGTGCTGCTGGTGCCGCGGTTCGCCAACGCGCCGATGGTGTTGAGTGTGGTACTGGCCGCTTGGATGGGCCTGTGCCTGTATTTGGCCATGCTCGACCGCACACCGCGTGCGTACGCCTTCCTGCTGGCCGGGTACACCACCAGCCTGATTGGTTTCCCGGCGGTGATGGTGCCCGATGACGTCTTCACCATCGCCATCACCCGCGTGCAGGAAATCTCCATCGGCATTCTTGCGGCGACGTTGGTCCATGGCCTGCTGTTGCCACGCCGGGTCTCGCCGCGTGTGCACGCGCGCGTGGCATCGATCCTCGCCGATGCGGAGCGCTGGACGCGGGACATGCGCGCTGGCGCAAACGAAACGGTACTGGCTGCGGATCGCTCCAAGGTAGCCGCGGACCTCCTCGACCTGCACACGCTGTCCATCCACCTGCCGTTCGACAGTGTGCACGGCGTCGCCCAGGTGCAGATCCTGCGCGCACTGCATGACCGGATGCTCGATGTGCTGATGCTGTCCAGCGCCGTGGACGAATCACTGGCCCAGTTGCGCGCGCAGCCCGCTGGCACGGCGCACACCACTTGGCAGGAATTGATGCGTGCAGATCTCTGCGCACGTCAGGCCGAACTCGATGCTGCGCATCACGACTGCCGGCTGCTGGAAGAGCAGCTGCACGCCGCCCGCCCGGACTGGCGCCGGCATGTGCCCGCGCACCTTGCCAGGAAGGCGAACGGTCATGTGCTGCATCGTGACCACCGGATCGCCCTGCGCAGCGCCTTGGGCGCCTTCGTCGGCATCGTACTGGCCTGCGCGCTGTGGATCATTACCGCGTGGTCCGATGGTGCAACCGCCGTCTCCATCATCGGCACCGCCTGCGTGTTGTTCGGGACCACCGAGGCACCTGCCGGGCATGTCATGCGCTATCTGATCGGGTCGACCATCGGCGTGGTCATCGGGCTGTTCTACGCGCTGGTTATCTTTCCGGGTCTGTCCGATTTCGTCGGCCTGGCCATGGCACTGGCGCCGGCACTGCTGGTGTGTGGCTCGTTCCTCGCCCGCCCGCCGTTCATCATGGGCGCATTGGGGGTAGTGCTCACCTTCCCCCTCATCGCCGGGTTGGGCGCCACCAATGCCACCCATATCGCGGGCGCGCTCAACAGCAGCGTGGCGCTGTTCGTGGGCACGGCGGCGGCCCTGTGCAGCATGTCGCTGCTGCAGACGCTGGACAGCAATCGCAGCCGCGCGCGCCTGCAGGATGTCATCCGGCGGGACATCGCACGCCGCGCCGCCGGGCAGGTACGAAATGCCAGCGACTGGACAAGCCGCATGGTGGATCGGCTTGCGCTGCTTGCCCCTCGCCTGCGCGGCCATCCGGATGCAGCCCCCACGTTGCGGACGCTGTTTGCGGACATGCGCGCGGCCAGTGCCGTGGCCGAACTGCGCGTAATTGGCGGGGCGTTCGCTGACCGCCGCAGCCACGACTGCCTGGCCCAGTTGCTGCACAGCGCGTCCGCCCACTTCCGTATCCGTACCTCCACATGCCGCACAGTGGATACGCCGCTGCTGGAATCACTCGAGCGCACACGCGAGGTGATCATCGCTGGCAACAACGGCGCATCCGAACGTCTTCTTCCGATGCTCTGCGGCCTGCGCCGCGACCTGATCGCTCCGTTGATCGTACATGGGGACTGAGTCGATGTTCTCCGATATCTCCATTGACGGCGTCTTCGTTCCCGGCCTGCTGGCGGTGGCACTCATCGCGCTGGCGCTGTCGATGATGGCCTCGCGGCTATTGGCAAGCCTCGGCCTGTACCGGCTGTTCGCCTATCGCCCGCTGGTGGGCCTTTCGCTGTTCGTGATCCTGGCGGAGCTGCTGATCCAGCTCGCGCCCCTGCTTGAGAAACTGAAATGAAGCACCTGTTGAGTGTCATTGGCCGCTGGAGCGCAACGCTCTGCCTGTTCGCCGTCGCCGTCATCGCGGCGCTGTCCCTGTGGAACCGCTACGAAGCGCAGCCGTGGACGCGCGACGGCCGCGTGCGCGCGGACGTGATCCGCGTGGCGTCGGACATGGGCGGGCTGGTCACCCAGGTGCTGGTGCAGGACAACCAGCGGGTGAAAGCCGGGCAGCTGCTGCTGGTGCTGGACCAGCCGCGCTACGCCGCCGCGCTGGACAAGGCCGATGCCGCGGTGAACAGCGCGCAGGCCACGCTTGCCCTTGCCCGCCGTGAATCGAAGCGGGACATCGCGCTGGGCAACCTGGTGGCTTCAGAAACGCGGGAGCGCAATGCCGCCAAGGTCGATACCGAAGTGGCCGGCCTTGCACAGGCCCGAGCGGAGCGGCGGGTGGCGCTGCTGAACGTGCAGCGCACCGAAGTGCGCGCCAGCGCCGATGGCATCGTCACCAACCTGGACCTGCACCCGGGCGATTTCCTGCAACCGGGTGCCCAGGCGCTGGCGCTGATCGACAGCGCCAGCCTCAGGGTCGAAGGCTATTTCGAAGAAACCAAGCTCAACTGCATCAACGAAGGCGATGCCGCTGTCGCCCGCCTGATGGGCGATGGCCGCGACGTGCATGGGCACGTGGAGAGCATCGCCGCCGGCATTGCCGACGATCAGCGCGCGAGCACCCACAACCTGCTGCCATCGGTTGCGTCAACGTATACCTGGGTGCGGCTGGCGCAGCGGATCCCGGTGCGCATCCACTTGGACGACGTGGCACCGGATACGCGCCTGATCGTCGGCAGGACCGCCAGCGTGACCATCACTCCGCGCGCGCAGGGAGCCTGCAAGTGATCGGCACGGCATCACGCGTGGGCGTGCTCGCCTGTGCGCTGTCGCTGGCCGGCTGCGTGTCCGGCCCGGACTACACGCTGCCGGCCAATGCGGTTGCCGCCGCCCCGGCAGCCCGCCGCGCATTCATATCGAGCCACCAGGCGGCCTACGCACAGGCCGAGCTGCCGGACCGCTGGTGGCAGCTGTACGACGATCCACGACTCGATGCTTACGTCAGCGAAGCACTGCGAGCCAACACCGATCTGCGCGCGGCTGATGCCAACCTGCGCCGCGCCACGGCGATGGTGCTGCAGTACCGGGCCGAGGGCTCGGTAAGCACCGACGCAGATGCATCGGCCACGCTGGCCCATGCCGGGGGATATACCTCGCCCACCTCACCACCGCAGGTGTATGCGCTCGGCATCCACCTGGCCTACCCACTGGATCTGGCAGGTGGCATCCGCCGCGGTATCGAAGCTGCCAGCGCCGAAGCAGAGGCTGTCGCTGCAGCACGTGACCAGGTGCGGGTGGTGGTCGCCGCCGCTGTCACCCGCGCTTATGTCGGCATCTGTTCGACCAACCTCACCCTGGCGGCGACGCAGCGTGTGCTCGATACGCAGCGCGCCACGCTGGACGCCACCACGCGCTTGGCGGCCGGCGGGCGCGGAACCGAATTCGACGTCAGCCGGGCGCGCGCGGCGGCCAACCGCAGTGCGGCGGCGGTGCCGCATCTGGTTGCCGAACGGCAGGCGGCCCTGTTCGCGCTGGCGGCGCTGATGGGACGCGCACCAGCCGACTATCCGCAGGACGTCGCCAACTGCCAACAACCGCCGCGCCTGCAGCAACCGGTTCCGGTCGGCGATGGTGGCCAGCTGATCCAGCGCCGCCCGGATATCCGCGCGGCCGAGCGCAGCCTGGCGGCCGCCACCGCGATGATCGGCGTGGAAACGGCAGCCCTGTACCCACAGGTGAGCATCGGCGCGTCCGCCGGCACGGCAGGTTCATTCAAGCAGCTGCTGAGCAGCGACAGCGTCGGCGCGTCCTTCGGACCGCTGCTGTCGTGGCGCTGGCCGAACCGCCGCGCAACCCGTGCGCGGATCGATGCGGCCGGCGCCAACGTCGATGCCACGCTGGCATCGTTCGATGGCGTGGTGCTGGACGCGCTGCAGCAGACCGAAACCGCGCTGTCGGCCTACGCGCAGGAGATCGATCGCGAGCACAGCCTTGCCCTCGCCCGCGACGACGCGGCACATGCCAGCGATCAGGCCGGGCAGTTGTACCGGTTCGGCAGGATCGACTTCATCGACGTGCTGTCTGCCGAGGCCGCGCTGGCCGATGCAGAGTCCGCGCTGGCAGCATCGCGCGCGCAGCTGGGAGACCGTCAGGTGGATCTGTTCCTGGCGCTGGGTGGGGGCTGGGCGGCGGCAGGCACAACGCCCGACGCGCTTGATCGCTGAACCGCGCTCAATCGTGAGCGGCCGGCCTGTGAAACCAGCCGCTCCCGCACTGCCATCGATGTTGCGGCCCTGGGCTTACTTCGGCATCAGCACCGAATCGACCACATGCACCACGCCGTTGGACTGCCTCACGTCGGCGTTGGTTACTGCAGACTTGCCGCCTTTGGCGTCGACCACCCAGACCTTGCCATCCTGCAGCTTCACCGTCAGCGCTTCACCCTGCACCGTTTTCAGCGTGCTGCTGCCACCGTGGCTGCGCGCTGCTGCGGTCAGCTGGGTGGAGGTGTAGGTGCCAGGTACCACGTGATAAGTCAGGACCTGGGTCAGCTTGGCCTTGTTTTCAGGCTTCAGCAGCGTTTCCACGGTGCCTGCGGGCAGCTTGGCGAACGCCTGGTTGTCGGGAGCAAATACGGTGAAAGGACCCTTGCCGCTGAGCGTGTCAACGAGTCCGGCCGCCTTCACCGCAGTCACCAGGGTGCTCAGGTTCTGGGCGGTGGAGGCGTTTTCGACAATGGTCTTGTTCGCGTACATCGGCACGCCACCCACCATCGGGTTGTCGGCGGCAAAGGCGGCCGGGGCAGTTGCGCAGGCAACCGCGACGGTGGCGGCAAGGGTCAGGCGCTGGATCTGGGTACGCATGTTCGTGTCCTCGTTGATAGCCCAACCGGGCTGGGAAATGCGCAGCGTTCGCTGCCATCACTGCACCGCCTTGCAGCCATGCGGGAATGCAGGGCATCCGTAGCAGCAGGGCAACAGCGTTGCGTGCATGAGGGCATACGCCGCAAGCCGATGGCCGGATGCATCGCCTGGCGCTGGGGCAGTGAACGGTTCAACAAGGTGCGTGCCACGTCGTGAGGATGTTCACGGGATCGTGATGCGCTGAAGAGCGGAGAGTTGCCGTGATCGGCTGTCCAAGCAGAGGGGCGCTGCTTCAGCTTTCGCCGCTGGCCCTGAGCTGGGCACTCAACAGACGTGTCAGGGTCCTGCGTGCCAACCAGCCCTGCAGTTGCTTGGCCTTGATGGTCTTGGCCATGAGGCAGGGCGCGCCTTCCACGGTGTGGTCGATGTGGTAGCAGCGCGAGGCGCCACAGAGCTCGGCCTGGCTGGCGGTCACGATGACGACGGTCACCTCCAGGCTGGTGAAGGCGATATCCGCCTTGATGTCCGGGTTCTCAGTGCCGGCACGGTCGATGAGCGTGCGGAAGCGGCCCAGGTCGCGTTCTCCGCCGCTGCTGAGCGGCCCCACGTTGGTGGCGCGCCGGATGTCCTCCTCCTCTCCGGGGACAGCGTTGTTCCAATGTTCAGTGCGCTCGGGAATGACTGCGCGGACGACCTTGCCGCCCGGCTCGATCAGATCGATGACCACATCCAGCAGATACACCGGCTCCAACCCAAGGTTGGTCACAAAACAGTGCGCATCCAGATGCTTGCCCGCACCGGAGGTGATCAGAATGGATGGCCGTTGCTGGCGGCGGTAGCTGCGCAGGAACACGCTCAGATAGACCACCCAGATCAGCGCCGTTACGCAGGTCATGGCGGCGGTGATCAGAGGTGCAAGGTGAAGCAGATTCTGGAGCATTCCCGATGGTGTCTCACGCAGCTTCGCTGGAGAGAACATCATCGCGATTGCATCGCTCGCGGGCCGTGAAGTCATGCTCGTGGCGAAGACGGCACCTCTGCGCGGTTGCCCGCTGGCGTCGGTGCCCGGCTTGGTCGACGCGTCCAACAGTCGTCGTCAGCGGGCAGAAGGAACTGACTGGCCCGGCTGCGCACTGCAACGGCCGAGCAAAGGCTCGGCGCCGCAATGCGGTACTCGATCAGTTGGCCAGGGCGAAATCCAACCCCGCGCACACCGCCGCCACCTGGGCGTCGTTGCATTCCTGCGGGTTGGTGCGCGGGCTGTCCGGGTACACCTCGGTGGTGGTGGCATACAGCGCATCGGTGAAGCCGGCACATGCACCAATGGAACGCGACTCGCCCCACACCACGCCCAGCGACTGCAGCGGCATGCCCACCAGATTGCCTTCGGCGTCGGCCGGGGCAATGTGGGTGATCGGAGCCACGGCGGCGATCAGCGCCTTCTGGAATTCGTGCTGCGGGTCTTCGCTGTTGCCAATCACATAGAAGCCATCGGGAATGGTGTCGCGCTCGAACGGCTTGCCGTCGCGGGCGCAGCGGGCCGGGTCGAACTCGTGCAGATCGCTGTCGGTGGTCTCGTGCAGGTCCAGATGCACCCGGATGTTGGCCTTGCGTTCGGCCACCCAGCGCATCAATGAGGCGGCTTCTTCGATCAGGCCGCCGTCACGGAAACTGCGGTTGGGATCGATGGCGTTGGGGTTCCAGCGCTGGATGCGCTCATAGCCCCACGGGCTCACGCACGGGGCCACGATCAGGTTGAAGCGGCCCAGGTAACGCTCGGCGTGCTGCTCCAGGAACTGCAGGGCGCCATGCACGCCGCTGGTTTCGTAGCCATGCACGCCGCCGGTGACCAGCGCGGTCGGCAGGGCCGGGTTCCAGTCGTGGTTCACCACCGCAAACAGCGGGTAGTGGTCCGGGGCGTAGTCCAACTGGCCGTACTGCACCACGTCGAAGCGCTCGTCCAGCCGTTCCAGCGCGGTCACCACGTCTTCGTGGTAGCTGCGCTGCCGCTGCTGGCGGACCCGCCACTGCGCGCGTTCGGCGTCGCCCCAGGGCTGTCCGGGGGTGCCGATCGGGTAGAACTGCGCAACGGTCATCTCAAGCTCCAGAAGTCGGGGTGCGGTGGTACAGCCGACCATTTTAAGCCTTGTGGCCCGATCGGTGCTGCCCCTCGCGCCCGCCTTCATACGGCCGGCCTCATCTGGTTGTAAAATCAACGGTTTTTGGCCCCCACCCCCTTGATGGCGAACGCAGCGCAGCCGGTCGTGGATGGACCGGACTTCCTCCGTCTGCTCGCCCGTCTCAGCGACGGCGCGATGCCGGCCTCCAGTCCCGCCCTGACCGATCGCCTCGGCCAGTGGGTGGACTGGAGCCGTGCCGTGGCCCTTGCCGGGGCGCTGGATGGCCGCCTGGCTGAACCGGCCGAGGCCGCCGAAGCGCTGGATGACCTGCTGGCCGATTGCGCCCAGGCCGAAGCGAGCCTGTTGGCCTCGCTGAGCGAGGATGCCGAGGCCGAGCGCCTGCTGGACCTGGCCGAGGCCGCCGCCGCGCCGAACTTCGCTTCGTTGCGGCAGCGCTACCGGGTGCTGCAGCAGGCCATCCAGACCGCTACCGGCCGCCTGCGCGGCCGCCTGCGCGACCAGCTGGTGCAGGCGTCACCGGAGCTGGCGCGGCTGGCCGAGGTCGATGCGGTGATGGAACAGACCTTGAGCCCGCGCGAGCACAGCCTGCTTGCCACCGCCCCGGCGGTGCTGGGTGCCCGATTCGAACGCGTGCACGGCCAGCCCGGCTGGCGCGCGTCCTTCCGCCACGACATGCGCACGCTGCTGCTCGCCGAGCTGCAACTGCGCTTCCACCCGATCCAGGGGCTGCTTGCCGCCCTGCGCTCACACTGACCGGAACACCATGTCCAGAACTGTTTTCCACGTCCTTGTCTTCCTTGCTGGCCTGCTGGCCGTGTGCTGGATCGGCGTCGGCTATGTCTCGGTGCACCCGCTGGGTGCAGCCGTGGCAGCGATCATCGCAGCCTGCTACATCGCCGGTGGCGTGGAGCTGTACCGCTACCGGCAAGCCAGCAATGGCCTGCGCGCCGCACTGGCTGACCTTTCGCTGGCCAAGGAAAGCCTGGCACCGTGGCTGGAGCGTGTGCCGCTGGGCCTGCGCAATGCCGTGCGCCTGCGCGTGGAAGGCGAACGCACCGCCCTGCCCTCGCCGGTGCTGACGCCCTATCTGGTAGGCCTGCTGGTGCTGCTGGGCATGCTCGGCACGCTGCTGGGCATGATGGACACCCTGCGCGGCACCGGCCTGGCGCTGCAGAGCGCCACCGACATGGCGGCCATCCGCGGCTCGCTGGCCTCGCCGGTGCAGGGTCTGGCGGTGGCCTTCGGCACGTCCATCGCCGGCGTGGCCAGCTCGGCCATGCTGGGCCTGCTGTCGGCACTGCTGCGCCGTGACCGCCTGCAGGTGGTGCAGCAGCTGGACCGCGCCATCGCCACTGACCTGCATCCGTATTCACAAGCCTGGCAGCGTGCCGAGTCGCTGCGCCTGCTGCAGTCGCAGTCTGCGGCGCTGCCTACGCTGATCGATCGCCTGCAGGCGATGACCAGCACCTTCGAACAGCACAGCGCGGCCGCCAATGAGCGCCTGCTGGCCGGTCAGGCCGAGTTCCTGACGCAGAGCCAGGCGTTGCAGGAACGCCTGGCCACCTCGCTGCAGCAGTCGCTGCGCGAGGGGGCCGAAGCCAGTGCTGCGGCCATTGGTGGCGCGCTGCAACCGATGGCCGAAACCACCTTGGCCGGTCTGGCCAGCCACGGCCAGGCGCTGCATTCGCGTGTCGAACAGGCCGTGCAGCAGCAGTTGAATGGTCTGGCCGAGGGCTTCGAGCGCAGCCGCGTGGCGACCGAAGCGAGCTGGGCCAAGGTAGTGGCCGAGCAGACCGGCGCGCAGCAGGCGCTGGTTGCCGAACTGCGCCAGCATCTGCAGTCCTTCAGCGAAGGCCAGAGCACGCAGGGTGAAGCCCTGGTGGCACGCATCGGCGAGCGCCTGCAGGCCGATGCCAGCAGCAACGCCGAGGCCTGGCGCGCTGCTGCCGAACAGCAGCAGGCATTGAACAGTGAACTGGTCGAGCGCCAGCAGCAGGCGCTGCAGCATGCCAGCAGCCACCTGGATGACCGTGCGCAGGCGCTGCTGCAGGCACTGGATGAGCGCCACGCCGCCGGCCAGTCGCTGCTGCAGGAACACGAACAACAGCGCCTGCAGGATTGGCACGCCGCACAGGCCGCCACCGCCACGGCGCATGCCGAACTGCAGGCGGGCCTGGATGCACGCGAACAGCAGCGCCAGCTGCGTTGGGACGCGGTAAGTACCGAGCTGCAGCAGGCGCACGCGGCGTTGCAGGCCCAGCTGCTGGCAGGCGACGAGCAGCGCCTGCAGCGCTGGAGCGACGCTTTGCAGAGCGTTTCGGCCGATCTGGCCGAGCGCCTGCAGGCCGATGGCCAGCGCCTTGCCGAACAGCAGCAGCAGGTCTGCGACACGTTGGCACAGACCGCGCAGCAGATCGGCGAGAACGGCCGTGCCCAGGCCAGCGCCACGCTGGCCGAAGTGTCCACCCTGCTGCAGACTGCGGCCGCAGCACCGAAGGCCGCCGCCGAGGTCATCAACGAACTGCGCAGCACCCTGTCCGAAAGCCTGGTGCGCGACAACAAGATGCTGGAAGAACGCGGCCACCTGCTGGCCACCGTGCAGACCCTGCTGGACGCGATCAACCACGCCTCGCACGAGCAGCGCACCGCTGTGGATGCACTGGTCGGAGGCTCGGCCGAACTGCTGGAACGCGTCGGTAACCGTTTCAGCGACCATATCGCGGCCGAGACCGGCAAGCTCGATGGCATCGCCACGTTGCTCAATGGCAGTGCCGGTGAAGTGGGCCAGCTGGCCGGCACCTTCGGCGCTGCCGTCGAGCAGTTCGGCACCGCTTCGGCAGAGCTCTCCGGGCGCCTGGAGCAGATTGGCGGTGCGCTGGATGCCTCGCTGGCGCGCAGCGATGAGCAGCTGGCGTACTACGTGGCACAGGCGCGCGAGGTGGTCGACCTCAGCCTGCTGTCGCAGAAGCAGGTGATGGAAGAACTGCAGCAGCTGGCCGCGCGCCGCGGCAAGGCCGGCAGCGCATGAGCGACGAGTTGGAGGTCGACGGCGGCTCACACGCCCCGATCTGGGCGGCATTCGGCGATCTGATGTCGGTGCTGCTGGGCGCGTTCGTGCTGATCCTGGTCGGCGTGGTCGCCGTGCAGCTGGAGTTGTCGCAGCGCCTGGACCAGGAGGTCAAGCAGCGCCAGGCCGAAGCCAAGCGCCTGCAGACGCTGGAGCAGGCGCTGGCTGGCCCGCTCGCCGCCGGCCGGGTGACGCTGGTGAATGGCCGCATCGGCATCAGCGGCAGCGTGCTGTTCGCGCTGAACTCCGACCAGCTGCAGCCGGAAGGCCAGGAACTGCTGCGCAGCCTGGCCGCGCCGCTGGCGGCCTATCTCGGCACGCGCGAAGAGATCCTGATGGTCAGCGGTTTCACCGATGACGCACCGGTGCGGGAAGGCAACCGCCGTTTCGCCGACAACTGGGAGCTGTCCGCACAGCGCTCGCTGACGGTGACCCGTACCCTGATCGCCGACGGCGTACCGGCCGATGCGGTGTTCGCCGCGGCGTTCGGCAGCGAGCAGCCGGTCAGCTCCAATGCCAACGAAGATGGCCGGGCGCGCAACCGCCGTGTGGAGATCGCGCCGATTCCCAAGCCCAAGGCTGCTGCGCCGGGCGAGAAGAACGGCAATGGCAGCTGAGTCCTCGCCTTTGGAGGGATTGCGTGCCCTGGTGCGCGACCTCGACAGCGGGTCGCGATCGCTGCTGCACTACCCGCAGGTGCCGATGCTGGACGACGTGCGCCGTGAGTGGTCCGAGCTGCGCAGCGAACTGCAGGTGCGCCGCTCGCTGCGCACCGAAGCCCCGGCTGATGGTGGCCCGCTGAACTCGGCGGTGCTGGTGCAGCGCATGCTGGACACGATGCAGGCGACCAGCCCCGGGTATCTGCGCCACTTCATCGACTATGTCGATACGCTGTCGTGGCTGCAGGCGTTGCAGGATGGTGCCGCCAGCGCTGCGGATGCCGCAAAGCCGAAACGCACACGCAAGCCGCGCAACGCGGGTTGACCGAACATTGACGCCGGACTTGTTCCGCGCTGCTGGATCCGAAAACCCTGATCCGCGCTCCTGGTAGACGCCAACCCTGGTTGCCCCCCATCCATCGCTTTGCGTGTCATCGCATGTGTGCCGATGTAGAGCCGAGTCATGCTCGTCTTGATGCGGGGACGCCACAGAACTGCGCACTTGGGCACCTCTATCGAATCTTCACGATGCAGCCGGATATCGCCCCCGTGAACAAACTCAACCCAATTTGCACCCGGCGACAATATCGGACTCATTCATACCCAACTCGCCGAGCACGAAGTCCATCGCTTCATACAGGGTATCGAATGACGCTCGAACGTACCGCCTGTAGAGATCTATGGCGTCCTCATAACCATCAAGGTACTCATCAAGACCGACGTGCAAGACCCCGCCGTGACGTTTTATGAAGAATTCTCTTCGATAGATCGCATCACCTTCAGCATACTCGCAATCCAGCCAAAGGCACTTGCGCTGCGCCAAGTGCCTTTCCACCGTCTCCAATTGATTTCGCATATTGATCCTCCGAGCCGCCTGCAATCAAAAATCCTTTCGCCCACCACGTCCAGAAAATTGACCTTTGGCAAGACTGCGCCGACGCGAGGACATTGGTGGGCTGGACTGCAGGTACTGCATCCTTCCATCCGCAGAATTCCCGACCAAGCGTGATGTTGAAGGCTGCATGAGAAGCTGAGAACTACGGATTGAAACGTCGCAAATAGCAACCAAGGGCGACATCGTCTGTTTCGTAGTGAGCGGACCGTTGTACGAGCCTCGGGCGGGTTCGAACCATGCACTTCTGGACACCGGATATACGCCGGTGCTTCGGTGGCGGCGGCCTCCGCCACCGAGTCAATTGCGTCATTCCCCCCATCTGCCGGCCGTCTACTGTATCTCCGGCGTTGACCTCATTTGATGGAAGACAGTAGTGTCTAACTGCTTTCGACACTCGCGCACCACAAGATCAAGAATGCAGCTCTCAGTAGAAGCCAGATTGCTCGCGGTCCGCACCAATCTCAGCGAAGCTGAAATGTATATTGGCCCTCAGCTTGAGCGAGCAGACATCCAGGCTCTCCAGGCCGCGACGCTCTCCACGCTGGGGACCGCCTTGCCGGAGTCTTATCTGGACTTCCTTTCAAACCACGACGGTCTGGTAGCGGAGGGAGTCTTCCTTTACTCAGGCATTTCACGCCCCTATTCCGATGGCGGCTCGTCCCTTGCTTTGATCGAAATGAAACTCCTTGCACGCGATCGTGGATTCATGGCCGGCTATGTAGAGCATGGAGAAAGCGATATGGATTGCTATGTCTTTGAATCTGGCACGGGCCGGCACCAGGTCCGCGACAAAGTGGCGTTTGATAACGTATGCGAGGAATTCGTCTCCTTCGACGGACTTCTCTCCCACATTTTCGATTTGATCGAACAACACTGTTGACGGCAACGTTGGTTGGCGCTTATCAGCCATAGTCCTGCTATATCCGACCGCCAGAGCATGCCAACCAAAGTTGGCATCTACCACAACGGTACGCCGGTCGTTTGACGTGCACAGGAACCCCGCCACACGGGCAGTCAACGGCCCAGATAGACATGTCACCAGACAGTCATCTGTCTAGCGCACCATTTTCACGCTGACCCACGGCATCCGCAGCGTCCGCCGGTCGCATCGGCTGTCTCCCCTTTCGAAATCCATGAGCTCCGCGTCCATGCGGCGGCTCGTACCTGCCTGAGTGTCCGTAACATGACGAAGACTTTGTTGGCCGCTGCGCTGTCGATCGCGCTTGCTCCCGCGGCCTGGGCGCAGGATGCTGTCCCGACCTCCACTGGCACGTCCGCCACCGAACTCGATGCGGTTTCAGTCATCGGCAGTGGCGAGGCGCGCCAGGTGCAGCGCATCACCCGCGAGAACCTGGACATCCTGCCGCCGGGTACCAGCCTGCAGAAGACGCTCAACCTGCTGCCCGGCGTCAACGCGCAGTCGGCCGACGCGCTGGGCACCAACGAACAGTCGATGACCCTGAGCCTGCGCGGTTTCAACTCCACCCGCCTGGGCTACACGCTGGACGGCGTGCCGCTGGGCGATGGTGCGTACAACAACTACAACGGCCTGACCATCAACCGTGCGCTGATCAGCGAGAACATGGCGGGCGCCGAACTGGCGGTGGGCATCGGCAGCCTCGGCACGCCGTCCACCAGCAACCTTGGCGGCACCATTTCCTATACCTCCGACCGCCCGGCGCAGGAACTGGGCGGCCGCGTGGTGCAGACCTTCGGCAGCGATGCCAACCGTCGCACCTTCGTGCGCGTGGACAGCGGCGAGTACAACGGATTGTCCGGCTACGTATCGGGCATGAACGCGGTCTCGGACCTGTGGAACGACCAGACCGCGTACAACAAATCCACTACCAAGCAGTTCAACGCGAAGGGCGTGTGGAACTTCGGCAGCGGCCAGATCACAGGTTTCGTCGACACCTCGCGGACCAGCCAGGCAGACTACTTCTACCTGTCCAAGGACGAGATGTCCCGCGGCCTGGGCTGGGACTGGGGCGGCTACGCACCGGACTGGAACAAGGCCGTGGCCAAGGCCTACTGCAACACCGCCAGCCTCAACGCGAAGAAGTGCGACAACAGCGGTCCGGACAAGGACGCCGACGGCGCATTCACCGCCGGGCAGATCCTGCGCGATGACAACCTGTACTACCTGGCCGGTGATTTCTTCCTGGCCGATGGCTTCAGCCTGCGGGCACTGGCTTACCACCACGATGACCGCGGCGAAGGCCACAACTGGAACAGCGGTGCGTGGTCCAACAAAGGCACCGCGCAGGAAATCCCGATCATCTTCCGCAACACCATCTACACCATCGACCGCGATGGCGGCACGCTGTCCTTCGATTGGGAGCTGGGCGCACACCGCCTCGAAGGTGGCGTCTGGTACGAACGCAACACCAGCAGCGCCGAACGCTACCAGACGGCGGTGGACGGTCCACGCGACCTCAGCGGCATGAACACCGTGCCCTCGGATGTGGGCGTGTTCGCCCAGCGTACGCGCTGGAAGACCCACCAGTTCTTCCTGAGGGACACCTGGCGCCTGCTCGATGACCGCCTGACCCTGGAGTTCGGCGCCAAGAGCCCGCACGCCACCTCCGATGCGCAGGCGCTGCCGGGCGATGCGAAGACACCGATCCTGCCGAGCTCGAACAACCAGTTCGCCACCGGTTCGCTGAAGGCCAGCAGGAATTTCCTGCCCAGCGTGGGTGCCAACTTCCGCCTCAGCGAGCATCACGAAGTGTTCGCCAGCTACGCCGAGAACATCGCCATGTTCCAGGGCGGCTTCAAACTTGGCCCACAGGCGGTCAGCCAAGCTACCTGGAACGCGCAGGGCAACCTGAAGCCGGAAGAATCACGCTCGCTGGAGGCGGGCTATCGCTTCGTCACCGATACGTTGCAGGCATCGGTCGCTGCCTACAGCGTGCGCTTTGACAATCGCCTGCTGCAGTACAACCCCTGCGATTCGCGGCAGCCGGTCGGCCCCACCTGCGGCAACCGTTTCTACAATGTCGGCGGCGTCGACAGTCGCGGTGCTGAACTGACCGTGCTCTGGACACCGAACGAGCACTTCAGCTGGTACACCTCGGCGTCGCTGAACCGCTCGACGTATGCCTCCAACTACACCCAGGCCGGCGTCGAGCAGCAGATCAAGGGCAAGATCCAGACCGACACGCCCAAGCAGCTGCTGGCCACCGAAATCACCTGGCGCGACAACGGCTGGTTCGCCAGCCTGCGCGGCAAGTACACCGGCGAACGCTTCTACACCTATACCAACGACCAGGGCTTTGGCGGCTTCACCGTGTTCGACCTGGCCGCTGGCTACGATTTCGGTCAGGTTGGCTTCGCCAAGGGCATGCGCCTGTCGCTGAACGTGACCAACGTGGGTGACAAGCGCTACGCCAGCAACCTGGACTCGAGCGTGTTCGCCCCCAGCGACCCGGCCGGCAAGCTGTATGTGTTCCATGCGTCGGCACCGCGCCAGGTGTTCGGTACCATCGACATCCGTTTCTGATCGCCGGCCGAGGAGTCCATTGATGTCCGTTACTGCCCTGCTGTTGGCCGCGCTCTCGGTCAGCGGCTACAACGCACCGCATGAAGCCCGCGGCGTGCCGCCACGCGCGGTGGACGTGGCCAGCTTCACTTACGTGGACAAGGGATTGGTCGCCGCCGGACGATTGCCGGCCGGCACCGTGGACTTCCTCGGCGATACGCTGGGCTCGTTCTCGTCGTTGGCGGTACAGCCGGGCACGTGGCGGCGTACCGCGCGTGGCTATGAAGGGGTGCTGTGGACCCTGCCCGACCGCGGTCGCAACGATCCGGAGGCCGGCCTGTTCTACGACTACGCCGGTCGCCTGGAGCGCATGCAGCTGCGCATCGACTGGCCGGCGGACAAGCCAGAGAGCTTCGGCACGCTGACGATGAAGCCGGAAAAGGGGCTGGTGCTGAAGGACTACAACGGCCAGCCATTCACCGGTGCCGACCCGGGTGATCACACCATCATCCAGCGTGGCGTTGTGCTGCCCTCGCCGGCCGTGGGCGCGGGGGCCGGCAAGGTCGCGCTTGATGCCGAATCGCTGCAGTTCACTGCCGACGGCCACTTCTACATCGGCGACGAGTACACCGCCAACGTCTATTACTTCAACGCACAGGGCCAGCTGCAGGGCGTGATCGTGCCGCCGCAGGCGATCCAGCCACAACGTGATGGCAAGCCTGCCTTTGGATCATTGGCCCCGCCGCAGACCGGGCGCCGCAACAACCAGGGCGTGGAAGGCATGGGCCTGTCGCCCGACGGCACACGGCTGTTCGTTGCCCTGCAGAGCGCGCTGATGCAGGACAGCGCGGCGGGCAATGCCGCCGGCCGCATCAACACCCGCGTGCTGGTCTACGACGTGTCCAGCAGCCCGACGCCGACGCAACCGGTCGGCCACCATGTGATGATCCTGCCCGCCTACGCCCACGACGGCAAAGGCAAGCTCGACCGTACCGCTGCACAGAGCGAGCTGCGTGCGCTGGACAACGAGCGTTTCCTGATGCTGGCACGCGATGGCAATGGACTGGGCAAGGAGGGCAACGACCCGATCGTCTACAAGTCGGTGCTGCTGGTGAACGTGGCGCAGGCCTCCAATCTAGTGGATACGGAATATGAGACCGGCACGGCATCGGTGCTGGCCGATCCCGCTGACGCCATCTTGAAGACCGGCATCCTGCCCGCCAAGGTCAAAGAGGTGCTGAACCTGCTCGACCGGCCGCAGCTGGCCCGGGCCGGGCTGGACCTGGATACAGGGCGTGGCCCTCACCCGGGATTGCTGTCGGAGAAGTGGGAAGCAATGGACGTGTTGCCGGCGCTTGATCCAGAGTACCCGAACGACGTACTGCTGCTGATCGGCAACGACAACGACTTCACCGCCCGCAACTGCCGCATGCAGGGCGAGCACTGCGACAGCGCGTACGACAACGACAACCGGGTGCTGGTGTATCGGCTCACCCTGCCGTAGTGCCGGCCGCTGGCCGGCAACCTCACAAACCCCGACCGGTGGTAGTGCCGGCCGCTGGCCGGCAGCTTCATGAATCTCCGGAAACACCGCCTGGTTGCCGGCCAGCGGCCGGCACTACCCGACAGGAAAATCCCGCGCGCCTGCCCCATGGTAGTGCCGGCCGCTGGCCGGCAGCCTCATGAATCTCCGGAAACACCGCCTGGTTGCCGGCCAGCGGCCGGCACTACCAGATCGACCACGCATAGGGATACTGGCCAATCTCCCTGGCCAGGCCCGCCCGAATGGGATTTCCCAGGATATACAGAGCCTGGCGATGCAACGATTCCTCTGCCCTGACCGCATGATCGAAGTACCCGGACTGCCAGACCACGCCGCGGCGACCGACCAGCCGATTCAAGGCCAACGCGCTGGATGATTTGAACCGACGGGCGATACCCGACAGCTCCGACGCACGTAGTTGCAACATCCAATGCACATGATCCGGCATCACCACCCATGCCAGTGACTGGACCAGGCCTTGTCGCTCCAGTTCCTCAAACTGGCTGGAGACGCAGCCTGCGGTAGCGCCGCATTCAAAGCGTCGGCGGCGCTGGCATGTTGTCGTGGTCAGCACATATACCTGACCGATGATGGAGCGCCGCCCGTGGCGCAGGAGATCGCTGCTCATGGCCCATCGTGGATCAGGCAGACCTCGCTGGCTGTCGGGGAACAGCGCGAGATTCCATGAGGATGTTGCTGACAGTCTGCTGGGGTTGCCGGCCAGCGGCCGGCACTACCCAACGCAAAAGCCCGTCACGTCCGCCCCGTGGTAGTGCCGGCTGCTGGCCGGCAACCCACGCCAACGCACAAGCCCATCGCGCCTGCCCCATGGTAGTGCCGGCCGCTGGCCGGCAACCCACGCCAACGCACAAGCCCATCGCGCCTGCCCCGTGGTAGTGCTGGCCGCTGGCCGGCAACCCATGCCAACGCACAAGCCCATCGGGCCTGCCCCGTGGTAGTGCCGGCCGCTGGCCGGCAACCCATGAACCCCACCCGGCGGCGCCCGGCCCCGTCACCCGCGCAGCGTGGCGCCACCATCCACGTACAGGTCACTCATCGCCACGTGCCCGGCCTGCTCGGACAGCAGGAACATCACCGCCTGCGCGATGTCCTCCGGCGTGGCCAGCTTGCGCAAGGGGATGCCCGCCTTGTAGGTGGCCGGATTGCCGGCGATCACCCGTGCCGCGCCCTGCTCGTCTTCCCACATGCCGGTCTGCATCGGGGTCAGCGTGGAGCCCGGCGCAACGATGTTGCAGCGGATGCCCAACGGTGCCAGCTCCAGGCCCAGGCAACGGGTGAACATCGTCGCCGCCGCCTTCGAGGCGGCATAGGCGGCCATGCCATGCCGTGGCACGCCCGCCGCGTTGGAACTGACGGTCACGATGGCGCCTTGCCGGCGCGGCGACATCACCCGTGCCAGTGCGCGGCCCACATGGAACACACCATCGGCATTGACCGCGAACACCCTGCGCCAATCCGCGTCACGGGTGTCCACGACCTCGCCGACATGCAGCACGCCCGCCACGCTGGCCGCCAACATGATCGGTCCCACCGTGGCTTCCACCTGGTTTACCAGCGCGTCCACGGCCGCGCCGTCGGTGACGTCCAGTGCGAAAGCCTGCACGCGACCATCGTCGGCTGCCAGCGCAGGTCGCTCGCGATCGGTTGCCACGACCCGGCACCCTGCGTCCAGCAGTTGCCCCACCAGCGCCGCACCGATACCGCCGGCTGCGCCGGTCACCAGCGCCACATTCCCTTCAAAACCCGTCAGCTGCATGTTGCGCTCTCCTGTTGCCTGTCCCACTGCTGCAGCCGCGCCGACAACCACGGTGCCAGCTGCGCCACCGCATCACGCCCGGTCAGTTCGGCGTGCAGGAACGGCAGATCGATGGCATCCACCTGCAGCGCATGTGCCTTCCACAGCGCGGACTGCAACTGCGGCCGTGCCTGATGATCGCGTCCGGCCCGCACATGCGCCAGCGTTCCGACGAAGGGTCGGTGCTGGTGTTCGCGGATCAGTCGATTGGTTCCGGTCACCGCCCGTACCACGCCGTCGAGCACCACCTCGGGCAGGCTGCCCAGCGCGCTGCCGCCGCGCCGCAGGAAGGCGAGGATGCGCTCGCGATCGTCCAGTTCCGGATGCGCGTCCGGGTCATGCCCGGCGATGGCCAACAGCGCCCGCAGCGCCGCGATCGGGTCGGGCTCCGGTTCGGCACGCCAGCATTCGCTGGGATAGGCATCGAGCAGCACCAGTTCGCCGACCTCGCGGCCGATGTCGTGCAGGCGCACGGCCATCGCCTGCGCGAGGATGCCCCCCACCGACCAGCCGAGCAGATGGATCGGCCCCTGTGGCTGCAGCGTGGTCACCCGCTGCACATAGTCATTGGCCATGGCCTCGATGCTGCCTGGCAGCGGCTGCGTGGGGTCGAGCGCGGGCGACTGAAGCCCGTACACCGCGCGCGTTGGCTGCAGCGCCCGGGCCAGTGCGCGATAGTTCCAGGCAATGCCGCCTGCCGGGTGCAGCACGAACAGGGGGGCTGCGGTTGCCTCGTCGGATGCAGACAGCGCAATCACCGGCCCCAGCGCGTGATCGGCGCGTGCGGGCGGCTCGGCAATGCGTGCCGCCAGCGCGGCTACGGTCGGTTGCGCGAACAGCGCGCCCAGCCCCAGCTCGCAACGCCAGCGCTGCTCGATGGCCAGCAGCAGGTGCACGGCCGACAGGGAGTCGCCTCCGATGCTGAAGAAATCCACATCAACCGCCACCGGCAGTTCACGCCCCAGCGCCTGTGCGAACAGCCCGGCCAGTTCCTGCTCCAGCGGCGTACGCGGCGCCTGCCCAGCAACGTCCTGCTGCGGCGGTTTCGGCAGCGCAGACCGGTCCAGCTTGCCATTGGCGGTCACCGGCCACTGATCCACGCCCACGAACGCAGACGGCACCATGTAGTCCGGCACCCGCGCCAGCAGATGGCTGCGCAGCGCCGCTGCATCGAGCAGCGCCGTCGGCACATAGGCGACCAGCCGCGCCTCGCCGGGTAGATCATCGCGCAACAGTACTTCCACCCGGTCCATTCCAGGCAGCTCGCGCAATGCTGCTTCAATCTCGCCAAGTTCGATGCGCAGGCCGCGCAGCTTTACCTGATGGTCGCTGCGCCCCAGGTACTCGACAGCACCGTCGCCCCGCCAGCGTGCCACGTCGCCGGTGCGGTAGATGCGCTCACCCGGCAGGAACGGATCCGCCAGGAAGCGCTCGGCCGTCAGGTCGTGGCGGCCGAGATAGCCGCGCGCCAACTGCACACCGCCGAGGTACAGGTCACCGGCCACGCCCACCGGCACGGGCTGCATCCGTGCGTCCAGCACATACAGGCGGGTGTTCCAGACCGGGAAACCGATCGGCACCGGTCGCGAGCGGTCATCGGCCGAGGCTGGCCACCAGCTCACATCCACTGCCGCTTCGGTCGGCCCATACAGATTGTGTAGTTCGGCATGCACCCGCGCATGGAAGCGGTCGCGCTGCGCGGCATCCAGCGCCTCGCCACTGGTGAACACGCGCCGCAGCCGCAGGTCCTGTGAGGCCGGTGCAGCCAGGAACGCATCCAGCATCGACGGTACGAAATGTGCGGTGGTGACACCATGGACGCGGATCAATCGCGCCAGCTCGGTCGGGTCGCGGTGTGCGTCCGGCCCCGCCAACACCAGCGTCGCGCCGCACAGCAGTGGCAGGAAGAATTCCCAGACCGATACGTCGAACGTTGCCGGGGTCTTCTGCAGAATCCGGTCGTCGGCGCCCATGCCATAGTGCTCGCGCATCCACAGCAGGCGATTGACGATGGCGCGGTGTTCGATCACCACTCCCTTGGGCTCGCCGGTCGAACCGGAGGTATAGATCACATAGGCCGCATCGTCGCCCATCGGGCCCGGCCAGGGTGCGGCAAAGCTCAGGTCGGTCCACTGCTCCGGCGGCAGCACCGGCACATCTGAAAGACGGGATTGCACGCCGGCCTCTGCCAATACGCAGACCGGTTGCGCCGACGCCAGGATGCGCGCCAGGCGCTCCGCGGGATGGGCAAGGTCCAGTGGCAGGTACGCGCCGCCTGCACGCAGCACCGCCAGCAACGCAACCACCAGTTCCAGCGAACGCGGCAGCGCTACGGCAACGACCGTGCCCGGGCCCACGCCCAGCGAGCGCAGCTGCGCAGCCAGGGCGAAGCTGCGCGCCTCCAGCGCAGCATGGTCCAGCGTCACATCGCCGAACACCAGCGCCGCTGCCGACGGATCGCGGTCCATGCCCTGCTGCAGCAGTTCGACCAGGGTGGTGTCAGGCAGCGCATGCGTGGTGGCATTGAAACCATGCACGACCTGCTTGGATTCTTCCGGCGTGGCCAGTGGCACCGTCGCGATGTCTTCGGCCAGCAGAGCGGCCGACACGAAATGCAGCAGCCGCCGGGCATGCGCCTTCATGTCATCCAGCCCATACAGGGCCGGGTTTGCTTCAATCTCCAGATCCAGCAGGGTCTGTCCATCGCCACGGAAGCCCAGTGTCAGGTCGTCAACCGGGCCGGTGCTCAGCACTTCCAGTGAGGCCTGCACACCCGGCAGCGCCAGCGGCTTGTAGAACGGCTGTACGTTGATCAACGGCCCATGCAGACGGTGCTGTGCACCGACCAGGCCGAGGTCACGACGCAGCTGTTCGCCACGGTAGCGCCCATGCTTGCGGCTCTGGCTGAGCTGGCGCCCGATGCGCCGGCAGAATTCCTCGACGCCGCCCTCGCCGCCCGCTACCCGCAGCGGCAGCACGTTCATCACCATCGCCGGCACCCGCGCCGCCGCGTTGCCAAGCCGCGCCATGTACGGCACCCCGAGCACGACTTCCTCGGACGCGCTCATGCGACGCACATACTCGGCGGCCAACGCGGCAAGCACATCCGGCCACGGCTGCAGCCACGATGCCGAGACCTGCAGCAGGCGCTCGCGCAACGCGGGGTCCACCGGCTGTACCCAGCGCAGTGCATCGTCACTGGCCGCGGCGGTGCCGGCCAGGCCGGTGGAGGCCGGGGCGCCCTGCAGCGCCTGCAACCACCACTGCCGGTCGACGTCGCGGCGCGCATCACTGCGGTAGCTGGCATCATCGGCCAGCACGCCCGCCAACCCGGGCAGCGCACTACCGGTGCGGCCCGCATACAGGGCGCAGACGCGGTCAGTGAACAGCGCCATGCCATAGCCATCGGTGGCCAGGTGATGCACGCGCAGGTACCAGGCCCAGCGCTGGCCACCCAGGTCGAACAGTACCTGCTGGCTCAGCCGGTCGCGGGTCGGGTCGACCGCGCTGCAGCGGTCAGCCAGCATCGCCGCGCGCGCCATCTGCTGCGGATCATCGGCCGCGGCGACATCGCGCAGCTGCAGCAATGGCACCCGCGCGGGCTCGTGCCACTGCACGGGCTGGCCGTCCTCGGCCTCGGCGAAACGCAACGCCAGCGCCTCGGCCTCGACGGCGGCCTGGTTGGCGGCAGCGGTGAACGCCGGCACATCCAGCGAACCCTCGATCCACACCGCGTGCGCGGTATTGAATGCAGGATTCTGCGGTGCCAGCCGCTGGGCAAACCACAGCCCTGCCTGCGCCTCGGTCAGCGGCAGCGGCGATCCGCTCATGCCGTCTGCGCAGCCTGCAGCTGCTGCACCACCGCCCACCACTGGCGCAGCGTGGTGTGCTCAGCCAGCTGCGCGAACTCCAGTGGCAGCCCGGTGTTGCCCCAGGCCAGCACCAGCCCCAGCATGCGCATCGAATCCAGATCCAGATCGATCAGGTTGTCATCATCGCCGATGTCCGCCGCGTGGCAGTCCAGCACGCGGGCGACGTCGGCGCGCATGCGCTCCAGGGTCAGGGCTTCGGTCGTCGCGCTCATCACATTGCCTCCAGCAGCTGGTCGGTGGTCATCGGTACGCCGCACGTGCGGGCGATCCAGTGCAGCGCCTGGTCATGGTCGGCACGCGAGAAATCGGCCACGGCATCGGCAGCGATGAACGTCTCGATGTCACGCTGGAACGCCTCCACCGCCGTCGCGGTGCATCCGATGTGCGCGTAGACGCCGGTGATCAGCAACTGGTCGCGGCCGCGCACGCGCATCAGCGTTTCCAGATTGCTGCGCTGGAACGCGCTGTAGCGGTGCTTGACCAGCACATGCTCGCCCGGCTGCGGCGCGAGTGCGTCGATGATCGGCTCGTGGTCGGCACGCCGGCCCATGCCCGGGCCCCACAGGTCTGCCTGCAGGCCGCGGTCGCGGCGGTCCTGGTCGCCGTGCTGGGCGGTGTAGAACACCGGAATGCCGTACGTACGGCAATGTCCCAGCAGGCGCGCGATGTTGTCCACCGCCGGCTGCAGCGGCGCGTTGCCGGCGTCGAATGCGGCGAGGAAATAGCGCTGCATGTCGTGTACCAGCAAGGCAACACGATCACGCTGGGGGCGCCAGGCGCCTCGCGCCTGCGGCAGTTCCGCAGCGGTCGGCAGGGAATACGGGGTAATGCGGGGCAGCGCCATCAGCGCGTTCCTCCTGTCTGTTGCAGATGACGCGCGCGCAGCTGCGCGCGCAGTTCGCGGCGGCTGATCTTGCCAACCGCCGTGGTGTCGAAACTGTCCACGAAAACAATCTGATCGGGCACCTTGAACGGGGCCAGGCCACGCCCGCGCATCCACGCCTTCAGCACCGGCGCCTTGATGGCCTCGCCCTGCTGGATCACGAAGGCACAGCTGCGCTCGCCCAGGTAGTCGTCAGGAATGGAGACCACGGCGGCGTCGAATACGCCGGGATGGGCCAGCAGATGGTCTTCGATCTCCTCGGCGGAGATCTTCTCGCCCGCCCGGTTGATGTGGTCGCCGGCACGGCCCTGCACCACCAGATAGCCGCCGGGCAGCTGCTGCACGCGGTCGCCGGTGCGGTAGAAGCCGTCGTCGGTGAACGAGCGCGCGTTGGCCGCCGCGTCATTGTGGTAACTGCGGATGGTGTACGGACCGCGCGTGAGCAGATGACCGACCTCGCCTTCGGCAACGGGCTGGTCGTGGTCGTCGACCACGCGCACTTCATCATCCTCGCTGATCGGCCTGCCCTGGCAAGCGACAATCAGCTCCTGCGGGTCATCCAGCCGGGTGTAGTTGACCAGGCCTTCGGCCATGCCGAACACCTGCTGCAACGTGCAACCGAGGCCATCGATGACCCGCCGCGCGGCTTCCGGCACCAGCTTCGCTCCCCCGACCTGCAGCACCCGCAGGCTGGACAGATCGTGCCTGCTGGTCGCCGCCGCCTGCGCCCACAGCAGCGCCAGGGGCGGCACCAGACCACAGCAGGTCACCTTCTCGCGCGCGATCAACGGAAATGCCGCATCCGGGCCGGGGCCCGGGCTGAGTACCACGCGGGCGCCGGCGTACAGCGCACCGAAGAAACCCGGCGAGCTCATCGGGAAGTTGTGTGCTGCCGGCAGCGCAACCAGGTACACGCTGTCGCGGTCGATGCCACAGATTTCGTTGCTGGCGCGGAACGAGTAGATGTAATCGTCGTGCGTGCGCGGAATGAGCTTTGACAGCCCGGTGCTGCCGCCGGAGATCTGCAGGAACGCCACCGACTGCGGATCAGGATCGGCCGGCAGCTGGCTGCGATCGCCCTGCAGCGATTCCAGCGCGACGAACTCGGCCGCATCGCCGTCGATCAGCACGTGGCGTACCGCCGGCACTTCCGCCTGCAGCGCGCGCGCCAGGCCACGATGATCGAATCCTTCATGGACATCGGTACTGATGTAGGCACTGGCCTCGGCCTTGCGCGCAAAGTGGGCCAGCTCGGTGATGCGATGTGCCGGCAGCGCGTACACCGGCACCAGCCCGGCGCGGAACAGGCCACAGACCGTTGCGATGAAACCGGCCGTATTGCCCAGCTGCACCAGCACGCGCTCGCCGGGTTGCAGGCCCAGCGCCAGCAGCCCGGCGCCGATGCGCCCGGCCTCATGCCAGAGCTGCGCATAGCTCAGGCGCACATCGCCAGCCACCACCGCGATGTCATCGGCATGGCGCTCGGCGCGTTCGCGCAGGAAACCCGGGAAGGTTTCGCCACGCCAATGACCTGCGGCCCGATAGCGCGCGACCAGCGCTTCAGGCCATTGCTGCTGCAGCGGCAGGCGCGAATCAACGGTGGACGGCGTCATGCGGATACCTCGATCAGGGACAGCGGGTCCTGCACACCCAATGCGTTCAGCAGGGCAGCAAACTTGGCGGCGGTTTCGGCCACTTCGGCCTCGGGCTGCGAGTCGGCGACGATGCCGGCGCCGGCATACAGGCGCAGCTGGGTGCCCTGCAGGCGCGCGCAGCGGATCGCCACATACCAGTCGCCGTCCCCCTGTGCATCGAGCCAGCCCACCGCACCGGCATAGAAGCCGCGCGGCACCGGTTCCAGCGCACGGATGCGCTGCAGTGCCTGCAGCCGCGGGGTACCGCAGACGGCCGGGGTGGGATGCAGCTCGGCCAGCAGGGTCGCCGCCGACGTAGCAGCGTTCTTCAGCGTGGCGTGGATGCGCGTACCCAGATGCCACATGCTGGCGGTGGCGTGCAGCACCGGGCGCGGCTGCGCTTCGATGTGACTGCACCAGGGCGAGAGGCCATCGACAATGGCGTCGACAACATGCCGGTGTTCGTCATGATCCTTCGCCGATGCCAGCAACGCCTGCGCGGCGCGCTCGTCCGCAACCGGATCGGCACTGCGCCTGGCCGAACCGGCCAGCGGATGCGACAGCACCTGCGCACCGCGTTTGCGCAGCAGCAGTTCCGGTGTCGCCCCCACCAGCCATGCCGGCGCCTGGCCAACGTCCACCGGCAGCGGCACGGCGTAGGTCGCCACCGAAGGATCGGTGCCGAGGCGGGCCAGCAGCATTTCCGGTGACAGCGCCTGCTGCGTGTGCGCCAACAGGCTGCGCGCCAGTACCACCTTGTGCAGCTCCGGGTCCGGCGCGCGCATCGCGCTGACCGCGTCGGCCACGGCCGCTGCATACGCCTGCGCCGAGGGCTCGGCAGTCAGCGCTCCGGACAGCGCCGGCGCCGCCTGCGACTGCACGGGCAATGCCGGCAGCAGGCGCTCGGGCTGGTACAACACATCATCGGCGCGCGGCTCGAACGGCACCGCGCCGACCAGCAGGCCCGGCCCACCGCGCTGCTGCGCGAAGAACGTCGCCACGCGCTCGGCCAGCGTCGCCAGCGCACCGGTCGGCAAGGGTGCGCGGCAGCCGCGCGCGTGCATCTGCTGATCGGCCTGCCGCAGCAGGAACAGCGACGCTTCGGCGGTGGGCTCGGGCAGCAACGACGCAGCCTCCGGCCACGCGCCCTGCATCAGGGAATCGTTCATGGGGTCTCCTTCATCCGATACGCTGCGGCCAGCACGCACAGCACCAGCAGCAGCACGCCGACCAGCAGGTAAGGCAGACTGGCGCCGCCGCGATACAACAGGGTGCCGAGCATCGGCCCGGCCACCATGCCCAGCCCCTGCGCCGCCGCGACGGTGCCGGCCGCCGCCCCCTGTTCGTGCGCCTGCACCGCGTCGGCGGCCAACGCCTGGAACGAGGGGAACACGAAGCCCATGCCGAACGCTGCAAGCGCGTAGGCCGCCGGCAACTGCCAGGTCTGCTGCACCGCCGCCACCGACGCAAAGCCAATGCCTGCGATCAGTGCGCCGAGGATGATCCAGCGCCGGGGATGCACGTCCAGTTTCATCACCAGCCCCTGCGCGAGGATCAGGCCCACGCCGACTGCAGTCAGTGCGATGCCGGCCATGCGTGCACCTTCGGCTGCATCCAGGCCGAAGCGATCGATGGCGAAGAAGCCGACCGTGACCTGGGCGATGGTCACCGACACCATCGCCACGAACGCGGCCATCTGCGGCAGGCGCAGCCGCGGGTCGAGGCGCGACAGCGGTACGCGGTTGCGGCTGTGTGCGGCTGCCACCGGCGGCGTGGCCGGCAGGCGCCAGGCCAGCAGGCCCAGCGCGAGCAGCGGCAACAGCGCAGCCACGTACAGCGCCAGCGGCAGGTTCTTGTAGGCAAGCCATCCGGCAGCAGCCGGACCCAGCACCATCCCCAGCGCGTTGGCGCTGCCAAGACGGGCGAGGAATTTCGTACGTTGGCCGGTGGGTGCCTTGTCGGCGATCAGCGCGGCAGCGGTCGGCGGCACAGCCGCGTAGAACAGGCCGATCAGGCCACGCGCACCGACCAGCACCAGCACCGAGACCAGCACCGGCGGTATTGTCTGCAGCGCGACATCGATGAACACCGCCAGCGCGAGGTAGACCACGGTGTAGGCACTCATCGCCAGCATCAGCACGCGCTTGCGGCCGATGCGGTCGCTGAGCTGGCCCCACGGGCGCGCGGCCAGCATCCACAACACGCCTGCAGCAGTCACCGATAGACCGGCATGCCATTCGGACAGGCCCAGCAGGCGGACCACCGGGCCGATGACGGCGACGAAGGACATCATCGCCATGGTGCCGATCAGGGCAGCCAACACCAGCGCCGGCAAGCCGGGAACCACGGGACGTGCATGCATGGAACACCAACCGTAACCAGGGAGGGAACGCCGGGCGCATCCGCACCCCGCGCGACGTCGCCCTGTCAGGCGGCGACGCCATCCTTAAATGATAACGGCTCGCATTTGCATTTGATACCCATTCGCTTAACGGGCACGCACCTGCGGGTGCATCACTGCCCTGCGCGTACCGACAGCAGGCCGCGACGCTTGAACCACCACTCCAGCGGCAGGGTCACCAGCGGCGGAATCGCAGCCAGCAACGCCAGCCCCGTTGCCCACCATGGCCAGCGCAGGCGCAGCGCCGCAAACAGAGTCACCGCCACGTAGACCAGGAACGCCACGCCATGCAGCGGCCCGAACAGCTTCACCAGCGCGACGTTGGCCTGCGGGCCGTACTTGAGCCACATGCCGGCCAGCAGACCGGCCCAGGTGATGGCCTCGATGAAGGCGACGACGGCGAAAAGGCGCCCGGTCGGGTGCAGCGGGTTACGGTGGGTCACGCAGGGCTCCAGCGCTGGATATCAAATGCGAATGATACGCAGATGCGAACATGCCGGATACCTGCGGCGTGTCCACCAAGGTGGACACCTACCGACGCGTATCGGGCAGGACGTGCTCGCCGATCTCGCCCAGTACGTCGTCCACCGGTCGGCCGTTGTCCACCAGGTTGAACATCACATGCGCCACACCCTGCGCGTGTACGCGTTGCAGGTACGCGCGCAGGCCATCGCGGCCCACCTTCAGGCCCAGCGGCAGCGGCTCCGCCGGCGCAGTTGGATCGGCCTGCAGGTCCAGCAGCATCGACTGCACGAATGGCTTGGGCGCGCCGCCGCTCTGGGCCAGCGCCTGCTGCCACAGACCGATGCGCCCTTCCTGCGCGGTCTCTTCGCGGTGATAGGTCGCCCAGCCTTCGGCCTCGCGTGCGATCCACTGCAGGCTCTGCCTCGCAGTACCGACCACCAGCATCGGAATGCGCCTTGCTGGCGTAGGAAGTACGTCGTATCCACCGGTTGCCTGCAACACCGGCGCGCGCTCGGAGGGTTCGGGGGACAGCGCCGCACGCAGCAGCGACCAGCGCTCGCGGAAGGTGCCCGCCCTGCCCTGTAGATCTTCGCCGAAGGCCGCGAACTCTTCTGGTCGATCGCCCGAACCCAGCCCCAGCACGAAGCGTCCACCGCTGATCCGGTCCAGCGTCAGCACCGATTTCGCTACCTGCAGCGGTTGCCGCAACGGCAGCACGATGGCCGCAGTGCCGATCACGATGCGCTCGGTCGCCGCGGCCAGCATGCCCAGCCACAGGAACGGATCATCCAGCGCACTGGCGGTCGCATCCGGCCCCTGCGGCACCATCAGCGGCACATCGCGGGTCCACAGCGCAGCAAAGCCCAAATCGTCGGCCAGCCGCGCGACGCGGCGCGCCTCCAGTAGATCGGCCAGGCCGTGTGCGGCCACCGGCGTCATCAGGCCAAGGCTCAAGCCCTGCTCTGGAAACAGACGTGCATGGGCAGGATTGAAATCAGTCATGTCGCCAGCTTAGCGTGGGGCATTGATGGCGTCCCACAACAGGAAGTACAGCGCATGCCCAGGATCCGTCCCGCCCACGTCGATGACCTACCCGCGATCAGCGCGGTGTGCATGGCGGCCTTCACCGCAGCCGTTGCGCCCATGCTTACCGCCGAGGGCATCGCCACGTTCGGCAACGTGGCCGCAGCCAGCGCCTTCGCCGAGCGCCTGCAGGGTGACAACCACATCCTGGTGGCCGAACAGGAGGGCCGTGTGGTCGGCGTGGTGGAACTGAAGGCGGGCCAGCACCTGGCGATGCTGTTCGTCGCGCCGGAGCTGCAGGGGCAAGGCATCGGTCGTGCCCTGCTGCAGGCGGTGCTGCCGCAGGTACGCGGCCCGCAGATGACCGTGCGCGCCTCGCTCAACGCGGTGCCGGCCTACGAACACTATGGGTTCGTGCTGGATGGCGACGTCGGCGAGTACCACGGCCTGATCTACCAGCCGTTGGTGTTGGCGGTGCCCGCTGCGGTGGCTGCGCCCCCTGGTCCGCACTGATACCCAGCCCACATGCCGTGCTGCGCGTGCGACATAAGCAAACTGCATCAGCCAGCACCCCGACCGTTCCTACAATGGCCCACCACCCTGTCCTTCGAGATGCTGCCGATGCGCGTCGCGCTTTCCCTGTTGCTGTTGGCCTCGGCCCTGAGCGCCTGCTCCCCCGCGTCCGCGCCGGTACCGACGGCGAAGGCGGCATCGACCGCCCCGGCCTCCGCCATCGCCTGGCGCCAGGGCGATGTGGATGATGCGTTCAACGAAGCCGCCGAGAGTGGCAAGCCGGTGCTGCTGTACTGGGGCGCGGTGTGGTGCCCGCCGTGCAACCAGCTCAAGGCAGGGCTGTTCAAGGATCCGGCCTTCATCGCACTGACCGGCAAATTCGTACCGGTCTACCTGGACGGCGACGAAGAAGGCGCGCAGGCATGGGGCGAACGCTTCGGCGTGCGCGGCTATCCGACCCTGATCGTGCTCGACCCGCAGCGCAACGAAATCACCCGCGTGGCCGGCGGCAACGACGCGGCCGAACTGACCCGGGCCCTGACCGTCGCCGCCAGCCGCCGCAGCGCTGTCGCCGAAACACTTGCGACCGCGCTGGCGACGCCGGCCACGCTTGGCGCCGAAGACTGGCAGGTACTGGGCGATTACGGCTGGGAGGTGGATGCCAACCGCCTGGCTGGCAAGCGTAGCGCCCAGGACGTGCTGCAGCAGCTGGCCAAGGCCGCGCCCGAGCCTGCGCTGCAGCGTCGCTTCGCGCTGCTCGCCTTGGCTACCGCCGAGAAACCGACGGCAGCGCCCACCCAGGTACGCGAACTGTTGCAGGCGGTGCTGGCACAACCGGCGGAGGTACGTCGCAACCGCGAGTTGCTGGGGTATGCCGGCGCCGGGCTGGTCAAGCAGGCCAGCGCCGGTCCGGCCAGCAGCAATGCCCTCGGCCAGCAGTTGCTGGTCGCGCTGGAACGTGCCGACGCCGCGCGTGGTGATCGCGCAGACGATGCCTTGTCACGTGCGTTGACCGAGTTGGCGCTGGCACGCCAGCAGCAGCCTGAAGGCCCGCTGTCGGCAGCACTGGTGCAGCGCGTAAAGCAGCGCGTGGCCGCCGCAGATGCCGCAGCCACCGATGCACACGCGCGCCAGGCCACCATCAGCAGTGCCGTCTACGCGCTGCGTCAGGTCGATGACGATGCGGGCGCCGAGGCCTTGCTGCTGGCAGAGCTGAAGCGCAGCGAGCAGCCTTACTACTACATGCCGGAGCTGGCCGAACTGGCCGAGCAGCGTGGTGATACCGCCGGCGCCCTGGAATGGCTGAAGCGTGCCTATGAAGGCGCGCAGGGCCCTGCCACGCGCGTGCAGTGGGGCGTGCTGTACGTGGAAGGCCTGCTGCGGCTGGCACCCGATGATGCACCGCGTATCGAGCAGGCCACCGAGGCATTGATCGCCGAGCTGGACAAGCAGCCGTCGGGCTACCACCAGCGCACGCGCCAGCGCTTCGAACGGCTGGCCGGGCAGCTGCAGGCGTGGAGCGCCAAGCACAAGGGTGCGGACACCCTGGCGCGGCTGCAGCAGCGGATGCAGGCGGCCTGTGGTGATCAGGTTGATAGCGGCTGCAAGGAATGGCTGAGCTGACGCCAGACGCAGGATTCGACGGATACAGGTAGTGCCGGCCGCTGGCCGGCAGCCCCGACCATCACCCGCTGCCGGCCAGCGGCCGGCACTACCCTGCTGCTTCTGCTCTCGCCTTTGACGTCGCCTCCGCGCCGGCGCGTGGACCTGTCCTGCATGGGCCCATCCGCCCACGCGATCCCGGGACAGTCAACGCGCCGACAGCGCCCTCTTTTCAACCACCCAGCTTGACCTCAACCAATGTTGAGGTGCGATAACAGTCTCCCCACGGCCATACCCCTGGCCTTCCCCACGGAGACTGTCTCGATGCCGTACTCGCTTCCCGCCCTCCCCTATGCCTACGACGCCCTCGAGCCGCATTTCGATGCGCGCACGATGGAAATCCATCACAGCAAGCATCACCAGGCCTACGTCAACAACCTCAATGCCGCGCTGGAACAGGCGGGCCTGCCGCCACAACCGGTGGAAACCCTGATCGCCGACCTCGACGCCCTGCCCGAATCGATCCGCGGTGCAGTGCGCAACAACGGCGGCGGCCACGCCAACCACAGCCTGTTCTGGACCGTGCTCAGCGCCAATGGCGGCACCGCCGATGACGAGCTTGCCGCGGCCATCGATCGCGACCTCGGTGGCTACGACGCCTTCAAGGAAACCTTCAGCAAGGCCGCGCAGACCCGTTTCGGCAGCGGCTGGGCGTGGCTGACCGTCGATCGCGATGGCCGCCTGCAGGTCGAAAGCACCGCCAACCAGGACAGCCCGCTGATGGGCGTGGCGGTGGGCGCCTCCGGCAACACCCCGATCCTTGCCCTGGATGTCTGGGAGCACGCCTACTACCTGCATTACCAGAACCGTCGCCCGGACTACATCGGCGCGTTCTTCAACCTCATCAACTGGGCCGAGGTCGGTCAGCGCTACCGCCAGGCCAGGGCCGCATGAACGCGGACTCCGGTGCATACGCCGGGCCGTGGGCGGGGGTGTTCCCCGCTCCGGCACCGGTGCCATCGGTCAGCCTGCCGCCGCGTGCGCTGCGGCGCTTGCTCGGCCATTTCCCTACCGGCGTGGCGATCGTCTGCGCCCGCGACGCACAGGGAAAACCGCAGGGGCTGACCATCAACTCGTTCGTGCCGATCTCGCTGCAGCCGCCACTGGTGCTGTGGAACCTCGCCCTGCATGCGCAGAGCCTGTCCACGTTCCAGCGCGCCACCCGCTTCGCGATCAGCGTGCTCGGCGCTGGCCAGGAAGCCCTGGCGCGCCGGTTCGCCGATCCGCAGGTGCGCCATCGATTCACCGATGTGCCCTTGCTGGACGACGGCGAAGACGCGCCACCGCGTATCGCCGGTGCCGTGATCCATCTCACCTGCACCCGCCACGCGCAGTGGCCGGTCGGCGATCACCTGTTGCTGGCCGGGCGCATTGTCGATGTGCAGGAAGCAGGCGGTGCACCACTGCTGTTCCATCGCGGCCGCTTCCAGGCGGGACCGGTGGAAACCCTGCTGGAGGTGCGCTGATGGACATCGAAACGCTGGAGAGGATGCTTGCCGCCGGCAAGGACAGCGCACTGCTGCGCTTCGGCCTGGGCAAGAGCTGGCTGGATGCCGGTGACCCGGTGCGCGCAGCCACCCATCTGGGCCGCTGCGTGGTGCTGGACCCGGACTATTCGGCGGCGTGGAAGCTGCTGGGCAAGGCCTGGCTGGCCGGTGGCCAGCCGCAGGCGGCGCGCGAAGCGTGGCAGCGCGGGCTCAGCGTGGCCGGCAGCAAGGGCGACCAGCAGGCCCGCAAGGAAATGCAGGTGTTCCTGCGCAGGCTCGATCGCGATTCACCTGCGCTGTTGGCGAAGGCCGGCTGAAGACTCAGCCGGCGTTGGCCGACGCCGGTGCCGGCATGATGTCCGGCATCGGCAGGCGGCGCGGCTTGCTCGGGAACGCGTGGCGCAGGATGCGCCAGACCACCTGGGTGAACTGCCGCGGCAGCGAGCCGTTGTTGTAGTGCTGGCCGTAGCGCCGGCAGATTTCCTTCACTTCCTTGGCGATGGCCGCATAGCGGTTGGCCGGCAGGTCCGGGTAGAAGTGGTGCTCGATCTGGTGGCTGAGGTTGCCCGACAGCACGTTGATCACGAAACCACCGCTGATGTTGGACGAACCGCGCAGCTGGCGCAGGTACCAGTGGCCACGCGATTCATTGCGCAGGCATTCCTTCGGGAAGGTTTCCGATTCGGCGGTGAAGTGGCCGCAGAAGATGATCACGTAG
>Ga0308156_1000834_pt1 | contig 47157 bp, 35 predicted proteins | sample PhyAR2_FD_201041 | JGI IMG/M metagenome (GOLD analysis project Ga0308156, IMG submission 201041) | Phyllosphere microbial communities from UC Gill Tract Community Farm, Albany, California, United States - DLSL A.R2 | ecosystem: Host-associated > Plants > Phyllosphere > Unclassified | place: USA... | reverse complement strand
TTGATGCTGGTAACGCTCTGGTTGACCGTATTAAAGGCGTAGTGAAAAAGACGCGTCGCCCGGAAGTGATGGGTGGACTGGGCGGTTTTGGTGCGCTTTGCGCGCTGCCGCAGAAATACCGTGAACCCGTGCTGGTTTCCGGCACCGATGGCGTGGGCACCAAGCTGCGTCTGGCGATGGATCTCAAACGTCACGATGCCATCGGCGTTGACCTGGTCGCGATGTGCGTCAACGATCTGGTGGTTCAGGGCGCCGAGCCGCTCTTCTTCCTCGACTATTACGCTACCGGAAAACTGGATGTGGAAACGGCCTCTGCGGTGATCACCGGTATCGCGGAAGGGTGTCTGCAGTCAGGTTGTGCGCTGGTGGGCGGTGAAACCGCCGAGATGCCAGGCATGTATCACGGCGAAGATTATGACGTGGCCGGGTTCTGCGTCGGCGTGGTGGAAAAGTCCGAAATCATTGATGGCAGCAAGGTGCAGGATGGCGACGTACTGATCGCCCTCGGCTCCAGCGGCCCGCACTCCAACGGCTACTCGCTGGTGCGCAAAATTCTGGAAGTCAGCAACACCGATCCGCTGTCTGAACAGCTGGAAGGCAAACCGCTGGCCGACCATCTGCTGGAACCCACCCGCATCTATGTGAAGAACATCCTGAGCCTGATTGAGCAGGTCGATGTGCACGCGATTGCGCACCTGACCGGCGGCGGCTTCTGGGAAAATATTCCGCGCGTGCTGCCTGACAACACGCAGGCGGTCATCGACGAGACGAGCTGGCAGTGGCCGGCCGTCTTCAGCTGGCTGCAGCAGGCGGGCAACGTCAGCCGTTTCGAGATGTATCGCACCTTTAACTGCGGGGTCGGCATGGTTATCGCTCTGAGTCCGGCCGATGCGGATAAGGCGATTGCGCTGATGCAGGCGGCAGGCGAGAAAGCCTGGAAGCTGGGCGTGATCAAAGCCTCCGATGCGGAAGAGCGTGTGGTTATTAACGGATGAAAAAGCTGGTTGTACTGATTTCCGGCAACGGAAGTAACCTTCAGTCCATCCTTGACGCCTGCGCAAGCGGGCGGATTCACGGCAGCGTGGCTGCCGTGTTCAGCAACCGTGCCGCCGCGTATGGCCTGACGCGGGCGCAGGAGGCGGGTGTCCCCGCTCATGCGCTTGCCGCCAGCGACTTCGCTGACCGTGAAGCCTTTGACCGCCAGCTCATCGCGGCGATCGAAGCATACTCGCCCGATCTGATTGTGCTGGCGGGCTATATGCGGATCCTCAGCCCCGCGTTCGTCGCCCATTTTCACGATCGCCTGCTGAATGTCCACCCTTCTCTGCTGCCGAAATATCCGGGCCTGCATACGCACCGTCAGGCGCTGGAGAATGGCGACAGCGAACATGGCACCTCCGTGCATTTTGTCACCGAAGAGCTGGATGGTGGCCCGGTGATCCTGCAGGCGAAAGTCCCGGTTTTTCCCGGCGACAGCGAAGCGGAAATTACCGAGCGGGTTCAGCATCAGGAGCACGCGATCTATCCGCTGGTGATCGGCTGGTTTGTCGAGGGACGGCTGAGGATGCGCGACGGCAAAGCCTGGCTGGATGGCGAACCGCTGCCGCCACAGGGTTATGCTAACGACTGATGTGCCGGAAGCCGTCAGGAGTTTCCCACAGACGGCTGACAAACGTAAAGCGATGGGGGCCTGTGTCCGGAGTAAAGCATCGCGGGCCATGGAGGGCATCTTTTGCGTCTTTACGCAGGACACAGGCCCCCTGAGCCGGTGTGATCTCCCTGCAGGTCGCCCCTTTCCCGATGCTGACTCAGCCGTAGCGCCCCGTAATATAATCTTCGGTCCGGCGCTGTTTCGGTGCGGTGAAGATGCGATCGGTCTCGTCAAACTCCACTAACGTGCCCTGATGCATAAACGCGGTGTAATCGGAGACGCGCGACGCCTGCTGCATGTTATGCGTCACCAGCACCAGCGTGAAATGCTGCCTGAGCGTGGTCATCAGCTCTTCAATCACCAGCGTGGAGATAGGGTCCAGCGCGGAGGTCGGCTCATCCAGCAGCAGCACTTCCGGCTCAATGGCGATGGCGCGGGCGATCACCAGACGCTGCTGCTGACCGGTAGAGAGCGTCAGCGCATTCTGCGACAGCTGATCTTTCACCTCACTCCAGAGCGCCGCCGCCCGCAGCGCCCGCTCGCAGGCTTCGTTCAGCACCCGCCGATCGCGCACGCCCTGCAGACGCAGCCCGTAGACCACATTTTCGTAGATCGATTTAGGAAAGGGATTGGGCCGCTGAAACACCATGCCGACCCGTCGGCGCAGCGCCGAGAGATCCTGTTCGGGACGCAGGATCGACTGCGAGCCCAGCAGCACGTCACCCCCGACCCGGCAGTGATCGATCACATCGTTCATGCGGTTAAAGCAGCGCAGCAGCGTCGATTTACCACAGCCTGACGGCCCGATCAGCGCGGTAATCCTGTTTTTTGGCACCTGCAGCGAAATATCCTGCAGCGCCTGGCGCTCGCCATACCACAGCGACAGCTGGTTAACGGTCAGCGCGATATCCGTGTCGGATGTCATAGTCATAGCCTGTTATTGAGTCATAAGACGATAGCGTTCACGCAGACGGTGACGCAGACCCATCGCCAGCAGATTCAGTGAGAGAATAATCAGCACCAGCAGCAGCGCGGTCGCGAAGACCAGCGGCCGGTCAGCCTCAATATTCGGACTCTGAAACGCCAGATCGTAAATCTGGAAGCCCAGATGCATAAACTTGCGGTCCAGATGCAGATAAGGGAACACCGCATCCACCGGCAGCTCCGGCACCATCTTGACCACGCCCACCAGCATCAGCGGCGCGGTTTCCCCGGCGGCACGCGCGACGGCCAGAATCAGGCCGGTCAGCATGGCCGGCACCGCCATCGGCAGGACCACATTCCACAGCGTTTCCGCCTGAGTGGCCCCCAGCGCCAGCGACCCCTGACGCAGGCTGTTGGGAATGCGGGATAGCCCCTCTTCGGTCGCCACAATCACCACGGGCAGCGTCAGCAGGGCCAGCGTCAGCGATGCCCAGAGCAAGCCAGGCGTGCCAAACGTAGGGTTCGGCAGCGCGCTGCTGAAGAACAGCCGATCGATCGTGCCGCCCGCCAGCCAGACAAAGAATCCCAGGCCAAAGACGCCGTAGACGATGGAGGGCACACCAGCCAGATTGACCACCGCAATACGCACCAGCCTCGTCAGCGCGTGACGTCCGGCATATTCATGCAGCCAGATGGCGGCGATAACGCCCAGCGGCATCACCACCACCGACATCAGCAGCACCATCAGCACGGTGCCGAAAATCGCCGGAAACGCCCCGGACTCGCTTTCGCCTTCGGCAGGCGTGTCGCTGACAAAACGCCACAGCTGATGCAGAAAATGCACCGTTTTGCCGCTCAGCGTCATGGCGTTCGGCTGCCAGCTGTCGACGATTTCGGTCAGGGGAATCGCATGTTCGGTGCCCTGGACGTCACGCAGGATAAGCAAATCGCGCTGACTCTGCTGTTGCAGGGCCGCGAGCGTCTCGCTCAGCTGATTAAAGCGGCGCTGCAGGGCGGCCTGATTGGCCTGATATTCCGATTCAGCCTGCAGATCGAAGCGCCCGGCCGCGCGGTTTCTGGCCGCCTGCTCATCCAGATCTTCACGCTGGTTGTTGAGGCGCGCCATATCGACCCGCCGGATCTGATTTGCCTGCCGCACCAGCGTCTGCACCTGCCCCAGCCGCTGATGCAGCAGCGCATCGGGATGCCGGGCGGTTAACTCTTCATTGTCTTCCCGCAAGCCGACAAACCAGCCATAGGCCAGGCCGTGGCTGCGCCGCTGCAGCACCATGATATCCGCTGGCTGGCTGACCTGCGCGGCGGTACGGCTGTAGATGACCCGGAAATCAGGCGCATCCCAGTCGCGGTTACCGGTTTTCACCAGATAGCGATGAACCTGTCCGCCGCGGTTGCCCTGCTCATCTGCCGGCGCCGGAAAGTGACGCTGATGTTCCAGGGTTTCGCCCAGCAGGCGTGTCTCGCCGCCTTCCGGCTGACTGAACGTATAGAGATCCACGCGCTGCGGCCAGAAAGCCCGAACGCCCTGCCAGGCCAGCAGCCCGATGAGCAGCGTAAACGCCAGCAGGCAGACCGTGACGGCCCCGGCGGTTAACCAGCGCCAGCGGTCGTTCTGTCGCATCGCCTTCATGCCTGCTCCTCCTGCTGACTGTAGCGCTGACGCAGCCGCTGACGAATCAGTTCGGCCACGGTGTTAATCACCAGCGTAAAGATCAGCAGCATCAGGGCGCTGAGAAACAGCACGCGATAATGGGCACTGCCCGCCACCGCTTCGGGCATCTCAATGGCGATATTCGCCGACAGCGCACGCAGGCCGCTGAACAGCCCGCCTTCACTCTGCGGCGTGTTACCGGTGGCCATCAGCAGAATCATGGTTTCGCCCACGGCCCGCCCCAGCCCAATCATCAGCGCGGCAAAGATACCGGCCGAGGCGCCGGGCAGCACGACGCGGGTCAGGGTCTGCCACGGCGTGGCCCCCAGCGCCAGCGATCCCTGCCCCAGGGCGGCCGGTACGCTGAACAGGGCATCTTCGGAAAGCGTAAAAATCAGGGGCACCAGCGCAAAGCCCATCGCCAGCGCCGCGACCAGCAGATTGCGCTGCTCATAATGGGGCAGCCAGTCGCCCGCATCCGGAATAAACAGCGTGGGCAGCCACAGCGTCAGCAGCGTGACCAGCAACAGCAGCGGCAGCAGAATCAGCACCTCACGGCCCGGCTGCCGCCAGCGCGGCGGTAAGCGGGCGCTGAACACGCCGCACAGCAGTAACGAGCCCGCCAGCGTCAGCGGCAGCAGCAGGACGCCCACCAGCGCCTGTCCGATATGCGGTGCCAGCCAGATCCCGGCAATCAGCCCGACCACCACGCTCGGCAGCGCGCCCATCATCTCGATGGCCGGCTTCACCCAGCGCCGTAATCCGGGTGACATGAACCAGGCGGTGTACATCGCCGCGGCCAGCGCCAGCGGGGTGGCAAACAGCAGCGCCAGGCTGGCCGCCTTTAACGTTCCTGTGACCATCGGCATCAGGCTGAACTTGGCCTGATAGCTGTCGCCCGCCGCGGTGGACTGCCAGACCCAGTCGGGTGCGGGATAGTTTTCATACCAGATTTTTTGCCAGAAGCTGCGCCAGGTGACGTCCGGCCAGGGATTGTCGAGCCGCAGGCGCTGCCAGTTTCCCGCCCGCTCAATCAGCAGGCTGTCGCCCTGCGGTGAAAACTGCGCCTGCACGATGCCGGGCGCCAGCTGACGCTGCAGAATCGGGCCGGGCTGCTTGCTGGCGAAGAGGCGTAACAGCCCCTGCGGGTCGATCGTCGCAAACACCCGCCGTTGTGATTCCGTCACCAGCAGCGTGTTGTCATCGCTCTGGCTGTCGGCAAATGTCCGGATACGCTGCAGGCGCGGCCCCTGCTCGCTGGCGATAGCGAACCACTGCGTGATACCGCTACGATCCTGAATCAGCAGCGTTCTGCCGCCCACCAGCAGGTGCAGGCTTTGCGGGCGCTGCGGCAGCGTGTGGGTTTCTCGCAGCTGAGCCTGGTCGTCATCCAGTTGCCAGACGCGCAGCAGGCTGCCCTCCGTGGTATAGAGCAGATCGCCTGAGGGAGAGAGAGCCAGCAGATCCAGCCGATCCTGCGGCAGGGAGAACACCGAGGCCTGGCGATCGGTGCCGAGCGTCAGCACCCGCAGCCCGGCTCCCGTGAGCGCCGCAATGCGCCACTGACCGGCATGGCGCGTCGCCAGCGCCATCTTCGTCACCGCGCCGTCGGGCAGATGAAAGGGTTTGTCGCCCAGCGGAAAATGCCACTGCCCGTCAGCGGTGGGCTGCATCAGCGTCAGCGCGCCCTGCATATTCAGCAGCAGCGTCTGTTCATCACTGCTCCGCACTACCTCATCAGGCGGCGGCGTCAGCGCCAGCGCCGGTTCAGCAGGCTGGCCATCCAGCGGAATAAACCGGGCGGCGCCCTGACTGCTGATCCGCCAGCCGACCCGGCCCAGGTTGCCGGTGGCGACAGCGGGCGCACGATCCCAGAGCTGCTGGCTCGGCATCATCTGCACGCCCGGTGCACTGAACAGCGGAAGCACCACGCCAATCAGCCAGCAAAACAGCAGCAGCATCAACAGCAGGATCGCCACGCCACAGCATGTGATCAGCCGCCGCGTCAGCCGATCAACGGCACGACGCTTACGATCGCTGAATTGGACAGGAATGTGGTTTACGCTCATGCGGTTCCGGTAGCAGGCCAAAATAAGCCGCTATGTTGCCCGTAGCCGACTGATAAGACAACTGCTGGCGTTGGACAACGCTGCCATACTCTCGCCATAATGTTTGTGGATACTGGATCTTCAGTCCTGCAACCGCTAAATGGAGTGAGAATGGGTCAGGTAAAGCTTTACATTGAAAAAGAATTAAGCTGGTTATCTTTTAATGAACGGGTTTTGCAGGAAGCCGCAGACAAAAGCAATCCACTGATTGAGCGGATGCGCTTTCTGGGCATCTACTCCAACAATCTCGACGAATTCTATAAAGTGCGGTTTGCCGATCTGAAACGCCGCATTCTGATTGGCGAAGAGCAGGGTTCTGCCACTACGCCACGCCATCTGTTCAAAAAAATCCAGCAGCGGGTGATGAAGTCCGATCAGGAGTTTGATGCGCTCTATAACGAGCTGCTGCTGGAGATGGCGCGTAATCAGATCTTCCTGATCAACGAACGCCAGCTCTCTCTTAACCAGCAGGCGTGGCTGCGCCACTATTTCAAGCATGAACTGCGTCAGCATATCTCGCCAATTCTGATCACCCATGAAACCGACCTGACCGAATTCCTTAAAGACGATTACACCTATCTGGCGGTAGAGATTATCCGCGGTGACGACATCCGCTATGCGCTGCTGGAGATCCCGTCCGATAAGGTGCCGCGCTTTATTAACCTGCCGGCCGAGCCGCCGCGCCGCCGCAAACCGATGATCCTGCTGGATAACATCCTGCGTTACTGCCTGGATGACATTTTTAAAGGCTTCTATGACTACGACGCGCTCAACGCCTATTCGATGAAAATGACGCGTGACGCGGAGTACGATCTGGTAACGGAGATGGAGTCCAGCCTGCTGGAGCTGATGTCCTCCAGCCTGAAGCAGCGCCTGACCGCAGAGCCGGTGCGCTTCGTCTATCAGCGTGACATGCCGGAGGCGATGGTCGCGTTACTGTGCCACAAACTTTCCATCTCGAACTTTGACTCCATCCTGCCGGGCGGCCGCTACCACAACTTCAAAGACTTCATCGGCTTCCCGAACGTCGGCAAAAATAACCTGATTAACCGCCCGCTGCCGCAGATCCGTCACATCGGCTTCGATGGCTTCCGCAACGGCTTTGATGCCATCCGCAACCGCGACGTGCTGCTCTATTATCCCTATCACACGTTTGAGCATGTGCTGGAGCTGCTGCGTCAGGCGTCGTTTGACCCCAGCGTGCTGGCGATCAAGATCAACATCTACCGCGTCGCGAAACACTCGCGCATCATGGATGCGATGATCCACGCCGCCTATAACGGCAAAAAGGTTACGGTGGTGGTAGAACTGCAGGCACGCTTCGATGAAGAGGCCAATATCTACTGGGCCAAGCGTCTGACCGAAGCGGGCGTGCATGTTATCTTCTCCGCGCCGGGTCTGAAGATCCACGCCAAGCTGTTCCTGATCTCACGTCGCGAAGGCGAAGAGATTGTGCGCTATGCGCATATCGGCACCGGCAACTTTAACGAGAAAACCGCGCGACTCTACACGGACTACTCCCTGCTGACGGCCGACGCGCGCATCACGAATGAGGTGCGCCGGGTCTTCAACTTCATCGAGAACCCCTACCGGCCGGTGACCTTCGATCACCTGATGGTGTCACCGCAGAACTCGCGCCGGATGCTCTATGAACTGATCGACACCGAAATCGCCAACGCCCAGCAGAATAAGCCCAGCGGCATTACTCTGAAAATCAACAATCTGGTGGACAAAGGGCTGGTTGATCGGCTTTATACAGCCTCCAGCGTGGGAGTGAAGGTGAATCTCCTGGTGCGCGGGATGTGCTCGCTGATCCCGGATCTGCCCGGGATCAGCGAAAATATTCGCGTCATCAGTATCGTTGACCGTTATCTGGAACACGATCGCGTCTATATTTTTGAGAATGGCGGCGATAAAAAGGTGTTCCTCTCCTCCGCTGACTGGATGACGCGTAACATCGATTACCGCATCGAAGTGGCCGTGGCGATCCTCGATCCCCATATCCGGCAGCGCATACTCGACATTATTGCCATTCAGTTGAGTGATACGGTGAAAGCCCGCATCGTCGATAAAGAGCTGAGTAATCACTACGTCCAGCGCGGCAATCGTCGTAAAGTGCGCTCGCAGCTGGCGATTTATGATTACATCAAGAACCTGGAACAACCTGAATAAATCCTATGCCAATTTCTCATAAAAGTACGCCAAAACCCCAGGAGTTTGCGGCGATTGACCTGGGCTCGAACAGTTTCCATATGGTGATTGCGCGGGTTGTCGATGGTGCGATGCAGGTACTGGGTCGCCTTAAGCAGCGCGTTCATCTGGCTGACGGGCTGGATGCGCAGCATAACCTCAGCGAGGAGGCGATGGAGCGCGGGCTGACCTGCCTGGCCCTGTTCGCCGAGCGTTTGCAGGGATTCAGTCCCAGCAACGTGACGATCGTCGGCACCCATACGCTGCGTGAAGCGGTCAACGCCGAAACCTTCCTGCAGCGTGCGGCCGAGGTGATCCCCTACCCTATCGAGGTGATTTCGGGCCATGAAGAGGCGCGTCTGATCTTTATGGGCGTGGAGCATACGCAGCCGGAGAAAGGCCGTAAGCTGGTCATCGATATCGGCGGCGGCTCTACCGAACTGGTTATTGGCGAGGATTTTGAACCGCAGCTGGTCGAGAGCCGCCGTATGGGTTGCGTCAGCTTCGCTCAGCTCTACTTCCCGAAAGGCGAAATCAGCCGTGAAAACTTCCGTCGCGCCCGTTTAGCGGCGGCGCAGAAGCTGGAAACACTGGCGTGGCAGTACCGTCTGCATGGCTGGCAGTATGCGCTGGGCGCCTCCGGAACCATCAAAGCCGCCTGCGAAGTGCTGCAGGCGATGGATGAGAAAGAGAAGCTGATTACGCCGGAGCGCCTCGACAAACTCTATGACGAGGTGATGAAACACAAATCCTTTGCGGCCCTGAGCCTGCCGGGCCTCTCCGAAGAGCGCAAAGGGGTGTTTGTGCCGGGGCTGGCGATCCTGTGCGGTGTGTTTGATGCGCTGGCGATTCGTGAGCTGCGCCTCTCTGACGGCGCACTGCGTGAAGGCGTGCTGTATGAGATGGAAGGCCGTTTCCGCCATCAGGATATCCGCAGCCGGACGGCGCAGAGCCTGGCGAACCACTACGCTATCGACAGCGATCAGGCGCGTCGCGTGCTGGACACCACCGAGCAGCTCTATCTGCAGTGGAGCGAGCAGAACCCGAAACTGGCGAACCCGCAGCTGGCAGCCCTGCTGAAATGGGCGGCGATGCTGCATGAGGTGGGCCTGACCATCAATCACAGCGGCCTGCAACGCCACTCGGCCTATATCCTGCAAAATACTAACCTGCCGGGCTTCAATCAGGATCAGCAGATGCTGCTAGCGGCGCTGGTAAGATTCCACCGTAAAGCGGTGAAGCTGGATGAGCTGCCGCGCGTCACGCTGTTCAAGAAAAAGCAGTTTGTGCCGCTGATTTTCCTGCTGCGCCTGGGTACGCTGCTGAATAATCAGCGCCAGGCCACCACCCGTCCTGACTCCTTAACCCTGAAGTGCGATGACGGCCACTGGACGCTGGTTTTCCCGGCGGGCTACTTCAGCCAGAACAACCTGGTCCAGCTCGACCTTGAGCGTGAGCAGGTGTACTGGAATGACGTCACGGGATGGAAACTGATCCTCGAAGAAGAAGCCTGATGAACCGGGCGCCTGGCGCCCTTTTAACTGAACTGAAGATGATGACACAACCAACTGCACCGATTTCAGGCGATAACTATTTCGCCGAAACCTATGGCCTGACGCCGCCCCACTCCGAAGTGGTGGCCGCGCTGCCTAAGCTGACCGTCGGCAAGGCACTTGACCTGGGCTGCGGCGTGGGCCGCAATACGCTGTTTCTGAATCAGCACGGTTTTGACGTCACGGCGTGGGATCACAACCCACAGAGCCTGGCGCGCCTGCAGGCCATTATTGAGCAGGAGGGGCTCAGCGGCATCCACACCGGGCAGCGTGACCTGAATAATACGCGCTTCAACGGCGGCTTCGACTTTGTGCTGTCGACCGTGGTGATGATGTTTCTGCAGCCGCAGACCATTCCTCAGCTGATTGCCGATATGCAGGCCTGCACCGTCAGAAACGGCTATAACCTGATTGTTGCGGCGATGAACACGCCGGATATGCCCTGCCCGTCGGATTTCGCCTTTGCGTTTAAGTCGGGTGAACTCAGCCACTACTACCGCAACTGGCACATCGTAAAATACAACGAGCACCCCGGTCAGCTGCATCGCACCGACGAAAACGGCAACCGCATTACCTGCCGTTTCGCTACGCTGCTGGCGCAGAAGGCGAGCTACTGATTTTTATCTGCTGTTTTTTTCTACAGCGATTGATTTCATCAGGCGACTGTGACTAAATATTGCAGTCGCCCTGCATGGGTCATTACAGGAACCACCCCGCGTGAACAGCGCTATTTCTCCCCGAAGACGTCAGAAAACCGGCACCATGACCCGTATTGTGTTGCTGATCAGTTTTATCATTCTTGTTAGTCGCCTGATTTTTATCCTGCCTGCTGCCTTCGAGCATCATCAGCAACAGAAAACGAGCCCCGAGCCGGTTGTCATCACAACAGGTGATACGCGCTAACGCATCGTAATTTTTTCGCCTGAAACCTGAACATAATCCAGACAACCGGACGCTTTTTTGCATCCCTTTTTCAGGCGAAACGCTACACTTCGTGCTGGTGCTTTCAGACTAAAGGGATCAATTGTGTCTGCCTCTCACTCTCAACGTTTAAGTGAAATACGTCATCGCATTCTGACGCTGCTGCTCAACGAGCACGATCTGGTTGATGCGCTGCTGGAGAAATCCGGCGATCTCAGCCCTGAGCAGCAACGTGAAAATGCGGTCCGGCGCGATGCGCTGGAACAGGACATTCTGCAACTGCACGCCGCTGACCTCGCGGATATTCTCGAAGCCTTGCCCGAGGAGGAGCGTCAGGCGCTGTGGCGGCTGGTGCCGAATGAACGGCGCGGCCATGTGCTGGTGGAAGCCTCTGAAACGGTCTGGGCCAGTCTGACCGAAGAGATGAGCGACCGCGATATCCTGCGCGCCATCCAGCCGCTGGATATCGATGACCAGGTCTGGCTGGCACGATATCTGCCTCGCGACCTGACCGGACGCCTGCTGGCAACCGTCGAGCCTGCGCTGCGTGCCCGTATGCTGAGTATGGTGCAGCTTGACCGTGACCGCGTGGGCCGCGTAATGGATTTCAATATCCTGACGGTGCGCGAAGATGTCACGCTGGCGACCGTGCAGCGTTTTCTGCGCAAGCGCAAAAGCATGCCTGGCGGTACCGATAAACTTTTTATCACCAATAAACAGAATCAGCTGCTGGGCGAGCTGATGCTGACCGATATCCTGCTTAATAAACCCACCACGCGGGTCAGCGACGTGATGAACCCGCGGCCAACCACCTTTCAGCTCAACGACAAAGCCGAAGATGCGGCCAGCGCCTTTGAACGTTATAACCTGATCTCTGCCGCCGTCACTGATGCAAAGGGCAAACTGATTGGCCGCGTCACCATCGAAGACATCATCGACCTGGTGAATGCCGAAAACGAAAGCAACATCCGTAAAATGGGGGGTATCAGTCAGGAAGAGGACGTGTTCGCGCCGGTTCGCAAATCGGTGCGCAAACGCTGGGCCTGGCTGGCTATCAACCTCTGCACCGCCTTTATCGCCTCCCGGGTTATCGGCCTGTTTGAAGGCACCATTTCCCAGATCGTGGCGCTGGCGACGCTGATGCCGATCGTCGCCGGTATCGGCGGCAATACCGGCAACCAGACCATCACCATGATTGTGCGGGCGCTGGCCTTACATCAGGTTGAACCGGGTAACTTCTCGTTTCTGATCGTTCGTGAACTCGGCGTCGCGCTAATTAACGGCCTGTTCTGGGGCGGCATCATGGGCGCCATTACCTGGCTGATGTATGACAATATGGCGCTCGGCGGCGTGATGATGCTGGCGATGGCGCTGAATCTGCTGCTGGCCGCACTGATGGGCGTTCTGGTGCCGCTGGTCATGACCAAAATGAAGCGTGATCCGGCGGTGGGCTCCAGCGTCCTGATCACTGCGCTGACCGATACCGGCGGCTTCTTTATCTTCCTGGGGCTGGCGACGCTCTTCCTGCTGCCGCACTGATCAGGCCTGCACGCCATAGCGCTGCAGCGACCCGTTGAGATTGCGCTGCCGGGTGACCCGGGCCAGCTCGCGGGTCGCGGCAGGCAGCGCATAATCACCGCGCTGGCTCAGCCACTCCAGCACATCCGACAGATGCCAGATAGCGGTTTTGCCGTCATGCACGGGCAGCGGAAAGGGAGGACGATGGCTGAGCATCAGCTTGCGCATATTCTGCCGGGTCATGCCGACGATCTCTGCCACATCCGTTAAGCCGACAAAATCGGGGGCGGCCTCCACCAGCGTGGCGCCCGGAATGGCACGCTGCACATCCGCTTCCGCCTGAATCAGCGCCGCCGTTGCCGAGTCCGCTTCCCGGGTAAACTCCAGGGCGATCCGGCCTGGCATCCCCAGCCCGATCAGCGCATCATCACAGCCTGACGCGGCCAGCGTTTCCAGCATCGCATCCGCCGGCTCATGCCCTTCCGGCAGGCTGAACCGCAGTGTAAAACAATATTCCATATGCCTCTCCTTGTGCTGCATCAGGACTTCAGATAGTGACAGTGATCGACCACCCGCCGCAGTGCGCAGGCATGCTGATGGGCATTTCCGGGTGTGCTCCAGATACAGGTCAGACAAAATTCCCCGCACCGGCACGTCAGCAGATTTTTCGGGCAGTACATCTTTCCCCAGGCGTGATGACCGCTGGTGACCACCAGTCAGCCATGAGATTCGGCGTAACGCAATGCCGTCTCGATCTCTTTGTTGGGATGCCGTTTCCTTGCCATATTTTTTCCCTATCCTGACGCTGAACTGAACAGTTGTCAACTGACAACTCAGCGAAAATATCTTCGTGCGACGCAGCATGCGCAGACTTTTTCTCGCAGTAAAACAGCCAGGGTATAAACTGGAAAACGGTACGCAAAAAATCATCAGCGCCACTTTTCACATGGCGTCATTAACAGCAAACAGCGGAGGCAGGATGTTTAAAGCAGAGGATTTTGTTCAGTCGAAAACCGGCGGCCCAAAAATGCAGGTGCTTCGGGTCGAAGGCGACACCCTGTGGTGTGCGCGGGTGGATGATGCAACGAAGAAGGAGATTGAAGTCAACGCAGAGAGCGTCAACCTCTATCACGAAGAGGGTGACTTTGGGGTCTGCTGAGATGAAATGGCCCCGGTCGGGGCCTGACTGTCAGGGCTTATCCTGCTGAAGATTATCATTGCCCAGCCCGCCGATGAACGGCAGCCGCAGCCGGAACGGCATAAAATCGAGTCCCATATTCAGCCCCAGCAGATTCACCTCAAACCCCTCTTCCGCGCCCAGCGTCACGCCCGCCACACCCAGAATCGACACCTGCACGCCGCGCCCGGAAGGGGGCAGCCCGACTGGACGCCACAGTGGCCGGTAATCTTTACCCAGCGCGTTCGCGGGCAGATCAAGCTTCAGGGCTGGCACTTCCCGGCCGATATGCGCCAGGAAGGTGTTGCTGTTCGGCCCAGGCCAGGCACGGTAAGTGGTCGGCCACGGATAAGATTGAATCGCGGCTTCAATCTGCGGGATCATCGCCTGCGCTTCCGGCCCACGGTGATCCACCAGCAGCCTGGGTTTTGCGCCATACCAGTAGCCATCCGGCAGGCTGGAATTGCGGCGGACTTTATCGCCGCTGCCCCAGCTGATCACTTCATAACGCGTGTAGCGCGTTTCACCGGCACGCTTGAAGATGATCCAGGGATGCACCGCTACCCGCCCTTTCCAGCCATAGGTCGGCGCGGCGTAGACCTGAACGATAGCCAGGCTGTACAGCGCGCGCGGATCGGGCGCGATACCGGCTGAATCGCGGCGGGCCGTTGCCCAGCCGCCCCGCTCTGCGGTTTCACCGTGACGCGTCGCCTGCGCGATGCTGGCACCCAGCGACAGCAGCAGTACGGCAACAAAAAACAGGCTGAACACTTTCAGTGAGAGCATGACAACATTCCTGATGGCGTAAGGATTACGACGTGCCCGATTAGCAGGCATTTCAGTAAGCGGCTTGAGGATACGGATTATCGAATCGGCGGATAAAAGCAGGACACAACGAGCAGCAGGTGCAGGCTTTTACTGCAGGGAGAATAGCGTAATTTCTGGCAAAGTGAACAGAAAATCGCCAGCGATGCGTGTGGATGTGCTGAAAAGTTAAAACAGGCCTTGCGGGGGATTAAGCCGGTAAAAAAGCCCGCGGGTCAGCGGGCTTCAGAAGGGTCAGGCGTTAATCCGCCGGAGAGGGGTTATTCCCACTCAATCGTTGCCGGTGGCTTACCGCTGATGTCATAGACTACGCGGGAGATGCCGTCGACTTCGTTGATGATGCGGTTAGAGACGCGGCCCAGGAAATCATAGGGCAGGTGCGCCCAGTGAGCGGTCATAAAGTCGATGGTTTCCACCGCACGCAGCGAGACAACCCAGTCATATTTGCGGCCATCGCCCATCACACCGACCGAACGGACCGGCAGGAAGACGGTAAATGCCTGGCTGACTTTGTTGTAGAGATCCGCTTTGTGCAGCTCTTCGATGAAGATGGCATCGGCACGACGCAGCAGGTCGCAGTACTCTTTCTTCACTTCGCCCAGCACGCGCACGCCCAGACCCGGACCCGGGAAGGGATGGCGGAACAGCATGTCATACGGCAGGCCCAGCTCCAGACCAATCTTACGCACTTCGTCTTTGAACAGCTCTTTCAGCGGCTCAACCAGGCCCATCTTCATCTCTTTCGGCAGGCCACCGACGTTGTGGTGCGATTTGATGACGTGCGCTTTACCGGTGGCCGACGCCGCCGACTCAATCACGTCAGGATAGATGGTGCCCTGCGCCAGCCACTTCACGTCCTGCAGCTTCAGCGCCTCTTCGTCGAACACTTCCACAAAGACGCGGCCGATGGTTTTACGCTTCGCTTCCGGATCGTCGATGCCAGCCAGCGCATCCAGGAAGCGCATTTCGGCCGGGACATGGATGATGTTCAGACCAAAGTGGTCACCGAACATATCCATCACCTGCTGTGCTTCGTTCAGGCGCAGCAGGCCGTTGTCCACAAACACGCAGGTCAGACGGTCGCCAATCGCACGATGCAGCAGCATCGCCGTCACGGAGGAGTCCACACCGCCTGACAGACCAAGGATCACTTTGTCGTTGCCAACCTGCTCGCGCAGGCGCTCAACCGCATCTTCGATGATTTTGGCTGGCGTCCACAGGGCTTCACATTCACAGATGTCGATGATGAAGCGCTCCAGCATCCGCAGACCCTGGCGGGTATGGGTAACTTCCGGGTGGAACTGCACGCCGTAGAAACGCTTCTCTTCGTTGGCCATGATGGCAAACGGACAGGTTTCTGTGCTGGCAACGGTCACGAAGTCCGCCGGGATGGCCGTGACTTTGTCGCCGTGGCTCATCCAGACATCCAGCAGCGGTTTACCGGCAGCGCTGATCGCATCTTCGATATCGCGAACCAGGGCGCTTGGCGTGGTAACTTCCACCTGCGCATAACCAAACTCACGCTCGGTTGAGCCCGCCACTTTGCCGCCCAGCTGCATCGCCATGGTCTGCATACCGTAGCAGACGCCCAGCACCGGCACGCCCGCGTTGAAAACATATTCAGGCGCGCGCGGGCTGTTCAGCTCAGTGGTGCTTTCCGGGCCACCGGAAAGGATAATGCCGCTGGGGTTGAACGCGCGGATCTGCTCTTCGGTGACATCCCATGCCCAGAGTTCACAATAGACGCCGAGTTCGCGCACGCGGCGTGCGACCAGCTGAGTATATTGTGAGCCGAAATCGAGAATCAGAATGCGGTGCTTATGGATATTTTCCGTCGTCATTGAGGGTTTTCCAGAACGGTGACTTGAACAATAAAAGCGCCCGGCTAAAGCCGGGCGGGAAATCGGGATTATGAACCCATGCGGTAGTTCGGTGACTCTTTGGTGATGGTCACGTCATGTACGTGGCTCTCGTTGATGCCCGCGCCGCTGATGCGGACAAACTCCGCTTTGGTACGCAGGTCATCAATGGTCGGACAGCCGGTCAGGCCCATGCACGAACGCAGTCCGCCCATCTGCTGGTGAACGATCTCTTTCAGACGGCCTTTATAGGCTACGCGGCCTTCGATACCTTCCGGCACCAGTTTGTCTGCGGCGTTATCGGTCTGGAAGTAGCGGTCTGAGGAGCCTTTGGACATCGCGCCCAGGGAACCCATACCGCGATAGGATTTGAATGAACGGCCCTGATAGAGTTCGATCTCACCCGGAGACTCTTCGGTTCCTGCCAGCATCGAACCAACCATCACACAGGATGCACCGGCCGCGATCGCTTTCGCGATGTCACCCGAGAAGCGGATACCGCCATCGGCAATCACCGGAATCCCGGTGCCTTCCAGCGCAGCGACGGCGTCAGAAACGGCGGTGATCTGCGGTACACCCACGCCGGTCACGATACGGGTCGTACAGATAGAGCCAGGGCCGATACCCACTTTCACCGCGCTCACGCCCGCGTCAACCAGCGCCAGTGCGCCCGCACCGGTCGCCACATTACCGCCGACGATCTCCAGGTCCGGATATTTTGCACGGGTTTCGCGGATGCGTGACAGCACACCTTCGGAGTGGCCGTGAGAAGAGTCAATCAGCAGCACGTCAACGCCCGCCGCGACCAGCGCATCGATACGCTCTTCGTTGCCGGCACCGGCACCCACCGCCGCACCGACGCGCAGACGACCCTGCGCATCTTTACAGGCGTTAGGTTTACGTTCGGCTTTCTGGAAGTCTTTAACGGTGATCATGCCCAGCAGATGGAAGCTGTCATCCACCACCAGCGCTTTCTCGACGCGTTTTTCATGCATTTTGTGCAGGACAACGTCGCGCGCCTCGCCCTCTTTTACCGTAACCAGACGATCTTTCGGGGTCATGACGGCAGAAACAGGCTGAGAAAGGTCGGTGACAAAGCGCACGTCACGACCGGTGATGATCCCCACCAGTTCGTTGTCGCCGTTCACCACCGGATAGCCTGCAAAACCGTTACGCTCGGTCAGCGCTTTGACATCAGACAGCGGCGTGGTCGGCAGAACGGTCTGCGGTTCGGTAACGACGCCGCTCTCGTGCTTCTTCACCTTGCGCACTTCATCCGCCTGGCGTTCGATCGACATGTTTTTGTGGATGAAGCCCAGACCGCCTTCCTGTGCCAGCGCAATCGCCAGGCCCGCTTCGGTTACGGTATCCATTGCGGCGGAGAGCATCGGAATATTCAAACGGATATTTTTGGTCAGCTGCGTGCTGAGGTCGGCCGTGTTTGGCAGGACGGTGGAGTGAGCAGGAACGAGCAGAACGTCGTCAAAAGTGAGTGCTTCTTTAGCGATTCTTAACATGGCAATACTCCACCTCGGGTGATTGAGATTAGATAAAATATTGCCGCGGCATTATACAGGCCGTAATCGATTGCCTCCACTATTTTTTACGAAAAACTCTTGATCCGCTCTGGCAGGACTGTAGTATCGATGAATTAACCTCCTGATTTGGAATTTGATCTTCGTCACATGTTGCTGCCACCGATCGCCAATATTTTTACCGTCAGCCGCCTTAATACGACAGTGCGTCAGCTGCTGGAGAAAGAGATGGGCCTGGTCTGGATCAGCGCCGAGATCTCCAATTTTACACAGCCGGCATCCGGTCACTGGTACTTTACGCTGAAGGATGATGGCGCGCAGGTTCGCTGTGCCATGTTCCGCAACAGCAACCGCCGCGTGACCTTCCGGCCTCAGCACGGTCAGCAAGTGCTGGTCCGCGCCAATATCACACTCTATGAGCCGCGCGGCGACTATCAGCTGATTGCCGAAAGCATGCATCCGGCGGGCGAAGGTCTGCTGCAGCAGCAGTTTGAACTGCTGAAGGCAAAGCTGGCAACCGAAGGCCTGTTCGAGCCGCAGCACAAGCAACCGCTGCCGGACCCGGCGCGTCAGGTCGGGGTGATCACCTCCTCTACCGGCGCGGCGCTGCATGATGTATTGCGCGTGCTGCATCGTCGCGACCCCTCCCTGCCCGTTGTGATCTATCCCACCGTGGTTCAGGGCGTTGATGCCCCGGCGGCTATCGTCCGGGCGATCGAAATCGCGAACCTGCGCAATGAATGCGACGTGTTAATTGTCGGTCGCGGCGGCGGATCGCTGGAAGATTTGTGGAGCTTTAACGACGAACGCGTCGCGCGCGCCATCTTTGCCAGCCGCATTCCCATCGTCAGCGCGGTCGGCCATGAAACGGACGTGACCATTGCCGACTTTGTGGCGGATCTGCGTGCGCCCACCCCCTCCGCCGCGGCCGAGCTGGTCAGCCGGAATCAGGTTGAGCTGCTGCGTCAGTTACAGTCGCAGCAGCAGCGGCTGGAGATGGCGATGGATTACTATCTGGCCCGCCAGCAGCGGCTCTACAGTCGTCTGGAGCATCGCCTGCAACAGCAGCATCCTCAGCTGCGCCTGGCCCGCCAGCAGACGGCCCTGTTCCGTCTGCAGCAGCGTCTGGGTGAGGCGATGGAAAATCGTCTGCGCCACGCCACGCGCCAGCAGGATCGTCTGCTCCATCGCCTCAGCGCGCAGCAGCCGCAGCAGCGTCTGTTTGAGGCGCAGAAACAGCTGCAGAGCTGGCACTATCGCCTGCAGCAGAGCATGGAAAAACAGCTGAACAGCCGCAAACAGATCTTTGGTCAGCGGGTCGCTCAGCTGGAAGGCGTCAGTCCGCTGGCCACGCTGGCGCGAGGGTTCAGCGTGACCACCGACACCGCCGGTCAGGTGGTGAAAAACACCGGACAGCTTCAGAGCGGCGATCTGCTGCGCACCCGTCTTGATGATGGCTGGGTGGAAAGCCAGGTCACGCAGTTAGTGCCCGAGAAAAAACGCCGCCGCAAAAACCTCGCCTGATTCCGCCGCCCTGCCCGCTTCTCTGATTAACGCTGGCCTCACTGATGAGGCCTCTCCAGCCTGAGGGTCTATACTTTCTGGACCATTCCTGATGCCAAGGAGTCTCATATGGCTTACTGCGTTATTCCTCCCTATATCCTTCGTAAGATCATCGCTCACGGTTCCGGCCACCAGCAGGAGCAGGCGCGCCGTACTCTGACCCACGTTCAGCACCTGATGGCCGAGCACTGGCAGAAGCCAGCGGTGGCAAAAACGGCCGCAGGCGGCCATGTGGATCGTGAAATTTATGATGCGCAACGCCAGCAGACCCTGCCGGGTAAGCTGATTCGCCAGGAGGGTCAGCCGGGCAATGGCGATGTGGCGGCGGACGAAGCCTGGGACTACCTGGGCGTGACCTACGATTTCTTCTGGCAGGCGTATCAGCGTAACTCGCTGGATGGTCAGGGCCTGAAGCTGCCGGGTACCATCCACTACGGTGATAAGTATCAGAACGCCTTCTGGAACGGTCAGCAGATGGTCTTTGGCGATGGTGACGGCGAGATCTTCAATCGCTTCACGATTGCGATCGACGTGGTGGCACATGAGCTGGCCCACGGCGTCACGGAAAATGAAGCCGGGCTGATCTATTTCGAGCAGGCGGGCGCGCTGAACGAATCGCTGTCGGATGTCTTCGGCTCGCTGGTGAAGCAGTTCAGTCAGAAACAGCGAGCCGATGAGGCGGACTGGATCATCGGCGAAGGGCTGCTGGCAAAAGGCATTAACGGGCGTGGCCTGCGATCCATGTCTGAACCGGGCACCGCCTATGATGACCCGATGCTGGGCAAAGACCCACAGCCTGCGCATATGGATCACTATGTGAAGACGCGCGAGGATAATGGCGGCGTGCATATCAACTCCGGCATTCCTAACCGCGCGTTCTATCTGGCGGCCACGGCGCTGGGCGGCTATGCGTGGGAACAGGCAGGTTACGCCTGGTATGACACCCTGTGTGACGATGAACTCCCGCAGGATGCAGACTTCAAAACCTTTGCCCGCTTCACGGTTCAGCACGGCGAAAAACGGTTTAATCAGTCGGTCAGCAGGGCTATCGAACAGGCGTGGAAGGAGGTTGGCGTGCTATGAGTGACCTGCCCGAACTTACCGATGATGCTACCGTCGTCGTCGCACGGGAAGGCGGCATGGCTTTTATTCCGGGGCTGCGCGCCGAGCGGCGCTTTATGCTGGGCGAACTGCCTCCGCCTGAAAAACAGCGTGTCTGTCACGCGCTGGAGCAGGCCATGCCGCTGGGCGAACCCGAGGAGAAAGCCGCACAGGTGGGCAGCGGCGACCAGCGCTATTTCCGCATTCAGATTCAGTACGCGACGCGGCGGGAGTCCGGCACCATTGTGCTGCTGATTCCGGAACAGGTGGCGCCGCCTGAACTACAGGCGCTCTGGCGCGACGGTAAATAAAAAAAGGGCCGACAGTGTCGGCCCTTTTGTTTGCTGGTCGTTACTTGCTGTCTGGCAGCGCGTAAGCAATCACATAGTCACCGCGATCCGGTGACTGACGTGCGCCACCCGCCGAGATCAGAATGTACTGCTTGCCATCTTTTGGTGAGACGTAGCTCATCGGGCCGCCCTGGCTGCCGACCGGCAGGCGTGCTTTCCACACCTCTTTACCGGTTGAGGCATCAAAGGCGCGCAGATAGTAATCCTGCGTACCGGCGATGAACACCAGGCCACCCTGCGTGGCCAGCGTACCGCCTAGCGTTGGCATGCCGATTGGCATTTTCATGCGCATCTTGATGCCAAACGGACCGGTATCCTGCACCGTACCGACCGGAACCTGCCAGACGATTTTCTGGGTTTTCATATCGATCGCTGACAGCGTACCGAATGGCGGTTTCTGACAGGGGATGCCCAGCGGCGACATGAAGCGGTTTTTGTTTACGGCATAAGGCGTGCCTTTCAGCGGAACCGCACCCATACCGGTGTTGATCGCTTCACCGCCGTTGCTGCCGCGCGCCGTGTTGCGGGTATCCGCCGGGATCATCTGCACCCACAGGCCCAGACGCATATCATTGACGAACAGCAGATGGTTGTTCGGATCCATCGACATGCTGCCCCAGTTCATTCCCCCCAGCGAACCCGGGAAGCTCAGAGACTTGTCGGTATCCGGTACGGTGAACAGGCCGTTGTAGCGCATTGATTTGAAACCAATGCGGCACGCCAGCTGATCAAACGGCGTCGCGCCCCACATGTCAGACTCTTTCAGCGTCTGGTTGCCAATCTGCGGCATGCCGGTGGAGTGTGGCTGAGTTTTGGTGTACTGCTCGTTCGGGATATGACCCTGCGGCATCGGCAGCTCTTCGACTTTGGTCAGCGGCTTGCCGGTCATACGGTCAAGCACGAAGATCATGCCGGTTTTACCGCCAATCACCACCGCTGGCGTGGTGCTGCCATCCTTCTGCGGGAAGTCGATCAGGCTTGGCTGCATCGGCAGGTCGAAGTCCCACAGATCGTTGTGAACGGTCTGATAGACCCACTTCTCTTTGCCGGTGGTGGCATCCAGCGCCAGAACCGACGCCCCATATTTGTGATCCAGTTCGGTACGGTTCGCGCCCCAGAGGTCAACTGACGAGCTGCCCATCGGAATAAACACGGTGTTCATTTCCGGGTCGTAGGACATCGGTGCCCAGGAGTTCGGCGTACTGCGGGTGTACTCCTTGCCCGGCATCAGGATCGCATTCGGATCCGCATTGCCCGGGTCAAACGCCCATCGCATCTGGCCGGTGATGACGTCGAAGCCACGCAGTACCCCACCCGGCATGTCTGTCTGCACGTTGTCGGCAACGCGACCGCCGACCACCACGGTGGTGCCCGCCAGGGTTGGCGCGGACGTCAGCTGATACTGCGGATCCGGCGCCTGCCCCAGGCCAGCTTTGAGATCAACAATGCCGTGATTACCGAAGTTTTCACAGAACTCACCGTTGTCGGCGTTGATAGCAATCAGACGCGCATCGATGGTGTTCATCAGGATACGGCGCTGACAGCTGTCGCCAGCGGGCAGCACAGCGGCAGGCACCGGCGTGGAGCCTGGCTTGTCTGGCTGCTGCAGCGGTTTGGTCGCATCAAAGTAGGCCAGACCACGGCAGCGTGGCCAGACTTCCGCCTGTGCATTGATTTCGCGTTTCCAGATCTGCTTACCGGTATTGGCTTCAACGGCGATGACGTTGTTGTGCGGTGTGCAGAGGTAAAGCGTGTTGCCGACCTGCAGAGGGGTCTGCTGATCTTCTGCGCCGTTACCGGTCGGGCTGACCGGGGTATCGCCGGTGCGGAAGGTCCAGGCCACCTGCAGATCTTTTACGTTGTCGCGGGTGATCTGATCCAGCGCGACGAAGCGGCTGCCCTGAGGGGTATTACCGTAGTTATCCCAGTCTTTCTGCTGTTTTGCCTTATCCACCGGGATCAGCGGCAGCTCTTCGCCTGTTCCTGCCACGGTCGGATGCGGCTGGAACATCTGCACCAGGGTCGCCACCATGCCGGCCGCCAGCAGCGCAGAGAAGAGATAAGCGGGTTTCGCCAGTGAGTGCTTACCTTCACGCTTGCGCAGTGAAGGCCAGATCAGGAAGGCCAGCAGCGTCAGTCCGGCAGGCACCATCAGACGGGAAACCAGCGGCCAGAACTCCAGACCCGCGTCGAACAGCGACCAGATCAGGGTGCCGACGAAGACCAGCAGGAACAGAACCGCTGCCGACGATTTACGGCAGAAGAACTGAACTGCGGAGAGGATCGTGACGATACCCGCAATTAAAAAGTACCAGCTGCCGCCAAGGGCGACCAGTTTGCCGCCGCCGATGGCAAAAAACAGACCGGTGGCAAGCAGCACCAGCCCGAGCAGCACGGATGCAATTCCCAGCCCCTTTCCGGAGCGGGAGGATGTTTCAGCCATAACACTTACTCTCCTGAATAAACAGAGCGACCGGACAGGACGCATCCGGACTCCGCCCCACGATGAGTGCGGCACAGAGCGTCGCTCAGTTTCAAATCGAATATAAACAGACCCGCGTCCGTGAATTTCTGTGGGCCGGAAGAGCATGAATTGCGCTGCCTCTCCCACGACGCGGCAGGATTGTACCACCTGGTACATTACAGAGTGAACATATACAACGCATTTGTTACGACGCAATAGCATTTTTGCTACAAAAAAAGGGCCAGGGTAACCCGGCCCTGGCAGAGAGTGGCAAGCAGGTTCAGTGCGCCGGTAAGCGGAAAAGCAGGCGCGCCCGGGCGATCAGGCCATGCCCGTTGCGGCAGAAATAGTCCGTTGCGCCGCAGGCTCTGAGTACCTCAAGAGGCGCCTGGCACGTCGGGCAGCAGGGCTGCGCGGGGAAATGGGCTCCACAGCCAGGACAGATAAATTGGCCGTCGCGGAGCGACAGCGGTTGCTGACAGGATTCACAACGTTCACACATTCTGCACCTCCGGTCGCCGGTTTCGGGCGAAAAAAAGAGGGCCTGCTGGCCCTCTCCGTTTAACGCTTGTTCTTTTTCATGTGCGCCATGAGACGCTTACGCTTACGCTGCTGGGTCGGTGTCAGCAGGTTACGCTTGCCTTCATAAGGGTTTTCACCCTCTTTGAACTGAATGCGGATAGGCGTGCCCATCACGTTCAGCGATTTACGGAAGTAGTTCATCAGGTAGCGTTTGTAAGAGTCCGGCAGATCCTTAACCTGATTACCGTGGATCACCACGATAGGCGGGTTATAACCACCGGCGTGTGCATATTTCAGCTTCACGCGACGGCCGCGCACCAGCGGTGGCTGATGGTCGTCTGCCGCCATGTTCATGATACGGGTCAGCAGCGAGGTGTTTACGCGACGGGTCGAGCAGTCATAGGCTTCGGTGATCGACTCGAACAGGTTACCCACACCGCTGCCGTGCAGTGCAGAGATAAAGTGGATACGTGCGAAATCGATAAAGCCCAGACGGAAGTCCAGCGTCTCTTTGACTTCGTCACGCACTTCCTGCGACAGGCCATCCCATTTGTTGACCACGATCACCAGCGAACGACCACTGTTGAGGATAAAGCCCAGCAGCGAGAGGTCCTGATCGGAAATACCGGCGTGGGCGTCGATAACCAGCATGACCACGTTGGCATCTTCGATCGCCTGCAGCGTCTTGATGACCGAGAATTTCTCTACGGTGTCCGAGATTTTGGCACGCTTACGCACGCCTGCGGTGTCGATCAGAACGTATTCACGTTCGTCGCGCTCCATCGGAATATAGATACTGTCGCGGGTGGTGCCCGGCATGTCATAAACCACGACGCGGTCTTCACCGAGGATACGGTTAGTAAGCGTTGACTTACCTACGTTCGGACGGCCGACAATCGCCAGTTTGATCGGCAGACCGGTCGGGTCGAAGTTCTCTTCTTCCTCTGCAGCCTGCTGTTCCGCCGACTCTTCGGCGTCCAGCGCCGCCCAGTAAGCCTGGTTCTCTTCTTCTTCGGTGAGTTCGACCTGCTCAACCGTTTCCATCCACGGCAGCAGCGCCGTTTCGATCAGGCTGGTAACGCCACGACCGTGGGAGGCAGCGATCGCGTGGATTTCGCCCAGGCCCAGGGAGTAGAAGTCGATCACCGCCTGATCCGGGTCCAGTCCGTCCGTTTTGTTCGCCACCAGGAAGGTCGCTTTCTGACGGGAACGGAGGTGTTTCGCGATTTGCTGATCGGCCGCCATCATGCCGGCACGCGCGTCGACCATAAACAGCACGACGTCCGCTTCTTCAATCGCCAGCAGTGACTGCTCCGCCATCCGCGTTTCGACACCCTCTTCGGTGCCGTCGATACCGCCGGTATCGATAACAATAAATTCGCGCCCTTCCACTTCGGCGCGACCATATTTGCGATCGCGAGTCAGTCCAGGAAAATCCGCTACCAGCGCATCACGAGTGCGGGTTAAGCGGTTAAATAGCGTAGATTTTCCCACATTGGGACGCCCAACCAGCGCGACCACAGGTACCATAACAAAATGCCTCAATAGAAAATGAATCGCCCGAATGGCGTGATTATAACGGCTCTGGCCGTCAAGTTCAGGCTTAAGGCGCAAAGAATACCATGCCTGACTAAAAACGAAACGGCCCCTGATTAAATCAGGAGCCGTCGGAACGGAGGATTTTACCTGCCGGACGTTTACCCGTTAGCGGGTAATCGCGTAAACCTCACCATCTTTCGACTGGATCAGCAGCTTATCGCTGGCGACCACCGGTTCGGTCTGGAAGCCTGAGCTGTCCAGTTTCTGCTGCGCGACAAAACGACCATCGGTGGTGTTCAGCCAGTGCAGATAGCCTTCGCTGTCGCCGACCACCAGATAACCGTTGTAGAGCACCGGCGCGGTCAGGTTGCGATGCAGCAGATCGCTCTGACGCCAGATCGCCACGCCGCCATCCGCGTTCAGTGCAATCACGCGGTCATCCTGATCCACCAGGTAAATACGGCCCGCATCGACAATCAGATCCTTCACGCCGCCAATTTCGCGTTTCCACAAAATCTGACCGGAGCGCAGATCCAGCGCCGTCAGGTTGCCGTTGTAAGCCAGCGCGTACACTACCCCGTTGACGATCACCGGCGTCGTATCAACATCATTCAGACGGTCGATCTCCGTGGCGCCGCTCACCTGGGAAATACGCTGCTGCCAGATCAGCTGACCCTGGTTCATCACGACCGCGCTGACGCGTCCGTTGTCGCCACCGACAATGGCGCCGCCGAAGGCGACCGCAGGGGCAGATTCACCGCGCAGAGACAACGCAGGCATATCCAGGTTGACGCTCCACTTCACGGCACCGCTGCTCTGGTCCAGCCCCTGCAGCATACCGTTGCTGGTGTGAATCAGCACCAGGCCATCGCTGACCACCGGACGCGACAGCGCTTCACCGGCGACTTTGGTCTGCCAGGCCAGGCTGCCATCACTGCTGTTCAGCGCATAAACCTGACCGCGTTCGCTGCCGACATAGATGCGGTCGCCATCTGCCGTCAGGCCGCCCGATAACAGGGCGGAACGATTTTTCGAGAAGAAGCCGGTTTTCTCAGAGAGATCGACTTTCCATTTTTCTTTACCGTCTGCGGCATCCAGCGCTTTGACGATACCAAAGCGGTCAGCAGCGTAAACCGTGCTGTCCTGCCAGGCAGGATGCAGGTTGGAGTAGAAATCACCGACGCCATCGCCTACCGAGGTGCTCCACACTTTCTCTGGCGTGAACTGATTTTCCACCTGAGGCAACGGGGCCATTTTCACTACATCTTCTTCGCCGCTAAACAGCGAACAACCGCTGAGCAAAGTGACTGAAATCAGTCCCGGCAGCAGGTATTTACGTAATTCCATGCGCTCTCTCTTGACTGGCTTAGCTTAAGTTATTCATCTTCATCTGCATCATTTGCTTCAGTGCCGGAGAGGCGTCAGATTCCACCCCTTTACTCCAGGCATCGCGCGCGCCCTGCTTGTCGCCTTTGGCCAGCAGCGCTTCGCCGCGGATATCGGCCACGATGGCTGTCCAGCCATCACCCTTCACACCGTCAAGGGTCTTAAGCGCCGCGTCCGCCTGATTCTGTTGCAGTTGAATGCGTGCCAGGCGCAGGTTAATCACCGCCTGCAGATTGGCATCTTTGGTATCTTTCAGTCCGTTTTGCAGCAGCGTTGCGGCCTTATCGAGCTGACCGGCATCAACATACTGCTTCGCCAGATCCATCGCCGCCAGCGCACCGTAGGTGTTGCTGTTTTCGCTGGCAAAACGGTTAACCGCTTCCAGCGTCTCAGGTTTGCCCGCCTGCATGGCGGTGGTGAGCTGCTGATACTCTGCGGAGACTGTCTTCGCCGTATCGTCCTGATGACTGCTCCAGTAACGCCAGCCCCCCAGCGCAGCAATGCCGATTACCACGCCAATGGCTAACGCTTTACCATTGTTGGCAAAAAAGTTGCGCAGCGCTTCGGTCTGCTCGTTTTCATTGCTATACACTTCCACGCAATCCTTCTCCTTTCTATGGTTGGTGCTGCGTCACGCTGACTGTAACAGTGTACGTAATACAGCAGCAGCCTCTGCCTGATCCCGCGTTTGCTGCTCGCCACGGCGCAGATCTTTAATCACGACCTGTCCCGCTTTGACTTCATCCTCGCCTAACACCAGCGCGACGCGCGCGCCCCACTTGTCAGCACGGGCAAACTGTTTCTTGAAGTTGCCGCCGCCGAAGTTTGTCATCAGCCGCAGTTCCGGCGCTTCGTCGCGCAGTTTCTCCGCCAGCTGCATCGCAGCAGACTGCACGCCCTGGCCGGAAGCGATTACATAGACATCCACATTGCTCGTCGGTTCAAATTCCGGGTTAACGGCCTGAACCAGCAGCACCAGACGCTCCATTCCCATCGCGAAACCTACGGCTGGCGTGGCGCGACCGCCGAGCTGCTCGACCAGGCCATCATAGCGACCGCCGCCGCAGACCGTGCCCTGAGACCCCAGGCTGTCGGTGACCCACTCAATCACGGTGCGATTGTAGTAGTCCAGACCGCGCACCAGACGCTGATTGACGGTGTAGCCGATACCGGCATCGTCCAGCAGGGCACACAGGCCGCTGAAGTGTTCGCGGGATTCGTCATCCAGATAGTCGCCAAGCTGCGGCGCATCGTTCAGCAGCTGCTGAATCTCAGGATTCTTGCTGTCGAGCACGCGCATCGGGTTGCTGTACATGCGACGTTTGCAATCCTCATCCAGCGACGCTTTATGCTGTTCGAGGAACGCGACCAGCGCGTCGCGGTAGTGCGCGCGCGCTTCCAGCGAACCGATCGAGTTCAGTTCCAGACGGACATGATCGGCGATCCCGAGGGCTTTCCACCAGCGGGCATTCAGCATGATCAGTTCCGCATCGATGTCCGGTCCCTGCAGACCAAAGACTTCCACGCCGATCTGATAGAACTGGCGATAGCGGCCTTTCTGCGGACGCTCATAGCGGAACATCGGCCCCATATACCAGAGACGCTGCTCCTGGTTATAGAGTAAACCGTGTTCGATACCGGCACGCACACAGCCTGCGGTGCCTTCCGGACGCAGCGTCAGGCTTTCGCCGTTGCGGTCCTCGAAGGTGTACATCTCTTTTTCAACCACATCGGTGACTTCACCGATGGCGCGTTTAAACAGTGGGGTCTGCTCCACCAGCGGTAAGCGAATTTCGCTGTAACCGTAGCTCGCCAGCGTCTGCTTGAGCACGCCTTCAATCCGTTGCCAGAGGGCCGTATCCGCAGGCAGGTAGTCGTTCATCCCGCGAATCGCCTGAATATTCTTCGCCACGTTAAAATCTCTTAATGCAAAAAAACCTGTCCGGCATCATACCTTATGAGGATGAAACCGCACAGGTTCAGTCAAAAAAGTCACGCACGCAGGCCGCGCACGCCATTATTTTTCCAGATGCTGCACGTCGATACGGCGGCTGGCATCCAGCATCGACGCTTTGGCACGAATACGCGCTTCCAGCTGGTCGATCATATCGTCGTTGTCGAGACGATCGCGCTGACGCACGCCATCCTCGTAGAAGCCGCTCTTCTTACTGCCGCCGGTCACGCCCAGCGTCGAGAGCGTCGCTTCGCCCGGTCCGTTAACCACGCAGCCGATGATAGAGACATCCATCGGGGTGATCAGATCTTCCAGACGCTGCTCCAGCGCGTTGACCGTGCCGATAACGTCGAACTCCTGACGTGAACAGGTCGGACAGGCGATGAAGTTAATCCCACGGGAACGGATGCGCAGTGACTTCAGAATGTCGAAGCCGACTTTGACCTCTTCTACCGGATCGGCCGCCAGCGAGATACGCAGCGTATCGCCGATGCCTTCGGAAAGCAGCAGGCCGAGTCCGATCGCGGATTTCACCGCACCGGCACGCGCGCCGCCCGCTTCGGTGATGCCGAGATGCAGCGGCTGTTCAATCTGCTTTGCCAGCAGACGATAGGATTCGACGGCCAGGAAGACGTCAGACGCTTTTACGCTGACTTTAAACTGGTCGAAGTTAAGGCGGTCAAGATGGTCGACGTGGCGCATGGCGGATTCCAGCAGCGCCTGCGGGGTCGGTTCGCCATACTTTTCCTGCAGATCTTTTTCCAGCGAACCGGCGTTAACGCCAATCCGGATAGGAATATTTTTGTCGCGTGCGCAGTCGACGACCATGCGGATGCGCTCATTGTTCCCGATATTACCGGGGTTAATGCGCAGACAGTCGACGCCATACTCAGCCACTTTCAGGGCGATGCGGTAGTCAAAATGGATATCTGCAACCAGCGGCACGTTTACCTGCTGCTTGATCAGCCTGAATGCTTCTGCGGCATCCATGGTAGGCACCGAGACACGGACGATGTCGACACCGACACGTTCAAGGGCTTTGATCTGATTTACCGTCGCTTCCACGTCCGTGGTGCGGGTGTTGGTCATCGACTGAACAGCGATTGGGGCGCCGTCACCGACCGGCACCTTGCCGACGTAAATGCGCTTAGATTTACGACGGATAATGGGTGCTTCGTTATGCATATATTTCTTCTCCACAATTGCCCGGTACAGAATACGCTGTTATTGCGCACCCAATGTCAGGCGAGCAACCTGGTTATTACGGATAAAACGACTTAAATCAACGGGCTGATTCTGATATTGCACCTGAACCGCCGATGGCGCGCCAATTTTCAGACGATACGGAGGTGTTCCCGCCAGGCTGAGTTTACCACCACTGCGCTGCGTGCCGCTGAACAGTTTTTTGCCGGTGGCGTCGCTGACTTCCAGCCAGCAGTCCGCACTGAAGGTCATGACGACCGCATTCGGGTCAGCCGCTGGTTCGCTGACCGCGGCCGCGCCGACGGGCATCTGAGAGGCGGTGCCGGTGCTGCTGGTCGCAGCAGGCGCCGCCGCCGTGTTCTCTGCCGGTGCCTGGCTCGGCGACACGACGGTGTTGCTGGCCGCGTCCGGCTGGGTAGTGGCGGTGCTGTTGCTGGCGCTGGCAGCCGGTGCCGCCGTAGCAGGCGTGCTGGCCGCGCTGTTGTCGCTGGCGGCGTTGTTGCTTTCATCAGGCGCCGCCGGGGTCGCGCTGTCACCGCTGGTTTCACCCAGCGGAATAGACTGGCTGTTGTCTCCGCTGCCGTTCTGGTCGGTCACCGACACCAGATCGTCCTGTGACGCCTTGTGATTCTGCCACCACCAGGCGCCGGTCAGCCCTACGACCACAAACAGCACCAGCCAGGTGAAAATCATCAGCCAGCCATCGCGTTTCTTGCGGCGCTTGCCCAGGGAGAAACTTTGCATCGGCGCAATTTTGGCTGCCCGGACCGGCGTCTGTTTCGCCATCATCGGCAGCAGTTCCTCTTCAGGAATGTGCACCAGACGCGCATAGGAGCGGATGTAACCGCGCAAAAACGTGGAGGCGAGATCGACGGGCGATTTATCTTCCTCGATGTCACGCACGGTGGTCAGTTTCAGGCACAGGCGTTCAGCAACGTTCTGCTGCGTCAGCCCCATCTGCTCACGAGCCAGACGCAGGCGTTCACCTGTTGAATGTAATGCAGAGTTTTCTTGAGTGGCTTCAGTATTCATTAGCTAAATAACGCTGGTACTGTATCGATTGCGGAAAACGTCGCGCTAACCGGTCGCCATAACGTAAAACGTCAGCGGCATCTCCCTGTAGCGCGGCGAAACGTAAGTGTAACGCCAGACTTCGTGCCGTTTCGGGCAGTGAGTGCTGGTAAACGTCGAGCAAAATCGGCACTGCCGTCAGATGGTTATCTGCCAGCTGCTTTTCAGCTTCTGCCAGCAGCGCGTCCGCTTTACGACGGTCTGCCGCGATGGCCAGCCGGAGCGTCCTGCGGGCTGCGGCATGGTCGCCAGCCTGAAGATAACAAAATCCTGCCAGTTCAAGCGCGTCATTGCGTGCATCAGACTGCTGTGCTGCTCTTGCCCGACTAAACTGTTGATGCGCTTCGTCATACTGCCTTAAAGCGCAGAGAAACGCACCGTAATTGTTAGCAACGAAACCATTATCCGGCGCCTGCTGCTGTGCCAGTATAAAGCGTGCCTGCGCCGCTGTCTGATTACCCTGCGCCTGCGCCAGTCGTGCCAGCGCAAGCGAGACCCGGTAATCCCCGGGGGCGGCGGCCTGCGCGCGCAGGAAATTGCGCTCCGCCGCCGTGTAGTCGCCTCCTGCCAGATAGTGCATACCGAGTTGCAGACGCACCCCGGCAGCACCAGGCTGATGAGGCTGGCTGACACACCCGCTTACAACTAACAGCGCCAGCAGTAATCCGTTACGCATCGACGTTTCCCTCCGGTTCACGTTAACAGGCCGCAGCCTGCCACGCGTTATCCCGTCAGGAAACGTCTGCGATCACACTTCTAGAGTGCCTTCACAGAGATGGCTTCACCCGCCATCTTTTTGCGCATCGTCCGCTTGGTACGGTCGATGACCTCTCCGGCTAACTGCCCGCAGGCCGCGTCGATGTCGTCACCACGGGTTTTACGCACGATGGTGGTAAAACCATAGTCCATCAGGACCTTGGAGAAACGGTCGATACGGCTGTTGGAGCTACGGCCATACGGCGCGCCCGGGAAGGGGTTCCAGGGAATGAGGTTGATTTTACACGGTGTTTCTTTCAGTAATGCGGCAAGCTCATGCGCATCGTCTGTGCTGTCGTTGACGTGATCCAGCAGGACGTACTCGATCGTCACGCGACCCTGATTGGCGTTGGATTTGCCGATGTAGCGTTTTACCGCCGCCAGGAAGGTTTCGATATTGTACTTTTTGTTGATCGGCACAATATCATCGCGCAGTTTGTCGTTGGGTGCGTGCAGGGAGATCGCCAGCGCGACATCGATCATATCGCCCAGTTTATCCAGCGCTGGCACCACGCCCGAGGTGGACAGGGTCACACGACGCTTCGACAGACCAAAACCGAAGTCATCCAGCATGATCTCCATCGCCGGAACCACGTTGTTGAGGTTGAGCAGCGGCTCGCCCATGCCCATCATCACGACGTTGGTGATAGGACGCTGGCCGGTGATTTTGGCTGCGCCGACAATCTTCGCCGCACGCCACACCTGACCAATAATTTCTGACACCCGCAGGTTACGGTTAAAGCCCTGCTGTGCGGTCGAACAGAATTTACACTCCAGTGCACATCCTACCTGGGAAGAGACGCAGAGCGTGGCGCGATCCCCTTCCGGGATGTAGACCGTTTCCACCAGCTGGTCGCCGACGCGAATCGCCCATTTAATGGTGCCGTCAGTGGAGCGCATCTCTTCCGCCACTTCTGGCGCGCGGATCTCCGTCAGTTCCATCAGCCGGTTACGCAGCTTTTTGTTGATGTCGGTCATCTGCTCGAAATCGTCGCAGCAGTAGTGATAGATCCACTTCATGACCTGGTCAGCGCGGAACGGCTTTTCGCCCAGCGACTGGAAGAATTCGCGCATCTGCTGACGGTTGAGATCGAGCAGGTTGATTTTCTGGCTTTTCGGGGAAACGACAATAGGGGATGCGGACGCGGACGTCACAATCTGTTCGGACATAATATTCTCTGGCCTCGTTGTTACACGTTATGGCGCTGTTCAGGGATAGGTGAAAAAATTGCGCCTTCATTAAGCGGAGTCAATGAAGGCGCAATATTGTACAACATCTGCGGCCTGATAACAGGCGGGAGTCACCTCCCCCGGGCAGATTTTTGTAAAGCCGCTGTAACGTTTATCGCCAGGCGATTAACGGGTACGTGGGCAGATTTCGTTTTCGCCGAAGAAGTAGGCGATTTCGCGGGCGGCGGATTCAGCAGAATCTGAACCGTGGGTCGCGTTTTCGGTGAAGCTGTCAGCGTAGTCAGCACGCAGTGTGCCAGCCAGTGCGTTTGCCGGGTTAGTCGCACCCATCAGGTCGCGGTGACGCTGAACGGCATTTTCGCCTTCCAGCACGGAAACAACAACCGGGCCAGAGGTCATGAATTCAACCAGGCCATCGAAGAATGGCTTGCCCTGGTGCTCAGCGTAAAAGCCTTCAGCCTGCTCTTTGCTCAGCTGCAGCATTTTTGCGCCAACGATTTTGAAGCCTGCGCTTTCAAAACGGTTGTAGATAGCACCAATCACGTTTTTAGCGACGGCGTTTGGCTTGATGATAGAAAAAGTACGTTCGATTGCCATGATGACCTCTGTCTTGACGTTCTGAAGAAACCGGTGGCGTCCGCCCCGGTTAAGAAACGGCGCCGATTATAGGGGCTGATTCCGGCATTGCCTATCAGAGATCCCTAATTTGATGAAAATTCTTGATCCACGTCGAAGCAGAGCGGTCAAAGTTATGATTTAGCGCAAAAAAACGTCAATCGCGGCGAAAAGTGACCGAGGCCACGCCCGCCTCTTCATCCATCACTACCAGCTGGTATTCACCGGGCCGATCGAGCGGCAGCGACAGCTGGGTTGCGGCCTCCTGCGTCACAAGCGGTTCGCCATTCAGAAACCACCAGCGCTGTGTGCCCTGCCCGCCCTGCACCGCGACCGGAAGGGTCAGCGAGCCTCTGCCCGGTAGCGGCCTGACAATCTGCCCCTCCGTTACGCCGGTGACGATCAGCGGCGCGCCACTGCCCTGCTGCAATGGCGGACAGCGCGCATCCACCGGCGGCAAACGCTGTGCGCGCCGCTCCTGAGGCGGAAGCCACGCCTCCAGCGGCAGCGGCCAGACCAGCAGTTCGCGGCGGGTGGCATCCGGGCAATCGGCGGCCACCCGCGGCCCCTGCGGATTCTGCCAGTAGCTCAGGTGCAGTCCGCTCAGGCTCTCCTGCCCCGCCGCCAGCAGCGTGGGCGGCAGCGTTCCGGCGGCGACCCAGCTTTGCCGGCGCTGCCGGCAGTTCTCATCCCCGCCGGGCAGCGGCTGACCGCCAGGCCAGCAGATCGTCGCTACCGTTACCGACGCCGGACGCGGGTCGACGGGAACATCACGCCGGTTAAGGCGGCTCATCAGCAGGCTGTTGATCTGGTTCATGACGGGCACGGCAGAGGCAAACCCGAACTGTCCGGCGACGGGCGTGGCATCCGGTCGCCCGACCCAGACGCCGATCAGATAGCGGGGATTGATGCCGACCGACCATGCATCGCGATAGCCATAACTGGTGCCGGTTTTCCAGGCCAGTGGCACCACATCGGGGACGCTGCCACTGGCCGCAGGCTGGGCTTCGCCAGCCAGAATACGCCGGACAATCCACGCCGACTCCGGCGACAGCAGCGGCCGCTGCTGCAACGGTTGATCGGGTGTCCAGCGCAGCTGAGCGGCGTTGCCGTGGCGGGCAAAGGCGCTGTAGGCCGCCACAATCTCATCCATGCGCGCGCCGGTGCCGCCCAGAATCAGCGAAAGGTTAGGCTCGGCACCGGGTGGAAAGCGTAGCGGCAGCCCCACGTTGCGCAGGCGCGCCGCGACATTCTTCGGGCCCAGCGCCTCCAGCAGCTGAACGGCGGGCAGGTTCAGGGATCGGACCAGCGCGTCACTGGCGCTGACCGGGCCGTGAAAGCCGGTGTCGAAGTTGCCGGGCCGGTAATCGCCGAAGCGGCGCGGCACATCCTGCAGCAGCGATTCGGCATGAATCAGCCCCTCATCCAGCGCCATGCCGTAAACAAAGGGTTTCAGCACCGAGCCGGGCGACCGTACGCTGGCGATCATATCGACATGACCAAACCGGCTGTCATCGCTGAAATCAGCCGAGCCCACGTAGCCGCGCACGGCCATCGTGGTGTGATCGACCACCAGCATCGCCAGCGAGGTGCGTGGCGGGAGCTGATTTTTAACATTCAGCGCCAGGTTTTCCAGTTCACGCTGCAGGGCGGGATCGAGCGTAGAGACAATCTTGTCGCGGCGACTGACGGACAGCAGTCGCCGGGCCAGCAGCGGCGCCATCTGCGGCATCTGGCGCGGCGGCAACCAGACCGGCTCCTGACGGATTTCGGCGACCTGTCCGGCAGACCAGATGTGATACTCCGCCAGCCGATCCAGCACTTTGTTGCGGGCGGCCTCTGCCCTGTCGGGCCAGCGGTCGGGGCGCAGGCGGCTGGGCGCCTGAGGCAGGACGGCCAGCAGCGCCGCCTCGCCCGGCGTCAGCTGCGACGGCGCTTTTCCGAGCCAGCTCCAGCTGGCCGCCCCCACACCCTCCAGCGTGCCACCAAAGGGGGCGCGGTTCAGGTAGAGCGTCAGGATGTCACGTTTCGAAAGATGCCACTCCAGCTGCAGCGCCCGCCACGCCTGGATCAGCTTGCCGCGCAGCGTACGGGGTTGCGGATCGATCAGGCGCGCCACCTGCATCGTCAGCGTACTGCCGCCGGAAATGACGCTCTGATGGCGCAGATCCTGCCAGGCGGCGCGGACCAGCGCCAGCGGATTGATGCCGGGGTGATACCAGAACCAGCGATCTTCATAGGTGAGCAGCGCCTGCAGATAGGCCGGTGCGACCTCTTCCGGCGTCACCGGATAACGCCAGATCCCGTTGCCGTCGGCAAAGCGCCACAGCGGCGTGCCGTCGCTGGCCACCACCACCCGCGCAGGCTGCACCTGCTTAAGCGGCAGCGGGAACAGCCGATCCAGCCCCCGGACCGCCAGCCACAGCGCCAGGAAAAAAAGCGGCAGCGCGAGCCACCGCCTGTTGAGGCTACGGAGTGTGATCACACGTCACGTCACTTACTGAATGTGCAGCTGCGACGGTGTGCTGCCGGTCGCGCGCCACGCCGGCACATACATCGATTCAACCTGCGGGGGCGGCATCAGGAAACGGCCCGGCGTCACCGCCCGCGCCAGATAGACCAGCGTCGCGGGACGATAGGTGTCGATCGCCAGCGCGGCGACAAAGCGGTCGTCGCGGAACTCAATGTGCCTGATGTCCACCTGCTGCATATCCCCCATGCTCTCTTTGAGCGCATCCGCGCTGTCGCCGAGGCTGGCGCTGCTGTCTGCCAGGTTCTGGTTCTCCAGCTCCAGCCCGGCAGGCAGCAGATCCACCACCAGCGCATCGCTGATACTACGCTTTGAGGAGACGGTCAGACGGACCACCAGCAGTTCACCGCTGCGCAGATTACTGAGATCGGCGGCTTTGCCATCCAGGGTGAAGTATTCACGTTTTATCCCGAGCAGGTTGCTCTCCGGCGGCGGCGCGGTCAGCGGATAGCCCGTGACATCCAGACGCCCATAGAGCGGCGCACTGCCCGGGTTGCGCACCTCAACGCCCTGCAACAGCCGCTCCGCCCCCAGCCCTCTGTTCAGCGGGGCATTGCCCTGCAGAGGCTGTGGAGAGCCCGCCAGCAGCGCCTGCCAGCCCTGATCCTGCGCCTGCTGCAGCGTGCGGGCCGCCAGCCAGAGCGCGTTATTTTCCTGGGTCGAGAACCAGCGTTTACCGCTGACCTCTTTCGACAGCGCCAGCAGCAGGCTGTTCTGCAACGCAGGCTGCAGCTTATACTCCGCTAACAGGGCGATCATCATCCCCTCATCGCGCACCGTGCTGCCGTAATCGCCATACCAGGTCTTTTCCGGGCGCGTCAGCGTGGCGCCCTGCATAATCGCCTGCTGCGCGCGCGGTCCGTCGCCCATCAGCTTCAGCGCGACACCCAGTTGCATCAGCGCCAGACCGGAACGGGCATGTTCACGCTGCTCATAGATCGCGCGCAGCGCCCCCAGCGGCGCGCGCTGCTGACGCGCCAGCACCAGTCCGGCGTAAGCCTGAACGCTGAACCGCAGGGCGGCGTTGCTGTCACTGTCGCCGCCGCTAATCTGCGCCGGATCCTGCAAATAGCGCAGCAGACGGGCATTCGCGCGATCCACCACGTTGTCCGGCAGCGCATAGCCCGCCTCGCTGGCACGCAGCAGGAAGTCCGTCACGTAAGGCGTCAGCCAGAACTCCTCTTCACTCTGCTTATCCCACAGCCCGAAACTGCCGTTGGCCCGCTGCATCCCGGCCAGCCGGGCTATACCGGTGTCGATGGCGGCCCGACGCGCCTCGTCGCTGCTGGTTTTTATCCCCATCGCGCTGAGTTCTGCGTGGCGGGTGTAGAGCGACGGCCAGAGCCCGCTGGTGGTCTGCTCCAGGCAGCCGTACGGGTAGGCGTATAGCGCGCTGATATAGTGGGCGATATTGAGCGGCGGGCGATTGCTCAGCGTCAGCTGTCCGCTCAGGGTCTGAGGATCCAGCCCGGTAAAGGCGGCGGCCGCGACCTGCCAGGGCTGATCGGGACTGATGACCGCATCAAAGCTCAGCGTGCTGGCCGGATAAGGCGGCCTGACACCGATTTTCCACTGCTGTTTCATGGGCCGCAGCGTCTCGCCGGGCAGATTCAGCCCGGAGATAGCGACCGACACCTCACCATCACCAAAACCGGTTTTCGCCGTTACCGGAATCTGCAGGGTCGTGCGTGCCCCTCTGGCCAGCGTCACGCGCTGGCTGGCCGCACCGGCCAGATCCACCAGCCCGGCGCTGCTCAGATCCACGCTCAGCGTCTGCGGCAGATCCGTCAGGTTGGTGATGTCCAGCGCCAGCGTTGCCGAGTCGCCGCTGGCAAGGAAGCGCGGGGTCGCCAGCTCACTGATGAGCGGCGCCGCCACCGTCAGCCTGCGCTCTGCCGCGCCGAAGCTGTCGTCGCTCCAGGCCTGGGTCATCAGCCGCAGTTCCCCGTTAAAAGCCGGCACCGGCAGCGTAATCACCCCGTTGCCTTCTTTATCCAGCGTCACCGCCTGAAGCTGCTGCGCCACGATATTGACGTGCGTGACCGGCTTTTTACCGCCGCGTGTCATCGAATCGTCATCCCCGTCGCCGCCAAAGCGCAGCGCCGCCAGCCTGCCTCCGCCTTCGATAAGTTGCCCGAAGACGTCATACTGATCGGCGTTGTAGCGTTTACGGCCAAAGAAAGCCTGCCACGGATCGGGCGTCCTGAAATCCGTCACGCTCAGCACACCGCTGTCCACCGCAGAGAGCAGCACGTTGATTTTTTCAGGCAGCGGGCCGCCGTCACGACTGGCGTGAACCCTGACCGTCAGCGTCTGTTCGGGCCGGATTTTGTCGGGCGCATCCAGCGTCAGAGCCAGGCGCCGCGCCTCCGTCGCCATCGGCAGATGCAGCAGCCCCACCGCACGTTTCGGCGTAGCGCCGCTGGCCTTATCGCCATCGCGCACCACGATGGCGCTGAAGTAGAGATCGTGACGCCGCCAGCTCTCCGCCACCGGTACATCGACCCTGACGCCACCCTGCGGCACCGTCAGCGGCTGCCACCAGAGCGTGCCGCTGGCCGACTCCACCATCAGATAGCCTTTACCGGCGGCCGGAGATTCAACCTGCAGATGCACCGTGTCACCGGGCTGATAGGCCGCTTTATCCAGCTTCAGCCTGACCTGATCGGGCCGCAGCGCGCCCGTGCCGTTGGTATTGTCCTGCCAGTCATATCCCGCCTGGAACCGCACGCTGCTGACGATCTTTTCGCCCGCCTGCACTTCCAGCCGGTAGTGGCCCCACTCGACCGGGAAACTGACCCGGGTGCTGCCGTCTGCGGGCACCGCGATAATCCGCTCATCTTCCTGCAGATCTTTATTGCTGTACTGCGACTGCCAGCCTCCGCTGTCTGAGAAGCTCCAGTAGTCATCACGGCGCTCCTGAATCAGTCGCACCGTCAGTTTATCCGCCGCCCGTTTTTGGCCCTGACTGCTGGCATAGACGATGTCGAATTCAGCCAGGCCGCCTTCCGGCACGGTAGGCTCATCGTGATAGCGGTCAGTGCGGTAGTCATAGACCGCTTTGTTGCCGAACAGCGGCCGGATGCCGGGCAGCGCCTCGGCGGGCCAGATGGCCTGCGTGATCCGGCGCGTCACCGGACGGCCACCGGTCTCCAGCAGGCTGGCCTGCAGGATCAGGTTCAGCGGTGAGTGCAGTTGATCCCACTGATTTTCGACCGCAAGCGTCGCTTTACCGCTGGCGTCGAGCTTCAGCTCCACCTCATCCAGCGTGCGCTTCAGACCCTCCTCGGTGATATCGCCAAACTGGTAGCCCGGCAGGGCCGCCACTGCTTCGCGCGCGGGCCGGAGATAGAGCTGCCCCTGCAGCGTGTTGCCCGCCGCTGGCGCGCCATAAAGGTAGCGCCCCTCAATACCGAACGCCACGCTGGCATCGGCAGGCTGCGGCTGCGGATCGCTTTTCAGGGTTAAAGCCATGCGCTCCGGCAGAAAATCCTCGACGTGGAACCGCCACTCGCGCTTAAGGTTATCGCCGGTATTGAGCCGCAGCATCCAGTCGCCGGTCATGGCGGCGTCAGGGATCGGCAGACGCTGCTGATAGAGCCCGGCCTCCGGCTGCCAGACAAATGTCCGCATCACCTGACCATCGGGCTGAACCAGCTCGGCTTTAATCGGCTGGGCGGGCAACGGCTTGCCATCGGCATCGCGAAGCAGCGCATTGACGATGACCGTTTCACCGGGCCGATAGATGTCGCGCGGCCCGAACACAAACAGCTGCTTCTCGTAGCCCTGCGGCCCGGCCACCGGAAACTCCGCCAGATCCAGCGCCGGACGCGCCAGGTCGATCAGCGAGGTCTGCTCGCCCTGCACGGCCAGCAGCAGCTTGCCTTTTTCATCGGCTCTGAGACGAAGATGGCCGCTCCCGTCACTGGTGCCGCTCTGCAGTACCTGCCCTTTCTCATCCAGCAAGCGCACGCTGACGCCAGACAGAGGCTGGCCGTTTGCCAGACTCTGGGCGAACAGTTCGAGCTGCGTCGGGAAGCGATGCAGCGAAAGGCCGATATCACTGAGGGTGAAGAGCGTGGCGGGCTGGCTGTAGCGATAGGTTCCGGCCTGCTTCATGACGGCCAGATAGACGCCCGGCTGCTGCAGCGCGGCGATGTCACTCATCGGCAGCTGCAGTTTTTCGCGGGTGTTGTGCGCGGGATTGAGCGCAAAGCGCCCGGAATAGACCAGCTGGCTGCTTTTCAGCAGATCTTCAGACTGCCAGCTGGAGAGAGTGTTGCCGTAGTTCCACTGCGCGAGAAATTCCGCCAGGCCCGCATTCTTTATCCGGAAGAAATCGACATCGACCTGATCCACGTTGAGCGCCAGCACCGGCAGCCCCTGGGTGATACGCAGCGGCAGCAGAGCGCCCCGGCTGGCAAAGCCCACCATCGGCTGGATGTCGCGGGTAACGATTTTCTGGCTGTAATCGGCGGCCAGCGTCTCACCGCTGGCGGCGCGCAGGCCCGCCGCGACCGTCACGGTAAAGTGACGCGAGGGTTCGGGATGGCGGAAGCGCAGTGTTTTGCGATTGCCGGAAAGCTCCCAGCCGCCATCCACCCGCCCCTGTTTATCGTCGGTCAGCCTGACGTTCTGCGCGAAATCCTGTTTCTCATCGAGCGGCTGACTGAAGGTCAGCACCAGCGCGGCTGCACCGTCGATCTGCAGTTCTGAAAGATCGATAATCGTCAGCGGTTTGCTGACCTGGGCTGCCGCCGGGGCCTCAGCCGCCTGGAGCGGCAGAACGGGAGTCAGGGCTGCCGCCAGCAGCGCCCCTCCGAACAACATGCTGAACAGCAGTCGGTTAGTGCGTTTTTTCATGGTAGTTCCTTCACCGGGACGCAGAGAGTGTCAGTGGATGACGCCGGGCAATTTCATATCAATGCTCGCATTTAATCAACGCTTCTCTTGAGATGGGGCGCACATTCCCCGACACTGGTGCGACAGATTGCTGAGATGAGGTTGTTATGACGACTCCCCTGTTTGTGTCCGCCGACTGGCTGCATGAGCATTACGATGATGAGGGGCTTCAGGTGCTGGATGCCCGACTGCTGCCGCCCGGCATGGAGGCGGTGCGCAATGTTCAGGCTGAATATCTGGCGGAGCATCTGCCCGATGCGCCCTACTTCGATATCGAAGCCCTTTCCGATCACACCAGCCCCTATCCGCATATGCTGCCGCGCGCCGAGGCTTTCGCCGTGGCGATGCGCGAGCTGGGCATCAGCAGCGATAAGCATCTGATCGTCTATGATGAGGGGAATCTCTTTTCCGCCCCACGCGCCTGGTGGATGCTGCACACCTTTGGTGTGGCGCGGGTGTCGATCCTGGCGGGTGGATTACAGGGCTGGAAAGCGGCGGGGTATGCGCTGGCAACCGGCCCGGTGACGCTGCCGGAAGGTGAGTTTGAAGCGCACGCGGATGAAAGCCGGGTGAAGCGCCTGACGGATGTGCTGCTGATCAGCCATGAAGGCGGCGCACAGATCGTGGATGCGCGTGCCGCTAACCGCTTTAACGCGGAGGTGGATGAGCCGCGTCCCGGCCTGCATCGCGGGCATATTCCCAACAGCCTGAACGTGCCGTGGAATACGCTGGTCGGGCAGGGAAAACTGAAACCGGATGCGGAACTGCGCCACCTGTTTGCCGACGCGGGCGTGGATATCAGCCGCCCGGTGGTCGCCAGCTGCGGCTCCGGCGTTACGGCGGTGGTGCTGATTCTGGCGCTGACCGCGCTGGGCGTTCGGGATGCCACGCTGTATGACGGCTCTTGGGGCGAATGGGGCAGTCGCGACGACTTACCGATCGCGAAATAAAAAAGAGGCGGCCCCTGAGCCGCCTCTTTTTTTGCCTGTCAGATAATCCGTTCGCTGCCCTTAAAGTCACGCAGGAAACTGCCCCAGCGACGTTCATAAAAGGGCGTGATGTGGGCGGTGAAGAAGTGGCTGATGCCACGTTCCTCGGCCCTCACCTCACAGATATCGATCGGCGCGTCGTCCGGCAGCGTGTCGGTTGCCACGCTGCCCGCGGCCTGAATAATCGCCTCGATGTTGCTGTCCGCTTCGATCCCAATCAACAGATTGGGTGTCTCGTCGGCCTGCTCACGAAGGGTGGCGATAAACGCGCGACGCACCTGCTTGTGTTTGCTGAACAGCTGCGTCAGCGAGTCGATCATCTGCGCAGGCGGTTCGGCCACGTCAGAAAGCAGCAGCGAGGTGCCGCCCTCCAGCACGGTTTGCTGGGTCAGCGCACTGCCCTCTTCCGCCAGCAGATGCGTGATCTCCGACGCGGTAAACTCCTTACCGGAAGGGAGTCGGGGATTGAGAAACAGCGTCTCGCCGCGTGTCATCTCAAACAGCGTCCGCACCGGCAGACGCAGCCAGGCCTGTTCACCTTTGACCGCTTCGCTCATCGCCTCTTCCGAGGTGAAAAAAGGAATGACGCTGCTGCCATCCTCTTTTTCCCAGTGCTGCAGATCGACGGGCGTGCTGGCATCAAACTGCTGCCGGGTGCTTTCGCCGGGTACCCAGACATCCGATTCCAGCAGCAGTTGAAAAAACTCAGGCCGATGGGCGGGCTCGGTCGCCGCCAGCTTCAGCACCTCTTCAAGACGGTTCATACTTTCCCTCTGAACCGCGGTGACCCTGGCCACCGCGGCGTTCGGCTTATTTCAGTAACAGATTGGCAATCGTGCGCACGCCCAGACCGGTGGCCCCCGCCGCCCATTGATCGACCGCGCCTTTGCGATAGGTTGCCGAGCAGTCGATATGCAGCCAGCCCTGCTGATAATTGCTGACGAAGTAGGAGAGGAAGGCCGCCGCACTGCTGGCACCCGCCGCATGGGAGGGGCTGGCGATGTTATTAAGATCGGCGAAGTTAGACGGCAGATGGCTGCGATGGAACTCGGCCAGCGGCAGACGCCAGAAGGGTTCGTTCTCACTCACCGCGCTGCCCATCAGCGACTGCGCCATCACCTCATCAAAGGTAAACAGCGCGTGGTAGTCGTTGCCCAGCGCGGTTTTGGCAGCCCCGGTCAGCGTAGCGGCGTCGATAATCATCGTCGGATTCTGCTCGCTGGCGTCGATCAATCCATCGGCCAGCACCAGACGCCCTTCCGCGTCGGTGTTCATCACTTCCACCGATTTGCCGTTGCGATAGCGAATGATATCACCCAGCTTAAAGGCGTTACTGCTGACCATGTTGTCGGCACAGCAGAGATAGAGTTTCACGCGCTTGTTCAGGCCGCGTGAGATCGCCATCGCCAGCGCGCCGGTGACGGTTGCCGCTCCGCCCATGTCCGACTTCATCGAATCCATGAAGCTGCTCTGCTTCAGGCTGTAGCCGCCGGTGTCAAAGGTGATGCCTTTACCGACCAGACAGGCGTAGACCGGGGCGTTGTCGTCGCCGGTCGGGTTGTAGTCGAGCGCCAGGAAGACCGGCGGACGGTTTGAACCGCGGCCGACGGTGTGCAGGCCCATATAGCCCTGCTCACGCAGATCCTCGCCCTTGGTGATGCGGTAGCTGACCGCGCTGCCGCCCACGTCGCTGATCAGGTCGATGGCGTTGTGCGCCAGCTGCTCCGGCCCCAGGTCTTCGGCGGGCAGGTTAATGACATTGCGCACCCAGTCGACGATTTTCAGGCGACGATCAAACTCGGCCTGCTCGTGCTCGCCCAGCGCAGGCCATTCAACCTGACGCTGGCCTTTCGGGCCACGGAAACCCTGCCAGAAGGCCCAGCACTGCTCAAGGTGCCAGCCTTCGCCGGTCAGCGCCACATGGCGGATCCCCTGGCTGTCGATTTTGTGCGCCGCACGCTGAATGGTATTCAGCGCATCCGCGCCGGTCAGGTGCAGCGTCATGCCGCTATCGTTGCTGCTGAGAATCGCTTTCTCGCCCCAGCGCGCATCGGCGGGCTGGCTGCTAAGCGTAATGTTCATCGGTTGTGTGGTCATCGAAAAGCTCCATAATCGTTATCTGTTTCATCCAGCCTGATTGTTATAACGGCTTTAATAAGATGTTAAATGTAACTCACAGAGACCTGATAACAGATTCCGTCAGCGGTTGCCAGCGAACGGCATCACAGGGCGCTGTTTCCGGATTATGACCGGGTGTCAGGATTTCATGACGGCGCGCAGGCGGGTCACCGATTTCTGCACCAGGGCAATGGCGTAGTCGATCTCTTCTTCTGTGGTGAAGCGCCCCAGCGAGAAGCGCAGCGAACTGTGCGCCAGCTCCTCATCCAGCCCCATCGCCCGCAGGACATAAGAAGGCTCCAGGCTGGCGGAAGTACAGGCGGAGCCGGAAGAGAGTGCCAGATCTTTCAGCGCCATAATCAGGGACTCCCCCTCAACGTCAGCAAAACTGAGGTTGAGAATGTTCGGCGCGCCCTGCTGAAGACTGCCATTGAGAGAGACGCCGGGCAGCATGCTGATCCCTTCCCACAGGCGCAGGCGCAGCCCCTGCAGTCGCGCCATCTCGGTTTCGCGCTCTTCGGCGGCGATACGATAGGCTTCGCCCATTCCGGCAATCTGATGCACCGGCAGCGTACCGGAGCGCATACCGCGCTCGTGGCCGCCGCCGTGGATCTGCGCAGCGATCTGCACGCGCGGTTTGCGCCGCACATAGAGCGCGCCGATCCCTTTCGGACCGTAAAGTTTGTGGGCAGAGAAGGACATCAGGTCCACCGGCAGCACGCTGAGATCGATCGGCAGTTTGCCGACGCTCTGGGTCGCGTCCACATGAAACAGAATCCCCCGTTCGCGGCAGAGTTCGCCAAAGGCGGCAATATCCTGAATCACGCCGGTTTCATTATTCACCTGCATCAGGGTGACCAGAATGGTGTCATCACGCAGCGCCGCACGCAGCTGGTCGGGGGAAATAATGCCATCTGCAGCCGGGGTCAGGTAGGTGACCGTAAAGCCTTCGCGCTCAAGCTGCTGGCAGCTGTCGAGCACCGCTTTATGTTCTGTCTGGCTGGTGATGATGTGTCTGCCGCGCGCCTGATGGGCATGGGCTGCCCCTTTGATCGCGAGGTTGTCCGATTCGGTGGCGCCGGACGTGAAGACGATTTCGCGCGGATCGGCATTGACCAGTTCGGCGATCTGATTGCGGGCGACATCCACCGCCTCTTCAGACTGCCAGCCAAAACGGTGCGATCGCGAGGCCGGATTACCGAACGTGCCATCCAGCGTCAGAAACTGCATCATTTTGCTGGCCACACGCGGATCGGCCGGCGTGGTGGCGGCATAATCCAGGTAAATCGGTAATTTCATTGCGCTACAGCTCCGTATTAAAAATCATACGTCTTTATAGCAGATTCGGCCCTGACCGCGTTAGCAGTTAGGGCCGGAACAGCGGGGATCAGGAGGCGCGCTGGTTGACGTTAATTTCCTGAGCGCGCGGGCTCTGGAAGCGACGATTGTCGATCGCATTCTGACGGTCGGCCACATCCAGGATCTCCTGATTGTTCACCAGCTCCGCCAGCGTAATGTTGTTCAGGAAATCGCTAATGCGCACGCTCAGGTCACGCCACAGGACGTGGGTCAGGCAACGCTCGCCCCCCTGGCAGCCCTCTTTGCCCTGACATTTCGTGGCATCGACGGACTCATCCACCGCGGTGATCACTTCCCCGACAGAGATGGTGTTTGAGGCTTTGCCCAGCAGATAACCGCCGCCCGGACCACGGACGCTGGAGACGAGATCGTTTTTACGCAGCCGCGAGAATAACTGCTCCAGATAGGAGAGCGAAATGCCCTGACGTTCAGAAATATCAGCCAGCGGAACGGGGCCTTCATGAGAGTGAAGGGCAACGTCCAGCATGGCAGTAACGGCATAACGTCCTTTGGATGTCAGTCTCATAGCATACGACCTCAATAGCGTCCGGTTATCGGAGGATTAGCAACAGATGCGCTGAAGTCTGACATTCCTGAGTAAATTGGTCAACTATTTAACCTGGTAAATCAGTCAGGTATTTAACCAGGTAATTTATTCAACTATTATCTGCTTATTTTTTCTCGATTTTCGGCTTTTCAAACGACGACAGCATCCCGCGCAGGATATTCAGTTCGTCGCGTTCCGGACGCGCACGGGTGTAGAGACGACGCAGTTTGCTCATCACCTGGCCCGGCGTCGCTTCACGGATAAAGCCGCTGTTCAGCATCATCTGTTCCATATGCTGATAGAAGCGTTCGAGGTCATCGACCAGCGGATAGGGAGACGCTTCATACGTCGGTTGCGGGGTCGCCTGCTCCTGCGACTGCAGCCAGGCCATACGCACTTCATAGGCGATGATCTGCACGGCCATCGCCAGATTCAGCGAGCTGTATTCCGGGTTCGCCTGAATGGCGACATGATAGTGGCACTTCTGCAGCTCTTCGTTGGTCAGGCCAACACGTTCGCGACCAAATACCAGCGCAACCGGTGCCTGCTGGGCCTCTTCCACACTTTTCACGCCACATTCGCGTCCATCCAGCATCGGCCAGGGCAGCGAACGGGAACGGGCGCTGGTGCCCACCACCAGACTGCATCCGGCAATTGCCTCATCCAGCGAGTCAACGATTTTAGCGTCGCCGATCACATCGCTGGCACCGGCCGCCAGGGAGATCGCCTGGGAGTCAGGCTTGACCAGCGGATTCACCAGATAGAGGTTGGTTAACCCCATGGTTTTCATGGCGCGGGCCACGGAACCCATGTTACCGGTATGGGAAGTTTCGACCAGCACGATACGGATATTTTGCAACATGATTAGGGATACTCAGAAACGGGTCAGTAAAATCAGTGGAGAGAATCCTAACATAAAGCAGGACATTTACCGAACACACTGCTATACTCCGCGCCGTTTTCCCCGTTCTTTAACATCCAGCGAGAGATACCGATGCATCCAATGCTCAACATTGCCGTGCGCGCAGCGCGCAAGGCCGGAAATTTAATTGCCAAATATTATGAAA
>Ga0308156_1000833_pt1 | contig 47206 bp, 33 predicted proteins | sample PhyAR2_FD_201041 | JGI IMG/M metagenome (GOLD analysis project Ga0308156, IMG submission 201041) | Phyllosphere microbial communities from UC Gill Tract Community Farm, Albany, California, United States - DLSL A.R2 | ecosystem: Host-associated > Plants > Phyllosphere > Unclassified | place: USA... | reverse complement strand
GACCATGTTCCCCGTGGTGCTGGGCGGCATTCTGTACCTGATGCAGCCGACCATGCACCTGCTGTTTGTCACCCCCATCGGCTGGGGGGTACTGGCCGTGATGATCGTGATGCTCACCCTGGGCTATATGTCCATCAAGAAAATTGTCGCCATCGACATCTGAGCCATGAAAAACGCCATTCTGCTCGCCGCCATCTTTCTGTCCGCTGTGATGGCGGCCATCATCCTGCTGTACTTCGTGGCCATCGTGCGCAAGGCCCGGCCGTCGGTGCGCGAGCACATGGACCCGCTTCCATGGGGCATCCGGCTCATCTGGCCGGCGGTCAACGTGCTGCAGTTCCATGTCTCGGAGATCGCGCCCACCTCCAGCCTGCTGCGCTGGAAGCGCAAGCTGCAGCTGGCCGGTTTGGAGTATGTGCTCAAGGCCGAGGAGATCATCGCCGTGCGCGTGATCGCGATGACGGCGGTGGCGCTGGCCTTCACCGGCGCGGCGATGGCACTGAAGATCGATGGGCAGTGGGTGCGCCTGGCCTGCCTGGCAGGCCTGCTGCTGGGCTGGATGCTGCCGGCCATCTGGGTCAACGACCGCAAGAAGCGCCGCGACAAGGAAGTGCTGCGCACCTTGCCCGGCTACCTCGATCTGATCACCTTGTGCTGCCAGGCCGGTCTGGGCTTGACAGCGGCGATCTCGCAGGCGGTGCAGAAGGGACCCAGCGGCGCCATGCACGAAGAGCTCGAGCGCCTGCTGCGCGAAATGCGCACGGGCATGAGCCGTACCGAGGCCTTCAACGCGATGGCCGAGCGCATGGACAACAAGCATGTGCGCGGCCTGGTCTCCAACCTGACGCAGGCCGAATCGCTGGGTGCCAGCGTGACCGACACCCTGGTCGCCATCTCCGAGCAGCGCCGTACCGAGCGCTTCCAGCACGCCGAGAAACTGGCGATGGAAGCGCCCGTGAAGATGCTCGGTCCGCTGGTGATCTTTATCTTTCCGGTCACCTTCATGGTGATCTTTTTTCCACTCGCGGTGCAGATGTACCAGACCTTGAAATGAAGGTGCCCGGCATGCCAGCACTCAAAGCACAGGTGGCCGAGCGCTTTTCCGAACGCGCCTTTGGCCTGATCTTTCGTCCGCCGCCCGGCAGTGGCGAGGCGCTGGTGTTCGAGCGCTGCGCGGCCGTGCATACCTGCTTCATGCGCTACGCGATCGATGTGGTGTTTGTCGATGCGCAGCAGCAGGTGCTGCGCATCAGCGCCGGCCTGGCGCCCTGGCGCATGGTCTGGTGCCGGGGCGCGCAAGGTGTGCTGGAGCTGCGCAGCGGCGAGGCTGCGCGCCTGGGGCTGGCACCGGGCCAGCGGCTGCAACTGTGTTGAAAGGGGTTGACATGCGCATGACGCTCAAGCCTGCAAGCCGCGCCCGGCAGCGCGGCGTGTCGATGACGGAGACCTTGATCGCGCTGCCGGTGGTGCTGGTGTTCACGCTGTCGCTGGTCCAGTTTGCGCTGATCTACCGCGCCAGGCTGACCTTGCAGTACGCCGCCAACGAGGCTGCGCGTGTGGGCTCGCTCAACAATGCGCTGCCGCTGCCCTATGACCTGCGCATTCCGCTGGCCAAGAAGGGCATGCTGGCCGACGTGAGCCTGGGCAACGTCAAGTCCGCACTGACCAAGGGCAGCGTCTGGCAAGGTTTTGTGCGCGGCATGATGCCGCTGTATGTGTCGGACGCCAGTGTCTCGGGCCTGCTCAAGGGCTGGGTCAACACCAACACCGATTTGATCCAGGGCAGCTGCATCGAGTATGTCAACCCGACGCAGAACACTTTTCTGGACTGGGCGATGGTGGAGAACTATGGCGAATCGCGGGGCATTGTTCGCATCCCCAACGACAGCCTGCGCTACCGCAAGCCGTTGCCCTATGAGCGCGATGCGCGTACCGGCGCGACCGACACCTACAACGGCGACACCCCGAATCTGGAAGATGCGCGGCTGCGCGGTGCGGTCTCCAACAAGACCTTGGGCGAGACCAATATCCTGCACCTGCGGGTGCACTACGGCTACAAGCTCAGCGTGCCGATTGCCGGGCCCATCATCATCAAGGCCATGCAGGGCTACCGCTATGTCTCCAGGCACATCGGCTCGGTGCTGACGACCGGCGACGACGTGCCCGGTGCCGATGCCACCGGTGTCTCGGCCATCGATGCGTTCTTTCTGTCGAACGACCGCTTTCCGCTGACGCAGGAGGCCTCGGTCGGCATGCAGTCGTCCCTGTACTGGCATCCCTTCTATTCCTTTGGCCCGGCGCGCGATACCTCGGACCTCAATGCCAGCTTCAAATGGGATGTGGCCGACGGCAACAGCGGCCTGGGCGACTATGCGACCCTGGTGCCCGACCTGGTCGGCAATATCCGCAACGGGGCGCAGTGGGTGACCGCGCACGTGGGCAATGCAGCGCTCGATGGCCTCCAGGACGTGGTCGGCCTGCGCAACGCCTTCTGCCCTGCAATCTGGACCAATCCGATGGGGGTGGAGAATGTTCCCAATCCATTCGATGCGGCACGTTGACGGGGCACTGACGGCAGCGGCCGTGCTGCTGCTGTCTGCCGCGCTGGGCGCTTCGCCGGCCGGTGCGCAGACGGTGTGCAAGGATGAGGGCGTGGAATACATCCTTGGCGGTGCCGCCGCCGCCGGACCCGGTTGCAAGGCCGCAGTTGCAACGCCCGCACGCCGCACGCTGCGCACGGTTGCATCCGCACCTGCCCCAACCCACACCCGGTCGCCAAGCCCACGCCCGCCTGAGCGCGCAGCTTTTGGCCAGGACGAGCGCCGCCTGATCCTGGAGACCGAGCTGAAAAAGGCCCAGCAGGTGCTGCAGGGCTTCTCCCAGGCTCTGGGAGGATCGGCCGCCAGCGTGGCACCGGCCGACCAGACCCGCGCGCTGGCCGATGTGCGCGCGCTGACCGCCGAGCTGGCGCGCCTGCCACCGGCCCGCTGATCGCTTCGCGTTTATTCGGGGTTCTCCAGCGACTGCACCAGCTCGGCCGCATGCGCGTAGCCCGAGGCCCTGGCCCGTTTTGCCCAGGACAGCGCGCTGGCGCTGTCCTGTTCATAAATGCCGATCTGGGCCAGGTTGTACTGCGCCGGCGCATGGCCCAGGTCGGCCGCCAGGATCAGCCAGTCGCGCGCCTGGGCATCATCGTTCTCTACCGAGCGCAGATGCTGGTAGACGTTGAAGGCCGCACGTTTGTCGCCCCCCTGGGCCAGGCGCTTTTGGCGCAGCAGCTCAGTCTCTGACATGCGGGCGATGCCCGCGCTGTTGGCGCCAGGCTCGTAGCGGATGCCGGTCGGCGGTGCCGGCAATGGCGAATAGGGGATTTGCTTGCAGCCGGCGCTGGCCAGCAGTGCAAGCATTGGCAGGGAAAGGACGATGGAGGACAGGCGCATCGCCGCATTGTGGCATTGCCCGGCCCGGTGCCGTCAACGCCATCAGCGCACAAAGGTGGACGGCTGCAGATCCGGTGTGGTGGCCTTGCGCCGCTCCAGCCAGAAAGCTTCGTTCCTGGTCAGCATCTGGAAGTCCTGCGCATCCTGCAGCTTTTGCGCCGCATCCATCGGCCAATTGGGGTTGTAGATCAGCTCGCGCGCCAGTGCCACCAGGTCCGCGTCGCCGCTGCGCAAGATGGCCTCGGCCTGTTGCGCATGCACGATCAGGCCCACAGCCATCGTGCGGGCGCCGGTGGCGGCCTTGATGGCCGACGCCAGTTCCACCTGGTAGCCATAGGTGGCCAGCGCGCCGCCGCGCAATGGCGAGCCGGCAATGCCGCCCGACGAGCAGTCGATCGCATCCACCCCCAGCGGCAGCAGGCGCTTGACCAGCGCGATGCTGTCTTCCAAGGTCCAGCCGTCCGGCGCCCCGTCGGTGCAGGACAGCCGCACCAGCAGCGGCAGGCCCGCTGGCCACACGGCGCGCACCGCTTCGACCACGCTGAGCAGCAGCCGGCAGCGGTTGTCAAAGCTGCCACCCCAGGCATCGCCGCGCTGGTTGGCCAGCGGTGACAAAAAGCTGTGCAGCAGATAGCCATGGCCGGCATGCAGCTCCAGCACCTGGTAGCCCGCGCGCGCGGCGCGGCCGGCGGCCGCGGCAAAGGCCTCCACCACCTGCTGGATGTGCTGCAGCGACATGGGCAGCGGCGTCTCCAGTCCCTTACCCGCCGGGATCGCACTGGGGCCCATCGGCGTCCAGGCATCCCAGTCGGCGATATCGGGCTGGCAGGGCAGGGGGCCACGGCCCTGGGCCGGTGTCAGCTGCCGGGCCTTGCGGCCGGCATGCATCAGCTGGATGCCGGGCGTGGTGCCGCAGTCGCGCATCAGCTGCACGATGCGCTGCAAGGGCGCGACCATGTCGTCCTGCCACAGGCCGATATCGCCCAAGGTGCCGGCGCCACGCCGCTCGACGCCGGTGCCTTCCTGGAACACCAGGCCGCTGCCGCCTGCGGCCAGGCGCCCCAGGTGCATCAGATGCCAATCCTGCACCCGGCCATGGCGGCCCTGGTACTGCCACATCGGGGCGGCCGCGATGCGGTTCTTGAGCACGACATCGCGCAGCTGCAGCGGGCTGAAAAGCTGGTTCTGGGTTTCGCGGTGGGCCATGGTGCGGCGGCCTACTTCTTGACCAGCGGGCAGGCCGATTCGGACAGCGGCAGGAAGGCCTTGTCGGCCGGCACCGTGCTGATGACCTTGTAGTAGTCCCACGGGGCCTTGGACTCCTGCGGTGACTTGACCTGGAACAGGTACATGTCGTGCACCATCATGCCGTCTTCGCGCAGGCGCCCGTTCCTGGTGAACACATCGTTGATCGGCATCTCGCGCATCTTGGCCATCACCGCCTTGGCATCGGTGCTGCCCGCGGCCTCCACCGCCTTCAGGTAGTGCTTGACGGAGGAGTAGGCGCCCATCTGGCTCATATTGGGCATCGCATTGACCTTGGCGAAGTACTTCTTCGAGAATGCGCGCGTCTCGTCATTCATGTCCCAGTAAAAGGCCTCGGACAGCAGCATGCCCTGCGCGGTGCGCAGGCCTACCGAATGCACATCGTTGATGTACATCAGCAGCGAGGCGAGCTTTTGCCTGCTCTCGGGGGTGATGCCGAATTCGCGCGCGGCCTTGATCGAGTTGACCAGGTCATTGCCAAAGTTGGCCAGACCGATCACATCGGCCTTGCTGGCCTGGGCCTGCACCACGGCGGACGAGAAATCCGAGCCATTGAGCGGGTGCCGTGTCTCGCCGATCACCTTGCCGCCGACCGTGCTGATCGCCTGGGTGGTGGCCTTGACGATGTCATAGCCGCCGGAGTAGTCGGCGGTCAGAAAATACCACTGCTTGCCGAACTTCTCGGCTGCAGCCTTGCCCACGGCATTGGCCAGCGAATAGGAGTTGTAGGCCCAGTGGGCCACGGTCGGGCCGCACATGTCGCCGGTGATGCGGTCGCTGGCCGGGCCGCTCATCACCAGCACCTTGCCTTTTTCCTTGGCGATGTTCAGTACCGCCAGCGCGGCGGCCGAGCCGCCCACGTCCTGGATCGCGTCCACGCCGTTGTCGTACCATTCGCGCGCCTTGGCCGCTGCCGAGTCGGCCTTGCTCTGGTGGTCAAAGGTCAGCAGCTCGACCTTGCGGCCCAGCACCTGTCCTCCGGCCTCGTCCAGCGCCATCTGGGCAGCCGTGATGCTGCCCTTGCCGGTGATGGCCGAGTAGACGCCCGACTGGTCGACGATCAGGCCGATGCGCACCGGCGGGCCCGATTGCGCCATGGCGCCCAGCGGCAGACACAGCAGTGCTGCGGCCAGGCCCAGCGGCGGGAGGGGGGCGCGCAGCGCGCGGATGTGAGAGATAGCCATGTCTTGTCTCCTGTTCAGCTTTTTGTCAGTACCTGGGATTCGCGGATCATCTGTTGCCAGCGCAGGCGCTCGGCCTGCAGGAATTTCTCGTAGGCGTCCGGGCCCTGGGCGGTGACGGAGACCCCTTGTTTTTCGAGCAGGTTCTTCAGCTCGGGCGCCTGCAGCTGGGCCACGGTGACCTTGCCCAGGCGGTCCACCACCTCGGCGCCGGTCTTGCGTGGCACAAAAAAGCCGTTCCAGATCGGCGCGGCAAAACCGGGGTAGCCCAGCTCGGCCACCGTGGCGATCTCGGGCCAGGAGGCCATGCGCTGCGCGCTCAACGTGGCCAGCACGCGCAGCTTGCCCGACTGCACCTGCGGCCGGGTGAAGAGCGCCGTCATCATGCCCATGTCCACCCGCTGCTGCAGCAGGTCCGGCAGCGCGGGAGCCTCGCCCTTGTAGGGCGCATGGATCATCTGCGCGCCGCTGAGCTTGCCCAGGTACTCCATGGCTACATGCAGCGGGCCCAGCGGCCCGGTGGACATGTAGCGCAGCTTGTCCGGTGTCTTCTTCGCATCGGCGAGCAGCTCGCCCAGGGTCTGGTAGGGGCTGTCCTGCGCCACCACCAGCACATAGTCCACATTGCAGATCGAGGCGACGGCGGCAAAGTCGCGCTGGGGCCGGTAGCCCAGGTCGGGCATCGTGTGCTCGAGCACGATATTGGTGCCCACGCCGCCCATCAGCACGTTGTAGCCATCGGGCTCGGCATGGGCCACCTGGGTGGCACCGATGGCGCCGGCCGCGCCGACCTTGTTGTCGACGACCACCGGCTGGCCCAGGCCCGGCTCCAGCGCCTTGGCCAGCAAGCGGCCCAGCACATCGGTGGCGCCCCCTGCCGCAAACGGCACGACCAGCCGCACCGGGCGCGACGGGTAGGGGCTCTGCGCCCAGGCCGGGTGGCTGGCCAGCAGGCTGGCTGCGCCCCAGGCGGCGTTGCGCAGCAACCACCGTCGTCGGTCCTGGTTGGCAGGTGATTGGGCTGGGGGAAGTTGGTCGTTCATGGCATTGTCTCCGTTCCTTTTTGTGGTGTTGCCGTGTCCAGAGGCCCCTCTGAAATCGCTATAGCCGCGTGGCGCTGATCGTCAGTCCTCCATCGATATGCATGGTCTGGCCGGTGATGTAGCCGGCCAGCGGATGCAGCAGAAAGTCGATCGCATGGGCGATCTCCACCGGCTCGGACACCCGCTGCAGCGGCACGGCAGCGAGCAGCGCCTCGGTCTGCGGCGCGCCGGGCGGGCTGGCGGTCTTGAACAGTTCGGTGGCCACGGGCCCCGGGGCGATCACATTGACCGTTATCTGGTCCGTGGCCAGCTCCAGCGCCCAGGTGCGGCTCATGCCGATGACGGCGGCCTTGGTGGCGCTGTAGGCGGTGCGGTTGGGCTTGCCCAGCGCGGCGCGCGACGAGATGTTGACGACCCGGCCAGCGCGCGCCTGGCGCATGCCTGGCAGCAGCGCCTGCATGCAGACCAGGCAGGCGTTCACGTTCAGCGCCATCGCCTCGTTCATGTCGGCCACGCTGGTGTGTGCCAGGTCGGTGGTGTGGGCCAGCGCGGCGTTGTTGACCAGGCCATAGAACGGCGCTTGCGCGGCCAGCTGCTCGACCTGCTGGCGCGTGCCTTCCAGGTCCATCAGGTCGCAGGCGATGAACTGCTCATCGGAGCGGGCGTCGGCAGGGATGCTGCGGGCCAGGCCAATGGTCTGGTAGCCCTTGTCGGCCAGGTAGCGCATCGTGGCGCGGCCAATGCCCCGGCTGGCGCCGGTGACCAGAACGCGGGGTTTGCGGGAGCTGTCTGTCATGCCAGGCCTTTCAATATCTGCCGACCGATGATGGTCTTTTGCACTTCGGTGGCGCCTTCGTAGATGCGCATCGGGCGGACTTCGCGGTAGAGGCGCTCGACCACGCTGCCGCAGGTGATGCCCATGCCGCCCCACAGCTGCACGGCCGCATCCACCACCTGGAACGCCGCCTCGGTGCCCTGCATCTTGGCCATCGCCGCCTCGGTGCTGATGCGGCGCTGGCGCACATCGCGGCACCAGGCGGCCTTGTGCACCAGCAGGCGCGCGGCTTCCAATTGCGTCGCCATGTCGGCCAGCTTGTGCTGTACGGTCTGCATCTCGGCCATCGCCTGGCCATAGAGCTGGCGCTGGCTGACCCGCGCCAGGGTTTCATCGAGCGCACGCTGGCCCATGCCCAGCGCTGCGGCCCCGACCGAGCTGCGGAAGATATCGAGCACACCCATCGCCACCTTGAAGCCTTCGCCGGGCTGGCCCAGCAGGCGGTTGGCGGGCACCCGGCACTGCTCGAAATGGATCTCCGCGAGCGGATGGGGCGCGATGATGTCGATGGTGCGGTGGATGCACAGGCCCGGGGTGCCGGCATCGACGAGCAGGGCCGACAGTCCGCTGGCACCCTTGGCCTCTTCGGTGCGCGCGATGACGACGTAGAAGTCGGCGATGCCGCCGTTGGAGATATAGGACTTGGCGCCATCGAGCAGATAGTGGTCACCTTGGAGCACCGCACGGGTCTTGGTGGCCGCTACATCTGATCCGCCATCGGGCTCGGTCAGCGCAAAGGCTGCGACTTTTTCGCCCTGGCTGCAGGCCTGCACATAGGGCTGAACCAGCGGTGCATCCCCTTTCTGCCAGAGCGCGGCGCTGCCGATGCCCTGCATGCTGAAGACAAAATCGGCCAGCGGCGCGTAGTAGCCCAGGCATTCACGCACCAGGCAGATGGCGCGCAGGTCCACCGCTGGCGCCATGCCATCGGCCATCGCCGGCGCGGCATACTCCAGCAGGCCATGCCCGGCGAGGCTTTGCAGCCAGTGGCGGCATTCGGCCTGCAAATCCTGCGGCGTTTCATCGGCCAGGCGCGCGCGGTTGTCGCTGATCCAGCGGTTGAGCCGCGCGATGACCTCGTCATGCTGCGCGTCAAAAAAGGGCGTGTCGGCCAGGGTCCATTGCTGCTTCATGCGGTGGCCTCCTGGGCGAGCAGGCGCTGGGCCAGGTCGCGCAGCTCATTGCGTTTGACCTTCTTGCCGTTGGGCCCCATCGTGTAGGGAAAGCTGTCGACCCGGAAGATGCGGATGGGTACCTTGTAGCGGGCAATCTGCTGCTGCAGCTGGGCCTTGAGCGCCTCTTCGTCCCAACGGCTGCTGGCGCTGCCGCTGGGCTCCAGCACAAAGGCCACCGGGCGCGAGCTGCCCGAGGCATTCACGGCCACCACCTGGCAGGCGCTGGCGCCGCTGAGCGCTATCACCGACTCCTCGATCTCGGCGGGGTTGACCAGAAAGCCGCCGATGCGCAGCACATCGCCCAGGCGCGAGATATGGGTAAAGCCGCCGTCGCCATTGAGGTAGCCCAGATCGCCGGAGCGCAAATAGCCGTCATCGGTGAAGGCCTGCTGCGTGGCCTGTGCATCGTGCAGGTACTGTTGCATCAACGTGGGGCTGTAGAACTCCAGCTCGCCGGGCTCCTGTGCGCCGGCGAGGGCGCCGGTCTCCAGGTTGCGCACGCGCACCCGCGCCTGCGGGCAGACCGGAAAGCCGCCCGATTGCGCGCGCCGGTGCAGGGGCGCGGCCGGGTCCTGGTGGGCAAACAGCGCAAAGGTCTCGCTCATGCCAAAGCAGCCGACCATCGGTATGCCGAACTGCTGCGCAAGGGCTGGCAGCGCATCGAGCCCGGGCACAAAGTTGGCATGGCCAAAAAAGCGCAGCGCCTGCGGCTGCCAGCCTGCGGGCAGATCCGCAATGAGCTTGTCGACCATGTCATTGGTGCCAAACATGTGGGTGATGGGCTCGCTGTGCAGGCAGGCCGCAGCGCGTGCGGTATCAAACACCTCATGCAGCACCAGGCAGGCGCCTGCGGCCAGGGTGGCCATCGCTGCGGTGTAGCCAAAGGCGCCGCACAGTGGCAGCGCCAGCAGGCTGCGGCAGCCGCTGTCGATGCCAAAGCCGGGCGCCACATCCTGCGCATGCTGGGCCACGCTGGACTGGCGGTGCACGATGAGCTTGGGCTGGCTGGTGGTGCCCGACGAGGACAGGATGATGCAGGTCCGATCGCCTTGGCGCGCTGTGGGGTGCCCGGGTGCGCCGCGCGCTGCCATCAGCGCCTGCCAGGGCTGGATCTGCAGCGCCGTGCCAGCCCCCTGCAGCGGGACCGCTGGCGTATCGGCGGGGTCCAGGCTGGCATCGATCAGGCACTGCAGGCTGCCGCCTTGCTGCGCCAGGATTTGCGCGAGGCTGTTGCCCGGCAGCAGGCTGCCCGCACTGGCGGCAGCGCCATTCATGACCGCCAGCGCATTGGCCGTGGCGCGGTCAAAGGCCAGCGCCTTGCAACCCGAGCGGTCGATAAAGCTGCTGATTTCCTTGACGCCAAGCTTCAGGTTGAGGCTCAAGGTGGTGATGCCCAGCTCGGCGCAGGCCAGGTGCAGCAGCAGCCAGTGGGGGGTATTGGGCAGCCACAGGCCCAGCACATCGCCGGCCGCGAGGCCTTGCTGGCGCAGGCCCTGGGCACATTGCTGCACCTGGCTGCGCAGCTGCGCATAGCTGTGAGTCAGGGCGCCAAACTGCAGCGCGGGCGCGTCGTCGGCGCCCAGTGCCAACAGGCTGCGCATATCGTTGGCCCGCGCGCTGCTGGGCGCGCTGGCCATGGGGTGGGAGGTCATAGGCGGCCTTCAGACGGTGGCGACCGGAGTCACGGGTGAGCCCACGGCACCGGGCAGGCGCAGTGCCGGTGCGGTGAGCATGAAGCGGTAGCGGCCATGGGCCTGCAGCCACTGCGCCAGCGGGTGCAGGTACCAGAGTTCGCCGAACGGCATGCCGAGCTTGAACAGGCACAGCTCGTGCAGCGGCAGAAAGGCGCAGCTGCCGTCCACCGGCCGGCCGGGCACCGATTCGATGCCGTAGTTGTCGGCCACCAAGGTGGTGATGTGGCTGTCGATGATCCACTGCTGCAGCTCGGGGTCGCGCCCATCGAGCACCGCGCCAACGGTCTCGGGCATGTCCGGCTTGGGGGGGCCATCACAGGCGAGCAGCAGTTCGCTGAAGCCGGTGTAGAGCGCCACGATGTCGCCCTGGGTGACCTCGATGCCGTCGGCCTGCAGCACCTCCTTGAGCATCTTGCCCGACACCAGGGTGTGGCCGTCGCCAAAGTGGCGGCGCAGGTTGACCAGCACACCCCGGCCCTGGATCGCCTGCTCGGCCAGGCGCTCCACGCCCAGCGCCTTGGCGCGGGACTGGCCGCCCATGTCCGGCAGGTCGTCGGGTGCGAGGATGTCGATGCCGGCCTGGAAGCCGTTGTAGTAGACCAGCTCGTCCACGCCATCGCCATTGATGTCGAAATGGCTGCCCACATGCGACAGCGCATCCCATTGCGTTGAGTACTGCAGGTAGATCTCGGCGTAGTCGTCGCTGACCACGTCGGTGTAGAGCGGGTTCTCGCGCGATAGCGCAAAGTTCAGGCCCGGGCCCAGCGGCCGGCGCGAGGGCTTGATGATCGGCGGGTGGCGGCGCGGGTTGAGCGCATTGCCGCCGGGCTTGTCCAGTGGCAGGCTCAGGCAGAAGCGCTCGCCGGTCTGTATCTCCCGCGCCGCTTCCTTCACCTTGTCCGCCGTCAGGTAGTTCAGGCGGCCGAGCTGGTCGTCGGGGCCAAAATCGCCCCAGTTCGATTGCGCGGGGCGCTGGGTCCAGCGGGGCGAGCCAGCGCTGCCGACAACAGGGGCGGGGTGCGGGGCATGTACAGGGCGGTAGGCGTTCATAGGGTTTTCCAGATAACGGGGGAGACAGGCGCCGGCAGCCATCTGCATTAGCTTGTGCGGGCCTTGCGGGGTGACGACCAACTATGAAACGGGAAGCGCTGGGATGGCAAAAGCTGGCAGCACGGATGTTCACGATATGAACTCAGGTTTTCCCGGGGCGCAGAGCCCTGCGCGTCTGGTCAAGGTGCTGCGCCTGTTGACGCGCCACCATGTGCAAGGCCTGTCGATTGCCGATCTGACGGCGCAGTCGGGGCTGGACCGGTCGACCGCGCGGCGGCTGCTGATGGTGCTGGTGCAGTCCGGCTATGCGGCCAAGGATGCGGACACGGGCCGCTACCGCCTGGGGGTGGAAGCGATGCTGACGGGGCTGGCCGCGATGGCCAAGCCGCCGATCTTCGGGGTCTGCCACCCGGTGATGGTGAGCGTAGCCAGACGCACCGGCGATACGGTGTTTCTGATCATCCGCGTCGGCGACTTTGCCCATTGCCTGCATGTGCAGCCGGGCAGCACGGTGCTGCCTGCGCACAGCCTGATGACCGGCCAGATCCGCCTGCTGGGCCAGGGGACGGCCAGCCTGGCGCTGGCCGCCAGCCTGCGCGATGCCGAGCTGGAGCAGATCTTCCAGCGCCGCCGGCTCGACTACGAGGCCGCCGGCATCAGCCAGGAGCGGCTGATGGACATGGTGCGCCAGACACGCAAACGCGGCCATTCGCTCAGCGTCAACCTGCTGACCTCGGGTGCCACTGGCGTGGGGCTGGCGATCGAGTTCCAGACCGACCACAGCGCGCATATCGCCGCCATCAGCGTGGCCAACCATGATGCGCAGATGGATGCCGCACACCAGGCGCAGGCGCTGCAGGTGCTGCGCGACGAACTGGCCCAGGCCGGCATTGCGCAGGTGGGCGGCGGTGCAGGCGATCGCGTAGGACGGTAGCGCAGAGTGGCCGCTGGCAGGCCTGGGTGCGGAACCTGGGCCACGCCCTGGGCTCAAATTGCGTTCTTTTGTGCACTTTGAATGCGGAGCCCTGATCCATGACGACTGAAGAAATGCGTGCCACCTTGACCTTGTGCCTGCTGGCCTCGTTCGCCGATGGCGAAAAGCACGAGCGTGAGCGCGAGCAGATCCGCCAGGTGGCCGAGGGCCTGGCGGCCGACCAGCAGATCAACCTGCCCCACCTCTACCAGGATGTGCTGCTGCGCCGCGTGCAGCTGGGCGATGTGCTGGCGCAGCTGCAGACGGTGGAGTCGCGCCAGCTTGCCTATGAGATGGCGCTGTGCGTCTGCGAGGCCGATGGCAGCACCAGCCCCAAGGAAGCCGCCTTTTTGGCGCAGCTGCGTGAGGCCTTTGGCACGGCGCAGCCGGCACCATCCACCGCGCCGCCCGCTGCGCCAACGCCTGCGGTAGCGGCAGCCACGGGGATGGCGGCTGCCGCTGCGCTCAGCACACCCCGCGAAGCAGCGCTGGCCGGTAGCCTGGTCGATGCGCCGTTGAATGCTGCCTTGCCTGAAGCCCCGCTGGCGCTGACCGAGCCAGCGCCCCATCCGGCTGCCGCTGACCCGCTGGTGCCGGCACAGACCGAGCGCCGGCCCTCTGCGTTGCCGGTGGAGGCCATGGACCAGAAGATTCTCAAGGCCTCGATTCTCAATGGCGCGATCGAGCTGCTGCCCGAGAACCTCTCGACCCTGGCGATCATTCCGCTGCAGATGCGCCTGGTCTACCAGATCGGGCAGAACTATGGCTACGAGCTGGACAAGGGACACATCAAGGACCTGCTCGGTGCCCTGGGCGTCGGCCTGACATCGCAGTACCTGGAGCAGGCCGGGCGCAAGCTGCTCGGCGGCTTGCTGGGCAAGGCCGGCAAGGGCCTGCTCGGTGGCCTGGGCAAGCAGGCGGTCAGCAGCGGCATGAGCTTTGCGTCTACGTATGCGCTCGGCCATGTCGCCAACCAGTACTACGCCGGCGGGCGCCAGCTGTCGACCGAGATGCTGAAGAACGCCTACGCGCATGTGATGCAGGATGGGCGCCAGCTCCAGCCGCGTTACCAGGCGCAGATGCAGCAGACCGCCAGCGGCTTGACCACCGCCAAGATCCTGTCGATGGTGCGCGGCGGTCAGTAGAAATATATCTGAATGTAACTGTCCCTGTAGGTCAAAACCTGGAGTTTATGCAGGACGATACCGTCGATATTGTCGGACTATATTGATTTCTGTATTTGGTTTTTTGACTGATTTATGCCGAACCCGCCTGCATAGGCGGGTTTTTTTGTTTCAAAAATGCGCTGTGGCATGTCTTACAAAATCCAGCGTTTATCCCACATTTCTCCTCTGAAGGAGTATGAAAACAACCCAAAAGCGCATTGCATGGCAGGAGGTTTGCCCAGGGATTTTGGCAATCTTCTCAGCGGGTGGGACAGTCAAGCAGAGTTGAATTTGCTTATAGACCGGAACTAGTCGCGGTTATATGTTCTTTCAATAAATTAATTTACTGTTTACCAAAGATTCAAAGTACGGTTGTCGTTGTGAATAGTTGTGTTTGTATCAGCAATCAGCGGCACCTGTCCTCGACCCTCGGTGGATAAGGCCTGAGTGGAACTCAGCCTGTTCCGGCGTCTTGGCGCGGTGTACTAGGAGACGCTATGAACCCGATTGGTGCGCAGAGGACACTTCGCCGTCTGTTGTATGGGGGGCTCGCGAGCCTGGCCCTCGTCTGCAGTTTTAACGCTTTGGCGGCCTCTACAGGAGCTGGCCGGGCCTATGGCCTGCAGGTGACCGCCGATGCGGCCGGCGTGGGGCTCGGCGTTCCGATTGCCGACACGGGGCCGCGAACCGCGCCACCGGATTTCAATGCGCCCACCTCGGTCCTCAGTGCATCGGTTGCTGCAGGCCTGGGCAATTTGCTGACCGTGCGCACGGGTGTTCTCAACGCTGCCACGCAGAGCAAGCTGGCGCAAAACAGTGTCGTGTCCTCGTCGTCCGTCAATGGCCTGGCCCTCAAGCTCGCCGGGCTGGCGCTCGGGGCCGATACCCTCAGCTCGCAAGCGAAGATGTCCTGCGAAAACGGCGTCCTCAAACCAGAGGGGAGTGCGCAGATCCTGGGCGCCACGGGATCGCTGGTGGACGTCGGTGTGGGGGTCAACACCTCCAAAAATCTGACGATTGGCGTACCCAACTTCGGGACCATGGTGGGCGTGGTTCTCCACACCAATGAGCAAACACTCAGCAACCAGGGGCGGACGCTGAGCGTCAATGCGCTGCGCGTCGAGCTGGTCGCCACCGCGCTGGGCGCGCATTTGCTTGGCGCATCGGTCGTGGTCGGCAACTCCACGGCCACGATGGCCGACTGCGCGCCGACCGTCACCTTGGCTCCATTGCCGCTGATCACCACCAGCAACCAGTCCTCGGTCGCCGTCAGCGGAAGCTGCAGCGCCGGCAGTGGCAATGTGGCCATCACGTCCACGCCCACAGGTGCCAATCAGTCGCTGCCTTGCTCGGCCACGGGCAGCTATTCCGGTTGGGTGAACACCACCGGGCTGGCCGATGGCCCCGTAACGCTGACGGCATCCCAGTCCCCCGCAGGGCCGGGCAGCGCGGCCAGCCAATCCACCACCAAGAACACGGCCCCGGTGGTGCAGCCGCCCGTCGTGACGGTCGTCTCTGCGCCACCTATCACCTTGGCCAACCAGGCGTCGTATGGCGTCTCGGGCACCTGCTCGGCCAACGGTGCGGCGGTCACCATCCTGGTGGGCGCAGTGCCCGCATCGGCAACGTGCAACGGCGGCCTTTGGTCGGCCACCGGCCTCAATGTCACAGCCGTGCCGAATGGGCCGGTCACCGTCACGGCCTCGCAAACGGTCAGTGGTTTGCTCGGCTCGGGCAGTTTCGCCACCAGCAAGGACGTCACCGGTGTGCTGCCCGTGGTGGTCGTTACGTCGGCACCGGCCATCACCGCGGCGAACCAGGCTTCCTACACCGTATCGGGCAGCTGCTCGGTGAACGACAGCAACGTCACGGTCCTGATCGACACCGTCACTGCCACTGTGCCCTGTACCGGCAATATCTGGGCTGCCGCAGGCCTGGATGTCAGTGGGTTGCCCAATGGGCCAGTCACGGTCACGGCCTCCCAAACGGCCAACCTGCTGACGGGTTCCGGCAGTCTGGGAACGACCAAGGATTCGGCCGGCGCCATCCCGGTGGTGACCATCGGCCTGGCACCGGCCATCACGCAGGCCAACCAGACTGGCTATACGGTCTCGGGGACCTGCTCGGTCAATGGCAACAGCGTGGCGGTGCTGGTGGGCGCTGTCTCTGCCTCTGCGCTGTGCACCAACGGCAGCTGGGCCACTGCAGGCCTGGATGTCAGCGCCTTGCCCAATGGTGCGGTCACCGTCATGGCGTCGCAGACCGTGGGCACCCAAACCGGATCCGCGACCCTGGTGACGAGCAAGGACGTGACGGGCACCGTCCCTGTGGTGGCGGTGACCTCGGCCCCCTCGATCACCCCGGCGAATCAGGCGTCCTACGCCGTCTCGGGCAGCTGTTCGGCCAACAGCATCGGCGTCGCCGTTCTGATCGGCTCCCTCGCTGCCACGGCGACCTGCAATGGAGGCCTCTGGTCGTCGGCAGGCGTCGATGTCAGCAGCTTGCTGGATGGATCGGTCACGGTGACAGCCTCACAGACGGTAGGCAACCAGACAGGGTCGGGCAGCCTCTTGACCACCAAGAACACTGTGGTGGAGGCTCCCGTGGTGACCATTGTTTCGGCACCCGCCATCACCGCACTGAATGAGGCGTCCTATACCGTCTCGGGCACCTGCTCGGCCAATGGCACGCCTGTCGCAGTCCTGGTCGGTTCCGTGGCGGCCTCGGCAGCCTGCACCGGCAGCATCTGGTCCAGTTCGGGCATCGATGTCAGCGGCTTGGCGGATGGACCGGTATTGGTCACGGCCTCGCAGACCGCCGGTAGCCAAACCGGATCAGGCAGCCTCGTGACCGCCAAGGACACGGCGGGTATTGCCCCCGTGGTGTCCATCAGCTCGGCGCCTGCCATCACGGCAACCAACCAATCCGCCTATACCGTCTCGGGCACCTGCTCGGTCACGGGTTCGCCCCCCGGCTCGAATGTGGCGGTACTGATTGGCTCCATCCCTGCATCGGCGGTGTGCAATGCTGGGCTTTGGACCACCTCGGCGGTGAATGTGGCCACCCTGCCGGATGGCGCGGTCACGGTGACGGCGTCGCAGACCGACAATGGCCTGACCGGATCGGGCACGCTGGTGATCAGCAAGGACACGGCCGGCGTCGCACCTACTGTTGCGGTTACCTTGGCTCCCCCCATCACGATCGCCAACCAGGCGTCCTATATCGTTTCGGGCACCTGCTCGGCCAACAGCAGCATGGTGAACGTTCTGGTGGGTTCCATCGCCGCATTGCCCCTGTGCAGCGGCGGTGCCTGGGCCACTGCAGGCCTGGATGTCAGCAGCTTGCCCGATGGATCTGTCACGATCATGGCCTCCCAGACCGCCGGTACCCGGACGGGATCGGGCAGTGCAGTGACCAGCAAGAGCGCGGCGGGGATCGCCCCCGTGGTGACCATCACCTCGGCCCCTGCAATCACGGCTGCGAATGAGTTGTCCTATACCGTCTCGGGCACCTGCACGGCCAATGGCACGGACGTTGACGTTGGCATCGGGTCCATATCCGCCTCGGCGCAGTGCAACAGCGGCCTCTGGGTCACCGCAGGCCTCAATGTCAGTGGCTTGCCCAATGGATCCGTCTCGGTGGTTGCTTCGCAGACCTTGGGTGGGCTGACCGGCTCGGGCAGCCTGGTGATTGGCAAGGACTCGGTGGGCATTGCCCCCGTGGTCACCATTACCTCGGCCCCCGCGATCACCGCCGCGAACCAGACTGCCTACACCGTCTCCGGCACCTGCTCGGCATACGGCGCGCTGGTGACGGTGCATGTCGGTGAGGTGGCAGCCGTGCCGTTGCCGGTGTGCAATAGTGGGATCTGGTCCACCGCAGCGATGGATGTCAGCGGCTTGCCGGATGAAGCGGTCCTGGTGACGGCTTCGCAGACCGTGAACGGCCAAACGGGATCGGGCAGCCTGGTGACGGCCAAGGATACGGCCGGTATCGCTCCCGTGGTGACCGTGACCTCGGCACCCGCCATCACGGCTGCCAACCAGTCTGTCTATGTCGCAGCAGGCACCTGCTCGGTGAATGGAACCAACGTGGCCGTGCTGGTCGGCGCGGTATCGGCATCGGCGCCTTGCACCAGTGGCGCCTGGTCTACCGCTGCGCTGGATGTCAGTAGCCTGCCCGATGGGTCGGTGACCGTGACGGCCTCGCAGACAGCGGGCGGCCTGACGGGATCAGGCAGTTTGGTCACCAGCAAGGATTTGGCCGGTGCTGCACCTGCGGTGGCGATTGGCTCGGCACCCGCCATCACCGCTGCCAACCAGTCGGCCTATGTCGTATCGGGCAGCTGTTCTGCCAATGGCGCCGATGTGTCGGTTCTGGTGGGCCAGGTCGCTGCGACGGCACCATGCAGCAACGGCGCCTGGACGACCGCCGCCCTGGATGTCAGTGGCTTGCCCACTGGATCGGTGACCGTGCTGGTCTCACAAACGGTCGCCGGCCAAACGGGATCCGCCAGCCTGGTGATCAACAAGGAATCCGGAGGGACCGCACCCGTGGTGAGCATCAGCGCGGCTCCCGAGATCATCGCGGCCAACCAGTCGGCCTATACCGTCTCGGGCACCTGCTCGGTCAACGGTACGGCCGTGGTGGTCCAGGTGGGCGCCCTGTCAGCCACGGCAACGTGCGGCAGCAACGGTTGGACCACCGCCAGTCTGGATGTCAGTGGCTTGCCCGATGGCTTGGTCACCGTGACCGCGTCGCAGACGGTGGGCGGTGGTACGGGGGCGGCGAGCGTGGTGATTGGCAAGAGCACGGGCGGCGCGGCTCCCGTGGTGACCATTACCTCGGCCCCCATCATCACGCTGGCCAACCAGGCGTCCTATACCGTGGCGGGCAGCTGTTCGGCCAATGGCACGAATGTGGCCGTCCAGGTGGGCAATGTGCCTGCCACTGCGATGTGTGACGGTGGAAGCTGGTCTGCTGCCGGCCTGGATGTCAGCGGATTGGCGGATGGAGCCGTCATCGTGACGGCTACCCAAACGCTGGGTGGCCTGACCGGGTCGGGCAGCGTCGAGACCAGCAAGGCCACTGCGGTGGTGGCTCCGGTCGTGGTCATTACATCGGCACCGGCGATCACCGCCGTCAACGCGGCGGCCTATACCGTCTCTGGTACCTGCTCGGTCAACGGCCAGGCAGTGGCTGTGCTGGTCGGCTCGGTAGCTGCCACGGCGCAGTGCAATGATGGCCTGTGGGCCGCCGGTCCTGTCGATGCCGGTGGCCTGGCCGATGGTCAGATCACGGTAGAGGCGTCGCAAACCGCCGGTGGCCAGACGGGAACGGTCAGTTTGGTGATCAGCAAGGACACGGCCGGTGTTGCGCCCGCCGTGAGCGTGACGTCGGCACCGGCGATCACCGCAGCGAACCAGTCGGCCTACACCGTCTCGGGTACCTGCTCGGCCACCGGCGAGGCGGTGGCTGTCGAGATCGGCACGGTTCCCGCCTCGGCGCAGTGCAACGCCGGCCTGTGGACGAGCCTGGCTGTGGATGTCAGTGCCTTGCCCGATGGCCCGGTCACGGTGAAGGCCTCGCAGACGCTGGGCGCCCAAACCGGCACGGGCAGCCTGGTGACCACCAAGGACGCGGCCGGCAACGTACCCGTGGTGCGCGTGACGTCGGCACCTGCGATCACATTGGCGAACCAGGCCGCCTATAGCGTCTCGGGCACCTGCTCGGTGGATGGCAGCAGCGTGGCAGTCCTGGTCGGCTCGGTATCGGCATCGGCACAGTGCAATGCCGGCATCTGGTCCTCAGCGGCTGCGGATGTCACTGCGTTGCCCGATGGAGCCGTCACCGTCATGGCCTCGCAGACTGCCAATGGCCAAACGGGATCGGGCAGCTTGGTGACGACCAAGGAAACGGCAGGCACCGCCCCGGTGGTGACCGTCAGCGCGGCACCTGCGATCACCGCAGCCAACCAGGCGTCGTACACCGTCTCGGGCACCTGCTCGGCCGACGGCACGCCGGTCGCGGTGCAGGTCGGTTCGGTGGCTGCAAGCGCCCCATGCGCGGCTAGCACCTGGTCCGCCGCAGGCCTCAATGTCACGGTCCTGCCCGATGGAGCGGTCACCGTGACTGCGGCACAGACCGTCGGCAGTGTGCTGGGATCGGGGAGCCTGGTCACCTTCAAGGACACGGCTGGCGCCGTGCCGGTGGTAACCGTTACCTCGGCTCCCGCCATCACGGCAGCCAACCAGGCCTCGTATGTGGTCTCGGGCAGCTGCTCGGTCAACAGTGCGGCGGTGGCTGTACAGATCGGCTCGGTGTCGTCATCGGCGCCATGCGCCGGGAACCTCTGGACCATCCCAGCCGTGGATGTCAGTGGTCTGCCGGATGGACCGGTCACGGTGACCGCCGCGCAGACGGTTGGCGCGCTGCAGGGATCGGGCAGCCTGGTGACCACCAAGAGCACAGGCGGCGTCCCACCCGTGGTGACCATTACCGTGGCTGCGGACATCACGGCGGCCAACCAGTCGGCCTATAGCGTCTCGGGCAGTTGTTCGGTCAACGGCACCAATGTGGAGGTGCTGGTCGGTTCGGTGTCCGCATCGGTGCCCTGCACCAGCGGCAGTTGGATGACCGCAGCGTTGAATGTCAGTGGCTTGCAGGACGGCACGGTCACCGTGACCGCTCAGCAGACGGTGGGCGCGCTGGTGGGGTCGGCCAATGTGCAGGTCAACAAGAGCACGGGCGTAGCCACACCCGTGGTGACCATTACGTCGGCACCTGTCATCACCGCAGCCAATGCACCGGCGTACTCCGTCTCGGGCACTTGCTCGGTCAACGGCAGCAATGTGCAGGTGCAGGTCGGCTCGGTGTCTGCAACGGCACCGTGCAATGGTGGCCTCTGGGCGACCGCGGGCATGGACGTCAGCGGTCTGGCGGATGGGCCGGTTGCGGTGACGGCGACCCAAGTGGCTGGTGGCCAGACGGGCACGGGCAGCTTCGCCACCAGCAAGGACACCGCAGGCGTGGCACCGGTGGTGGCGATCACCTCGGCGCCTGTGATCACGGCAGCCAACCAGTCGGCCTATACGGTCTCGGGTACCTGCTCGGCGGATGGCGCCAATGTGGATGTGCTGATAGGCGGCCTCACCGCATCGGCGGTGTGCAACAGCGGCATCTGGGCGACTGCGGCCATCGATGTCAGCGGCTTGGCCGATGGACCGGTCTCCGTGTCGGCGTCGCAGACGGTGGGTGGCCAGATCGGCTCCAGCGGTTGGACGACCAGCAAGGATTCGGCAGGCGTGGTGCCTGTGGTCGCCATTGGCTTGGCACCTGCGATCACGGCGGCCAACCAGTCCGCCTATAGCGTCTCGGGCACCTGCTCGGCAAATGGCGCCGCTGTCACGGTGCTGATTGGATCTGTCCCGGCATCGGCGCAGTGCAACGCCGGCATCTGGACGAGCGCGGGAGTGGATGTCAGCGGCCTGCCCGATGGCGCAGTCACCGTCATGGCCTCGCAAACCGCTGGTGGCCAAACGGGATCGGGTAGCCTGGTGATCACCAAGAACGCGGCCGGCGCCGCACCGGTGGTGGCCATTACCTCGGCGCCTGCGATCACGGCAAGCAACCAGTCGGCCTATGGCGTATCGGGCACTTGCTCGGCCGATGGTGCCAATGTGACGGTGCTGGTCGGCAGCATCTCGGCGACGGCCGTGTGCAGCGCTGGCGCCTGGTCCATCGCGGGCCTGGACGTCAGCGGCCTGCCCAACGGACCGGTGACGGTGACAGTGGCGCAGACGGCGGGAGGCCAGACGGGCACCGGCAGTATGGTGACGAGCAAGGATGCGGCTGGCGTAGTGCCTGCCGTGGCCGTGACCTCGGCGCCTGCGATCACGGCGGCCAACCAGACTGCCTATACCGTATCGGGCACCTGCTCGGTCGATGGCGCCAATGTCACCGTGCTGGTCGGCACCATCTCTGCCACGGCCCTGTGCAGCAGCGGAGCCTGGTCCACCGCAGGCATCGATGTCAGCGGCTTGCCCGATGGTGCGGTCGCGGTACAGGTGGCGCAGACAGCGGGCGGCCAGACGGGGTCGGGTGGTTTTGTGACCAGCAAGAACTCCAGTGGGGGCACGCCGGTGCTGGCCATCACTTCGGCACCAGCGATTGCCTTGTCCAACCAGGCGTCCTACACCGTCTCGGGCACTTGCGCAGCCAGCGGCAGCAATGTGACCGTCGTGGTCGGCTCCCTGTCTGTGTCGGTGCCGTGCAGCGGCGGCACCTGGTCCACGCCAGCGCTGGATGTGCGTGGCTTGCCTGATGGTGCGGTCACGGTGGCGGCTTCGCAGACGGTGGCTGGTGCGGTGGTCTCTGTTTCCCAGAACCCGGTCAAGGACACCGTGGCGCCCGCAGTCGCGATCGGCACGGCGCCGAGCATCGATACCTCCAACCAGAGCGCTTACCGCCCTGCGGGCAGCTGCACCTCGGGTGACGGCCCCATGACGGTCAAGGTCGGTACCGTCCAGGCTGCAGCGGCCTGCGTCAACGGTAGCTGGACGGCACCGGGCATGGATGTCCGTGGCCTGCCGGATGGCGCGGTTGCCGTGACCGCATCGCAGACGGACCAGGCCGGCAACACGGGCAGCATCACCCGCGAAGTCTCCAAGTCGACGGGCTCTGGCGGCGAGCCGCCCGAGCCTCCGGTGGCCCGGATTGCGCCCCAGAACGGTACCTGGATCATCAGCGATGAGCTCAATGGCGAGCCAGGCCGTGGCATGGGTATCGACATCCAGGACGGCGTGCTGTTCATGCAGGTCTACAACTACCGCCAATCGGGCGAGCCGACCTTCCACACGGCGCTGGGCACCTTGCGCGACAACAAGGTGACCGCTCCGCTGTACTTCTACGAAGGCGGGCGCTTCTTTGGCAGCGAGCAACGCGATGGCCATGCGGCCGGCAGCCCCGGCAATGTGGTGATCACCTTCACCAGCCGCAGCACCGGTACGATCCAGTTCCCCGGCGAGCCGGTGAAGGCCATGCACCGCTTTGACTACGAAAGCACGCCTGCTGGTGTCTTCTCCGATCCGGCCTTTGTCGACCGCTGGGCCATGGTCGAGCTCAACAGCAGCAACCAGCCGGTGCGCAGCTGGTGGGCCGATATCGGCAGCAGCGAACAGGTCTCGATGAGCGAGGACTGGGTGGCTGCAGCGCTGGGCTGGCCATACCCACCTGCCGTGGCAACGGCGGTCCATGGCTTTGGCGGCACCTTGTCGGGTCATGTGGTGGCGCAATGCAGCTATGGCGGCCGGGGTCTGGTGTTCAACTGCGCGGGCAACCGTGCGGGGGCTAACGGTGCGCCGGCGATCGCGATGACGATGAAGCGTGGTGTGGACCAGCTCAGCGGCACCGTGAAGGAGGGCGGTGGCGAGACCCGGCGCCTGGTGGGCTTCCGCGTGGCGCGCGCTGCCTACGCCTGGCAGGACAACCAGCGCGTGCGCACCAGCTACTATGCGCCGGGCTACCTGCCCGAGTCGGGGACCTGGGTCGTCAGCAGCGAGTTGCGGGGCCTGCCTGGCCGCGGTATCTCCATCGAGCTGCAAAAGCCGCTGCACCAGGAAGACCACCTGTTGTTCATGTCGGTGTACGACTACCAGAGCGACGGCAAGGCCACCTTCCACAGTGTGCTTGGCGCGCATGATCCATCGACCACGCCCGAGCCCCACACCCCCGTTCTGCCAACCGTGCAGTACCAGGGTGGGCGCTACTTTGGTGGCCCGGCAGCGATCGCAGGCTTCAAGGCGGATGCGGGACTGACCCAGTCGATCCACTTCAGCGCGCCGTCGGTGGGAACGCTGGCCTTCCCGGGTGAAGAGCCGGTGCAGATCGAGCGCTTCTACTACGGCCTGAACAAGGGATCGGCCCAGTCGCTGCGCGGGTCCTGGTCGGTGATGTCTGCGACCGACGCGATGCCAAGCCGTATCTTCCGCTTCCAAAAGCGCGATGAGCACTCGGTGATCGATACCGACTCGGGCTATGTCTGTGTTGCAGAAGTGCTGCGCCAGTACAACTTCCACTGCACGGGTCCGTCGGGATCACCCGCCTTCCGCTTTGTCGCCGGCTTCTACGGCGCCAGTACCGGGATCGTGGGTGACGACGAAGATGCCCCCGCCATCACGGTGGTGCGGGTGACCGACACCAATGGTGAGATGGTGCAGGCGGGCGACTGAGCGCAGAGGCCACCGCTGGCCTGGCAAGGCGCAGCGGTGGCTTCCGAGCCGGGTGGCGGTCGCGGTAATGGCGATGGTGTGCGGGGGCGACTGGCTGACGCGATGTTGCAAAATCGGCATTGAATCTATGCCAGTATGTAACCGCTGCTGTAAGCCGGCGCCTTGATTTGACGGTGGAAGGCGCTGTCAGACATGTCAGGCGCCGCAGGCTGGAGACGGCTCCAGCGCCTGTTTTCCCTCTCCCCGTACCGCGTGCCCACCGTGATGGTGGGCTTTTTGCTGGCTGAGATTGCATTACAAAAAGCAGCATTTATGCGGGATTTCTCCTCTGAAAACAGCGTTGGAATAGCGGGGAGTGCGACTGAAGCGGACAGCCTGTGCAGGCCAGTTCCCTCTGCCGTGCGGCCCGTAAAGCGCCAAGACTGCGGTAACCGGCTCTGGGCCGGAGCACTCGCCTGCTTATAAGCGACTTAAATAAAATAATTTGCCGTTTACCAAAGATTCGCTGTACCTTTGCGCTTGTGAGTAGTTGTGTTTGTATGAGCAATCAGCAGCACCTGTCCTCGGCCGTCGTTTGGTGGGGTCTGAGTGGATCACACCCATCTGGCGTTCTGGCGGTGCAGAAGGAGACGCTATGAACCCGATTGGTGCACAGAGAACGATCGGACGTCTGCTGTACGGGGGGCTTGCGAGCCTGGCCCTCGTCTGCAGCACTTCCGCCCTGGCGGCATCCTCAGGATCCGGGCGGGCCTATGGCCTGCAGGTCACCGCCGATGTGCTTGGCGGGGGACTCGGTATTCCGTTTGCCGATACCGGCCAGAAGAGTGCACCACCGGATTTCAACACCCCCATTTCCGTAGCGAATGTGAGCGTGACCGCAGGGGTCAATCTTTTGAGTGTGGGGACGGGCGTCATCAACTCCTCCACCCAAAGCAATCTGGCGCAGAACAGCGTGGTGTCCAACAGCTCCGTGGACGGCTTGAACCTGACGCTGGCGGGACTGTCTCTGGGCGCCAACACCATCAGCTCGCAGGCGCGCATGGCCTGCGTCAACGGCGTGCCGCAAGGCTCGGGCGATGCCCAGATCCTCGGCGGAACCGGTGCGCTCAGCGGCGTCAGCGCCGCCGTCAATGGTCTGGTAAATCTGACAGTCGGCGTGCCAACCATTGGCACGGAGGTCGGCGTCAAGCTCTACACCAATGAGCAAAGCCAAAGCGGCACCTCCATGAGCGTGACCGCGCTGCGCATTGAGTTGGTGGCCAAGGCCCTGACCCTGCCTTTGCTCAACGCGTCGGTGATCGTCGGCAACTCCACCGCGTCGATGCCCGATTGCAAGCCCACGGTGACCTTGAATCCGCTGCCGCCGATCAATGCGGGCAACCAGACCTCCGTGCCCATCAGTGGCAGCTGCAGCGCTGGCAGCGGCAATGTGGCCATCAGCTCCAATCCTGCGGGCGTCAGCCAGTCGCTGCCCTGTTCAGCGGGCGGCACGTACGCTGGCTCGGTGAATGCACAAGGCCTGCCCGATGGCACGGTGACGATCACGGCGACGCAGACGGTCGCCGGACAGCCACCCGGTACCGCGAGCCAGTCGACCACCAAATCCACGGGTTCGGTGCCACCACTGCCGGTGGTGTCCGTCATCGCGGCTCCGCAGATCACCGCGTCCAACCAGGCTTCGTACGCCGTCTCGGGCACCTGCTCTGCCAATGGTGAAGCCGTGGCGGTAACGGTCGGCTCGGTGCCGGCCACTGCCGTGTGCGGCGCAGGCGTATGGTCGGCTTCAGGCATCAATGTCAGCGGCCTGCCCGATGGCGTCGTCACGGTGACGGCCTCGCAGACCGTCGGCGGCCAGACCGGATCGGGTACGTTGGTGACGGGCAAGGACGCGACCGCACCGGCGGTGGCCATCACTTCGGCTCCGGTGATCAATGCCGCCAACCAATCGGCCTATGGCGTGGCCGGCAGTTGCTCTGAAAACGGCGTAGCGGTGACCGTGCGTGTGGGCAGCGTGGCCGCTGTGCCGCAGCCCGTTTGCAACAGCGGTATCTGGTCCGCCTCGGGCATGGATGTCAGTGGTCTGCCTGCGGGCTCTGTCACCGTGACTGCGATGCAAACCGATGCTGCAGGCAATACCGGCAGTGCCAGCCGCGCGACCAGCAAGGAGAGCACGGCCGCTGTGGTGACCGTGGTGGTCGCGCCCCGCATCAACAGTGGCAACCAGGCCAGTTATGGCGGTGTCTCCGGTGCCTGCAGCGCCTCTGGCGGTGCGGTGACCGTGGCGATCGGCAGTGTCAACAGCACGGCTGCCTGCAACGCCGGCACCTGGGTGACGAGCGGTGTGGACGTGCGCAGCCTGCCAGAGGGCACGGTGGTCGTGAAAGCCTCGCAGACCGTCGCTGGCACCGTCATCTCCGGCTCGCTCAACACGGTCAAGGACACGACGGCACCGGCGGTCTCGATCAGCACCGCGCCGACCATCGACACCTCGAACCAGAACGCTTACAGCCCTTCGGGTACCTGCACCACCGGTGATGGCCTGGTTACCGTGAGTGTCGGGGTGATCAAGGTGACCGTGGCCTGTGTCAACGGGACATGGACGGCACCGGGCATGCAGGTGGGTGCCTTGCCCAAGGGGTCTGTCACGGTCACCGCTTCGCAGACCGATGATGCTGGCAATACCGGTAGCAGCACGCGCGAAGTGAACAAGACCTCGGACCCCAGCGGCGAGTTGCCCACCACGCTGATTGCGGCGCAGAGTGGCACCTGGATCATCAGCGATGAACTCAATGGCGAGCCCGGGCGTGGCATGGGCATCGACATCCAGGATGGCGTGCTGTTCATGCAGGTCTACAACTACCGCCAATCAGGTACGCCGACCTTCCACACCGCACTGGGCACCTTGCACGACAACACGGTGACCGCGCCGCTGTACTTCTATGAAGGCGGGCGCTTCTTTGGCAGCGAGCAACGCGATGGCCATGAAGCGGGCAGCCCGGGTAATGTGGTGATCACGTTCACCAGCCGCAGCAGGGGCACGATCCAGTTCCCCGGCGAGCCTGTCAAGGCCATGCAGCGCTACGACTATGAGGGCACGCCAGCCGGCGTCTTCTCCGACCCGGCCTTTGTCGATCGCTGGGCCATGGTCGAGTTCAACAGCAACAACCAGCCGGTGCGCAGCTGGTGGGCTGACATTGGCAGCAGCGAGCAGGTCGCGATGAGCGAAGCGCTGACCACTGCCGCGATCACCTGGCCCTATCCGCCAACCGCCGCAACCACCGTGCACGGCTTTGGCGGGACCTTGAGCGGCCATGTGCTGGCACAGTGCAGCTATGGTGGCTCGGGGCTGGTCTTCAACTGCGCAGGCAATCGCGCAGGAGGCGCAGGCAGTGGTGGCACCGTGGCGCTGACCTTGCAGCGTGGTGTCGACCAGCTGAGCGGCACCGTGCGCGAAGGTGGCGACGAGGCACGGCGCCTGGTGGGCTTCCGTGTGGCGCGCGCCGCCTACACCCGGCAGAACAACCAGAATGTGCGCACCAGCTACTACGCGCCGGGCTATGCCCCAGAATCGGGCACCTGGGTCGTCAGCAGCGAGTTGCGCGGTCTGCCTGGGCGCGGTATTTCGATCGAGCTGCAAAAGCCCACGAACGCTGAGGACCATATGCTGTTCATGTCGGTGTACAACTACGAGAGCGATGGCCAGGCGACCTTCCACAGCCTGCTGGGCGCGCACGATGCCTCCACCACACCGGAGCCCAACACGCCTGATCTGCCGACCGTGCAGTACCAGGGCGGGCGCTACTTTGGCGGCCCGGCAGCGGTGGCGCGCTTCAAGGCGGATGCGGGACTGACCAAGTCGATCCATTTCAGCGCGCCATCAGTGGGCACCGTGGCCTTCCCCGGTGAGCAACCTGTGCAGATCGAGCGCTTCTACTACGGCGTCAACAAGGGCTCGGCCCAGTCGCTGCGCGGCTCGTGGGTGCTGCTGTCGGCCAGTACGGCGATACCCAGCCGCATCTTCCGCTTCCAGACCCGTGACGCCAACTCGGTGATCGATACGGACTCGGGCTATGTCTGTGTCGCCGAAGTGCTGCGCCAGTACAACTTCCGCTGCACTGGCCCTGCGGGCGCACCGGCCTTCCGCTTTGTGGCCGGCTTCTACGGCGCCAGCACCGGCATTGTGGGAGACGCGGAGGATGCACCGGTTATCACCGTGGTGCGGGTGACCGACACCAACGGCGAGATGGTGCAGGCGGGCGACTGAGGCCGAGGGCGCCACCGCAGGCCTGGCAAGGCACAGCGGTGGCTTCCGACCCTGCAGCACCGGGCCCCAGGCCGGAACTGGTAAAATGCCCCAGTGCAAGGCACCACAGAGCAACGGTTTCGCAGAAATATCCTGCAAACCGTTGTTTTTTATTGCCTATGCCCCAGACGCTGGCCTGGCAATGCGAAGCATGTCGGCAGCGAAGGAGACCGTTTCGCATCCCCCGCTTTTGGTGGCGCGGGGATCGGGCGCCAGCCAGCAGGCATCCTGCTGGCTTTTTCTTCGTCTGAGATCGACAAACCGGGCACAATGTCCGATATTGTGGATATTGCGCCGCTCGGGTGGGTGGCGCATGGAGAGTTGCCAGCCCGGCCCGCTGCAGGTGGGGGGCTGGCGGCTTGTGCAGAGCGATGCGGCGTGCCGTGTCATCAGGCGTGGGGTTGGCCAGCGCAAGCGGACAGCCCCCATTTAGGAAGGTACAGAACATGCCCAGTTACAACCCACCCTTTGAGATCCATGTCCACGGACAAGTGCTGCTGCGTGCCGATGTCGGCTTTGACCAGCTGCAAGAGGCCTTGAAACCGCTGTGGGGCTACGCGGGCGCCAAGTCGCTGGTCGATGGCGCGGAGAGCGCTTACGAGGAAGAGCCCGGCATTCTGTTCGAGCCCAAGGACCATGTGCTGCAGATGTGCTGGACCGTGCGTGGTGACGATGATTTCCGCCAGTCGCTGGACGACATGTGCATGAACCTCAACGAACTGGCCGACCAGGGCGCAGCGATCGAGGTCACCTTCTACGACGCCGAGTTCGATGACGAGGAGCAGGACCGCAGCGCCGAGTCGCGCGATGACTTCATGATGCTGTTTGTCGGTCCGACACCGGCGGCCATCATGCAGGTGCAGCGCGACATGCTGGTGCAGGACGTGGTCAGCACGATGGAGCGCCACTTCGATGCCGGCGAGCTCGTCGGTGTGGTGGGCGAGATCGACAAGCTGTTCAGCCAGCGCTTTGATGCGCTGGTCGATTCGCTGGAGATCGGCAAGCCACCCCGTGGTACCGGTGGCCCCGGCGGCGGCCATGGCGGCGGCGGACGCCGTCCGCGCCACCTGCACTGACCATCGGCTGCGCTGCCCCCAGCGTAGCGCTTCCCGTGTTTCACCCCAAGGCAGCCGCTGTGCTGCCTTTGTTATTGGCCTTGCCCCTCATGTCCAGCCCCGTCCTGCTTCCCTATCTGCAGTCCTACCCCGCCAGCTTGCAGCAGCAGGCGGGCAGCCTGGTGCAATCGGGCAAGCTGGGCCAGTGGCTGCTGCAGCGCCATCCGCAGCCGCACCAGATGCGCTCGGACAAGGCCTTGCATGCCTATGTGATGGGCCTCAAGGGCGAACACATGCGCAACAGCGCAGCGCTGGCCAAGGTGGTGTATGACAGCAAGCTGCAACTGGTCTACCAGGCGCTGGGCATCCATGTGCGTACCGGCAAAAACCATGGCGGCAAGACCCAGTCGCGCCATGAGATCCGCATTGGCAGCCTGTTCAAGCATGCGCCCGAGGCCTTTTTGCGGATGATCGCAGTGCATGAGCTTGCGCACCTGCGCGAGTCCGACCACAACAAGGCCTTCTACCAGCTGTGCGAGTACATGGAGCCGTCGTACCACCAGCTGGAACTGGAGGTGCGGCTGTACCTGACCTGGCTGGACCAGGGCGGCCACCGGCTGTGGCAAGTGGCGGCTGATGCGGCGGACGGTGCCCGCTGATCAGTCAGCGGCCCGGCACACCTGAGGGGGCAGACCCAGCCACTGGGCGGCGGCATACTGCAAGGCGGCCAGCTCTCCGGTGGTCACCAGGCTGAAGGCCTCATTGGCACCAGGTGCCTGCGCCGGCTTGCGCAGCATGCCGGTGGCATGCAGCAGGCTATAGGTGCGGCGGGCCACCGGCGTGGCCGTGTCCATCAGCTGCACCTGGTCGCCCACCAGCGCACGCAGGGTATCGGCAGCAAATAGGTAGTGGGTGCAGCCCAGCACCAGGGTGTCGATCTGGCCAGGCTGGGTGCCAAAGGCGCCCATGGCGGCCAGGTAGGTCTGGCACAGGCTCTGGATATGCGCGGCATCGGCCGCCGCATCGCGCCCGGGCCGGGTGCTGTCTTCAATCGCGCGCGCCAGTCCGTTGCAGGCCTGCACCACAAAGCGGGTTTGCGTGGCATGCGCAGCCTGCAGGGTGGCAAAGCGGCTGCTGGTGACGGTGCCCTGGGTGGCGATTACGCCCACCACATGGGTCTGGCTGTACTGAGCGGCGGGTTTGAGGGCGGGCTCCACACCGATGATCGGCAGACCAGGGTGCTGCTCGCGCAGGCCCTCGATGGCCGCTGCGGTCGCCGTGTTGCAGGCAATCACCAGCGCCTTGATGCCATGGCGCTCGCGCATCTGCTGCGTGATGTGGGCGCAGCGCTGCTGCACAAAGGCGTCACCTCGCTCGCCGTAAGGGGCATTGCCACTGTCGGCCACATAGACGAACTGCTCATCGGGCAGCACGTCGCGCAGCGCACGCAGCACGCTCAGGCCGCCGATACCGCTGTCAAAAACACCAATGGGGGAGAGGGGGCTGGGCATGGAGGCGTGCACGGTGAGGGCTATGGAAAAAGAAGCGGGCGCCGTGATTGTAGGCAGGCTGCAGCTTTTATGCACCGGCCGCCGCCAGCAGCATCATGCAGGTGCAGACAATACTGGTGAGCCAGACGCCCAAGGCCACGCCCAGCACATGGGGCCAGCGCGGCAGGCCCGGCCGCCAGCGCTGCAGCAGGCAATGCGCGGGCGTGATCAGCAAGGCCTGCAAAAAGCCCGCCGAGATGAGGATGGGCCAGAGGCTGTCGCCCTGGATGGCATCGAGCAGTGCGCCATCGCCGGCCCAGACAAAGAGCTGCTCGGCAGGCGCATAGCTGGCAAAGCCCGGCAGCCCCAGCGTGGCAAAGGACAGCACCAGGCCACCCAGGCTCCACAGCAGGGGCGTGCGCTGGGCCTGGGTCCATCGCCAAAGTCGCTGTAAATAAGACATCTCGGTATTGTGCCCATGAACGGTTGCCGCAGCTTGACAGCCCGCGCCCTGGCGGCGTTTGACCGCATCGATGCCCCAGGTTTTTTGGCAGGAATTTCTCCTTATGGCCAGCACAGCCTTGGGCGGCGGTGTATAAATTTGCCCTGTCAATCTGGGCTTTGCCCGGCATTGTTGCCAGCAGCGACCGCTGCTGCCCAACCAACAACTAGGAAAACGCAGCCATGGGCGCGCAATGGAAAGCAAAGGGCAAGGCGCTGGTCGCTGATGCCAAGGGAAAACTCTTTGGCAAACTGGTCAAGGAAATCACGGTCGCGGCACGTTTGGGCGGGGGTGACCCGGCCAGCAATTCGCGTCTGCGCATGGCCGTGGAAGCAGCCCGCAAGGCATCGATGCCCAAGGACACGTTGGAGCGTGCGATCAAGAAGGGGTCGGGCGCAGGCGCCGATGCGGTCAACTACTCGACCGTGTTGTTCGAGGGCTATGCGCCGCACCGCGTGCCGGTGATGGTCGAGTGCCTGACCGACAACCCCAACCGCACGGCACCCAATATGCGCGTGTGCTTCCGCAAGGGCCAACTGACCGCCGTGGCCTGGGACTTCGACCATGTGGGCATGGTGGAAGGCGAAGCTGAGAACGGCGCCGATGTGGAATTGGCTGCCATTGAAGCGGGTGCGCAGGATTTCGAGCCGGCCGAAGAAGAGGGCGTGACCCTGTTCATCACCGAGCCCTCGGACCTGGACACCGTCAGCAAGGCCTTGCCCGAGCAGGGCATCAAGGTGCTGTCGGCCAAGCTGGGCTACAAGGCCAAGAACCCCGTCAGCATGGGCAGCCTGCCCGCCGAAGCGCAGGAAGAGGTGCAAGCCTTCCTGGCCGGCCTGGAAAATGACGACGATGTGCAGAACATCTACGTGGGCCTGGTGGACTGATCACAGTCTGTGCCAACGCTCCTGGAACGGCCGCGCAGGCCGTTTTTTCATGGGCCGCTGCCAGGTGGCCGTAGGCAGTTTGCGCTTCTTCATCATCTGCCCATTGACACGCCGGGCCAGATATGCCGAAATTCGCTTGCGCTGGTCGTCGGCGCAGTTTAGATAAGAGCCCATACCATGAAAAAACTCATCGTCCTCGCCAGCATCGCGCTGGCATCCCAGTTTGCGCTGGCAGCCGACAAGACCCCCACGGCCCAGCAGCAGCTGATGGGCACCTGCAACACCGAGGCCAAGACCAAGGAGCTCAAGGGCGATCAACGCAAGGCGTTCATGTCCAGCTGCCTGTCTGACGGCCGCAAGCGCCAGCAGGAACGCATGAAGACCTGCAATGTGGACGCTACCGGCAAGAAGGGCGATGAGCGCAAGGCCTTCATGAGCGAGTGCCTGAAGAAGTAAGCCATTGTCCGCTCCGGCGCTGATGCGCGGGGTCTGCCCAAGCGGCAAGAAAAAACGCCAAGCATGCGCAGATGCTTGGCGTTTTGCGTTGTGGGCCCCAAGGCACCACGGCTCGCTACACGAGCCGCTTAGAAGCGGTGGCGAATGCCGACGCCAAAGCTGGTGCCGTTGCCAAAGTCCTTGACCTTGTCGTACATCACGATGGCGTAGCCGTCGGTGCGCTTGGAGAAGTCGTAGTTGTAGCCGACGGAGACGGTGTCACGCTTGGCATTGCTGTCTTGCAGCTTGCTGAGCGCCCAACCGGCGAGGATGCGGCTGGTGGCGCCCAGCGGTACGGTGGCACCCAGGCTGGCGGTCTTGATCTTGAAGTCGGTGTCCTTGCCGGTCGTCTGGCCATAGGTCGCATAGGCCTTCACAAAGCCTGCGTCATAGCTGCTGCCCAGCATCCAGTTGCGGTGGTTCTCGGCCAGCACGGCGGGCACGGGGTTGCTCATGTCCACGTCTTCATAGAAGCCGGTGATGGCAAAAGGACCGTTGGCATAGGTGGCATTCACACCGATGTTGTTCTTGCCGCCCTGGCCGGCCTGTTCACCAAACTGGTAGTGCAGGTTGCCGCTGAAGCCGCCGACCTTGGGCGTGCTGTAGATCACCTGGTTGCTCCAGCCGGTGTCCGAGGGGTTGCTGCTCTGCCAGCCGCTCTTGTTGAACAGCGACACGTTTTGGTGCAGCACCAGCGGCGAGAAGGTGAAGGAATCACCAAAGGGGTTCATCGAGATCGATGGCACGAAGTTGGGTGCCACGGTGCGGCCCAGGGTCACGGCACCAAAATCGCCGGACAGCGACACCAGCGCATCGCGCGACCAGAAGACGTCGCCATTGAAGCGGCCGGGCGTGCCGGTGTCGGCGCGCATGAAGCTGGTCAGCAGGAAGCTGGCCTTGAGGCCGCCGCCCAGGTCTTCGGTGCCCTTGAAGCCGAACCAGGAGGTGGTCATGCCACCGCTGCCCAAGGTAGAGGTGCGGCCGTCATCGCCGGGAGCTTTCATCGAGCCGATATACATATCGACCAGGCCGGTGGCGGTCACCGACGATTGGGCCTGCGCCGCGGAGGCGCAGACGGCCATCACGGCCAGGGCGAGCAGTTTGTTGTTCATGGCAGTCCTTTGTTACAAGCGTGTGAATTTGTGATAGCGGTGAATTGTGAAGTCAGTGCCGACCTCCCTGAGCAATATGTGTGCCAATGGCGGAAAAAAGCGCTGGTAAAGACCCGAGGTGTGGCGTGCACGCCGCATATCGGGCCTATATAGTTTTCGAATAGGTAGCGCCGCCGGTCGTTGGCTAGTGCGATGGCGAGCGGCGGAGGGCGGGTTTTTCTGGGGCCGTGTGGGAAGAGCATTGATGTAGCTCAATGTGCGGCTGCGCCATTCGCGGCAAAGTGCGGGCCATGCCTGACTTACTCTGCCTGGATGAATTTGCCCCGATCAGCGCCGGCGCGGGTGCCTTGCTGCGTCAGCGCCACCAGCAATTGGTGGATGTGCTGTACCTGGAGCAAGGCTCGGTCGCCTTTGGTGTGCAGGAAGAGGGGCGCATGCGCCACCTGCTGGGCGTGATGGAGGGCCCCTGCTGGCTGGACGCCGCCCCTGCATTGGCGGGCCAGCCCTGCGCGGTGGACATGGTGGCGCAGACCGCCGTGCAATGGCGGGCGGTGCCGGTGACACAACTGCGCGGCTCCCTGCTGCAATGGCCGGCAGAGGCCCAGGGCCTGGTGGCCAGCATGGCCCAGGGCTACTGCCAGCAGGCGGCGCTGGCGGTCAGCCGGGTGGCGCAGGATGCGGTGGCGCGCTGCGCCGAGTGGCTGCTGCTGCATGCCGAGCCCGCCGACAAGGGCTTGCGGGTGCAACTGGGGCAGTCCAAGCGCCAGATCGCTGCACACCTGGGCATTGCGCCCGAGACGCTCTCGCGCGTGTTGCGCCAGCTGCGCGACCAGGGCCTGCTCGACGGCCTGGGCAAGAATCTGTGGCTGCCGCAGCCCGAGTCGCTGCGCCAGCTGGCCAAGGCCTAGTTCAAGCCATCTCCCCAACGCTGCCACCGCATTGGCAGACAGGCCGCGCCCAGCCTTGTCGCAGGCGTGTGCGGCCTGCGGCGCCCCGTCTTCACCGCTAGCCTCGCCGGTTCCGGCCGCGGCAGCGGGGCTTCACCCGCTCCCTGTGTAACCCGGGTTTCCTCCGTCCGGTCTTTTCCCGATACCGGCGCTGGAGCTAAACAGCGAACATGTGCGCAGCTGAAAGGAGGCGCCACATGCCAGAGTCTGTTATTTGCCATTGCCGGGTTCTGGTTTCCGCCATCGTGGCGGCCAGGTAGCGCGGCATGGATGGCCGGCAGGTGCATTGGCAGCCCGATCCTCCCCCTGCGGCAGAAGGCCTGCGCGAGACGGCCGGACCCTGGCTGTGGCGGCTCTGGGTGGTGGTGCCGTTGATGGTGCTGCTGGGCACGGCGCTGGTGCAGTGGCTGGCGATCCACGCGAGCCAGCAGACCGTCATTACCCAGCTCTCGGCCCAGCAAGCCGATGAGACCGAGATGCTCGCCAGGCTGATGGGCAGCAAGCTCGAGCAAAGCCAGAAGGTGCTCGGCACCCTCGCCGAAGCTGCCGCACCCTGGGTGCAGGGTCCGGCGTCCCAGCCGCCGCCGCTGCTGGACCAGGGCGGCACGGCCACCCGCTACTTCGACAGTCTGGTGTTTGCGCGCGGCGCCGAAGTGGTCAGGCGCCAGGTGCGCGACGCGGGCCAGGGCGACGAGGCTGTGGAGCCTGCAGAGCGCGACGTGCTGCGCCGGGTCATCGTCGATGGCAAGCCCCTCGTGTCCGAGCCCTTCAGAAGTGCCTCCGGCGGGCCCAGCATTGCGCTGGGCATTCCGCTGCGCGACAAGCAGGGCGCCGTGCAGGGGGCGATGGCCGGCGTGCTGCGCCTGCAGTCTCAAAGCCTGCTGCCGGTGTCGCTGGCGATCACACCGCCCGACAGCGGACAGCTGGTGCTGATGACGGCCAGCGGTGTGCTCATCTCCCACCCGGACCCGACCCGCGTACTGGGCCCGGCCGACAGCGACAGTCTGCTGGCGCAAGCGCTGCAGCTGTGGCGCGAGCGCACGGCCAACGGGGGCGCACTGACCGCCCATTCCTGGTGGCTGGCGCCGCATGTCGTCAGTGTGGCGCAGATGCCTGCGGCCCGCTGGCTGGTGGTGCGCGTGATGCCGCATGACCAGAGTCTGCAAAGCTGGGGGCGGCAGTGGCGCAGCTGGTGGTGGTTGCTGCTGCTGCCGGTTGCGCTGGCGGCACTGACCTGGCTGTGGCTGTGGGGACATAGCCGGCGCTTCAAGCAGCTGGTCGCCCAGACGCCGCTGCCAGTGGCGCCTGCGCCGGTACTGGCGCTCGCCTCCGGGCCCGTGGATGCCTCGGACTCGGCAAGCGGTCCGCTGCCGGACGAGATTGACCGCATGGGCATGCACCTGCATGAGCTGGGTCAGCAGCGCGACTCGCTGTCCGAGCAGTTGCGCCAGCAGCAACAACTGGCCGAGAGTGTGCTCGCATATGCGCGATTTTCCTTTTTGCTGCTGCAGGGAGACCAGATCCAGCAGGTGTCGCAGGCGCTGGCCCATCTGCTGGGCTACAGCCGCCAGGATCTGCAAGGCCAGCCGGTGCGCATGCTGGCGATGGCCGACCAGGACTTTGACCTGGCCTGGGAGCAGCTCGCACCGGATCTGGAGCGTCTGGGCAGTGCCGAGACCAGCGTGGTGCTGCGCCACCAGTCAGGTGCGCCGGTCATGGTCAGCCTGCATCTGGTGAACATTGCCGAGGCAGGACCGGAATTGCGCTGGTGTTTTGTGCGCGCCGGCCAGGCCCGGGTGGCCGCGCAGTCGCCCAGCCGCATGGACAAGCTGACCCTGCTGCCCAACTACGATGCCTTGCTGCTGCACCTGACGGCCCTGCTGCAGGCGCGGCGCAAGGGACTCGATGAGTCGTCGCCGAGCGCGCCGGTGCTGTTCTATGTGAATGTCGACAACATGTCGGCCATCAATACCCTGGCCGGCCATGCCCAGGGCGACCTGGTACTCCAGCATGTGGCACGCCAGCTGCAGCTGCTGCAACCCTTCCAGGGCTATGCGGCACGCGTGGCAGGCGACAAGTTCGCACTGGTGCTGCGCCAGTGCAGCCGCGAAAAGGCGCATGAGCTGGCTGCCCAGCTGTGCGACACCTTGCAGAACTGGGAGCCCCAGCTGCGCAGCAAGCACTTTGTCGTCACCGTCAGCATCGGGCTGCTGCAGATCGATGCCTCGTTTGCCGATGCGCTGCAGGCGGTGCGTGCGGCCGACATGGCCAGCTACAGCGCCAAACGCCAGGGCGGCAACCGCGCCTGCTGGCGCGAGGCCAAGGCAGCCTGAAGGGAAGGGCTGCGTGGGCGGGACACTGAGGGGCTGTCGCCACAGCTTGGGGTAACAACCGGGATGGCTGGCCGGCCTCGGCTGATAAGCTTGAATGTCCACATTTCGAGAATGTATCGATGATCTCGCCACACGGCAGTGTAGAGATCCTGCACACGTTCCCCACACCCGCATGCGCGACCAAGCCCTGTTTGACAAGATTGACCTGCACCTGATACGGGTGCTGCACACGGTGCTGACCGAGCGCAGCGTCTCGCGGGCGGCCTTGCGGCTGGGCATGTACCAGCCGGCGGTGTCTGCCGCGCTCAAGCGGCTGCGCGATCTGGCCGGCGATCCGTTGCTGGTGCGCTCGGGTGCAGCGATGATGCCCACCGACAAGGGCCAGCGCATGGTCGAGCCCGCTGCTGCGATCCTGCGCGCGGCCGAAGGCCTGTTCAGTGATGCACGTGATTTTGACCCGCAGACGGCGACCCGCACTTTTCGCATTGCAGCGAGTGATTACTTCGATCCGCTGTTTCTGCCGGCGCTGGTGGCGCGCATCAAGGCAGAAGCGCCGCTGTGCGTGGTGGAGATCTACCCGCTGTCGCCCGAGACGCACTACCACGCCCAGCTCGCCAATGGCGACATCGACGTGGTGGTGGGCAACTGGTTGCAGCCTACCGGAGACCTGCACATGACCAGCCTGATGAGCGACGAGGTGGTGAGCCTCGTGAGCCGCCGCCATCCAGCAGTGCGGCGCGGCTGGGATGTGCAGGCCTGGCTGCAGGCCGAGCACATTGCACCGACGGCGACCCACCCCGGCGCGCGCGGCATCATCGACGCCCGGCTTGATGCGCTGGGCGTGGAGCGGCGCATCATGGCGCGCTGCGCCCATTTCAGTGCGATCCCGGCGATGGTGGCATCGAGCTTGCTTGTGCTGACCACGGGACGCCAGTTCTGCGAGCGCTTTGCCGACAAGCATGCGCTGGCGATCCTGGAATGCCCACTGGCGCTGCCGCCGCTCGACTACTACTTGCTCTGGCATGCGCGCAGCCATGCCTCCGAGGCGGCCATCTGGCTTCGCAGCTGCCTGAAAAAAACCGCTCTGGCGCTGCGAAGCCCGGTGGCCTATTCGCCGTGAGTGAGTGCATCTTCGCGTTTTATCCCGCGCTCGGGTAACAATTTGAGGGACAATTGCCGCCCATGACAGAACAGACCCCGACACCGACAACCGATGGTGCGGCCGCACCCCGGTTACAGCTGATCGGCATCACCAAGCGCTACCCAGCGGTTGTAGCCAATAACAAAGTATCGTTGAAAGTACGGGCCGGGGAAATCCACGCCGTGCTGGGCGAGAACGGCGCTGGCAAGTCCACGTTGATGAAGATCATCTACGGCTCGGTCAAGCCCGACGAGGGCCAGATCCTGGTCGATGGCCAGCCGGTACTGGTCCGCAACCCGCAGGAGGCGCGCCAGCTGGGCATCAGCATGGTGTTCCAGCATTTCAGCCTGTTCGATACCTTGACCGTCGCCGAGAATGTCTGGCTGGGCCAGGACAAGCGCATGTCGCTGGCGGAAGTGACTGCTCGCATCACCGAGGTGGCCAGTGAATATGGCCTGGACATCGACCCTGTGCGCCCGGTGCACAGCCTGTCGGTGGGTGAGATGCAGCGGGTGGAGATCATCCGGGGGCTGCTGACCCGGCCCCGGCTGCTGATCCTTGACGAGCCGACCTCGGTGCTCACGCCGCAGGCGGTCGAGAAGCTGTTCATCGTGCTGCGCAAGCTGGCCGCCGAGGGCTGCAGCATTCTCTATATCAGCCACAAGCTCCATGAAATCCGCGCGCTGTGCACCGCCTGTACGGTGATGCGCGGCGGCGAGGTGACCGGCGAATGTGATCCACGCGCGCAAAGCAATGCCTCACTGTCGCGGCTGATGATTGGCGCCGAGCCGCCGATGCTGGAGCTGCGCCCCAGCCAGGCGGGCGCAACCGTGTTGGCGGTGCAGCAGCTGCGCCTGGCCCGGCAGGACCCCTTTGGCGTGGACCTCGACGGCATTTCGCTGCAGGTGCGCGCCGGCGAGGTGGTCGGGATTGCCGGCGTCTCCGGAAATGGCCAGAAGGAGCTGATGTATGCGCTCTCGGGCGAAGACATGCGCGCCGAACCCCAGGCCGTGTTGATGGATACCACGCCGATGGGGCGCATGGGCCCGGGCCAGCGCCGTGCACTGGGCCTGCATTTTGTGCCCGAAGAACGCCTGGGGCGGGGCGCCGTGCCCAGCATGAGCCTGGCGCACAACCTGGTGCTGACGCGCAACGAAATGCTGGGGGCCGGCGGCTGGCTGCGCATGGGCCAGCTCGACCAGATGGCACGCGGCATCATTGCGCGCTTCGGCGTCAAGGCCGGTGGGCCGCATGCAAGTGCGCAGTCGCTCTCGGGCGGCAACCTGCAAAAGTTCATCGTGGGCCGGGAGATCGATGCCAAGCCCCGCCTGCTGATCGTCTCCCAGCCTACCTGGGGGGTCGATGTGGGCGCGGCCGCGCAGATCCGGGGCGAAATCCTGGCGCTGCGCGATGCAGGCTGCGCCGTGCTGGTGCTCAGTGAGGAGTTGGAAGAATTGTTTGAAATCAGTGACCGCCTGCATGTGATCGCCAAGGGCCGCCTGTCGCCATCGGTGGCGCGGGCCGATGCCTCGGTGCAGCTGATCGGCGAATGGATGAGTGGACTCTGGGATGGCCGCAGTGCTGCCCCGGCTGCCGCTGCTGCGGTTGCTGCCGAGGAGGGCCGCCACCATGCTTAAGCTGGAGCAACGCCCGCAGGCCTCGCGCTTCTGGACCTTTGGCTCACCGGTGCTGGCCTTGCTGATCACGGTGCTGATCGGTGTGGGCCTGTTCGTGCTGCTGGGCAAGGACCCCGTCAAGGGCCTGCAGGCCTTTTTCTGGGAACCGATCAAGTCCGGCTATGCGCTGGGCGAATTGACGATGAAGGCCACGCCGCTGCTGCTGATTGCGCTGGGCCTGGCCGTCTGCTTCCGCTCCAATGTGTGGAACATTGGCGCCGAAGGCCAGTTCGTCATCGGCGCCGTAGCTGCGGGTGGCATGGCCTTGCTGGCCGACAAGAACACCGGCCCCTGGATCGTGCCTGTCATCCTGCTGGCCGGCATGCTCGGCGGCATGGTCTGGGCCGGCATCGTTGCCTGGCTGCGCGACCGCTTCAATGCCAACGAGATTCTGGTCAGCCTGATGCTGGTCTATGTCGCGACCCTGGTGCTGGGCTACCTGGTCTACGGGCCCTGGAAGGACCCGATGGGCTACAACTTCCCGCAGACCAAGAGCTTCGAGAAGATCACCCAAATCCCCAAACTGGTGCAAGGCATGCGCATGAACATCGGCGTGCTGATCGCGTTGGCCGGTGCGGCGCTGCTGTGGGTCTACCTGTTCCGCACCCGTGCCGGGCTGGCGCAGCAGGTGGGGGGGCTGGCGCCGTCGGCGGCCCGCTATGCCGGTTTCTCGTCGCGCAAGGCCCTGTGGACGGCGCTGATGATCTCGGGCGCCACCGCAGGTCTGGCTGGCGCGCTGGAAGTGGCCGGCCCGTTGGGCCAGCTCACCCCCTATGTGCCCGCCGGCTACGGCTTTGCCGCCATCATCGTCGCCTTTGTCGGCCGCCTGCATCCGGTGGGCATGGTTTTCTCCGCGATTCTTATGAGCATGTTCTATATCGGCGGCGAGCTGGCGCAGTCGCGTCTGGGTCTGCCCAAGGCCCTGACCGGCGTTTTCCAGGGGCTGCTGCTGTTCACGTTGCTGGCCTGTGACACCCTGGTCGTCTACCGCCTGCGTTGGGTGGCATCGCGCGCCCCAGTGAAGGGAGGCCTGTGATGGAATCCTATGCACTGCTTTTGGGCGCCACCTTGAGTGCCGGCACCGTGTTGGCGCTGGCCGCGCTGGGCCTGCTGATCAATGAGAAGGCCGGCATCGTCAACCTGGGTGCCGAGGGCATGATGCTGTGCGCGGCCATCGCCGGTTTTGCCACCGTGGTCCACACCGGCAGCACCTGGCTGGGTTTTGGCGCGGGCATGCTCGCGGGCGCTGTGCTGGCCGCCATCTTTGGCGTGCTGGTGATCTGGCTCAACACCAACCAGTACGCCACCGGTCTGGCACTGTCGCTGTTTGGCGCGGGCTTCTCGGCCTTTGTGGGCCTGTCCTACGTGCAGGCCAAGCTGCCCAGCCTGCCCAAGTACGCGATCCCTGGCCTGGCCGATATCCCGCTGCTGGGCCCGGCGCTGTTCACGCTGCATCCGCTGGTGTATGGCGCGATGGCGCTGGTGCTGGTGATGATGTGGTTCCTCTACCGCACCCGCGCCGGTCTGGTGCTGCGTGCCGTCGGTGAATCGCCCACATCCGCCCATGCACTCGGCTACCCGGTCCGCCGCATCCGCCTGATGGCGGTGGTGTTCGGCGGCGCGATGTGCGGCCTGGCTGGTGCCTACATCTCGACCGTCTACACGCCCCTGTGGGTCGAAGGCATGGTCTCGGGCCGGGGCTGGATTGCGCTGGCGCTGACCACCTTTGCCACCTGGCGCCCCGCACGGGTGCTGCTGGGCGCCTACCTGTTCGGTGGTGTGACCATGCTGCAGTTCCACCTGCAGGCCAGCGGCGTGCAACTGGCCAGCCAGCTGCTGTCGATGCTGCCTTACCTGGCCACCATCGTGGTGCTGGTGCTGATCTCGCGCAATCCGACCTGGATTCGCGCCAATATGCCTGCCTCTTTGGGCAAGCCTTTCTACCCGGGTTCATAAGCGCATGTCACCACGCGCCCATAACGATAACAACGGCCCGGATTTCGTTCATTTTTCATAAAAACCAAGGATTCATCCATGCAAACCGTGCGCAAGCGCTCCGTGATCAAGCTGATCGGCCTGTCGGCCCTCTCTCTGGCAGCGCTGACTGCCTGTGGCAAGAAGGAAGAGCCCGCAGCCCCTGCGGCGCCCGCGCCGGCAGCCGCCGCTCCCGCTGGCGACAAGCTCAAGGTCAGCTTCATGTATGTGAGCCCGATTGGCGACGGCGGCTGGACCTTCCAGCACGAGTTGGCGCGCAAGGCGATTGCGCAGAAGTTCGGCGACAAGATCGAGACCTCGATGGTCGAGAGCGTGCCCGAGTCGGCCGATGCCGAGCGGGTGCTGCGCGACATGGCGGGCCAGGGCAACAAGCTTGTGTTTGCGACCAGCTTTGGCTACCAGGAGTTTGTGCAAAAGGCCGCCGCCGATCTGCCCGGTGTGAAGTTTGAGCATGCCACCGGCTACAAGCAGGCGGACAACGTCGCGGTCTATGACAGCAAGACCTTCGAAGGCGCCTATCTGGCCGGTATCGTGGCCGGCTCGATGACCAAGACCAAGACCGTCGGTGTGGTCGCCTCGGTGCCGATTCCGGAAGTGGTGCGCAACATCAACAGTTTTGTGCTGGGCGCGCAGAGCGTGGACCCCAGCATCCAGGCCAAGGTGGTCTGGGTGAATGAATGGTTCGCACCGCCCAAGGAGTCGGAAGCGGCCACCAGCCTGATCAACGGCGGCGTGGACGTGATGTACCAGAACACCAACTCGCCGGCCGTCCTCAAGACCGCCGAAGAGCGCGGCGTCTACGCTTTTGGCAAGGACGGCGACATGAGCGCCTTTGCACCCAAGGCCCACCTGGGCTCGGCCGTGATCGACTGGACGCCTTACTACAGCAAGGTGGTCGAGGACACCCTGGCTGGCAAATGGCAGTCCGGCAACTTCTGGTGGGGCGTGAAGGAAGGCGCGATGGACCTGGTCAAGATCGCCGACCAGGTGCCGCAGGAAGCCAAGGACAAGGTCGAGAAAGCAAAGCAAGGCCTGAAGGACGGCAGCTTCGCTGTCTGGACCGGCCCGATCGTGGACAACAAGGGCCAGGAAGTGCTGGCCAGTGGCGTGGTGGGCGATGATGCGTTCCTGCGCGGCATCAACTTCTATGTCAAGGGCATCGAAGGGGCCGTGCCTGGCGCCAAGTAAGCGGGGCTGCGGTGCCCGGTCACGCCAGCATGGGCTGGCGTGCTGCGCCGGGCCTGCTGGCCAACCAACAACAGTGCAGCGCGGCGGGTGGCTGCTGCTGGAACCTGGCCCGATTTATGCATATATTGGCCGGGCGATGTTCTACCCGCTGCAGGCCGGCCCGGTGGCCTGTACAGCTCGACATTCCAACAACATTCGAGGACACACAGATGACTGATTTCCGTAAGCGTTCGCTGATCAAGGTCGCCGCGCTCTCCGCGCTGGCCGCTGCCGCCGTGGTGGGTTGCAGCAAGAAGGAGGAGGCGCCCGCGCCGGCGCCTGCTGCTGCTCCAGCGGCCGCTGCGCCTGCTGCCGAGCCCTTGAAGATTTCCTTTGCCTACGTCGGCCCGGTGGGCGACGGCGGCTGGACCTATGCGCATGACCAGGCGCGCAAGGCGCTGGAGAAGGAGTTTGGCGACAAGATCCAGACCAGCTTTGTCGAAAGTGTGCCCGAAGGTGCGGACGCCGAGCGCGTGCTGCGCGACATGGCCAGCCAGGGCAACAAGCTGGTGTTCGGCACCACCTTTGGCTACATGGATGTGATCCAGAAGCTGGCCCCCGAGTTTGCCGATGTGAAATGGGAGCATGCCACCGGCTACAAGGTGGCCGGCAATGTCAGCACCTATGACAGCCGCACCTACGAAGGTGCCTACCTGGCGGGCATCATCGCCGGCTCGATGACCAAGAGCAACACCCTGGGCGTGGTGGGCTCGGTGCCGATCCCCGAGGTGATCCGCAACATCAACAGCTTCACGTTGGGTGCGCAAAGCGTCAACCCCAAGATCAGCACCAAGGTGGTCTGGGTCAATGAATGGTTCAGCCCTCCGAAGGAAACCGAAGCGGCCACCAGCCTGATCAATGGCGGTGCGGACATTCTGTTCCAGAACACCGACTCGCCTGCCGTGCTCAAGACTGCCGAAGAAAAGGGCAAGCGCGCCTTCGGCTGGGATTCGGACATGACGGCCTACGGCCCCAAGGCCCACCTGGGCTCGTCCATCATCAACTGGACGCCTTACTACATCGACACCACCCGCAGCGCCCTTGAAGGCAAGTGGACCAGCCGCCAGACCTGGTGGGGTGTGAAGGAAGGCACGATCGACCTGGTGTCCATCGCCGAAGACGTGCCCGCCGAAGCCAAGGCCAAGGTCGAAGAGGTCAAGAAGGGTCTGAAGGACGGTACGTTCAGCATCTGGAAGGGCCCCATCCTGGGCCAGGATGGCAAGGAAATCCTGGCTGCCGACAAGGTTGCCGATGACGAATTCCTCAAGGGCATCAGCTTCTACATCAAGGGTGTGGAAGGCCAGGTTCCTGGCAAGTGATGCGCGGGCACTGCGCCCGACGTTCGACGCCCGATCTAAACGCGAGTGGCACAGGTGTTTTTTATGCCAGTGCTAACATCGTGAGCCAAGGCTGCCCCAGGGCAGCCTTGTCATTTATACAAAGAGATTCCCCGATGATCGAAGCCCAACAATGGCACCCCGTTGCCCTGTCTGATGCGGTGGTGAGCGCACCGCTGCCTGTGCGCCTGCTGGACCAGGAGCTGGTGCTGTGGCGCGATGCGCAAGGCCAGGTGCAGGCCTTTGTTGACCGCTGCCCGCACCGTGGCGCCCGCCTGTCGCTGGGCCGCGTGCAGGATGGCCAGCTGGAGTGCCCCTACCATGGCTGGCAATTTACGAGCGGCGGCCAGTGCGTGAAGGTGCCTGCAGTGCCCGCCTTTGTGCCACCCGCCAAGCACTGCGTCGCCTCTTATGGCGTGCAAGAGGCCCATGGCCTGGTGTGGGTGCAGCTGGCGCCCGATGCGGACGGCCAGCCCGCGACGCCGTTGCCGGTGTTCGAGGCCGAGGCCGATGACCGCCTGCGCAAGCTCAACTGCGGGCCCTACGATGTGGAGGCCAGCGCGCCCCGCATCATCGAGAACTTTCTGGACATGTCGCACTTCGGCTTTGTGCATGAGGGCTGGCTGGGCAGCCGCGATGCGACCGAGATGTCGCACTACGAGGTGGAAGCCACGGAGCGGGGCGTCAAGGCCACCGGCTGCAAGGCGATCCAGCCCCAGTCGAACCTGCATTCGACCAAGCCTGCCGAAGTGGACTACACCTACGAGGTGACCGCACCCTATACGGCGTTGCTGACCAAGGTGCCCGAGAGCGGATCGAGCAAGCAGGGCTGGCGCGAGGCGATTGGCCTGTTTGTCTGCCCGGTCACGCCGGAGCGCAGCCGCGTCTGGTTCCGCCTGGCGGTGGCTGATTTCGACAGCACCGATGCACAGCTGCAGCAGTTTCAGCATACGATCTTTACCCAGGACCAGCCTGTGCTCGAGTCCCAGATGCCCAAGCCGCTGCCACTCGATGCCAAGGCCGAGCTGAACTCACCGGCCGACCGCATGTCGGTGGCCTACCGCCGCTACCTCAAGGCCAGTGGCGTCACTTTTGGAGTGTGTTGAGATGTACACCGTCCCACAAATCGAGGCCGCGCGCCTGCCTGGCCTGTTGCGCGCCATGCCCAAGGCAGAACTGCACATGCATATCGAAGGCTCGCTCGAGCCTGAGCTGATTTTTGCGCTGGCCCAGCGCAATGGCGTGGCCTTGCCGTATGCCGATGTCGAAAGCCTGCGCGCAGCGTACGCCTTCACCAACCTGCAGAGCTTTCTCGACATCTACTACGCGGGCGCCAGTGTCTTGCTGACCGAGCAGGACTTCTACGACATGGCCATGGCCTACCTGGAGCGCGCGGTAGCCGACAACGTCGTGCACACCGAGATCTTCTTTGACCCGCAGACGCACACCGCCCGTGGCGTGGCGATGGCCGATGTGATCCAGGGCCTGCACAGGGCCTGCGTGGATGCGGAAAAACGCTGGGGCATCAGCTCGCAGCTGATCCTGAACTTTCTGCGCCACCTGAGCGAAGAAGAAGCGCTGCAAACGCTGGAAGAAGCGCTGCCTTACTGCGCCCACTTCAGCGGTGTGGGTCTGGACAGCAGCGAGGTCGGCAACCCGCCCGAGAAGTTTGCCCGCGTGTTCACCCGCTGCAAGGACCTGGGCCTGCGCCGCGTGGCCCATGCCGGTGAGGAGGGGCCACCCGCCTACATCTGGGGTGCGCTGGACCTGCTGCATGCCGAGCGGGTGGACCATGGCGTGCAGGCAGTGCACGATGCCGCACTGATGCAGCGCCTGCGCGACGCACGCATTCCGCTGACCGTCTGCCCGCTGTCCAACCAGAAGCTGCAGGTCTTCCCCGACCTGGCCGACCACAACATGCCGCAGCTGCTGGCTGCCGGCCTGGTGGCTACGGTCAATTCAGACGACCCCGCCTATTTTGGCGGCTATATCAACGAGAACTTCGTGCAGCTGTTTGCCGCTACCGGCATGGGTTCGGACGAGGCCTACCAGCTGGCCGCCAACAGCTTTGAGGCCAGCTTTGTGCCAGCCACCCGCAAGCAGGCCTGGCTGGGCCAGCTGCAGATGGCCTTTGCCGAGGCCGCCCGCCAGCGCTAAATGCAGCAAGGGCACCATGAGGCGCCCTTGTTCTTGGGTGGGGGGTGGCTTTAAGCTGCCACGGGCACCGATTCCGACAGCATCGCATTGCGCAGCTGCAGCGCATAGCCTTCCAGCACCGCGCCACCGGGTTCCTTGCGCGGCCAGCTGAAGCTCACGCCATCGTCGGCATGGCGGGGTACCACATGCAGGTGGAAGTGGGCAACGGTCTGGCCGCCTTCCGCACCGTTGGCCTGCAGCAACGTGAGGCCTGCGGGCTCGAAAGCGATCTTGGCAGCCAGCGCCACCTTGCGCGCGGTCTGCATCACAGCCGCTGATTCCTCGTCGGTGATCTCGAAGATATTGGCCGCATGGCGCTTGGTGGCCACCAGCACATGGCCGGGGTTGACCTGGCCCAGGTCCATGAAGGCAATCGTCAAGGCGTCTTCATACACCTTGGCCGAGGGAATTTCTCCTTGCACGATTCGGCAGAAAATGCAGACACCGGCAGGGGACGG
>Ga0308156_1000831_pt1 | contig 47281 bp, 39 predicted proteins | sample PhyAR2_FD_201041 | JGI IMG/M metagenome (GOLD analysis project Ga0308156, IMG submission 201041) | Phyllosphere microbial communities from UC Gill Tract Community Farm, Albany, California, United States - DLSL A.R2 | ecosystem: Host-associated > Plants > Phyllosphere > Unclassified | place: USA... | reverse complement strand
CGCGCCCTGCGCCTCGGCCACGGCGTCCGCATCTTCGAGGACGTCACGCTCTCCGACGCCGGTGACGGGTCGACCCTCGCCGCGCTCGGCGAGGTCGCCTCGTGGGTGCGCGACCGGGAGATCCCGCTCGAGGTCGCACCGTCGTCGAACCTGCAGACCGGGGCGATCGCCGCGTGGGGCGACGACCTCGCCGACCACCCCTTCGACGTGCTCTACCAGCTCGGCTTCCGCGTCACGGTGAACACCGACAACCGCCTGATGAGCCAGACCTCGCTCTCGCGGGAGCTCGCGCTCCTCGCGGGCACCTTCGGGTACGACCTCGACGACCTCGCCGCGTTCCAGATCAACGCCGCCCTCGGGTCGTTCCTGCCGCTCGAGGACCGCGAGGAGATCATCGCCACCATCACCGCCGGACACCAGGAGGCCTAGCCGATGGCCCTGCCGCCGCTGCCCGACACCGCCGTCGTGCTCGGGGCGAGCGCGTCCACGTGGCGCGACGCGCTCCGGCTCACGGGTGGGGCGCTCGTGGCCTCCGGGGCCACGACGCCGCCGTACACCGACGCCATGATCGACCTGGTCGAGGAGCACGGCCCGTACATCGTCATCTCGCCCGGGCTCGCGTTCGCGCACGCCCGTCCGGGCCGACGGTCCGACGGGACGGCCTGGCGGTCGTGACCCTGCGGGAGCCGGTGTCGTTCGGGCACCCGCACAACGACCCGGTGTCCGTCGTGCTCGGGCTCGCGGTGGCCGAGGTCGGCACGCACCTCGAGTCGATCGGCGAGATCGCCAACGCCTTCAACGACGACACCGTCACCGGGCGGCTCGCCGCGGCGACCTCGGCGGACGAGGTCCGGACGATCATGGGGGTCCCGGCGTGAAGATCGTGACCATCTGCGGCGCGGGCATCGGGTCCAGCGGCATCCTCAAGGTGAACGCGGAGAAGGCCCTGACCACGCTCGGGCTGTCGGCCTCGGTCGTCGCGGCGGACGTCGCGTCCGTGCGCGACGTCGCCGAGGACGCGAACGTCATCCTCACGAGCGCGGAGTTCGTCGAGGCCATCGGGGACACCTACGCCGAGGTCATCGTGATCCGCAACCACTTCGACCAGGGCGAGATCCGGGACGCAGTCGACCGCGCGCTCGGGGAGCACTGAGCGGCTCCCGGCACTGCCCGTAGAGTTGGGGCATGAGCACGGAGAACCCGCTGAACGACCCCGCCGCCGACCCGTTCGAGGTCGCCCGCGACGCCGCCGCCGTCATCGCCGACCGGTCCGGCATCGAGCGGCACGACATCGCCCTGACGCTCGGATCCGGTTGGGGCAAGGCCGCCGACATCATCGGTGAGACCGTGTCCGAGATCCCCGCCGCCGAGGTCCCCGGCTTCAGCGCCTCCGCGGTCCCCGGACACTCCGGCACCGTCCGGTCGATCCGCCTCGAGGACGGCCGGCACGCGCTCGTCATCGGCGCCCGGACCCACTACTACGAGAACCACGGCGTCCGTCGCGTCGTGCACAGCGTCCGCACCGCCGCGGCGACCGGCGCCTCGATCATGGTGCTCACCAACGGTGCCGGTGGCATCAAGGAGACCTGGACCCCGGGGACCCCGGTCCTCATCAGCGACCACATCAACCTGACCGCGGACAGCCCGCTCGAGGGTGCGACGTTCATCGACCTGACCGACCTGTACTCGGCCCGCCTGCGCGAGGTCGCGAGGTCGATCGACCCGAGCCTCGACGAGGGCGTCTACACGCAGTTCCGCGGTCCGCACTACGAGACCCCCGCCGAGGTCCAGATGGCCAAGGCGATCGGCGGTCACATCGTCGGCATGTCGACCGCACTCGAGGCGATCGCGGCCCGCCAGGCCGGCATGGAGGTCCTCGGCTTCTCGCTCATCACGAACCTCGCGGCCGGCATCCAGAAGACGCCGCTGTCGCACACCGAGGTCCTCGAGGCCGGCAAGCAGGCCGAGCCGGTCATCGCCGACCTGCTCGCCCGCGTGGTGGCGGCGCTGTGACCCAGCACGAGGGCGCGTCCGACGGCGCGATCGCCGACGGCGACCTGGGCGAGGGGACCGCGGCGCTCGAGACGGGCACAGGCACGGGCACGGGCACCGGCCTGGAGGCGCTGCTCGCCGCCGCCAGGTCGTGGTCGGCCCAGGACCCGGACGACGAGACCCGCGCCGAGCTCGACGCGCTCGTCGCCGCCGCCTCGGGGGACGCCGCGGACGCGGCGGACGCGGTGGCGTCGCTGCGCGAGCGCTTCTCCGGCCGCCTGACCTTCGGCACCGCGGGCCTCCGCGCCGAGCTCGGCGCCGGGCCGCAGCGGATGAACCGGGTGGTCGTCACGCAGGCCGCCGCCGGTCTCGGGCGCTTCCTCGTCGACACCGGCCGTGACCGCAGCGTCGTCATCGGCTACGACGGCCGGGTGAACTCCGACGTCTTCGCCCGCGACTCCGCCGAGGTCATGCGGGGACTCGGGCTCGAGGTCACCCTCCTGCCGTCCGCGCTGCCGACACCCGTGCTCGCGTTCGCGGTCCGGCACCTCGGTGCGGGCGCAGGCGTCATGGTGACGGCGAGCCACAACCCGCCGCGCGACAACGGCTACAAGGTGTACCTCGGTGGCGAGGACGACGGCTCGCAGATCGTGCCGCCGGTCGACGGGGAGATCGCCGCGGCGATCGACGCCGTCGCCGCAGGCGACGTCCGCGACCTCGTCCGGGCGACGGACTACACGGTGGCGGACGCGGCCCTGGTGCAGGCGTACGTCGACGCGACCGCCGCGACGGTGCCGGCCCCGAGCCTCCCGGTCGACGCGCAGCCGACGGTCGTCTACACGGCCATGCACGGGGTCGGGTGGGAGACCGCGCGCGCGGTGTTCGCCGCCGCGGGCTTCGCCGAGCCGGCCGTCGTGCCCGAGCAGATCGAGCCGGACGGGGCGTTCCCGACGGTGTCGTTCCCGAACCCCGAGGAGCCGGGCGCGATGGACCTGGCGGTCGCCCGGGGCGTCGCCGTCGGCGCGGACCTCGTCATCGCGAACGACCCGGACGCCGACCGGCTCGCGCTCGCGATCCCGGACGGCGCGGGCTCGTTCCGCCGCCTGTCCGGCAACGAGGTCGGCTGGCTGCTCGGCTGGCGTGCCGCTGCCCGCGCGCAGGAGGCCGGGGTGACCGGCACGCTCGCCGCGTCGATCGTGTCGTCCCCGGCGCTCGCCCGGGTGGCCGAGCACCACGGTCTCGCGTACCGCGACACCCTGACGGGCTTCAAGTGGGTCTCGCGGGTGCCCGAGCTCGTGTTCGGGTACGAGGAAGCCCTCGGCTACCTCGTCGACCCGGATGTCGTCCGCGACAAGGACGGCATCTCGGCGGCCCTCGCGCTGCTCGACCTCGCCGTGTCGCTCGCAGCGGCGGACAAGACCATCGCCGACGAGCTCGACGCCTTCGCGGTGCGTTTCGGGGCGTTCGCCTCGGGCCAGGTCGCCACGCGCGTCGACGACCTGTCACGCATCGGCGAGATCATGGCGGCCCTGCGCTCGTCGGCGCCGGCGTCGCTCGGCGGTCGGTCCGTCGCGCGCGTGACCGACTACGCCGACGGGGTCGAGGGCTTCCCGCCGTCCGACATCCTGCGCTACGACCTCGACGGTGGTGCGCGGGTGATCGTCCGCCCGAGCGGCACCGAGCCCAAGGTGAAGGTCTACATCGACACGGTGGCGGAGTCGCCCGCCGAGGCCCAGGCACTCGTCGACGCCCTGGCCGCCGACGTCCGCCCGCTGGTGTCGTAGGGGCGTACCTCGGAGTCGCACCCCGCTGCAGACGTCGCACCCCGTCACTACGGGGTGCGACGTTCGTCTCGGGGTGCGAGGCGGCCGGACGTCCTTCGCAGCAGAGGATGAGCGGTGGCGCTCGGCTCCGTCCACAGATCGGGTCCCTCGCATTCGGGGACGTGCAGTCCTCGAGGAAGCTCGCTGCATGCACCTCGAACCGATCAGTACCTCGGGTCTCGCCGACCGACCCGACCTCGCCGCGTCGACACGGCGTCGCGCGCGGACGGGTGACCTGCTCCGGCTGCACCGCGGGCTCTACGTCGACGGGGACGACTGGGCGGCAGCGGCCGAGCACGAGCGTCACCGGCTGTTCCTGCAGTCGGTCGTCCCGAAGCTGGCCGACGGGCTCGTCGTGTCGCACCGTTCGGCCGTCGCGCTGCACGGGCTGCCGTGGATCGGCAGCTTCGGCGAACGCGTGGTCGTCACGGATCCCGAGCGGGACCGTGGCCAGGTCAAGCGCAGCGTCGAGCGCATCGGCAGCGCGGGGCGTCGGCCCTCGACCGTGTCGGTGGACGGCCTGCCGGTGACGGACCTCGTCGGGACGGCGGTGGACGTCGCGCTGCGGGAGCACCCGTGGCGAGCCATCGTGGTGCTCGACTCCGTGCTGCGCCGTGGCGTGTCGCGGTCGGAGCTGCTCGCAGAGGCCGAGGGACGGCGGGCGCGGAACCACCGGCGGGCCCGTGACCTCCTCGAACACGCGAACGCCGACGCGGAGTCACCGGGGGAGAGCATCACCCGTTGGGGCGCGCACGTCCTCGGGGCACCGATGCCGGTACTCCAACACTCCTTCCGTCACGACGGGGTCCTCGTCGACCGGGTCGACCTCTGGTTCCCTGCGCAGCGCGTCGTCGTCGAGTTCGACGGTCGGTCGAAGTACGTCGATCCCGGGTTGCGGAACGGGCGGACCGCTGCCGAGGTGCTGTTCGACGAGAAGCGCCGCGAGGACCGCATCCGGCGGCGCCCCGACGTGCACGGCTTCGCGCGTGTGACGTGGGCCGACGCCATGCCCGGCGGACAGCTCCCGCGGCGCCTGAGCGACGCCGGCGTCCCGCTCGGCGAGGGGTGGGCCGCCGCGTGGCGTGCGGCCGCGCACCGCGCCCTCTGACGAACATCGCGCCCCGGTGCAACGGGGCGCGATGTTCGTCGCGGGGTGCAGCGCACCGGCCGGGCCGGCGCGGCGCGCAGCAGCGCGGCAGCGCCCCGCGCTACGCGAGCTCGAGCAGCACGTGGCCGGACGAGATCGTCTGGCCGACGGGGGCGTTCAGGCCGGTGACGACGCCGTCGCGCGGGGCCTGCACGGGCTGCTCCATCTTCATGGCCTCGAGGACCACGAGCAGGTCGCCCTTCACCACGGTGTCACCCTCGGCGACCGCGGTCTTCACGACGGTGGCCTGCATCGGCGAGGTCACCGAGCCCGAGGAGGCGATCCCCCCGCGGACACCGGACGAGCGACGCTTCGGGGGAGCGGACGGACCGGCCGGACGGCGCCCGGCGGCTGCGGCGCCACCGCCGACGATCGACGGCATGGTGACCTCGATGCGCTTGCCCTGGACCTCGACGACGACGCTCTCGCGGGCGGCGGGGGCCGGGAGCTCCTCGGGGGAGCCGCTCCACGCCGGGATGTCGTTCTGGAAGTCCGTCTCGATCCACTGCGTGTAGATCGAGAACGGGGTCTCGTCGTCGGTCGCGAACGCCGGGTCGGAGACGACGGCACGGTGGAAGGGCAGCACGGTCGGCAGGCCGGTGACCTCGAACTCGGCGAGGGCGCGGCGCGAGCGCTCCAGGGCCTCCGCGCGCGTGGCACCGGTGACGACGAGCTTCGCCAGCATCGAGTCGAACGACCCGGAGACGACGTCACCCGAGACCACGCCGGAGTCGACGCGGACGCCGGGGCCGGACGGTGCGGTGAAGGCGTGCACCGGGCCGGGCGCGGGGAAGAAGTTCCGACCGGCGTCCTCGCCGTTGATCCGGAACTCGAAGGAGTGCCCACGCGGTGCGGGGTCCTCGTAGTCGAGCGTGCCGCCCTCGGCGATGCGGAACTGCTCGCGGACGAGGTCGATGCCCGTGACCTCCTCGGACACGCAGTGCTCGACCTGCAGACGGGTGTTCACCTCGAGGAACGACACCGTGCCGTCGGCGCCGACGAGGAACTCGCAGGTGCCGGCACCGACGTAGCCGACCTCGCGGAGGATCGCCTTCGACGACTCGTACAGCCGCTCGTTCTGGGCGTCGGTCAGGTACGGCGCGGGCGCTTCCTCGACGAGCTTCTGGTGGCGACGCTGCAGCGAGCAGTCGCGCGTCGAGACGACGACGACGTTGCCGTGCTCGTCGGCGAGGCACTGGGTCTCGACGTGACGCGGCTTGTCGAGGTACTTCTCGACGAAGCACTCACCGCGACCGAAGGCGGCGATCGCCTCGCGGGTGGCCGACTCGAAGAGCTCCTCGACCTGGTCGCGCGAGCGCACGACCTTGAGCCCGCGACCGCCGCCGCCGAAGGCCGCCTTGATGGCGACCGGCAGGCCGACCTGGTCGACGAAGTCGATGACCTCGGACACGTCCTGCACGGGCTCGATGGTGCCCGGCGCGAGCGGCGCGCCGACCTTCTCGGCGACGTGGCGCGCGGACACCTTGTCACCGAGGCGCTCGATCGACTCCGGCGACGGGCCGATCCAGGTCAGTCCGGCGTCGATGACGGCCCGGGCGAAGTCGGCGTTCTCGGCGAGGAACCCGTACCCAGGGTGCACGGCGTCGGCGCCGGACCGTCGGGCGACGGAGATGATCTTGTCGATGACGAGGTAGGTGTCGGCGCTCGTCGTGCCGTTCAGCGCGTAGGCCTCGTCGGCGAGGCGTGCGTGGAGCGCGTCACGGTCCTGGTCGGCGTAGACCGCGACCGATGCCTTGCCTGCGTCGCGGGCCGCGCGGATGATGCGGACGGCGATCTCGCCGCGGTTCGCGATGAGGACCTTGCTGATACGGGGCATGGTGAGTCAGCCTATTCGTGCGACGGCAGCCGGAATTGAGCGGCACGTACAAAGAACCGCCCCGATCGAGTGTGGATGTCTACAGTGCCCACAGATCGTGCCACGCGACGCCGAACCCGCGCAGCAGCATCGAGCGCAGCACCGGGAGCGACAGCCCGACGACGGCCGAGGGCGCCCCGTCGATGCGGGTGATGTACGCCGCTGCCCGCCCGTCGATCGTGAAGGCACCGGCGACCTCGAGCGGCTCGCCCGTCGCCACGTACGCGTCGATCTCGTCCGCGCTCATGTCCTCGGCGAAGGTGAGGACCGCGCTGTCGACCGCGACCACGTGGTCGTCCGCGGCGACCAGGGTCGACCCGCCGGGCGCGACGGTGCCCAGGTGGCCGGCCAGGCCGAGCGCCCCGCCGCCCGACGGGTCCACCCGCCGGACGGGAGGCACGGTGTCGGCCCGCCCCGCGCCTCCCGTCCGTCCGGTGGTCCCGTCACGGTCCGTGGCCTCCGCCCCGTCGACGCGGTCGAGTCGTCGGTCCACGACGCAGTGGCCGCTCCACAGGGTGCCCCCACCCGCGGCGAGCATCTGCCGCCACCGCTCCCGCGCGACCGCGGGGTCGTGGGGCTTGCCGTACAGGACCCCGTCGACCTCGAAGGCGGAGTCGCCGCCGAACACGAAGCCGTCCACGGGGGAGCCGGCGACCCGCGCGTCGGCGACCGCGTCCGCCTTCGCGACCGCGAGCAGACCGACCAGCTCCGGACCGGTCAGGTCCCGCCCGAGCGATGCCGACGCGGCCGCGACCGCGGCGTCCTCGTCGACCCCCGGCGCGACGAGGACCGGCTCGATGCCGGTCTGCGCGAGGAGCGCGCGGCGGGCGGGGGAGGTACTCGCGAGGTACAGACGCATGGGAACATCGAACCATGGGTGAATCCGTCGGAACGCTGCTCGAACTCGACGTCACCGGGATCGCCCACGGCGGCATCTCGGTGGCACGGCACGAGGGGCGCGTGGTCTTCGTCTCGGACGCGGTGCCGGGCGAGCGTGTCGTGGCGCGCGTGACGGAGGACCGGAAGAAGTCGTTCTGGCGCGCCGACACGGTGTCCGTCGTGACCCCGAGCGAGCACCGCGTCGACCACGTCTGGCCGGAGGCCGCCCTCGACCGTGACCCGGCCGTCCGCGCCGGCGGTGCCGAGTTCGGGCACATCGCCCTGCCGCACCAGCGCACGCTGAAGCACGACGTCCTGGTCGACGCGTTCGCGCGGTTCGCCCGGACCGACCTGACCGAGGTCCTCGGGCACGACGTCACGGTCGAGGCCGCCCCCGGCGACGACGCCGCGAACGGCCTCGGGTGGCGCACGCGCGTCCGCCTGCACGTCGACGAGGCGGGCACCGCCGGCCCGTTCGCCGCCCGCTCCCACACGGTCGTGCCCGTGGGCTCTCTGCCGCTCGCGTCGCAGCGCGTGCAGGACAGCGCGCCGCTCGCCCGCGGGGCGATGCCCGGGGCCGGCGTCGTCGACGTCATCGCGCCGAGCGGGGCCGAGGGCGCGCGGCTCGTCATCGACGACCAGAAGCCCACCGTGGTCACCGAGGTGGTCGGCGACCGCTCCTTCTCGGTCGACGACGACGGGTTCTGGCAGGTGCACCGGCAGGCGCCCGCGGTCCTGACCGCCGCCGTGCAGGACCTCGTCGACCGCGACCGTCTCGACCCGGAGGGCCAGCACCTCGACCTCTACGGCGGCGTCGGACTCCTCGCGGCGGCGCTCGGCGACGTCGTGGGTCCGAAGGCGCGGATCACGAGCGTCGAGAGCGCACCGCGCGCGACCGAGCACGCGCAGGAGAACCTGTCGGAGTGGATCGGTGCCCGCGCCGAGACGGGCCGCGTCGACCGCTGGCTCGCCCGGACCGCGGCGGACGCATCGCGCCCCGAGCTGCAGCGCTTCCGCGCCGGCACGATCGTGCTCGACCCGCCGCGGTCGGGCGCCGGGCGCGAGGTCGTCGTGCAGATCGCGGCCCTGCAGCCGGCCCAGGTCGTGTACGTCGCCTGCGACCCGGTCGCCCTCGCTCGCGACGTCGCGACCTTCGCGGACCTCGGCTACCGGCTCGAGGCGCTGCGGGCGTTCGACCTGTTCCCGCACACGCACCACCTGGAGGCCGTCGCGCGCCTCGTGCCCGTCGCCTGAGGGCCGGGCGGCGCGCGCAGTGTGACGCCCTGCGCAGGAATGCCGCCGACCCCTCCGACCCGGGTATCCTCGGGGGATGATCACTCCCGGCGACAGGGGCCGGGCGTGCATCGCAACGAGAGGCCACCGTGGCAGCAGACACGAACACCAGCAGCGGAGCGACCGGACTGGCCACCAGGCCCGTGCGGGTCGCTGTCGTCGACGACCACGAGTCCGTGCGGCTCGGCATCCAGGCGGCGTGCCAGAACGAGGGGTTCGAGGTGGTGCTCACCGCCGCGAGCGTGCCCGAGTACGTCGCGAACCTCGACGGGCGTGAGGTCGACGTCGTCGTCCTCGACCTGTCGCTCGGCGACGGCTCGACCGTGACCGCGAACGTCAAGGGGGTGCAGGGCACCGGTTCGGCGGTCCTCGTGCACTCCATCGCCGACCGCGTCGCCAGCGTGCGCGAGGCCCTCGCCGCAGGGGCGGCCGGGGTCATCCCGAAGTCCTCGGCCACGAAGACGGTCATGGCCGCCGTCGCGACGGTCGCGCGGGGCGACGTCCTCAACAACCTCGAGTGGGCGAGCGCGATCGACGCCGACCGGGACTTCGCGAAGGCGCAGCTCGGGCGTCGTGAGCGCGAGATCCTCCACCTCTACGCCTCGGGCCTGCCGCTGAAGCTCGCCGCGCAGCAGCTCGGCATCGGCTACTCGACCGCCCGCGAGTACCTCGACCGCATCCGCGTGAAGTACGTGGAGGTCGGTCGCCCGGCGCCGACGAAGGTCGACCTGCTCCGGCGCGCGGTCGAGGACGGGATCCTCCCCGGGCTCGACTCCGGCATCGACCCCGACACCGACGGCCGCTGACGGACATGGCCACCACGGCCGAGCCGGCCCGGTCGACGGGCACCGACGCAGCGACGTCCGTCGACGGGCCCACCCACGCCACCGCGGGGACGACCGACGACGACGGTCGCGGTGCGGGGACGCCGGCGCCGTTCGGGGGCGACCCGTCCCGCGGTGTGCGGTCCGCGATCACCCAGGCGTCGGTGGAGCGGCTGTTCTCCGTCCTCCTCGCACTGACCGCGATCGGGTTCGGGGCGTTGTACGCGCCCAAGGTCGTCGGGCAGTTCCCGAACCTCGACCCCGTCTGGGGCCCGGTGACGGCCGCGGCACTCGGCGCCTCGTTCCTGTTCATCGGAGCGACGGCGTTCGTGCAGCGTCTGGCGCAGGTCGCCCAGATCGTGTGTGCCCTGCTGTTCCTCGTCGCGCTCGTCACCTGGCCCCTCACCGTCCAGCAGGCGATCCCCGCCAGTGAGGTCCCGTGGCCGTGGTGGTTCTGCACCGTCGGGTCGACCGCAGCCGCGCTGGGCTTCGCGCCCTGGCGCGCGACCGTCTACACCGCGCTCGTGCCGGCCGTGTACGTGGCGATCCGCATGACGCCGCTCGCCGGTGATGCCGGCGTCAGCGCCGTGCTGCAGGGCGTGTTCACCGCGTTCCTCAGCGGCGCGGTGCTCGTCATCGCCGTGTTGCTGCGTCGCGCGGCGGCCGAGGTGGACACGGCCCAGGCGACCGCGGTCCGGCGCTACTCGTCGGCCATCCGCGAGCACGCGACGGAGGTCGAGCGCGTGCAGGTCGACGCGATCGTGCACGACAGCGTGCTCACCACGCTGCTCTCCGCAGCGCGGGCGGACACCCCCGAGGCCGAGGCGCTCGCGGCCCGCATGGCCCGGAACGCCCTCGACCACCTCGCCGCCGCTGCCACCGACCAGCCCGGCGAGGCGCCGCCGGTCCCGGTCGAGGAGCTGCGGACCCGGATCGCCGACGCCGTCGACGGTCTCCCGGCACGCGTGCGGATCGCGGACGGGCGCGTCGGTGGGTCCGACGTGCCGGCGATCGTCGCCGAGGCCCTCGCGGCCGCCGCCGTCCAGGCCTCGGTGAACAGCGTGCAGCACGCCGGTGGGCCGGAGGTCGACCGCTGGGTCCGCGTGGACCAGCGCGGCGGCACGGTGCTCGTCGAGGTCGGTGACGACGGCGCGGGCTTCGACCTCGGTGCGGTCCCGGCTGCCCGGCTCGGGGTCCGACGGTCGATCATCGAGCGCGTGCAGGCCGTCGGGGGGACCGCGGTCATCGCGAGCAACCCCGGCGCCGGGACACGCGTCCGACTCGAGTGGACCGCGGAGGTGCCGGCGTGAGGGTCTCCCTGCCGGCGCGGGTCGCGACCGGACTCGCCGCGCTGTTCTCCGTGTACCAGCTCGTGCTCGGCTTCGCGTCGTTCACGACGGTCTTCGACGTCGCGCCCGTCGTGGCGTGCATGGCCCTCTACGCCGTGGCCAGCGCCGTCGTCCTCTTCGCCCCCGGTCGGGTGCTCCCGGTCTGGGCGGCGTGCTTCGCGCTCGCCACGGCGCTCGTGATGCCGCTGATCGCCGCTCCCGTCGCCGACCTCGCGCACAAGAACGACTCGACGACCTGGTGGGTCGCCGCCGTGGGGACGCTCATGGTCGTGCTCGTCGTCCGCGGGCGCCGCGCCGTCGCCTGGGTGGGGGTGGCGTTCCTCACGCTCTACGTCGTGGTGTGGGCGGGCCCGGGCGCGTTCGCCGACCTCGGGGTCGCCGGCAGCGTCGCGTGGGTGGCGATCGCCACCTGGTTCGCCGTCGCGATGAGCCGGGCGACCCGGGCGACGACGGACTTCCTCCGCGCGGAGCAGGAGACCGCCGACTGGCAGGCCGCGCAGGACGCCCACGTGTTCGAGCGGCAGTTCCGCCTGAGCCAGACCACCCGCATGGCGCTGCCGATGCTGCAGCAGGTCATCGAGCGGGGCGGCGACCTGTCCGAGGCCGAGCGTTCCGAGTGCCTGCACCTCGAGCAGGCGATCCGCGACGAGATCCGCGGCCGGTCCCTGCTCTCGGACGACGTCCGCGACGAGGTCATGCGCCTCCGTCGCCGTGGTGCCACCGTGCAGCTGCACGACGACGGCGGGCTCGACGACCTCGACATCGACGACCTGCGGCGGGTGCACGCCGAGGTCGCTGTGGCGCTGCGTCGGGCGCGTGAGGCGGACAACGTCATCGTGCGGACCGTCGCCGCGGGTTCGGAGGCGGACGCGGCGGTCACGGTCGTGGCGCTGCGGCTCGACACGGCCGCGAGCGAGTCGGCAGCCCTCGGGGCGGGCCTGGACGACGAGGACGGCGACGAGGACGACTCGGTCGTCCTCTGGCTCGAGATCCCGCGTCACGTGGCCGTCTGACGTCCGGACCGGCGGCACGCCGGCGCGCTGACGCCCAGGCGGGCAGTACGCCGGCGCGCACGGGGGGCCGCTCGGGACCGGAGCGACCGCCGGACATCGAGCGCGCAGCCCGGGACGAATGCAGCCCGCGGACGAACGCAGGCCGGGGATGACACAGCCCGGGGACGAGCACGGCCCGGAAGTGAACACAGCCCGGAAACGGGGAACGGGCCGGTTCCGAGGAACCGGCCCGTTCACGACCCGAGCCTGAGCGACAACCCGAATATCGCCCTGGCTCGTAGTTTGATCGGTGGCGTCGTACCCTAGTCGGCCACCGACCGGTGATGTTCTTCGTAGAAGGACACCGAACACGAACTACTATGCCGGGCCGATGCGGACATGTCAGTCGTCATTTCGGGGGACAATCCGCGCCGATCCGGCGCCGCGGCCCGCAGTGTGTCCCCCGATCGAGGGGAGACGGACCGGGAAGTGCACGCTGCAACCCGCGAGTGGACTGTGGAGCCGTCCCGGTCGACGGGGTACATCCTCGCTCGGTCACCTCCGGACGCACGAGACCCCTGTCGGTGAACGACAGGGGTCCGGGTGGTGACGGGGAGGGAGGCGGGAGATCAGCGCAGGGCACGACCCCAGGCGCCGTGGCCGTGCTCCAGCGGACGACGGATGCCCCGGGCCGAGACGTCCCAACCGGTCCGCGGCGACACGGTGACCTCGGCGCGTCCCGTCGCGGCGACCTCGTCGGCCTGACGCTGGAGCACCGCGATGACGGCTGCGAGCTCCTCCGGGCTGGGCTCACCCGCGACGACGGTGACGTCGGCACCGACCGACGTCGGCTCGTCCGCGCCGACCGACGTCGGCTCGTCGGCGGGGACCGCGGCGGCGTGACGGCCCATCAGCGGCCGTCCCGGACCGACGGGGCGCGGTGCGTGGTGTCCGTCGCCATCAGAGCGGGATGTTCCCGTGCTTCTTCGGCGGCAGCGAGGCACGCTTGCCCCGCAGCGCCCGGAGCGCCTTGATCACGGACACGCGCGTCGCGTGCGGTTGGATGATCCCGTCGAGCTCACCACGTTCCGCCGCCAGGTAGGGCGACGCGACGTTGTAGGTGTACTCGTTCGCGAGTCGGGCGCGGACGGCGGCGACGTCCTCGCCGGCCTCCTCGGCGCGCTTGATCTCGGCGCGGTACAGGATGTTGACGGCACCCTGGCCGCCCATGACCGCGATCTCCGCCGTGGGCCACGCCAGGTTGATGTCGGCACCGAGCTGCTTCGAGCCCATCACGATGTACGCGCCGCCGTAGGCCTTGCGGGTGATGACGGTCACGAGCGGCACGGTGGCCTCGGCGTACGCGTACAGGAGCTTCGCGCCGCGTCGGATGACACCCGTCCACTCCTGGTCGGTGCCGGGCAGGTAGCCGGGCACGTCGACGAGCGTCAGGATCGGGATGCCGAACGCGTCGCAGAAGCGCACGAAGCGGGCGGCCTTCTCGCCGGCGTCGATGTTCAACGTGCCGGCCATCGCCTGCGGCTGGTTCGCGATGATGCCGACCGTGCGGCCCTCGACCCGACCGAAGCCGATGAGGATGTTGGGCGCGAACAGCGGTTGGACCTCGAGGAACTCGCCGTCGTCGACGACGTGCTCGATGATCGTGGTGACGTCGTACGGCTGGTTCGTCGAGTCGGGGATGACGGTGTCGAGCTCGTGGTCGGCGTCGGTCGTCTCGAGCTCGGGGGCCACGTCGTACGCCGGGGCGTCGGACAGGTTGTTGTCCGGCAGGAAGCCGACGAGCGACCGGGCGTAGTCGAGCGCGTCGGACTCGTCCTCGGCCAGGTAGTGCGCGACGCCGGAGACGGCGTTGTGCGTCTGCGCGCCGCCCAGCTCCTCGAAGCCGACGTCCTCGCCCGTGACGGTCTTGATGACGTCCGGTCCGGTGACGAACATGTGGCTCGTCTTGTCGACCATGATGACGAAGTCGGTGAGGGCGGGGGAGTAGACGGCGCCGCCCGCGGCCGGACCCATCACGATGGAGATCTGCGGGATGACCCCGGACGCCTGGGTGTTCAGGCGGAAGATCTCGCCGTACTTGCCGAGGGCCACGACGCCCTCCTGGATCCGCGCGCCGCCGGAGTCGAGGATGCCGATCATCGGCACGCCCGTCTTCAGCGCGTGCTGCATCACCTTGACGATCTTCTCGCCGGCGACCTCGCCGAGCGACCCGCCGAACACGGTGAAGTCCTGCGCGTAGACCGCGACGTTGCGGCCGTGGATCGTGCCGACCCCGGTGACGACCGCGTCACCGTAGGGGCGCTTGGCATCCATGCCGAACGAGGTGGTGCGGTGGCGGACGAACTCGTCGAACTCGACGAACGAGTTCTCGTCGAGGAGCTGCTCGATGCGCTCGCGGGCGGTGCCCTTGCCCTTCGCGTGCTGCTTCGCGATGGCGGCCTCGCCGGCGGCGGTCACGGCCTCGTGGTACCGGTCGCGCAGGTCCGCGAGGCGACCGGCCGTCGTCGAGAGGTCGGGGGTGTCTCCTGTGGTCACCCGCTCACCCTACCGGCGGGCACGTCCGCCCCCGGTTGGAGGACCCCCACGGTTCCTGCCCGTAGGTTTGCGTGCATGTCCACACCCGAGCAGCCGGTCCTGCCGCACGCCCGTGCCGTCGTCGAGGCCGCCGGCGGGGTGTTCGACGCCCGCGTCCGCACCGGCTCCACGAACGCCGACCTGCTCGCCGTCGCCGCCGACCGCCCGCACGGCAGCGTCGTCGTGACCCTCGACCAGACCGCCGGCCGCGGCCGCCTCGACCGCTCGTGGTCCGCCCCCGCCGGCCGGACGCTCGCGGCGAGCCTGCTCGTCCGGGCCGACCTCGACGACCGCGACCGCGGCTGGTTGCCGCTCGTCGCCGGGCTCGCGGTGCACGACGCGGTGGGCGCGGTGCTGGAGGGCGCGACCGAGCCGCACCGCGCCTCCCGTCCGGCCGACGACAGCGACGCGACCGCGACCGGCGGGACCGAGCCGCGTGTCACGGTGAAGTGGCCGAACGACGTGCTCGTCGACGGCCGCAAGGTCGCCGGGATCCTCTGCCAGGTCGCCGGCGACGGCAGCGTCGTCGTCGGCGCGGGTGTGAACCTCACGATCCCCGCGGACGCCCTGCCCACACCGACGTCCACCTCGCTCGCGGTGGCGGGCGCCACCGACGACGCACCCGGCCTGGCGGACGCCGTGCTGTCCGCCGCCACGGCCTCCGTCCTGGAGGCGGTGCGCGCCCTGGTCGACGGCGGTCACGGTGCCGAGACGGTGCGGTCCCGCGTGCGCGCCGCGTGCGGCACGATCGGTCGCCACGTCCGTCTGGAACTACCGGACGGCAGCGTGACGGAGGTCGACGCCACCGGCATCGACGACGACGGCCGCATCACGATCAGGGATCGGGACGGCGTCTCCAGGGGCGTCGCGGTGGGGGACCTCACCCACCTGCGGTATGCATGACGGCATGACCGCCGAGCCGCCGCCCGAACGCGTCGTCGCGCGGCTCCGGCCCCACGCCCGGCGGCTCGTCCGTCCGGCGGTCTTCGTCGTCCTCGTGGCGCTGGCGGGCGGGTTCGGCTTCGGCGTCTTCCGGGCGCAGCTCGCCTGGCTCAACGTCGTCGTCGCCGCCCTGACCGTGCTGCTCGTCGTGGTGGGCGGGCTCGTTCCGCTGCTGCGCTGGATGTCCGAGCGCTACGTCGTCACCACGCGGCGGCTCGTCGTCTCGCACGGACTCGGGACGCGCACCCGGCGCGAGCTCCTGCACGCCCGGGGGTACGACGTCACCGTGCGGCGACAGGGCATGCAGGGGGTGTGGCGGTCGGGCGACGTCCTCGTGTTCCCGGGCGACGAGCAACCGCTCGTGCTCGCGGACGTGCCGCACGCCGACCTCGTCGTCGCGGTGCTGCACGACATGGTCGAGGCGTACGAGGCACGCCGCCGGCACCGCGAGCCGGACTGGGACGAGATCGTCGGCGGCCCCTCGCGACCGCCGTGGGGCGACGGCGGTCGCTGACGACCCGTGCGGCGTGGGATTGGGCCTGCGCGGCTCCACCCGCTAGCGTCGTGCCGTGCGTATCTCCGTCATCGGCTGCGGGTACCTCGGTGCCGTGCACGCCGCTTCCATGGCCAAGCTCGGACACGAGGTCGTCGCCGTCGACGTCGACCCCGCCAAGATCGAACGGCTCGCCGCCGGCGACGCCCCCTTCTTCGAGCCGGGACTGCCCGAGATCCTGTCCGAGGCGCTGGCCTCGGGCCGCATCCGGTTCACCACGGACATGTCCGAGGTCGCCGGGTCCACCGTGCACTTCCTCGCCGTCGGCACTCCGCAGGGCCCGACCGGCGCCGCGGACCTCACCTACGTCGACGCTGCCGTCGCCGCCCTGACGCCGCACCTGTCGGCGGGGGAGTTCGTCGTCGGCAAGTCGACCGTCCCGGTCGGCACCGCCGCGCGGCTCGCCGCCGACGTGGAGCGGGCCGTCCCGGGCGCGACGCTCGTCTGGAACCCGGAGTTCCTGCGCGAGGGCTTCGCCGTGCAGGACACGATCTCGCCCGACCGCTTCGTGTACGGCGTCCCCGAGGGCGAGGCCGGCGAGCGTGCCGTCGCCGCGCTCGACGAGGTCTACGCGCAGGCGCTCGCCGCGGGGACGCCCCGACTCGTGGTGAACCTGCCCACCGCGGAGCTCGTGAAGATCAGCGCGAACGCGTTCCTCGCGACGAAGATCTCCTTCATCAACGCGATGGCCGAGATCGCCGAGGTCGCCGGCGCCGACGTCACCGCGCTCGCCGACGCGATCGGCCACGACGACCGGATCGGCCGCAAGTTCCTCAACGCCGGCCTCGGCTTCGGCGGCGGCTGCCTGCCGAAGGACATCCGCGCGTTCCAGGCCCGCGCCGACGAGCTCGGTGTGGGCGAGTCCCTCGCCTTCCTCGCCGACGTCGACGCCACGAACCTGCGCCGTCGCGCCCACGTGGTCGACCTCGCCGTCGAGCTGCTCGGCGGGTCGGCCGAGGGCAAGCGCGTGGCCGTCCTCGGGCTGGCGTTCAAGCCGAACTCGGACGACGTCCGCGACTCCCCGGCGCTCGACATCGCGGCCCGCCTGCACGAGCTCGGCGCGACCGTCGCTGCCCACGACCCCGAGGCGGTCGGCACCGCGCGTCGACTGCACCCGGAGCTCGAGTACCGCGGATCGGCGTCCGAGGCGCTCACCGGCGCGGACCTCGTGCTCGTGCTGACCGAGTGGACGGCGTTCCGCGAGCTCGACCCGACCGAGGTCGCGTCGCTCGTGGCGAACCCGGTCGTCGTCGACGGCCGCAACTGCCTGGACCGCGAGGCGTGGACCGCCGCCGGGTTCACCTACCGCGGCATGGGGCGCTGAGCGCTCCGCACCCCGACGGACCGACGGCCGGCGACCACCCCACGTGGTCGCCGGCCGTCGTCGTCCCGGTGCCGTGCGGCAGCCGTCAGGAGCGGACGGGTGCCGGGGCGGACGGCTCCCGGGTGACGGTGACCACGGCGCCCGCGCCCGGTGCTCGCGCCACCCGCACGACCGTCCACACGCAGCCGACGGCCACGAGCACGAGCAGGACGCCCACGACGCCGACCGGCACGGGCCCGGCCGCGGCCCACCGCTCGAGGCCGGCTGCCGTCACCGGTCCGCGCGCGGCGTTCCAGAACCAGGCGGCCACGACGGCGAACCCGTACCAGCCGAGCACGACCGAGCCGCCGGCGAGCACCGTGGCGAGGACACCGCGACCCCGGTCGGTCCGGGGGATCCGTCGCCAGGCGACCGCGCTCAGCGCGACCAGGCAGACGACGGCGGGGAAGTAGTAGCGGCCCTGCGTCGCCGCGACGAACGTCGTCGACAGGTACGCGTGCGCGCTCGTCCACGTCTGTCCGGCGACCAGCAGCGCGGGGAAGACGGCGAGGCACACCACGACCGGACGCGTCGTGGACCGGCGGAACGCCCACACCAGCACGACGCCGAGCGTGACCACGGTCAGGACGGCGGTGAGCACGCCACCGATGCTGACCTGTGCGCCGCCACCGGGACTGCCCCAGAACGTGCGGGTGATGGTGCCCCAGCTGACGTCGAGGAAGGTCCCCAGCTCCGGACCCTCGCCGGGCGGGAACGGCTTCGGCGGGCGGTACTGCTCGTAGCCGTTCGGCTGCAGGTGCCCGGTGGTGACCAGGTTGTGCACCCACCACCACGCGCCGACCAGGCCGGAGAGGACCATCGCGGTGACCGTGCGGCCGACGCGACGTGCGAGCGGCAGGACCCCGGCGCCGGCGACGAGGACGACCACGGCCACGAACGGCACCGCCGGCAACCCCGTCGCCTTGCACCAGACCAGCGCCCCGAGCGCGACCGCGGTACCGAGCAGGGTGCGCCGTCGCAGGTCACCCGTGAGCATCCGGGTCGCGAGCCACGTGACGACGGCGCCGAGGAGCATCACCGGGGCGTCGTTCGTCACCGACGAGGCGATCGAGGCCAGCTGCGGGGTGGCGAACAGCGCGACGGCGCCGACCAGGGCCGCTCGCGGCGACCGCGTGAGCCGCCGGACCGTCGCCCACGCGAGCAGGGGGAGCGCGGCCGTCCATGCGACGTCGACGAGCCGGAGCACCTCGACCGCGCGGTCCCACCGCAGGTCGCCGTAGTGCGCCACCCGCAGCGCCGCGGCGCCGACGAGGTACGCCGTGGGCGGGTGCTGCGTCATCTGGTCGACCGTGTCGCTCGTCCCCGGAGCCGCGGTGAGGAGTCCGGTGACGGTCGACCACGTCGGGGCCGGTCCGGCGGCCTGCTCCTGCTGCGCGGCCATCACGGCGTCGAGGATCCGCAGGTCACCCGGCGGTGCCCACGCGTTGCCGAGCGCGAGCTGCACCGTGGCGTCGACGTGCGCCCGCTCGTCGGGCGCCTGGAACATCGGGACGACGAGGGCCCACACCACGAGCCACAGCGTGAAGGTGAGCGTGACGACGGCGACCGCGACCCGTTCCCACCGCGCGACGGCCGGGTGCGTCGGCACGGCCGCGGACGGCACCGCCGCAGGGGCCGGCGTGGGCTCGGGGACTCGTGTCGACGTCACGCGCCAACGGTACCGGGCGGTCGCGCACCGGAGCGGCCGTGTGCGGCCCGCGCGTGCCTCAGACGCCGGTCGAGACGCGGTTGCCCCGGGTGTCCGGCCGAGCCGGGTCGGCCGGCACGTCGGCGGTCTCGGAACGCCCGCCGCGGTCGGGGTGGTACACCCAGACCTTGTACAGCCAGAACCGGAACGCCGTGCCGAGGGCGAGGCCGATGACGTTGCCGGAGACGTTGTCGGCCAGCGCCGACGTCAGCCCGAGCACGTAGTGGGAGACGCCCAGGCAGCCGAGCGAGATGAGCATCCCGCCGAGCGAGACGACGACGAACTCGATGCCCTCACGGGTGGCGACGGAGCGGCGCTGGTCGCGGAACGTCCAGTAGCGGTTGCCCATCCAGTTCACGAAGATCGCGACCACCGTGGACACGACCTTCGCCCAGAACGGGCCGGAGTGGACCTCCTCCGGGTCGAACACCGTGGCACGCAGCACGTTGAAGATCGTGAAGTCCACGACGAAGCCGACCGCACCGACGACGCCGAAGCGCGCCAGTTGTGCAATGAGTCGCCGCACGGTGTCTCCAGGATCCGTAGAGTTGTCGCTGACCGTGCAGGGCACGGGCCGCGTCGCGCTCGCGAGGGCGCCGGCGGCGAAGACCGATTCTAGACAGTGCGTGCTCGCCGGACGGTGGGAACGACGGAGGGAACACTCAGCATGGCGTTGCGCGTCGGGGTCGTCGGTGGGGGACAGCTGGCACGGATGATGGTGCCCGCGGCGGTCGGGCTCGGCCTCGACATCCGCGTCCTGGCGGAGGGCCCCGGCATGTCTGCCGCGATCGCGGCCACCGCCGAGGGCGACTACCACGACGCCGACACGGTGCTGGCGTTCGCGCGCGGGGTCGACGTCGTCACCTTCGACCACGAGCACGTGCCGCAGGACGTCCTCCGGGTGCTCGAGGACGCCGGGGTCGCCGTGCACCCGGGCCCGCGGGCGCTGGCGGTCGCGCAGGACAAGATCGAGATGCGCCGGCGCCTCAGCGAGCTCGGCGTCCCCGTGCCGGACTGGGCCGCGGTGCACGACGCCGCGGAACTCGGCCGCTTCCTGGCGGACCACGGCGGTCGCGCGGTGGTGAAGACCCCGCGCGGCGGGTACGACGGCAAGGGCGTCCGGGTCGTCTCCGACGCCTCGGACGTGGACGACTGGTTCGCCGCCGTCGCCGAGGCCGCCGGTGACCAGGCCCTGCTGGTGGAGGAGCTCGTCCCCTTCACCCGCGAGCTCGCGCAGTCCGTCGCCCGTCGTCCCTCCGGTGAGGTGGTCGCCTGGCCGCTGGTCGAGACCGTGCAGCGCGACGGCGTCTGCGCCGAGGTCATCGCGCCCGCGCCGGACAGCGCCGGGCGGCTCGCCGACGCCGCCGAGGACCTGGCCGTCCGGATCGCCGAGGAGCTCGGTGTGACCGGTGTCCTCGCCGTCGAGCTGTTCCAGACCCCCGACGAGCGGATCCTGGTGAACGAGCTCGCGATGCGGCCGCACAACACCGGGCACTGGACCATCGACGGGGCGACGACGAGCCAGTTCGAGCAGCACCTGCGCGCGGTGCTCGACCTGCCGCTCGGGGCGACGGGCGTGCACGCGCCGGCCGCGGTCATGATCAACGTCCTCGGCGGCCCCGCCGACGGTGACCTGGCAGCGCGTTACCCGGCCGCGCTGGCGGACCACCCCGAGGCGAAGTTCCACTTCTACGGCAAGGCCCCGCGTGCCGGTCGGAAGATCGGGCACGTGACCGTCATCGGCGACGACCTCGACGACGTCGTCTACCGGGCGCGCGCGGCGGCGGCGCACTTCGACGACTGACCCGGGTCCGGACGGACGGACGCGGACGGACGGGAGGTGCGTGGCGGGCTCGCCACGCGCCTCCCGTCCGTCCCGTGCCGCCTGCTGCGCGTGTCGGCAGGACAGCGGACACCCGCTCGGGTGCCACCCGATCTGGCGAGTGGTCGGACCGAGCGAGGCGTGGTGTCCTGGGTGCATCCGTCCGACCCCACCCAGGGAGCCCGTCATGCGCCGCGAGCGCCGCACCGCCGACCGCACCTCGACCGTGCTCGGGGTCGCCGCCGCGCTCGCCGCGCTCGTGACCCTCGCCGCCGGCGTGCTGACGGCACCCGCAGCGGTCGCGGTCACCGACGTCCGGACACTGACCCCCGCCCAGCTCTACGGGGCCGGACCGTACCGCTCCGACACGAGCGAGGCGGCCAGGGCCGCCACCGCCCTCGTGACGACCGATCCCGCCGGAGCCGCCGCCGCGCGGACGATCGCGGAGTACCCGGTGGCGACGTGGCTCGGGGACTGGACGACGGGGACCACCCTGACCCGGACGATCGACGCCGCGCTCGCCGGTGCCGCGAAGGACGGGACGACACCGGTCTTCGTCACCTACGCCGTCCCGCACCGTGACTGCGGCGGCTACTCGTCGGGCGGGTTCGACGAGTCGACCTACACCGCGTGGGTCGACCAGATCGCGGCGCGGCTCGCCGGGCACCGTGCGGCGGTCGTCGTCGAGCCGGACTCGCTCGCGATGCTCAGCAACAGCGCGTGCGACGCACGGCTCGGGCAGCAGCGCACGAGGATCCTGTCGCACGAGGTCGACGCGTTCGCCGCTGCCGGCGTCGCCGCGTACCTGGACGCCGGGAACTCGAACTGGGTGCAGCCGGCCGTGATGGCCGAGCGGCTCGACGCCGCCGGGGTCCGCAGGGCCCGCGGCTTCTTCACGAACGTCGCGAACTACTACCCGACCGCCCAGGAGCAGGCCTACGCCGAGAAGGTGTCCGCGGCGACCGGCGGCGCGCGGTACGTCATCGACACCTCGCGGAACGGGCAGGGCTGGCGGGGGACGTGGTGCAACGGGCCCGGAGCGGGACTCGGGACCACGCCGCGGGTCGGCAGCGACGGCACCCGGCTCGACGCCCTGCTCTGGGTGAAGACCCCCGGTGCGAGCGACGGCACGTGCGGCGGGGGCCCCGCTGCCGGCAGGTGGTGGTCGTCCTTCGCGCAGGCCCTCGTGGCGAACGCACGGCTCGGGACGCCGGCGCCGAAGCCCGTCGCGAAGGCGACCCCGAAGGCGACGCCGGGGCCCGCCGCGAAGGCGACCCCGAAGCCCGCGCCGAAGCCCGCCGCGAAGGCGACCCCGAAGGCAACCCCGAAGCCGACCGCGAAGGCGACCCCGAAGCCCGCGCCGGCGCCCTCCGTCCGTCCCACCGCCCACCGGGACCGCGCGGAGTCGTCCGCCGTGCGCCGGGTGAGCGTCAGCGGCTGGGCCTTCGACCGCGACGACCTGCGTCGCGCCGTGGCCGTCCGGGTCCTGGTCGACGGCCGGACGGTCGCGACCACGACGGCGGACGTGTCGCGCCCGGACGTCGACCGTGCGTTCCGGGTCGGCGCCGCGCACGGGTTCCGGACGACGGTCGTGGCCGCGAGCGGGAAGCGCACGGTCTGCCTGACCGCCGTCGGGATCGGTGCGGGCGGGGACACGGCCGTCGGATGCGTCGCCGTCACCGTCCGCTGAGCACCGCCCGGGAGCGGTCGGGGACGGCCCGCGGTGCCCGGTGCGGCAGGATGGCCGCATGTCGTCTGCCCTCGTGCGCCGAGCCGTCGGTCGTCTGCGCCGCGCCCTGACCGGTGACCGCCCGGCCACGGAGCCCCCTCGCCCGCCCGTCGTCGGGTACGTGGTGGCCGGAGCGGACGGCGCCCACCCGGCCTCCGCGCACGTGCGCGTGGTGCGCCGCACCGAACACCTCGCCGCCACCGGCGCCGCGGAGGTCCGACAGGTCGACCCGTCCGCGGTCCTCGACGGCACCGACACCACGCCGTACCGCTCGGTGCTCGTGCAGCGGGACGCCCTGCCGCGCGAGCTCGTCGTCCCGTTCACCGCGGCGCTCCAGGACCGAGGGGTCCGCGTCGTCGCCGAGTTCGACGACGACTTCTTCACCACGTCCGGCCGCGAGCGCCTGGCGCGGGCGGAGTACGACCCGGACCGCCTGGCGTCGATCGACGCCCTCGTCCGGGCGGCGGACACCGTGGTCGTCAGCACCGACGAGCTCGGCCGTGTCGTCGGACCGCTCGCCCGGGCCACGGTCGTCGTGCCGAACGCGCTCGACCCGGCGCTGTGGACGACCGCCGACGACGGGTCCGACCTGGTCTCCGACGACGACCGGCCGGCGGGGGAGCACCGCGTCCTGTACATGGGCACCCTGACGCACACCGCGGACCTCGCCCTGCTCCGCGACGTGTTCGCCGACCTGGTGGCGGCGGACGGCCTGCCCGTGCGGCTCGAGGTGATCGGCGTCACCGAGGCCGCGGACGACGCCTGGTACCGGCGCATCGAGGTGCCGGACGGGCACTACCCGGCGTTCGCCCGGTGGCTCGTCGCGCACCGGCGACGCTGGCGGGCCGGGGTCGCCCCGCTCGAGGACGCGGTCTTCAACCGCGCCAAGAGCGACCTCAAGGCGATCGAGTACACCGCGCTGGACCTGCCCGCGGTGGTGTCCGACCGGCCGTCGTACCGCGTCGCCGGCCGACACGGCGTGACGACCGTGCCCGACGACCCGGCTGCGTGGCGTGCCGCCGTCGTGGCCGCCGTCGCCCGCGGGCACGCCGATCCGGTCGCCGCCGCGTGGGTGCGGGACGGACGCTTCGTCGGCCGCGACGGGGACGCCTGGCGGGACCTGCTGCTCGGCTAGGCTCGTGCCGTGACCGACACCGCAGCCGCCCAGCCCCTCGTCTCGATCATCATGGGCTCCGACTCGGACTGGCCGACCATGCGTGCGGCCGCCGAGACGCTCGAGCAGCTGGGCATCCCGTTCGAGGCGGACGTCGTGTCGGCGCACCGCACACCGGACAAGATGGTCCGGTACGCCCGCGCCGTCGCCGGGCGCGGCGTCCGTGTCGTGATCGCCGGAGCCGGCGGGGCGGCGCACCTGCCGGGGATGGTCGCGTCGATGACCACGTTGCCCGTGATCGGCGTCCCGGTGCAGCTCGCGCGCCTGGACGGCCTCGACTCCCTGCTCTCGATCGTGCAGATGCCGGCCGGCATCCCGGTGGCGACCGTGGCGATCAACGGTGCCGCGAACGCCGGACTCCTGGCCGCCCGGATCATCGGGTCGTCCGAGCCGGTCGTCGCCGAGCGCCTGGCCGCGCACGCGACCGAGCTCGAGCAGCTCGTCGAGGAGAAGGCGACCCGGCTGCGCGAGGCGCTCTAGCCCCCACGCCGAGCAGGGGGCCTCAGAGGTCCGCGTGCAGCTGCCAGGTCTCCGTCGCGGCGTCCTTCCAGTCGTACATTCGCGCACGGTCCGGTCCCGCGACCGCGAGCCGTTCCGCGAGCGTCCGGTCGTTCGTGACCTGGTAGACCGCCTGCGCGAGCCGCTCGGGGTAGGAGTCGAGGTCGCCGCGGGCGACCATCACCCCGGCGTCGGCCGCGACCTCGCGCACGGCGGCGTCGTCGGAGTGCACGACCGGCGTGCCGAAGTGCATCGCCTCGATCACCGGCAGCCCGAAGCCCTCGGCGAGGCTCGGGAAGACGAAGACGGTCGCCCGCGCGTACGCCACCGCGAGGTCGGCGTCGTCGAGGCGTCCGAGCACCAGGAGCCGGTCGCGCGACAGGCCGGCGGACTCCGCCAGCCCGTAGACGTCGACGTCGCCCCAGCCGTCCGGGCCGGCGACCACCAGGGGGACGTCCGTCGGAGCCTCGGGGTGCGCCATCGCGCGGATCAGGTACGCCAGGCCCTTGCGGGGCTCGAGGGTCCCGACCGCGAGCACGTAGCGCGGCGGCAGCCCGAGGCGCTCGGCACGCAGGTCGGCGTCGACCGGCACCTGCAACCGGGGGCTGGGCGCGCCGCCGATCACCCGGAGCCGGTCGTCGAACCGGCGGATCTGGTTCAGCTCCGCCGCGACCGCGTGGGTGGGCACGACCACGGCGTCCGCGTGCTTCCACGCTCGGTGGACCATCGCCTTGTGGAAGTGCACGCCGCGCGGCGTCAGGGTCTCGGGGTGCGTCCACGGGACCGTGTCGTGCACGGTGACCACGACCTGGCGGCCGGGTTCGAGCCCGCGGTCGTGCTTCACGAGCGGCGCGAGGACGCTCGGCGCGTGCACGAGTCCCTCGGACGCGGAGCCGACGAAGCCGGCCTGCCAGGCGAGGGAGAGCGCTCGGCGCTCCAGCGGCAGCCGGTGCAGGGCGGTCAGCCCGGGCAGCAACGTCCGCAGTCGGTCGAGCTCGGTCCGGGAACACGCGGAGACCATCGCCTCGACGTCGCAGCCGGCCGGAGCGGTCGCGATCAGCTGCCGCGTGAGTTCCTCCGCGTAGCGGCCGATGCCGCCGGGGACGGGTGCGATCACCTGGTCCAGGATCACGCGGAGCGTCGTCATGGCGGGCTGGTTCCTTCCGTCCGTCACGGCCCGTCGAGCGGTCCGTGGCGCCCCGACACTACCAGGGCGCTCCCGGGAGCAGGGTGCCGTCGCACCGCTCGGTGCGCCGAGCGCGGCCGTTATGCTCGACGCGTGCCACGCTCCCTCCGCATCGCGATCGTCGGGCCCACGCACCCGTACTCCGGCGGCATCGCGACCCACACGACCTCGCTCGCGCAGCGGCTCCGCGACGCCGGCCACGACGTCCGGCTGCTGTCCTGGAAGGCGCAGTACCCCGCGTTCCTGCGGTCCGGCACGACGCGTGTGCCCGAGTCCGAACCCGAGGTCGAGCCCTTCGACCGCAGCTCCGCGAAGCTCGCCTGGTACGACCCGACGTCGTGGCTCCGCGCGGGGTGGTCCGTCCGCCGTGCCGACGTGGTGCTCGTCACCGCGGTGACGCCGTACCACGCCGTCCCGTACGCCGTCCTGCGTCTCGCCGCCGGCCGTCGTCCGCGTGGTGTCGTGCTCGCGCACAACGTCCTGCCGCACGAGGCCGGCCGCTTCGACGAGGCCCTCGTCCGCCTGCTCTACCGCCAGTACGGCGCGGTCCTCGTGCACAGTGACGAACAGGCCGCGATCGCCCGGCGCATCCTCGGACCGGGCAGCGACGTCGAGGTCCGGGTGACGCGGCTCCCGCTCGCGGACCTGCTCCTCGGCGACGCCGGCGACGTCGAGCGCCCGGTGCCGACCGGGACGCCGGGGGACCCGGTCACGGTCGGCTTCTTCGGCATGGTCCGCCGGTACAAGGGCGTCGACCAGCTCATCGAGGCCGCGGCGCGGGTGCCCGGCATCCGGGTCGTCGTCCGTGGCGAGTTCTGGCAGCCCGTCGACGAGTACCGCGAGCAGGTGCGGTCGCTCGGCGTCGAGGACCGCGTGGAGATCGTCGACGGCTACGTCGCGATGTCCGACATGGCGAGCATGATCAGCGGGTTCGACGTCGTCGCGCTGCCGTACCGCACCGCGTCGTCGACGATCAACGTCGCGCTGGCGCACCGTGCCGGTGTGCCCGCACTCGTCTCCGACGCCGGCACGCTGCCGCTCGACGTCCGTGACGGCGTCGACGGCCTCGTGGTGCCCGCGGACGACGTCCCGGCGCTCACCGACGCGCTCCGCCGGCTCGTCGAGCCCGGCGTGCTCGCCCGACTGCGCGACGGTGTCGACGCCGACGGTGCGGACCGGCGCTGGGCCGAGTACACGGACACCGTCGCCGCCTTCGCGCGCGACTGACCGCACCGGCGCGCCCGAGCCGCGGCAGCGGCGGTGACGCCGCACCGACGACGGACGGGAGGCGCGGTGCCAGCCCGCACCGCGCCTCCCGTCCGTCGTGCAGGCCGTCCTCGGTCGTCAGTCGCGCGTCGCCCGTCGGCGCCCGACCGCCGCGGCGACCCCGGCGAGACCGAAGTCGGCCACCGCGTACAGGAGCCGGGACAGGATCGCGGCGGTCGCCGCGACGCCCGCGGTGGTGACCGAGGCGAGGACGAGGGCGATGACGACCTCGCGGACACCGAGTCCCGCGGGGAACGGGATGAGGAGCACCCCGAGCGCGAACGCCAGTGCGAACCCGGCGACCGCCGGCACGAAGCTCCGCGCCGGATCGACGCCGAGCCCGATGAGCACGAGCCACAGCTGCAGCCCGCCGAACAGCCAGTTCGTCACCTGGAGGCCCGAGCTGGAGCCGGCGACGCGCCACCCGTAGTGGAACGCCGCGTCCGGGCGACGCAGCACGCGCAACGCCAGCCGGACGCCGAAGCGCATCACCGGCGGTGTCAGGCAGACCAGGAACGCCACGCCGACGATCGGCAACCACCAGTAGTCCTGCAGCAGGCCGACGTCGATGAAGGGGAGCAGGACGGCGCCGACGCCGAGACCGGTGGCGATCGACACGAGCATCGCGATGAGGCTGAGGACGACCGACGACGACTTCGCCAGCCCGACCTCCCCCGCCATCTGCGCCTGCGCCGCGATCGGCCACACCGAACCGGGCAGGTACTTGCCGAGCTGGCTCACGAAGAAGACCCGCGCGCCGCGGAGCACCGGCAGCCGGACGCCGAAGGCCGGCCACACCACGATCCACGACAGCATCGAGACCACGAGCGCCGCCACCACCGACACGAGTGCGAGGACGAGCAGCCAGGGGTTCATTGAGGCGACCGCCTCGGACACCTCGTCCCACTGCCCGGCGACGTAGAGCACCCCCGCGACGACGACGGCGACCATGAACGCGATCTTGATCCCGTTCACCGCCCACCGACGCCAGCGCGGGCGGTCGGCGGGCGGTGCGACCTGCGGGGCCGTCACCGGGCGAGCGCTCCGGCCCGCACGGCGGCGGCCAGCGCCTCGCGCCAGTCGCGCATCGGCGCGAGTCCGGCGCGCGACCAGCCGTCGTGCCCGAGCACGCTGTACGCCGGGCGGGGTGCCGGACGCACGAACGCCGCACTGTCGGTCGGGAGCACGCGCTCCGGGTCGAGGCCGGCCTCGGCGAAGATCGCCTTCGTGAACTCGTACCAGGAGGCCTGGCCCGCGTTCGTGCCGTGGTAGACGCCGGCCGGGGCGTCGGCGTCGACGAGCTCGACGATGCGTGCCGCGAGGTCACCGGTCCAGGTGGGCTGGCCGACCTGGTCGGTGACGACGGACACGGTGTCGTGGCTCGCCGCGAGCCGGAGCATCGTCGCCGCGAAGTTCGGACCGTGCTCGCCGTAGATCCACGCCGTGCGTACGACGTACGACGAGTCCGGGGCGATGCGCCGGACCGCCGCCTCGCCCGCGGCCTTCGTGCGGCCGTAGGCGTTGAGCGGGTCCGTCGGGGCGTCCTCGGCGTACGGGGCGGTGCCGTTGCCGTCGAAGACGTAGTCGGTCGAGATCGTCACGAGCTTCGCGCCGTGGCGGACGGCGGCCTCGGCGAGCAGTGCCGGACCGGTGGCGTTCACCGCGGCGGCCTCGTCCTCGTGGGTCTCGGCGTCGTCGACCTTCGTGTACGCCGCGGAGTTGATCACGACGTCGTGGCCGGCGACCGCGGCGTCGACCGCGTCGGGGTCGGTGATGTCGAGGTCCGCACGGCCGAGCGCGGTGACGTCACGACCGTGCAGCGCGGACTGCAGGTCGTGACCGAGCATGCCGGCGGCGCCGGTGACGAGGTACCGGGTCATGCGAGGGCCGCGCGCTCCTTGAGCGGCTCCCACCAGGCGCGGTTGTCGCGGTACCACTGGACGACGTCGGCGAGCCCCTGCTCGAACGGCACCTGCGGCTCGTAGCCGAGCTCGGCGCGGATCTTCGAGATGTCGACCGAGTACCGCAGGTCGTGCCCGAGACGGTCCTGCACGTGGTCGACCGAGGACCAGTCCGTGCCGGTGGCGTCGAGGAGCAGCTGCGTGAGCTCCTTGTTCGTCAGTTCGGTACCGCCGCCGATGTTGTACGTCTCACCCGCGCGGCCCTTCGTGAGCACCAGGGCGATGCCGCGGGTGTGGTCGTCGACGTGCAGCCAGTCACGGACGTTGTTGCCCTCGCCGTACAGCGGGACGTTCTTGCCGTCGATGAGGTTCGTGACGAAGAGGGGGATGACCTTCTCGGGGAAGTGGTACGGCCCGTAGTTGTTCGAGCAGCGCGTGATCGAGAGGTTCAGGCCGTGCGTGCGGTGGTAGCTGCGGGCGAGCAGGTCGCTGCCGGCCTTGGACGCCGAGTACGGCGAGTTCGGCTCGAGCGGGCGTTCCTCGTCCCACGAGCCCTCGCTGATCGAGCCGTAGACCTCGTCGGTGGAGACGTGCACGAAGCGCTCGGTGCCGTGGCGGAGCGCGGCGTCCAGCAGACGCTGGGTGCCGACGACGTTCGTCTCGACGAAGATGCCGGAGTCGCGGACCGAGCGGTCGACGTGGGACTCGGCGGCGAAGTGCACGATCGCGTCGATGCCGGGGACGACCTCGTCGAGCTTCGCGGCGTCGCGGATGTCGCCCTGCACGAAGGAGTAGCGCGGGGAGTCGGCGACCGGTGCGAGGTTCTCGAGGTTGCCGGAGTAGGTCAGCGCGTCGTAGACGACGACCTCGGCCCCCTCGAGGCCGGGGTAGGCGTCCTGCAGGGTGCGGCGCACGAAGTTCGAGCCGATGAAGCCGGCTCCTCCGGTGACGAGGATCTTCACGTGTTGGTTCCTTCCGGTGGCGCCGCTCGGCGCGTGGTGGTGGCGGCTTCGGACGGCCACCATTGTAGGGGGAGGGGTCGATCCGGCCGGGAGTGCCCGTGCCCCGGCGGGACCGTGGCCGTCGGCGGTCTCCGCCCGGTCAGGCGTCGACGGGGCGTCCTCCCGGCGTCGACACGGCCGGCCGGCCGTTCCGGACGACGCGCCGCACCGTCAGGAACGACCAGACGCCGGCGGCGGCGGTGACGAGGAGGAGCACGGTGATGCCGGCCTGGCCGATCGCGGTCAGGTTGGCGAGGCGACCCAGACCGTCGGTCGTCGCCTGCAGGTGGGAGTTCTCGTAGAACCCGCGGTAGGCGACGCTCAGACCGTAGACGCCGACGAGCGGGAACGCCCAGCGGAAGACCGTGCCGAAGTGCTGCCGATCGGCCGGTGCGGTGAGGAGGTTCCGCCAGGCGATCGCGGCGACCGTCACGAGGGCGACGAGCGACGTGAACAGGTAGCGGCCCTGGACCCCGGCGATGACCTGCGTGTCGTCGTAGGACCGGAAGTTGTCCTGCACCTGGACGACGAGGGTCAGCGCGGGCAGGAGGGCCATCACGATCGCGACGTCGCGCTGCGGGCTGCGACGGAACGCCCACCCGATGACGACCACGAGCGACAGCACGGTGAGCGCGTCGGTCAGGATCGGGGTCATGGAGTACTGGAGGGCACCGAACTGCCCCCAGAACGACGTGCTGAGACGGTCCCACACCGTGTTGATGAAGACGCCGAAGTCGGCACTGGTCTGGTCGCCCCACGGCTTCAGGGTGCGGAGGTCCCCGGCGCCCTTCGGCTGCACGGTCTGGAACAGCACGAGGTTCCGGATCCACCACCAGCTGCCGAGGAGCGCGACGATCGCGCCCGCGACGGCGGTGCGGACGAGCCGCGTGCGCAGCGAGAGCACCCCGCGCCCGGCGACGAGGAGGGCGACGGCCACGAAGGGCACCGTCGGGAGTCCCGTGCCCTTGACCGAGCAGACCGCGGCCACGGCGAGACCGAGCCAGACCACCGTGCGCCAGCGGTGGTCGCCCGTCATCGTGCGGGCGACCAACCAGGTGATGACCGCACCGAGCACGATCACCGGCGCGTCGTTCGTGACGGCGGAACCGATCTGCGCGAGCTGGGGCACCGCGAAGAGTGCGAGGGCGCCGACCACAGCGGTGCGCGGGGACCGCGTGACCCGCCGTACCGTGCTCCACACGAGGAACGGCATCGGGAGCACGAGGAGCACGTCGAACAGGCGCAGCGCCATGACCCCGACGTCCCACCGGTGGTGGAAGAACCCGACGGCCTTGAGCACGAGCGCCCCGACCGCGTAGTAGGTCGGCGGGTGCTGCGACATCTGGTTCGGGTAGTCGTGCGCGCCGGGGTTCGTGGCGAACAGCTCGGCGACGGTCGGACGGTTCACGGCCGCGACGGTCATCTGCTGCTGCTGTTCGGCGTAGGTGACGGCGAGCAGGTCCATGTCGCCCGGATCCGGCCAGCCGTTGCCGATCGCGATCTGCTCGGCGGCGTCGAAGTGCGCGGCCTCGTCGGGCGCGGCGAACATCGGCGTGACGAAGGCCCAGAGCGTCAGCACCAGGGCGAACGCGGCCGTGATCGCGACGAGCGCGGTGCGCTCGCCGCGGGAGACCGGAGGCCCGTCCCCGTACGGGTCGTGGTCCGACATCAGTCGCCGTACCGCTGCAACTTCTGCAGGTCGAGCTGCTCCTCGGTGAGCGTGCGGTTCAGCCGGGTGAGGTCGGCGACCACACCGATCACCATCGACAGCACCGCGGTGATGAGCAGCACGACGCCGAGGATGATCGACTGCAGGTGGTTCCCGCCGGTGTTCGTCGCGAGGAGCACGAGGTACCGCACGAGCGGCCAGAGCCCGAGCACGCCGAGCACGGCGGCGACCCAGAGGAAGAGCGCCATCGGGCGGTACATCAGGTAGACGCGTGCGATCGCCGAGCCGGACTGGAACATGTGCTGCCAGATGTTCTTGAACAGCCGCGACTCGCGCGTCTTCGGGTTCGTGGTGATCGGGATGCTCGCGATCGCCAGTCGCTTGTAGCCGGCCTGCACGATCGTCTCCATGCAGTAGCTGAACCGCGTCACGATGTTCAGCCGGATGAGGGAGTACTTCGAGTAGGCGCGGAAGCCGCTCGCCGCGTCGGGCAGGTCGAGCCCCGCGGCGCGTGAGGCGACCCACGAGCCGAACTGCTGCATGGCCTTCTTGAAGCCGGAGAAGTGCTCGATGGTGCGAGTCTGCCGGTCGCCGATGACGATGTCGGCGTGACCGTGGACGATCGGCTGCACGAGCTCGGCGATCTGTGCCTGCGGGTACTGGTTGTCACCGTCGGTGTTCACCACGATGTCCGCCCCGTGCAGGAGCGCGTAGTCGACACCGTCGCGGAACGACCGGGCCAGGCCCATGTTCGTGGTGTGGCGGACGAAGTGCCGCACGCCGTGCGCCCTCGCGACCTCGACCGTGCGGTCGGTGCTGCCGTCGTCGATGACCAGGATCTCGATCTCGTCGATCCCGTCGATCTCCCGGGGGATCGAGTCGAGGACGGATGCGAGGGTGTTCTCCTCGTTGAGGCAGGGGATCTGGACGAATAGTTTCACGGGCGCTGCGTCGTCTCGTCTCGGTGGCGGGGGTGCGGTGCACGTCGTCTCGTCGACGCGCATGTCGACTGCGACAGCCTACGGGGTGCGCACGCTCGCGCGCGTGCGCCGGGTCGCGGCCGTGGTGCGGGGACCGCTGTGGGAGACTGCCGGGCGTGCGACGCCTCCGAACCAGCCCTGCGACCTGGGTGTGCCTGGTGGCCGCGCTCTTCGCCGCCGCCGCGTCGCTGGTCTGCGCCTGGAGCCAGGCGCCGCTGAACTCCGGCGACGAGGCAGCGCACCTCGACTACGCCGTCGACGTGTGGCACGGTCACCTGCCGTACTTCTACGACGGCCTGACGATCCGGCCGCCGTTCGGCGCGATCCCGCCCGTGCAGTGGGTCTCGCAGCACCCGCCGTTCTTCTACCTCGTCCTCGCGCCCGTCGTCGGCCCGCTGTGGGACGCCGGCCACCCGTACGCCTCGGTGCTCGCGGGACGGTCGGCGAACGCCGCCTTCGCCGCCGCCACGGTGCTCGCCGTCGGGTGGGCCACGCGCCGGGTGGTCCCGCGCCGCCCGGAGGTCGCCGCGGTCGCCGCGGTGATCGTCTCCCTGACCGGCATGTTCCTGCTCGTCGGCGGGGCGATCTACAACGACCTGCCGAACATGGCGCTCGCCGCACTGGCGGTCGGCATCGGCGCGAGCGCCCTGCGGTCGGGGCTCTCCACCCGGCTCGTGGTCGCCGGCACCGTGGTCACCACGCTGGGGATGCTCACCCGGCTCACCTTCGTCGTGTTCGTCCTCGCGGTGGTCGTCGCCTTCCTGCTCGCGCGCTGGCGCCGGACGGGGTTCTGGACCGGCTGGCGCGGTCACGTCGTGGCCGCGGTGGCCGTGGTCGCCGCACCCGTCGCGGCGTCGACCTGGTTCTGGCTCCGCAACATCCGGCTCATGGGCACCATCGTCGGCAACGACGTCGCCTGGGGCGAGGAACACCTCGGCCGGGTCCGGTTGACGCCCACGCAGGTCGTCACGAACGACCAGTGGTGGAAGAGCCTGTTCGCGCTGTACAAGGGCCACCTGCCCGGCGACACCGACTGGACGTACTCGCTGCTCGTCGTGCCGCTCGTGCTGGGGCTGCTCGTCGGCCTCTTCGTCGCCGGACGCACCGTCGTCCGTCGGCTCCTCGGTGCCCGGGGCCGCGTCGCCCCCGGCACCGGGACCGTCGCGGACCGTGCCTCGGCGGGGGAGGCGCGACCCCGGACCGGGCGTCCCCGCGAGGAGGTCGTCGCCGACCTGCTCGTGAGCGCGATGCTCGTCGCCCTGACCGCCGCCGTCCTGGTCGGGCAGGTCCGCTTCTCGACCACCGGCGGTGCGCCGAACGTCCGGTACTCGCTCGCGGTCCTGCCGATGCTCGCCGTGCCGATGGCGATCGGGCTGACCGGGCTCGGACGCGTGGTGTCGGCCGTCGTGGTCGTCGTCTGGATGCAGGTGACGGGCTACATCTGGTTCCAGATCCAGGACCTGCAGGAACCGGCCTTCGGGGTCGCGCGGACGCTCGAGGTGTCCCGGCTGACGTTCGTGGTCGCGCTCGTGTGCTTCGCGGCGATGCTCGTCGGCGTCTGCGCACTGTTGCTCCGCCGGGACGCGCCCGCGACCGTGGTGGACCAGCCGGGGACCTGGCCGGACGACGAGCGCGAACGCGCGCTCCCGCCCGAGCCGGCCGCCGAGCGTGAGCACGACCCGGCCGCCGAGCGCGAGCTCGACCCGTCGGCCGACCGCGAGCCGGAGCCGGCGCACGCGTCCGAGCCGGAGCGCGACGCCGACCGCACGGCCGCCCAGGACCACCCCGCACCGTCCGGTGCCGCACCCTGGACCGCCACGCTCCGGCCGTAGCGAGCGGGGTTGCTAGGCTGCCCCGGTGCAGATCCGCGAACTGAAGATCCCCGGCGCGTGGGAGTTCACGCCCGTCCAGCACGGCGACGCACGAGGAGCATTCCTCGAGGCGTACCGGGCCGACGTCCTCGAGGAGACCGTCGGTCACCCGCTGGACCTCCGACAGGTCAACATGTCGATCTCGTCCGCCGGCGTCGCCCGGGGCATCCACTACGCCCTCGTCGCACCGAGCCAGGCGAAGTACGTCACCGCCGTCCGCGGTGCCTTCATCGACTACATCGTCGACATCCGGGTCGGGTCGCCGACGTTCGGACAGTGGGACAGCGTCCGCATCGACGACGTCGACCGCAAGGCCGTCTACCTGTCCGAGGGCCTCGGCCACGCGATCGTCGCGCTCGAGGACCGCTCGACCGTCAACTACCTCGTCAGCGCCCACTACGACCCGCAGCGCGAGAAGGGGATCACGATCCTCGACCCCACCGTCGGGCTGACGCTGCCCGAGGGCCTCGGCGAGCCGGTGCTGTCGGACAAGGACACGAGCGCCCCGACCCTCGAGCAGGCCGCGGAGCAGGGGCTGCTCCCGACCTACGAGGAAGCGGTCGCGTACACCGAGTCCCTCCGGACGAAGAAGTAAGGGGAACCCGATGAAGGGCATCATCCTCGCCGGCGGTTCCGGCACCCGCCTCTGGCCGATCACCAAGGGCATCAGCAAGCAGCTCATGCCGATCTACGACAAGCCGATGGTCTACTACCCGCTGTCGACGCTCATGATGGCCGGCATCCGCGAGGTCCTCGTCATCACGACGCCGGAGTACAACGAGCAGTTCCGGGCGCTCCTCGGCGACGGGTCGAGCCTCGGCATGGAGATCCAGTACGCGGTGCAGCCGAGCCCCGACGGCCTCGCGCAGGCCTTCGTCATCGGTGAGGACTTCATCGGCGACGACAGCGTCGCCCTCGTGCTCGGGGACAACATCTTCCACGGCACCGGCCTCGGCACGAACCTCCGGAAGAACACCGAGGTCGACGGCGCGACGATCTTCGCGTACCACGTCGCCGACCCGAAGGCCTACGGCGTGGTGGAGTTCGACGACGACTTCACGGCGGTCTCCATCGAGGAGAAGCCGGAGCACCCGAAGTCGAACTACGCGGTGCCCGGTCTGTACTTCTACGACAACAAGGTCATCGGGATCGCGAAGACCATCGAGCCGAGCGCGCGCGGGGAGCTCGAGATCTCGACGGTCAACGAGCGCTACCTCGAGGCCGGCGAGCTCGGCGTCCAGGTCCTCGACCGCGGCACCGCCTGGCTCGACACCGGCACGTTCGAGTCGATGATGCAGGCGTCCGAGTACGTGAAGGTCATCGAGGACCGCCAGGGCTTCAAGATCGGGTGCATCGAGGAGATCGCCTGGCGCAACGGCTGGATCGACGACGCGCAGCTCGCCGAGCTCGCCGCCCCGCTGGTCAAGGGCGGGTACGGCGTGTACCTGCAGCGCCTGCTCGAGGCCTGACGCAGCAGTGTTCGGCAGACGCCGCCGTCGCGTCGCGACGCCCTCCGGCCCCGGCCTGGAGGCGCGACCCGCGTCCGCGACGGCGGCGTCCGTCGTCGGCGTGGCCGGGTGGGACGGCCCCCTGCCGCACCTGGCTGCGTCGGTCACGGTGGTCGTCACGACCCGCTCGGACCGGCACGCCGAGGTCCCGCACCTCGTGCGGGTCGCCCACGCGGCACTGGGCGCCGACGCCGACGTCCGCGCGGTGTCGTACGTGGCGGACGCGTCCCCGCGTGACGGCTTCGACCCGGCGCTCCCGTGGGTCCGCGCCGAGCACGTCGACGGGATCGGCTCCGCCGTGAACGCCGGGGTCGCGCCGGGCGTCGGCCGCACGCTCGTCCTCGTCGACACGTCGGTCGACCTCGACGCCGACGCCCTCCGCGCCCTCGCCCGGGACGTGACCGCCCCCGTGCAGGCCCGCGTGACGACCGCCGACGGGGCGTCACGGAACGGCGCACGGCTCCTCCGCCCCGGCGCCCTGCCGTGGTCCGACGACCGGCCCGACGCCCTGCGCGGTGCGCAGGACCACCGGGTGCTCGGTGCGGACCAACCCGTGGTCTCGATGCCGCAGCGCGCGGTCGTGCCGGCACCGTGCCTCCCGGACGAGCGCACCGTCCTGACGGCCTGGACGGTCGCGGCGGCCGACGCGCTGTCCGCGACCGGCGCGGTCGACGCTCGGGTCGTGGTCCGCGACGTCGGCACGGTCGTCCGGGCGGTCGAGCCCGGCCGGACCGTCGATGCGGCCGTGGTGGACGTCGTCGCCGCGTGGCGGGACCGACCCGGGGACCCCGGTGACGCCGTCGTCGCCGGACCGCCGCTGCCGCCGTGGGGTGCCCGACCGGTGACGCCCTCGACCCGGGCCGGCAGCGGTGACGGCGAGCACCTGTCGTGGTCCGTGAAGATCGCCGCTCCCGCCGGTCCCGAGGGCGACGGCTGGGGCGACGTGCACTTCGCCGACGAGCTCGCGGGCGCCCTCGGTCGGCTCGGTCAGCGGGTGCGGGTGGACCGACGGGACGCCCACGTGCGCGACGACGACGGCGTCGACGACGTCACCCTGGTGGTGCGGGGCCTGGACCGGGTGCCGCCGAACCCCGCGTCGGTCAACCTGCTCTGGGTGATCAGCCACCCGGACGACGTCGCGGACACCGAACTCCGTTCGTTCGACGCCGCCTTCGCGGCCGGCCCGGTCTGGGCAGCGGCGGCGTCGGCGCGGGCGGGCGTCCCGGTGCGCACGCTGCTGCAGGCCACCGACCCGTCGGTGTTCCACCCGTCGCGCGCGGGAGGCCCCGATGCCGGCCGGGTGGTCTTCGTGGGCTCGACACGGGGCACGGCGCGGCCCGTGGTGGCCGGCGCGGTCGCCCTCGGTGCCGACCTGCGCGTGCACGGTCCGGGGTGGGACGACGTCGTCCCCGAGGCCCTGCGCGGTGCGGGGTCGCTGACCCGCGCGGACGTCGCCGCGTCCTACGCGTCCGCCCGGGTCGTCCTCAACGACCACTGGCCGGACATGGCGTCGGGGGGCTTCGTGTCGAACCGGGTGTTCGACGTGCTCGCGTCCGGGGGAGTCGTCGTGACCGATCCGGTCGCCGGGCTCGAGGACGTGCTCGACGTCCCGACGCTCGCGGTGGCACGGTCGCGGGACGACCTCGCGGCCCTGCTCGACCCGGCCCGCACGTGGCCGACGCCGGCGGAGCGTGCGGCGATCGCGACCCGTGTCGCAGCCGAGCACTCGTTCGACGCCCGCGCCCGCGTACTGCTCGCCGCCGCCCGCGCCGAGCGCGCCCGCCTGCGCGCCTGACGCGGCGTGCGCGCCGCGCCGCCCGCGCCGCCCGCGGCGCCCGCGCCGCCCGCGGCGCCCGCGCCGCCCGCGGCGCCCGCGCCGCCCGCGGCGCCCGCGGCGCCCGTGCGTCGAACCACGGATGCGACGTCGAACCAGGCCGCGGCCGTGATTCGACGTCGGGAACGTGGTTCGACCCGGTACGGCAGCGCGCCGGCACGCAGCAGCGCTACTTGCGGGTGACCCACCGGGCGCGGAGCGACAGGCCGGCGTGGAGCGCGGTGCGCAGCGGCCACAGCCACCACGCCCGGTACTTGCGGGACAGGTAGCGGTACGCGCTGCGGTGGTGCTCGATCTCCATCCGGCGCCGGTTCGACGACGTCGAGTGCGCACCGGTGTGGGTCACGACGGCGCTCGGCACGTACACGTTGGCCCGGCCGGATCGTCCGATGCGCTGCCCGAGGTCGACGTCCTCGAAGTACATGAAGTACGACTCGTCGAAGCCCCCGAGCTGCCGGAACAGGTCGGTCCGGACGAGGAAGCACGCGCCGGAGAGCCACCCGGCCTCGCGTTCGACGACCTGCGTCGTGGACCAGTAACGCTGACTCCACGGGTTGGCCGGCCAGAACCGCGAGAACGCGGCGTGGCCGAGGCCGGTCCGGAGCGAGGGGAGCTGCCGTGCCGACGGGTAGGTCTCGCCCTGCTCGTCGAGGATCCGGGGGCCGAACGACCCGCCGGACGGCAGACGGTCGGCGGCAGCCACGAGTTCGTCGACGGAGCCCGGGGCGAGCACGACGTCGGGGTTCGTCACGAGCAGGAACTCGGGCTGCACGTCGGGCAGCACGTCGTCGAGCGCGGCGAGGGCGGCGTCGATGCCCCCGCCGTACCCGCGGTTGCCGCCGGACGACACCACGACGGCGCCGTACGACTCGCCGATCGCCCGGAGCGCGTCGAGGTCCGTCGACCCGTTGTCCGCGATGACCACCGCGAGCGGGGTCGCCGACGCGTGCACCGTGCTCTCGAGGAAGGGCCGGATCGTCTCACCGGTGTTGTAGGTGACCGTCAGCACCGCGACCCGCGTCACCGTGCACCCCCGGCGTCCGACCGCGCGGCACCGGTCCGTGCGGCGACGGCCCGGTAGGCCCCGGCGTGCACCTCGGCGGTCGCGTCCCACGTGAAGCGGCCCGCGCGCTCGAGGGCGGCGCGGCGGTGGGTGGCGACCCGGTCGGGGTCGTCGAGGAGTGCGGCGATGGTGGCGGCGACGGCGCCGGTGTCCGGCTCGGTGTAGACCGCCGCGTCGCCGCCGACCTCGGGCAGCGACAGTCGACGGGTGGTCACGACGCAGGCGCCGGTGGCCATCGCCTCGACCACGGGCAGCCCGAAGCCCTCGCCCAGGGACGGGTAGACGACGAACGCGGCGCCGCCGAGGAACCCGGACAGGTCCTCGATCGGCAGGTAGCCCGCCTCGACCACGTGGTCGGCGTCCTGCAGGGCGTCGAGCCGGGCCACGGCGTCGTCGTCCCAGCCGCGCGCGCCGGAGAGCACGAGCCAGGGCGTCGGCGAACCGGTGGCGGCGCGCGCTGCCCGGACGGCGGCGTACGCGTCGAGGAGCGCGGGCACGTTCTTGCGGGGCTCGATGGTGCCGAGGAACGCGATCCACTCGGCGTCGTCGGGCAGGCCGGCGGCGATGCGGGCGTCCTCGACCTCGGCGACGGACGGCTCGTGGAAGCGTGCGCGGTCGACACCGAGCGGCGCGACGCGGACGTCCGCGCGGATCCCGGACACGACCCGCGCGGCCTCGGTCGCGGTGGCCGCGCTCGGGACGACGACGACCGGGCGACTGCGGAGCGACCGTCGGCTCCACCAGGTGAAGAAGGTGCGCTTGAGCCGCGAGTGCCACTCCGGGTTCGAGAAGAACGTCGCGTCGTGCAGGGTCACGACCGACCCCCCTCGCCGGGTGAGCGGGAACGTGTAGTGCGGGGAGTGCAGCACGTCGGCGTGGAGTCGGCGGGCGAGCGCGGGCAGGCCGGTCTGCTCCCAGGCGAACCGCAGCGGCACCGAGTCCGTCCACGCGGGCGCGCGGTGCACGGTGACGTCGGGTGCGACGGCGGCGAAGTGCTCGGCGTGGACCGGGCGCACCACGAGGTGGACGTCGAGTCCGGGGTCGCTCGCGGCGAGGTGCGACACGACCCCCTCGACGTAGCGGCCGACACCACCGAGGTCGCGCGGCACCGCGGTCCCGTCGACCAGGACGGAGAGTTGCGGCACGCGTGGTTCCTTCCGGCCGGGGCCGTCGTCGTCGGGGGGACCACCAGGATAGTCCCACGCGCTCGCGTGTCCGGTGTCCACCGCACGGCGGGGCACCGACGCATGGCGGGTCTCGCGGAGGCGACGGGCGAGGTGCCGGGGGAGGTGCCCGAGCACGTCGGCCAGCGCTGCGGCGACGAGCCGCGCCTCCCGGCCGTCACCGGCCAGCACGCGGCGGACGACGCGGCCCGCCGTCCGGACGGCCGCCCGCACGACCGTGTCCCACGGTGCGTGCCAGAGCGCGACGACCAGCCGGTTCCGGGCGTTCCGGTGCACGAACAGGGGGCTCTGCACCCCGGACGACGCGGAGTGGTCGTGGTGCACGACCGCGCCGGCGGCGTGCTGGACGCGCCAGCCGCGGCGGCGGAGCCGCCACGCGAGCTCGGTGTCCTCGTAGTACATGAACAGGGACTCGTCGAGCAGGCCGACGTCGTCGAGCGCGGTGCGACGGAACGCCGCGGCACCGCCGGACGCCCCGAAGACGTCGACGGGCGCGCTGCGGTCGACCGGCGCGAGCCAGTCTCGGTCCGCCCCGTTGCCGTCGCGGTCCACGACGACACCGGTCGAGTTCAGGCGTTCCTCGCCGTCCGGCGACGGCGTCCACGCGTCACCCGCGTGGTCGCGGAGCACGCGGGCGTCCGTGGTCGGCGCGGGCCCGGACGCGAGGCGCATCCAGCGCCCGGCGAGCACGATGCGGCCCGTCACGGCGGCGACGTCGGCCGGTGCGGCGGCCAGGTGGTCGCGGAGCGCGGCGACGAACCCCGGCGCGGGCACCGCGTCGTTGTTGAGGAGCACGACGACGTCGGTCTCCGCGCGGCGGATGCCGGCGTTCGCACCGACGGCGAACCCGCCGTTGTCCGGCAGGGCGACGACGGTGGCCTCGGGGAGCGCGCGGCGCAGCGCGGCGACCGAGTCGTCGGTGGAGCCGTTGTCGACGACGACGACCCGGTCGGCCGCGCCGTCGTCGAGGACGGAACGGGCGGCCCGGATCGTGAGGTCGGCGCGCTCCCAGTTGACGATGACGACCCCGGTGCTCGGGGACGTGCCGCTCCCGGTCAGTCGAGCTCCTCGATCGAGGGCTTGGCGTAGACGGTCCCGACGGCGTCGCCGAAGGACGGCACCTCGAACGAGTCGCACTCGGGCAGGTCGTGCAGGTGGCGGCCCGCCGAGTCCATCATCGAGACGTTGACGAAGTACTTGCCGGTGCCGAAGGTCGTGTCCGCGATGCGGAGCCGGAGCTTCCGCCGGCCGTGCAGCGGCTCGAGGTGGATGCCCATGATGCCGGTCGTCGTGCCGTAGACCACCTGGCCGGCGGTGTTGTTGATCTGGACCGCGGCTTCCCAGTCGGCGACGCCGTCCAGGTGCTCGAACTCCATGTCCACGACGAGGTCGTCGCCCGGGGTGACCCCGTCGCGCGCCCCCTTGCCGTCGGCGTGCACCGAGGCACCGAGCACCGTGCCGCGACCCACCGCGACGTCGGCGCTGAGCTCACCCGCGCGGCGCTCCTCGAGCACGTCGCGGAACAGGCTGACCGCAGCGATCGGGTCCCCGTCGTGCAGCACCTTGCCCTTGTTGAGCAGGACCACGCGGTCGCACATCTCCTGCACCTGGCTCAGGGAGTGCGTGACGATGATGATCGTCTTGCCCTGCTCCTGGAACGACCGGATGCGGTCCAGGCACTTGCGCTGGAACGCCTCGTCGCCGACGGCCAGGACCTCGTCGACGAGCAGGACGTCCGGGTCGGTGTGCACGGCGACGGCGAACGCGAGTCGCACGTACATGCCCGACGAGTAGAACTTCACCTGGGTGTCGATGAAGTCGCCGATGCCCGAGAACGCCAGGATGTCGTCGAACCGCGCCTCGGTCTCCGCGCGGCTCAGCCCGAGCAGGCTGGCGTTGAGGAAGACGTTCTCGCGACCGGACAGGTCGGGGTGGAACCCCGCACCGAGTTCGAGCAGTGCGGCGAGGCGCCCGCGACGGGACACCGTCCCGGAGGTCGGCTGGATGATGCCGCCGATGGCCTTGAGCAGCGTCGACTTGCCGGAGCCGTTCTGACCGATCAGGCCGACGGTCGAGCCGGCCTTGATGGTGGTGGTGACGCCGTCGAGCGCCCAGAAGTCCTGCCGGTGCTTGCGACCGGCGCGACCGAGCGTGACGATCCGCTCGCGGATGGTGTTGTCCTTGCGGACCGTGAAGCGCTTGCGGACCTGGTCGATGACGATGACGTCGGGGCGCTCGGTCCCGGTCGTGGACGCCGACGGGGTGACGGGGGTGCTGATGGCCATGGTCTAGAGCTCCTGCGCGAAGTTGCCCTGCAGGCGCGAGAAGACCCGCTGCGCGCCGACGAGCAGGAACAGCCCGATCACGAAGGCGACGAGCAGGCGCAGCATGAGGTGGGACGGGTACGTGACGTCGGCCGGGTCGTGCAGCCAGATCGCGTTCTGCATGCCGAGCACCGACAGGGTCAGCGGGTTGTTCGTGTAGACCGCGAGCAGCCAGTCCACCTTGAGCCGCTCGAGCACCATCGAGTACGAGTACACGATGGGGGACGCCCAGAGCAGCACCATGAGGCCGACGTCGATGACGAACTGCACGTCGCGGAGGTAGACGTTGAGCGCCGCGAGCACGAGTCCGATCGCCGCACCGTAGACCAGGATCACGAGCAGCGATGGGATGAGGTAGACGAGCCCCGTGTGCCAGGGGAAGACCCCGATCACCAGGGTCGCGACGATCAGGATGCCGAACTGGATCGTGTAGTTCACCAGGGCGGCGCCGACGCTCGCGAGCGGGAAGACCTCGCGCGGGACGTAGACCTTCTTGATGAGGCCGGAGTTGCCGACGATCGAGCTCGTGGACCCGGCGACGATCTCGCTGAACAGCGTGTAGGCACTCAGCCCGGTGAAGACGTAGATGGCGAAGTTGTCGATGCCCTTGGCCGCACCGAGGATCTGCCCCATCACGAAGTAGTAGATGAGGAGCTGGGTCAGCGGTCGGACCAGGGTCCAGACGAACCCGAGCGCCGAGTCCTTGTACCGCGCCTTGAGGTCACGGCGGATGAGCATGCCGAGCATCTCGCGCTGCTGGAAGACGTCGCGCAGTTCACGCCAGGTTCCGCGGAAGGCACTCGTCGGAGCACCCACCACCACGAGGGGCTCGTTCGCGAGCGCCGTCATTCGGGCTTGATCGACCATGCGTCTCTTCGTTCGTGGGGGCAGGACCGGAACAGCATACTCACCGGGCCTCGGCGCACCCCCGGGGACCGGTCCGCCGGCGCCCCGCTCGACGACGGGTGACGTGCACCCCGACCGGGGGTGAATGTTGCCCGAACCAACCCTCCACCGCACCTTTCGGGTTAGGGTCATCGCAACCCGGACCCTTGTCAACATCCACAGGACGGCCCGTCAGCATGCAGTTTGCTCCACGGCCGATCGCTGCGCTCGCGGTGGTCGGTGTTCTCACGTTCCTCTCGGCGGGTTGTTCCGCCGGGCAGGACGACCCGGATCCCTCCGTGTCCCCGACCCGGTCCGCCTCGGCGACCGCGACGGTGACCCCGACCCCCACGTCGACCCGCACGGCGGCCCCCACGGCGACCGCGACGGCCCCCGCTCCGGCGCCGGCTCCGACCAGCGGTGCCGGCAGCACCGACGACGACGGCGCGGACGACACCCCTGGAGCCTTCCCGGGTTCCGGCCAGACCGCCCAGCCCGACACCGACCCGGGGGACTACCCAGCCACCGCCGTCGTGTCGTTCGCCGGCTGGGACACCGGCAGCAGGACCCTGCAGGCCGGCGGTCTCGTCACCGGCACGGTCGACGCGTCCGGCAGCTGCACGTTCACCGCGACGAAGGGCGGCACCACGCGCACCGCGACGAGCGCGGCCGAGGCGTCCGCCTCGTCCGTCTCCTGCGCGCAGGTCTCCTTCCCCGCGACCCAGGTGTCGTCCGGCACCTGGTCGATCACCCTCGAGTACGCGGTCGGGTCGAAGTCGACCACGTCCGACCCGATGACGGCGGAGGTGCCGTGATGCGAACCACCACGAAGGACGGACGGCGTCGTCCGTTCCGCGCGGCGCTCGGCATGGTCGCCGCGTTCGCGATCGCCGTCAGCGGCCTGACCGCGGGCGCACTGCTGTCCGAGGAGACCACGACCGCTCCGGCCTCGGCCGCGGTGGCGTCGGCCTTCGACCCGGGCAACATCATCAGCGACGCGAACTTCTACAACGGGTCGGCGATGACCGGGTCGGGCGTGCAGTCCTTCCTGAACAGCGTCGCCGCGAACTGCCGCCAGCAGTCCGGCGGTCCCGTCTGCCTGAAGAACTTCACGCAGAACGTCAGCACCATCGGCGCCGTCTCCGGTCGCTGCGCGGCCATCGCCGGTGGCAACAAGTCCGCGGCGACGATCATCGCCCAGGTCGGTGCCGCGTGCGGCGTCAGCCAGAAGGCGCTGCTCGTGCTGCTGCAGAAGGAGCAGGGGATCGTCGCCACCAGTGCTCCGACGAACTGGATGTACCAGCACGCGACCGGCTTCGCGTGCCCCGACACCGCTCCGTGCGATCCCGCCTACCGCGGCTTCGCGCAGCAGGTCTACGCCGCAGCGCTGCAGTTCAAGCGCTACCAGGCGAGCCCGAACTCGTGGGCGTACCAGGCGGGTCGCAACAACTCGATCCTCTACAACCCGAACGCCGCCTGCGGGCGCAAGACCGTCTACATCAAGAACCAGGCGACCGCGGGCCTGTACATCTACACCCCGTACACGCCCAACCAGTCCTCGTTGAACAACCTGTACGGCTCGGGCGACGCCTGCGGCGCGTACGGCAACCGCAACTTCTGGCGGATGTACACCGACTGGTTCGGGTCGCCCACGGGCGGGAACACGTCGCCGATCGGCTCGGTCGACGCGATGACCACCGGCGCCGGCAGCATCACCGTCTCGGGCTGGGCGGCCGACCCGGACACCACCGCACCGATCGCCGTGCACCTGTACGTCGACGGAGCCGGCAAGGCGTCCGTCCCCGCTGACGACCAGCGCGCCGACCTGGCCAGCGCCCTCGGCGCGACGAACACCGGGCACGGCTTCAGCAGGACGCTGACCGGCATCGGGTCGGGTCAGCACGACGTCTGCGTCTACGGCATCAACGTCGGAGCAGGTCAGAACACCCTCCTCGAGTGCCGTGTGGTCACCGTGGCCAGCAACAAGCCGTCCGGTGTGCTCGAGTCGGTGACCGGCGGCGAGCAGTCCATCGCCGTCAAGGGCTGGGCGCTCGACCGCGACACCACCGCCGCCACCTGGTACAAGGTACAGGTCGACAGCGTCGGCGCCGTCTCGGCGACCGCTGACGTCAAGCGGGCCGACGTCGCTGCGGCGAACGCCGGTGCCGGGGCGACGGTCGGGTTCTCGCGGACGATCAGCAACGTCGCCGCCGGCAAGCGCACCGTCTCGCTCTGGACGCAGGACAAGCCCGGATCCGGGTGGGTCAAGGTCGCCGAGAAGCAGACGACCGTGACCGCGAAGCCCACCGCGACCGGGGCGGTGCAGGGGGCCTTCGAGTCGGCGAAGACCGGGGTCGGCACCATCGCCGTCACCGGTTGGGCCGTCGACCCCGACACGTACGCACCGGTCAACTACAAGGTCCACCTCGACGGGGTCGGCATCGCCACCGGCAGCGCCTCCACCGCGCGCTCCGACATCGCGAAGCGCTTCCCGAAGTGGGGCTCGGACACCGGCCTGTCGCGCACCCTCACCGGTGTCGCCCCCGGCAAGCACACCGTCCGGGTCTGGTACCAGGACCTGCCGAGCGGGAAGTACCGGGACTTCGGGTCGAAGACCGTCACCGTGCCGGCGCCCCCGAGCACCGGCGCGACCGGCAGGACCGGCACCGTCACCGGCGCGTTCGAGTCCGCCACCGTGGGGACGAACAGCATCGCCGTGCAGGGCTGGGCGATCGACCCCGACCGCTACGACCCCGTCAAGGTGAAGGTCCACCTCGACGGCGTGGGTGCCCGCACGGGGACCGCCGACGTCGTCCGGACCGACCTCGCGGCGAAGACCACGGGACGGACCGCGAAGGTCGGCCTCGCGCTGACCCTGACCGGGGTCTCCGCCGGCAAGCACTCCGTGCGGGTCTGGTACCAGGACCTGCCGAGCGGGAAGTACCAGGACTTCGGGTCGAAGACCGTGACCGTCGCCGGCCCAAAGCCGACGCCGAAGCCGACCCCGAAGCCGACGCCGGCGCCGGCGCCGTCCGGCACCGGGAGGACCGGCACGGTCTACGGCTCCTTCGACGCCGCCGTCGGCGGCAAGGGGACGGTCCGGATCACCGGGTGGGCGATCGACCCGGACACGTCCGCACCCGTCAAGGTCAAGGTGCACCTCGACGGTGTCGGCGCCCGGACCGCGACGGCCGGTGCCACGCGGACCGACGTCGAGCGGGTCCACCCCGGCTGGGGCTCGGACGTCGGGCTGGACACGCAGCTCACCGGCGTCGCGCCCGGCAAGCACACCGTCCGGCTCTGGTACCAGGACCTGCCGAGCGGGAAGTACAAGGACGCCGGAGCGCGGACCGTCACGGTCTCCTGAGGCGACCGACGAACGGACGGGAGGCGCGGTGCTGGCTGGCACCGCGCCTCCCGTCCGTTCGTGGTCCGGGGAGGGACCGGTCGGCGTCCGCGGTCAGCCGCGGCGGCGCAGCACCCGCGCGACGCCACCCAGTCGGTCGAGCACCCGGAACTCGGCGGACCGCGTGAGCGCCTCGTAGCGCAGGGCGATCGCGTCGCGCTCGGCCTCGGCGGCCCTGCGGGCGGCGTCGAGCACCGCGACCGCCTGCTCCGACACGATGAGCCGCTGGTTGATCTCCTCGACCCCGGACCGGTGCACGTCGCGCTCGACCGCCGTCGCCCGGAGCTCCTCGCGCAGCAGGGTCGCCCAGCGCAGGAGCGCAGAGCGCTCGCCCGAGCGGCCGGCCGCACGGGCGACCGCGCGGTCGAGCGAGGGACCGACCGCCGCGGCGCGGACGGCGTAGGTGTGCCGCTCGAGGACCACCGCACGGAGCCGCGTCACCCGCTCGGAGCGCTCCGCTCCGGGCATCGCGAGCGCACGCTCGAGCGACGCCGCATCGGCGAAGACCGGGACCTCACCGAGGCCGAGCTCGTCGAGCCCCAGGGCGCAGTCCGTCACCGGGAGCGCCCCGCACGCCAACGACTCGTAGAGCCGCGCGTTGAGGGTGCCGTACTCGGCCGCCGGCGCGATGACGTCGTCGACCA
>Ga0308156_1000827_pt1 | contig 47396 bp, 61 predicted proteins | sample PhyAR2_FD_201041 | JGI IMG/M metagenome (GOLD analysis project Ga0308156, IMG submission 201041) | Phyllosphere microbial communities from UC Gill Tract Community Farm, Albany, California, United States - DLSL A.R2 | ecosystem: Host-associated > Plants > Phyllosphere > Unclassified | place: USA... | reverse complement strand
TTCGTGCGCGTCGGCGTCTGGTACTGCTGGCCGGCCTGGCCGTTCGCCGCCTGGGCCGCCTGGGCCTGGCGCCGCCAGCACGGCCTGATGCACATCATCCTGCCGACCTGTTTCGTGGGCGTGCTGGTGCTGCTGCTGCTGTGCGACCCGGTGTCGGAAAACGGCGACCTGCTCAAGCTCCTGCCGCCGCTGGCCCTGATGGCCGCCTTCGGCCTGCCGACCATGAAACGCGGCACGATCAATGCGATCGACTGGTTCTCGGTGATGGTGCTGACCTTGCTGGGCGCCTTCGGCTGGCTGTTCTGGATCGCCAAGCTGAGCGGCTGGCCGGCCTGGACGGCCAGGAACATACTCAAGCTGTTGCCCGGCTTCAAGCCGGAATTCGGCATCGTCGCCTTCGTCGTGGCGGCCGCCGCCACGGCCGGCTGGATCTTCCTGGTGCACTGGCGCCTGTCGCGCCAGCGCTCGGTGCTGTGGCGCGCCGTGGTGCTGTCGTCCGGCGGCCTGATCCTGCTGTGGGTGATGATGATGACCCTGTTCCTGCCGGACCTGAATTACGCGCGCAGCTACGCCAGCGTGGCGCAGCAGATCGCGGCGCGCCTGCCGGCCGACGCCGGCTGCATCGAGACCAACGTCGGTCCGGCCCAGCGCGCCTCGTTCGCCTACTTCGGACACCTGCCGCTGGCCGGCATCGAGCACGAGCGCTGCAACTACCTGCTGGTGCAGGACAGCACCGGCCACCGCAGCGGGCAAGCCGGTCCGGTGGAGCGCGCCCTGGCCGAAGGCCGGGTGATGCAGCACGGCGACGGCATCTGGGGCGGCCGTGACGTGCTGCAGGATTTCCGTCCGCGCGACTGGACCCTGCTGTGGGAGGGCCGCCGCCCGTCGGACCGCGACGAACGCTTCCGCCTGTACCGGCGCGCGCGCTGACCCCTCGGCGTCAGCACAGAAAGCCACCCGCTGGTCCGGGTGGCTTTTTTTATGTCCGCAACGAGGATTGCCGCCGGCAGCTGCGGTGCCGCGCCAGCAGGCCGGCGATACTGAAACCGCCCAATCCACCCAGCAGCATGCCCCAAGTACCTGGCTCCGGCACCGGCGCAATCGCCAGGTCGCCGCCGAAGGCGCCGCCGCCGGCCCCGACCACGCGCCCGTCGACCTTGAGCGCGTAGTTGCCGCGGACCAGGCCGAAGCCCGACAGCGTCCAGGCATCGACCGGGTTGGCGCCAAAGCCACCGATGTTGATGCCGGCAACCGCCGTGCCCAGCACCGCCATCGTGACCGGATCGTAGCGGTATAGGCTGAGGCCGGTAATTACCAGATCCTTGGTGAAGGGATTGTTCAGGTAGGACGAGGTGACGGAAGCGGCCGCATCGAACGGGATGGCGGCATCGAAGGTGAAGATATCGCTGAAGGTGCTGCCCACGGCCGAGGCCGCGAAGCTGTCGCCGACATGCGCGTTGAAGCCGCCCAGGCCGTCATTCACCGCGGCGACCGGCGTGTTGCGCACGATCGCCTGGGCACCGGCCACCTGGACCAGGCACGCTGCGCCCGCGACCAGGGAGGTCAGCAGGAGAGAGATTGGTTTCATGATGGTTCCGTTAGATAAGTTGTCGGGAATCGTTTTCTGATCCGCCATCCTTGTATGGATTCCATACGGCGGCGCAAGTTCGCTTAATGCTTCAGCGTATGGATTTCGCACAAACCTGAGCTGGTTTTTGTGAAACGAAAAATTGCTGGCCTATTCTTCTCTTTCCTTAAGGCATTTTATTTTGAGAAAAACCCTCTTTGAGAAAGATCAATTCTCTTTGGGTCGACGTGTTCAAAATAGCTTCTGTGGCGCGCCATGGGTGCCGCCCAGCAAAGGAGCCCAAATGAAAAGCGTGACGTTTTCCGATATCGAGCGTGCCCATGCCCAGGCACACTTACCGTCCATCCTGCTGTCGAAACGTCGCCTGGCGACGGTCGCGATGACGCTGGCGCTCGGGCTGCCGGCGCTGATGATCGCTTTCCACCTGCTCGACCCGACCGCGCCGCTGGCGTACATCGTGGTCCCGGTGCTGCTCGGCGGCCTGCTGCCGATGACGCAGCTGCTGCCCGGCCACCTGCAGGTGACGACCCGCTTCGACGCCTGCCACCTGGTCGGCACACTCGACGACGCCCTGGACAAGCTCGGCTACACCCCGGCCGGCCGCGCCCCCGGCACCGTGACCTACCGCGCCCGCGCCGGCCACTGGCCGCAATGGCAGCACAAGGACATCGCCGTGACCGTGCGAGACCATGCGCTCGACGTCACCGGCCCGGTGGCGGCGCTGCGCGCGCTGCGCCGCCAGATGGATTGCTGAATTTCCCGCCTCCCGAACGCCGCCGGGCCCGCGCAAGGCCCGGCACGCGCAAACACTGGTCAGTTTGCTACGGCATGTGCTAAGATGCGCGCCTGCGCTTGCAGCCTCTGTGGCGGAATTGGTAGACGCACTTGACTCAAAATCAAGCGCCGAAAGGCGTGCCGGTTCGATTCCGGCCGGAGGCACCACTGTCAAGCATTGCACTTCATTTATTTTTCATTAGTCTTTGATTCTTAAGGCATCCAGGCTTCATACGCTGGATGCCTTTTGCTTTTCCGCTCTTAGTTTCTGATACCATTTGCCAAAATTTACCACCGAGATTGGCAAAAATGGCAGCACCAAAAAAAGAAGGCACCATATGGCGCCACCGCATCATGGTGAAGGGGAAGCGCGTCTCGGGGACGTTCACCACCAAGGCGGCGGCCCTTGCTTGGGAGGCTGAGCAGCGGATACAGATCAGCGAGGGCAAGGTGGCATCGAGCAACAAGACGATGGAGGACGCCTTTGACCGCTATGAGTTGGAAGTGTCGAAGAAGAAACGCAGCTATGCCAATGAGGCCAAGCGGCTGGCTTGGTTTCGCACCACGACGCTGGCCGACAAGAAGATCGCGGACGTCAAGCCTGCCGACGTCGCCGCCTGGCGCGATGCTCGCCTGCTGGAGGTGAAAAGCTCGACGGTCAACCGCGACATGAACCTGCTGTCGCATGTCTTCACGGTGGCCAGGAGGGAGTGGGGATGGATCACGACAAGCCCGACGAAGGACGTGGAGCGCCCCAAGGATCCGCCCCACCGTGACCGGCGCATCAGCGAGAAGGAAATCAGCCTGATCTGCCTGCAGCTCGGGTGGGACCCTGAGAAGAGCACCGAACCCACCACGAAGCAGCACCGGATTGCCCTGGCTTTCCTTTTCGCGATCGAGACCGCCATGCGCGCCGGCGAAATCTGCTCGCTGGCGAAGGGCGATGTTGAGGGGCGCGTGGCGCGGCTGCACATGACAAAGAACGGGCGCCCGCGCGATGTGCCGCTGTCGGCCCGGGCGCTCGAGATATGGAAACTGGTACCGGATGGGTTCGGCCTGACACCCGCGATCCTCGACGCCCTCTTCCGCAAGGCCAAGAATAACGCGGGCATCGAAGGGCTCACGTTCCACGACAGCCGGCACGAGGCAATCACTCGCCTCGCACAAAAACTCGATGTGTTGGACCTGGCGCGCATGGTCGGGCACACGAACATCAACCAGCTGCGCACCTACTACAATCCAACAGCCGAGGACATCGCCTCACGACTGTAGGCTTTCGGCCCACTTGATTACCTCTCGCGCCTTGAACAACGGGTACCCGGTCCCGTTCGCCGTCTGGATGCGGATCGGCCTCGGAAAGCTCGGCAGCGGCAGTATCTTGTCCCTGACCGTGCTGTGCGATCGCTTCAGGTAGGCCGCGATGTGCGCCGCATCCCACAGGTCGACCTCGATCGGGATCGATTTTTCGCTCAGCTTTTGCAGGATCGCTGCCAGAATTTCTTTTTCGCTCATTGGGTTCTCCTATCTCTTATCCTATTCCATCCCACAGGCCGGCAGCCGCCGGCGCTCCACGCGCGGCGCCGCCTCCGCGAAGCCCGGCCGCACCGTCCCCGGCATAGCGGGCACGGCCAGCGCTCGCCGGTCGAAGCCGTCGCGGCGCTCCGCCAGCAGCAGTCCGGGCGCGCGTTTCCGCCAGCGGCGGTCTGGTCCGCGCGGGATCACGGCGCGACCCGCTTGAACTCGACCACCCACACCCAGGGGTTGGCGTCCCAGCTGCCGGCGCCGTTGATGCTCTCCCACAGGCGCGCGTAGACGCTGACCAGGCTGTCGCCGTGCCGCATGTCGTTGTGCGAGCAGCCCTCCGCCAGCGCGTCGATCGCGCTGATGTCCTGCAACCGCTCGACGCGCACCGACACGATCTCCAGCAGGATGCGGCTGTCCTTCCTGAACATGTGAATCGACGGCTTCCAGGCGATCTCCTCGGCTGGCGGCACGTTCTCGTATTGCGCTGGAACGCAGGCCGGATAGTCCGCTCGGTAGACGGTCGGGCCCGGGTCGAGCGCTGCCGGCCGCGCCCAAGTCTCGCGCACCCACAGGCGGTCGCCGGGCTGGCCGTAGGGGCAGACGCACGGGGTCCGGCTTTCGTCGACGTCGTGGCCGGGGCCAGCGCCGTGCAGCGCCGAGTAGACGAACGGCGGTTCGCCGCCGCCCCCTTCCTCGATCGAGCACGACACCCAGGGCTGACGTTTCACCGCGCGACGCGTCTGCGTCTTCGTGCCGTCGAGCAGCGCACGCACCATCGGCGCGCTGAACAGGATGCCGCGTTCAGTCATGATGGCCGCCCTCGCTTTGGTCGCGTTCGGCGGTGGCGGGCATCGGCGGCGTGCACGGAATCACGTACAGGCACTCGCTGTAGCGGCCAGCCTTGCACGGCTCGCAAAACGGGACGGGCGATGTGTCGGCAATCCAGCAGTCCATTGCCCAGTCCAGGCCATCGCCCTGCTCCAGCGCATGCCAGACGCCCGCAGGTACCTTTCCGGCATCGCGCAGCTTGCGATACCGCACCGCATCCTTCGCATCATCGGCCTGCGCCGCTGCGGCGACAGGTGCGGCGAGGTACTTTCCGATGCCCTCCCACGTCTTTTCCCCGTCGCCAATTTGCACGATGGCAGCGCAGGACAGCACGCGGTGCGCGCGCTCCAGCAGTCGCCGCGCCTCTACAGCCTGCGCTGCAGGTGCAGGGCGGGCGGCCCACTCCAACTCGCGCGCCAGGTCGCGCAGCTCAATGAAAGCCGATCCGCGCGCCGCGCCGTCGTCTTCCCATTTCGCCATCAGGGCGTCGACGCGAGGCGTGCAGCCCGCAGCACGGCGCGCCGCCTCAATGTTTGGCGCGATCCATGAGGCGAGCGCCCGGCCGAGTTCAGCGGGCCCGCCCTGCCCGATGATCGGACCGCCAGCCGGCGCAATCTCCAGCAGGCGCGCCACCTCGGCCGGCGTGCCGATGGCGATGAAGCGATCCGTGCCCGGCAGCGGCACGATGTTGGCAGCGATCTTCGTGCACCGCTGCAAGCCCAGCGCGGCGGCGATCAGGTTGTTGCGCATGGTGGCGCACGGGTCGATTTGTTGGGTCATGTCTCGGCTCTCCGTAAATTATGCGTTCGTTCCAGGGACGCGCAGCGCGTCGAGCGACTTGCCGTCCTGTATCCATTCAGTTACCCATCGCGGCGGCTTGCCGCGCCCGGTCCAGGCCTGGCCAGGATCGCCAGGGTTGCGGTAGCAGACTACCGGCCGGCCGGACCTTACCGGCGGCAGGTCGACCGGCTTCGGCGCCGGCGCGGGCGGCGCATCGAACAGCCCCAGTTGCTGGGGCATCCCGGCATTTGACACGGCCGGGGCTTTCATGCCGTCGCTCCCGGTCCGGCCGGCATGTGCATCCAGTGTGTCACGCGCTCGGCGGTGATCGGCATCGCATCGGCGTAGCGCCAGGTATCGCCATCGCGGTAGCCCGGCCACACGTCGTCGTCGTTCAGCGCGAGCAGCACCAGGGTGTCGTCGTCGGGCAGCGTGGCGGCGGCGTCGGTCCATGCGAGCGCGCTCATGCCACCCTCCGAGCCGGCCCGAACAGGGCCTCATCCATCCAATGCCGCCACATGCCCACCTGGCGCGCCGGCACGATCACGGCGCCCTGCGGGTGAGGCATGATGCGCACCGGCTTTTCCAGATCCTCCTGGCCGAGTTCCCAGAACTGGCGGTTGTGCGAAGCCTTCTCGCCCGTGCGGCGCGCCACGCCGATCTCGGCCATGTGCGCGAGGCAGTTGTAGGTCGAGCGCTCGGGCAGGTGCAGCTCCGCCACCAGCTGCGGAATGGTCATCGGCTTCTCGGCCAGCGCCGCGCGGATGCGCACCACCGCGGCGTCGCGCAGGGCCAGCTTCTCGGCGTTCGAGAGGCCGCATTTCGGGGTGTCTTTCCTTCGGGTCATGGCTGCCGCCTCACATCTCGTACAGGCTGTCCGGCGTGCTCGGCAGAGGGAACCAGCCCGGCAGCACGTCAAAATTGTCCTTCAGCTTCATGATCCCGCCAAAGCATTCCAGGTCGCCCAGGCCGCCGAGCACAAAGTTCAGCGGGCTGTCGGCGTCGCGGGTGTAGAACCGGATCGAATTACCGAAGCTCTTCGCGATCGCCAGGGCGTCGGTCAGATAGGCGGGGTTGACCGCGCCTTGGATGCCCTCGCGGTAGCCGATCGTGCTGATGATGCGTTCGACGCGCGGGAAGGTGCCGTCGATCAGCGAGTTGCCAGGCTGGATAAACAGCGGCTGCGCCACCTCGCCGGAGAACATGGCCATGCCTCTCGACATCACGTCCAGCGTGTGCTTGGCATTGCTGGCGTGCTTGAGCGCGTCCTTGTCGACACGAACGATCACCTCGCGTTCGGCATAGCCGTTCGGGTCGCGCACCACGATAATGCGGTGGCCGTCGCTGGCGACGACCATCACGGAGCCGTCGTCCAGCGGTCGGATGTTGATACCGTTCAGGTAGAAGCGGATGTCGTGCTGCGCGGCGAATGGGAAGACGAGTTTGACGGCTACGGCGCTGACGCGCGCGATCATGTGGCCGGGGCTCAGGTCGTCGTCGCTCATTCCTTCGAGGCTGCTCTGTTCGTTTTTCGTGGTGGCGTTCATCGGTTACATCTCCAGTCCTATTTGTGGTGGGTGGGTTGTTGCTGGTAATTCAGGTAGGCGCGGCGGATCCGCTCGTCCCAGCGCGCCTGCGCGGCCTGGTCCCGGTCCAGATCGGCGCGGCTGCCGACTTCGCACAGCTCGCGCACGCGGGCGGCGGCCGCCTCGTTGCTGTCGACGCCGAGGAACCGTTGGAAGGCTGCTTCGCGGCAGCGCATCGCGGTCCACCGGCATGGCGTCAGGCCGGCCATGGTCAATCCGACGAGTCGACGGTTTGCACGTAGCCGCACTTCTTGCACGTGTACTTCGTCAGGCAGCGGCCGACTTCCTCACTGGTCGAGTCATGCTGGCAGCCGAACTTGAAGATGCTGACCTTCTTGCTCCAGTAGTCTCCGATCAAGGCGAAGCCGGTGTCGTCGTGCATAAAGAACAGTCGAGCGTCGCCGAGCAGAGTGCGCGACCATCCGGTGGCATGCGGGCTATAGCGGAAGAAATTCGACTGCGCGAACTCTTCTTGAGTGATCTCGGCCCAGCCGTGCGGGTGTACGTCACAGCCGTACTGGAATTTCGGATGGTTGACGGTTTCGATCTTCCCGCCCCAGTACTTGTCGATCGCCTGCTGCTGGGTGATCGTGCGATGTCCGTCAATTTGATTGAATAGCATGTCGTGGTCCTATGGGTTATGCCGCTTTGGCCTGCGAAACGGCGGCCAGGTGCCGCTGCAGCGCCGCGCAGATGCGGACGAAGTCCGATTCGCGGTACAGCTTGGCCGACTTGTCGGTCATGGCATGCGCGAAGCCCAGGCGGGCCAGGCCCTCGGCGGTCAGCGCGATCGGCGCCAGGCGCTCGTTGATCTGGCCGAGGCGCAGCATTGCTTCGTCGGCGGGCGCCGGGCGCGCGGCGTCGATCGGGGTAACCTCGGCGACCGGCGCCGGAATAATTTCTGGAATAATTTGCGGTTCGATTTGCACTTGGGCGGCCGTTGCCTGCGCCGCTGCTGCCTGCTGGGCGCGCTCCGCTGCCACGCGAGCCGCTTGCTCGTCCAGTTGACGCTTGGTCTCAGCGGCGACACGCGCGCGCTCGGCCGCTTCTGCCTTCACGCGCTCTTCCTCGGCAATACGGGCGCGCAGTGCTTCGGCCTTCGCCGCTTCGGCTCGATCGTGCTCGGCGATACGCATCTTGATCAGCGCGGTCAGGTCGTCGGCAGCCTTGAGCACGATCGACGGCGTGTCGGCGAACAGGAAGGCGTGCGCCGCCGCCAGCTCGCGCAGCAGGCCCAAGTTGATCTGGATCCGGTCGGCCACGGCGTTGGCTTCGATCTTGAAGCGGGCCAGCTCGGTGTCGACCGCATCGCGCAGGCTGGTCACGGTCTTCTTGCCCTTCATGGCGCCGGCGAAGTCGACGGCGACGGCGGGCATGTACGGCTTGCCCAGGCGCTTATTCAGGTCGGCAATGTGCGCCGCCGCCTTGTCCTTGGCGACCTGGTGAATCTCGACGCGGATCGTCTCCTTGCGTGCCTTGACCACCTTTTCCAACATCAGGCGCGTCTTGCGGGCCAGCTCGTGATAGCTGTCCACCGTGCGCACCATCTCGTCCACGCTGGAAACCTGTCCCAGCGCCGAGGCCTTGGCGGCGCCGAGTGCATTCTCGGCGCGCTCCATCACCTTGATGGCCTGCTCAGCATCGGCGAAGGCCTGGTCGTCGCTCGGGTTCGTGTCGATGTCGGCGATGAAGGACTGCAGGCGCTCGCCGAACACCACTAGGTTGTGGTTCAGGGTGAGCTGGCCGTCGACGCGGATCGACAGGGCCGGCAGGTCCTGCACCGCGGCGGCCACCGGCGGCGGCAGGACTTCGACGTACTGGTAAGCGGCCAGGTCGGCTTCGAACTGCGCCCAGCCGGCGCGGATGCGCTCCTGCCAGACCGGGTCCGGCGTCACGACCAGGTACACGAAATTGTCGCGGGTACCGTCCGAGCAGACGAACACCACGCTGGTGCAGCCCGTCACCATCATGATCTGCTGCGGCTGCGGCATGTATTCGTCCGGCAGGTGGCCGGCGGCGATTGAATCGGCCAGCGCCTGGTTCCACTGCTTGTGCTCGAAGGCGACGTCTTCCGCCATGGTCAGTCCGTCGCAGGACGCCGACAGCAGGCCGTCCGAACACGTCACCGGGTACAGGTCTTCGCCGATCAGGTCTTCGACCAGCGGGCGCGCCAGCGCTTCCACCTCGTGGCCGTAGTCCAGGATGTGCTTCTGCACCCACTCGCTGAATTCCTGCGCGGTGGCCGTGGCCTTCATGTGCAGCAGCTCGGTGCGCTTGACGAGCGGCGAGATGCCCAGCATGGCTGCCGCTTCGCTGGCGCCCCGGTGCTCGAGGCGGAATGCTGCCCACTCGGGGCTGCCTTGGATGAGGTCGTGGATCTGCATGGTCTTCCCCTTATTCGGCCTCGTGGGCCCAGCTGTCGATGGTGTTTTTCTGGTCTTCGGTGAGGATGGCTTTCGTGCTGAGCATCGCGATCAGCGCGGCCGGCGACTTCTTCCTGGACAGGATCATGTCGCGCCACGCCGGGGTGTTCTCGCTGAACTTCTCGGGCGTGCACTCGACCAGCGCGGGGCGCGCAGGCGCCGCTACCGCAGCTGCCGCCGGCGGCGTGATGTCGCGCTCGATGCGCTCGCCCTCTGGGTAGTCGCGCACTTCCTCGATCGACTTGATGCCCTTGAGCGCGTCGGCGAACAGGTCGCGTGCGGCGAAGGCGAAGGCGCGCATCTGCAGCATCCGCTTCGGCGCGGTCTGCCACGGCCCCGACTTCCCAGCCAGGCCGGCTTTCTTCGCGTCTTCCATCGAGAACGTGGTGACCACCGCCGAGCGCCCGCGCCGCTTCAGGGTGACGGTGCAGTGGGTGTCCTGCTTGTCCTCGTGCAGATCCTCGAATTCGGGATGGCTGATCACCAGCGCGCGCATCGCGTCACCCCAGATGCTGGGCCGGCCGTTGATGACCGAGATGCCCTGCAACGACTGCATCGGCTTGAGGCCCAGCTCGGCGCCGGTCTGCACCGCCACCAGCACGTTGCCCGGCTTGTTGACGTAGTCCTTCGGCACCATGTCCGAGGAGGCGATGATTTTTGCGAACTCCATGGCCTCGGCCAGGTTGCGCGGGGAAAGGGAGAACGTCGGTTCGCCCTGGGTGGTCAGCTCGTTCATGATGTCCTTCTCGGGTTAAAAATCGTTGTGGTTGTCGAGCACGGCGGGCGCGCTCTCGATCGATGCGTCATCGGCGCGCTGCACCTCGGCCAGCAGGAGCAACAGGGCCAGCACGATGACCAGGGCGCGGGCGGCGTCGCGGATCACAGCAGCTGCTCCAGCACGCCGGCGGCGGCGATCGTCAGGGCCAGGCCGGCGAGACCGAACCAGGGGTTCGCGTTCGTCCAGGCCATCCCGTCGAGCAGCAGGCGATCCATCAGGCTGCGGCGGGCGATGCGGGCGGCGATCATTGGGCACCGTCCAGGTGGAAGGCACCGTACGCGTCCTCGTGCTGCACGGCAGTGTGAAGATCGGTTGGCGCCTGCTGGGCGGCTTTCGCCTGACGCTTTGCCTCACGCTGCAGGTAGGCCGCTTTGGCATCGGCGTCCCCGACGCGATCAAGGATCGCCATGTGTTTGGCATGACGCTGGTTCGCGGTCATCCCGATCGCCTTCATGGCGGTTTCGTTGATCAACATGGTGCGCCGCGTATAGGTCCGCGACCGGGCGCACAAGTCCATGATTTCTTCCAGTGCATCGCGATGCGTGCTCATCCTGCTGCTCCTCGTTCTGGCCGGCGCCGCCGGCGGTTGTTGTTCGGTGCCGGTTACGTCTCCGGCGCGGGCTGGGTACCGCCGTATCGCACTGCTGCATGGCTTTGCCTTTACGCGGAACTGTGCTGCTCCATGCTTCCCCGCGTGTGGTGGCCGGGCTACCTTCACTCGCTCCGTCGAATCTGCTGGTTCGGTGCCGATGCACTCGCTGAGTCAGAAGACAGGGCCGGGTACTAGCCGGCCAGATCCAGTCATGCGACCACCACACAGAAGCAGCCTTCGGCCTTCCGATTGCCGAAGCCCCTCTTCCTGACGGACGCTGTGCACAGCGCTCCCCGCCAAGCAGTGCGCATTTACGAAGTCGCGCCGCTGCTTCTGTGTGGCCACCCCTTACGAGGGTGAGGCGCCCTGCCTACTGCGCCGCCGCAGCGGCCTTGCCGTGCTGATAGATCGCCCACATCGCGGCCAGGCCGCAGTCCAGGCGCTGGCGGCCGGCCCACTGCTCCAGGCCTGCGCGCTCGATCGCCACGTCGCAGTGCGGGCAGTCCAGGTGGCCGTCGATGTCCTTCGACAGGCTGCCGGTGTCGTTGCACTGGGTGCACATAGCTCTCTCCTCAATGCATCCGCGCGGCCACGGCCATCGCAATGCGGTTGTCGTCCCGGGATTCGGCCCGGCGCTGCTCCATGCCCTTGACCGATTTCTCGGCGCGCGCCTCGGCCTCGAAGTAGATGGCCGCCTGCACGGCACCGGCGATGCGCACGCCGACCAGGGCGGAATGCCCGACCACCGCGGCCCGGACCAGCGCTTCGGCTTCCTGCGCGCCGGCTTCGAGCTGCTCCAGGCGCTCGGCGATGAGGCGGATCGTCGACTGAGTGCCAGCGAACACGTCGAACTGGATCGCCTTCGTGTGCAGGTCCAGCTGCTCGGCCAGCGCCTCGTCGCGCTCTTCGGTGTCGAATTGGTGGCGGTCCATGGTCAGCCCCACACCACGATCAGCAGCAGGCCCAGGACGACGGCCACGCAGATCACGGCGGCCACGGCGTCCGCGATCTTGTCGGCGGTGGTGGCTTTCATTGGGCACCTGCTGCGGCCAGGGCGGCACGAAATTCGGACACGTCGATGCGCTTCTCGCACGTGTTATCCGCTTGGTCGATGGCCTGGATGATCTCGACTGCCTCGACCAGCGCCGCCACCAGCGGCTCATGGCTGTTGCAGGCGCGGATGATGAAGGCGGCGTTGGCCTTCGAGTGTTCGAACGTCGCGTAATCGGTCCCACTCCAGCCCGGTCCGACATCGGCGCCGCTGGTGACGGCAATGCGCAAGACGCTGCCGTTTTCTGCATTTACGTTCAGGCCGCCCTCGCTCAGTTCCCAAGGCGTCGGCGTGTGCTGCGTGGTGGTGGTATTCGACATCGTTCTCTCCATCTAGCCCAGGTGCTGGGCTCGGTTGCTGTTCGTTTTGCGTTTCAACAAACTACAACGTCAGGTTACAACAAGCGAACTCAACCTGCAAGCAAAAGTTGTAGATGTTCGCAAAAATAGTTGTAGATGGTTGCAGTGGTGGTTGGAGATCGGGGGGGGTGTACCGTAAACTGTTGTAGCGCCCGAACACCTCGGGCGCGCCGGTCCAGCGTTAAGACGCAACAATTGACTTATGCGAACACATACTGTTTCTCCTTGCTTTGTGTGCTTGGCTGGTGTAAGAGCTTTGCTATATACTGACAAGGTGTTCCGAGCTGACCCACCGTGGGCGGCGCATTCGGATGTACGGGCAGAGGGTAAAAGTTATCCACAGTCACAGGCGGACTGGGATTTTTGCCGTTTGTACATTTGGAACAAGAGGACACATCATGCACCCACAACAATTACTTCTCCGCTGCTATGCTGAACGCGAGTCAAACGGACAATGGTTCGCTATCTGCTTAGATTTGAATCTTGCGGCCCAAGCGGACACTCAGCACGAAGCGACTGAGAAGCTGCACGCTCAGATCGTAAGCTATGTGCGGGAAGCCCTCACTGTAGATGCTCAGTACGCAAGCCAGTTGTTGCCGCGCCGCGCACCATTATCGTTCTTCGCTCGGTATTACTGGATGCAATTGCTGCGCTTAGTCGGCATACTCGCGTCGAGCGCTGGAAACCGTCGCGCATTTACGGAGCCACTTCCTCTTGTGCCTGCGTGATTCAGCTATTTTTGCCGCATACACCTCAGCCCTGCGCAAAAGTGCGTAAGGCCGTTGAAAGGCTGGGCTTTGTGAAGGTTCACCAAGTCGGATCTCATGAGCAATATGAGAAGGTGGAGAACGGTATTAAGAGAAAAGTAACAGTCGACTGCCATAATGGCGAGGTCGGCGCCAAGGTGATTAAAAGCATTGTAAGTCAATGCGGAGTCTCAAAACTCCAGTTCCTTCAAGCCCTCAATGGCAAATAAAATTCCCCGCCGCGAGCGGGGATTATTTATTTGAATTGCAGCGCAATATAAAGCAGCAACGCGATAATCACCCACATGTAATTGCGATTACGGTCGAGGCGTTTCAATAACGCGTACTGAACATTCGCTACAGCGATCATGTCTTCACGCGTCAAACAAGCAGCTTTCGCCCCCTGCTCTGCCGTATGCGTCCACTCATCGTCAATCCAATCAGGTAATAGACCGTCTGCATTAACTTGCAGTCGAGCGGTTTTAGCCGCTTGAAAAAAAGTCCGATCCGCAGCACTCTTCTTTGATATCTGATCCATTTCATCAAAATATTTTGAATCAGATGCGGCTCGATCTTTAAAAGCTTCAGCTCGATTCATTTACAATCCACCTGTTCCGCTTCTATCTCGCACACGACCGATAATCGTAATGTGCTCGTCAGCCACTTCCGGTCGAATTTCCTCATCCTTGTAAGCCGGATTCACGCTGCGTAGCACCAGCGTTCCATCGATCCGGCGGCTAACATATTTCACGCGCAGCTGGTCGCCGTAGCGAAACGCATACACGTGGCCATCGACGATGTCGGTCTCATCTAAGTTGACCAGGATGGTGTCGCGCGGGTGCATCATCGGAATCATGCTGTCGCCGGTGACGCGGAAGCGTCGCGCACGCGCTGGGTTGATGCCGTACTTCCTAAACCATGAGAGTCGGTACGTTGCCGGCTCATCGTCTTCGACAATTTCGTAATTCACCCTCCCATCGCCTCCTGAAAATTCGATCCTGTATTCCGGGATCAACACAAAGTCATCTGGCAGCGGATCTTCAGGATGAACCGCTGTGATGTTTCGACCGCCAGGCTCCGCGCCGAAGCGCAGCATTGCCGGCGATACGCCCAGGTACTGGGCGGCCATCTCCAAATTCTTCCCCCGTGGCTCGGTTGCCCCAGCCATCCACTTCTGCACAGCCTGCGGCGACACACCGATGAACCGAGCCATTTCTGACTGGTTCCCGCCGTTCTTCGCGTTGAGCAGGTCCGTTAGACGATTTGCCATAGTTTCCATTCCACCATCTTACAAGTGACAGTTGTAGATAGCACTGCAAAAATAAGTTGTAGAGCTTCCGGCCTTGTTGTAACATTGGGTTGTAATCACAACCACAGGCTACAACAATGGAAACCGGTATCGCAAAAGCCATCCGCATCGCTGGAAGTCAGACCGCGTTAGGCAACCTTCTCGGGCTGACCCCGCAGGCCATCCAGAAGTGGGCGGCCCAAGGCGCTGTCCCTGGCGAACGTTGTCGTGAAGTCGAGGCCAAGCTGAACGGCCAAGTCACCCGATATGAGCTGAATCCGAACGTGTTCGGCGAAGCACCGTATCCCCACCCCGAACACCAGCCGCAGTAACCCTGCGGTTTTTCTGCGCCCGAAAAGTTGCGCAAGGGCTCTTGCCCAGCACCACCCGTCGGCCACCTGGCCGCCCACGTAACCCGCACCACCCTGGAGAAACACATGAACCACGCAGCACGCACCACCACCGTTGAAGTCTTGATGAACGAGAACGAGGTCATCGGCCTGGACGCCATTCGCGGAAGCCTGGGCCGTAGCCCGTTCCTGCGCAGCTTGGTCGACGCCGCGGCGAAAGCCGCTTCGACGGTCCGCTCGAATGGTACGTCCCAGCCGGCCTGCAGGGAATCCCGGCAATGTCCGGGTCTCGGCCGTCAGGCATGCCGCCCGCGCGGCGCAAAGGGTGGCGCCCGGAGGAATCTTTAATGGGTTCCGACTGCGCCACGAAGCAAAAAAAGAGCCCAGCAGGACGCCGGGCTGAAAGGAACACGCAGGTGAATACTTTATCACTGGATAGCAAGGCGGCGACGAAGGTGATCGCCAAGGCCTGCACCTGGGCCGATCGCCTGAAGGATGTCGCGGTGGCGCCGGCCAGGCTGCAGCGCAAGGCGCAGGGCCGGCTCGATGTCAGCGGTGACGAACTGGCCGAGGCGGTCGAGAAGTACCGCAACGCGGGGAGCAACCCGCCATGACGACGACCATCCTGGTCGGCGACGTGCGCACCCGCCTGCGCCAACTCGCCGACAACTCCATCCACTGCATCGTCACCAGCCCGCCCTACTGGGGGCTGCGCGACTATGGCGTCGACGGCCAGATCGGCCTGGAGTCCTCCCCGGCCAAATTCATCGCCACGATGGTCGGCGTCTTCGAAGAGCTGCGACGCGTGCTGCGCCCCGATGGCACCTGCTGGGTGAACATGGGCGACAGCTACGCCGGTAACCGCGGCAGCAGCAACGGCCCGACCATCGGTGCCAAACACCGCACCGCCAGCGGCGACGCCCAGCGGCAAATGATCGCCAGCCGGCGCCGTGACGACGCACTCATTCCCCGTTCAGACATCCGCGTGCCCGGCCTGAAGCCGAAAGACCTGGTCATGATGCCGCACCGGCTCGCCATCGCGTTGCAGGACGCCGGCTGGTGGGTGCGCCAGGACATCGTCTGGCACAAGCCGAACCCGATGCCCGAATCGGTGCGCGACCGCTGCACGAAGGCCCACGAATATATCTTCCTGCTCACGAAGAGCGAGAAGTACTACTTCGATCACAAAGCCATAGCTGAAGCAGCAACAAGTGAAAAGCCGGCCGGGAATAAGACGCACAAGTATGCAGATGCCTATGCGGAAGGTTCGAGCGAAGAGCACCGCACGAAGGCGGGTCTCGTTGCCTTGGCCGGCGTCGAGTGGGAAACGCGCAATAAGCGCAGCGTCTGGACCATTGCCACCCAGCCGTTCTCGGAAGCCCACTTTGCCACGTTCCCGCCCGAACTGCCTGAGACCTGCATCAAGGCCGGCTGTCCACCTGGCGGCACGGTGCTCGACCCGTTTTTCGGCGCCGGCACCACCGGCCTGGTGGCCGACCGCCTGCAGCGCAACTGCATCGGCATCGAGCTGAACCCGGCCTATGCCGAGATCGCGCGCAAGCGGATCCAGGGCGAGTCGACGCTGTTTGCTCAAGTCGAGGTCGCCGCATGAAGCCCGCCGACATCAACCTGCCCGACCCGCTCACCCCGGCCGACTGCGACCTGCGCGGCCTGCCCTACATGCCGCTGGACGTTATCCGCCTGATCGATTCGGACATGTTCGCCGAGACGACCGGGGACGAGTTCAAGGCCGCTGTCGCGCTGTGGTGCAAGAGCTGGACTCAGGTACCGGCCGCGAGCCTGCCGAACAAGGACATGGTCCTGGCGCACCTGTCCGGCAATGCGGCGAAGTGGAAGCGCATCAAGGAAGGCGCCATGCGCGGCTGGATCCTGTGCTCGGACGATCGCTGGTATCACCCTGTCGTGGCCGAGAAGGCGCTGGCCGCGCTGCCGGGCCGCGAAGAGTTCAACCATAAGCGCAGCGCCGAGGCAGAGCGCAAAGCCCGTGAACGCGAGGACCGCAAGGCGCTGTTCGAAGTGCTGAGAAGTCACGGCGTTGTCCCGGACTGGAACGTGTCAACCAAGGCGCTACGGTCACTCGCTGCTCAGCACTTGTCACAACAACCATCCGTACCTGTCACGGACAACAAGCGTGACATGTCACAGCAGGTCACGGTGTGTAAGGGAGAGAAGAAGGGAGAGTTAACTTCTAAGACCTTATCGTCGTCGTCTCAAGCCTCAACCGAAGTTGGCGTCGACCAGCAACGCGACGACGACGACCGACCCGGAGAGCCGAAGCGAGAAGCGCAGATCGTGGACCTGCTGGCCCAGCACGGCATGCAGGCATACCCGACCGACAGCTTCGTCCGAATGACCTGGGCACCCAACCCGCTGGTCACCGACGACGTGCTGCTGTCCGCGATCGCGAAGGCGAAGAAGTTCAAGCCGAACGAGGAGATCGGACTCAGCTACCTCGACAAGGCCGTGCAGAGCGTGCTGCAACGCCAGAGCACGCAACCCGCGCCCTACTCGCCCGCCGTGCAGGCTGCGCCACCAGCACCGGCCCGCAAGCCCCAGGGCAACGAGCCGAAAGGCACGGACGAGAGCTACGACGAGTGGCAGACGCGGGTCGACGCCTTCGAACGCGCACAGCGGGGCCGGGCCGCATGAACCGCGACCACGATCCCTGCCGCGCCTGTGGCCGCTTCCTCATCGACGCCAGCGTGCGCCGCAACGAGGAAGGCCCCGGCCACTGCGAAGGCTTCGACAGGCCAGCGCATTCGACCGACGCGCCCTGCGTGCTGTTCGTCGAGCGGGGATCGCGGGAAGCAAGGGCGCTGGCGAAGAGCAGCCGGGAGGTGCTGGCTGAGCTGCAGGGGCGGGACAGCAAGCCTGCGCTGGGCCATAGAGGAATGCTTGCATCACAGGAGCAGCGCCGGCATCCCGAGACCATTTCGCGCGCGAGCGCATCACAACCGTCCCCGGTATCGCGGGGACGACAACCTGAAAGGGCATGACCATGTTTTGGCCGTTCAACATCCCCGCCAAGCGCCGCGAGCGCGAAGCCCAGCAGCGCCGCGAAGACGAGGCGCGCATGCAGCGCATCAAGGACAGCATCGATGCCGAGAACCGCCGGCAGCGGCGCCGCGAAAGTCTGCTCAGCCCGGCGCCCAAGATGTCGCGCCCGTTCTCGGCATCGGCCAGCAGCGCCGCACCGCGAAGCAGTTCCAGCACGGCTTACGACGACCCGCTGTCGCCGCTGAACCCGCTGTCACCGCTCAATCCGGTCCAGCAAGCAGCCTGGTCGGCGCCGGCTGACGAACCGCGCCATTCATCGAGCCACTGCGCGCCCAGCAGCAGCCATTCGCACTCGAGCAGCGATTACGGCTCGTCGCACAGCAGCCACAGCAGCAGCGACCACGGTTGTTCCACCAGCAGCTACGACAGCAGCTCGTCGAGCAGCTCGTTCGACTGACCACCAACCAGCGCGCGAGCGCACCGAGAGGCCGGGTTACGGCTTCGACAACCTGAAAGGCAGACATGAACGACCAAGCAATCGAGCAGGAAATCCAGGCCAAGGGCAAGACCGCGCCGCGCGTCACGCCGGATGCCCTGATGGCGAACATCCAGCACATCGAAACGGTGAAGCACGTGACCCAGTCCGGCCAGGTGCTGCGCTGGGCGGTGCTGATCACGCAGAGCGGATTCGCCGTGGTGGGCAAACCGTCCGTCGCGGTCTCGCCGGAGAACGACGACGCCGAGATCGGCGAGCAGGTGGCGTTCGAGAACTCGCGCACCGAGCTGTGGCCACTGATGGGCTACGCCCTCAAGCAGCAGCTGCACGAGCAGGGCAATCGACCGCCAGCGCCCGGCGCCGCCCACCACGGCTACAGCGCGATGCAGCCGCACCAGCAGCGCGTGGTCGACGAGAAGGCCGAGCTGGACGAGCGCCTGCGCAAGCTGATGACGTTCACGATCACGCCGACCTTCGCCGGCCTGGACGAGGCCGAGCGCAACCGCCTCGCTCGCCAGGCCGAAACGATGGCGAAGTACAGCGAAATCCTTGGCGCTCGCATCGCCGCGTTCGCGCCGGCCGCGCAGTAACCGCACCGCCCCGCCCGCGCGCCGGGCGGCAACAACAACGACACGGAGAACCTGAACGATGAACATCCTCGCCATCGACATCGGCACCACCACCGGCTGGGCGCGCAGCTCGCGCGCCGGCACGCCATGGGCAACCTGCATCAGCGGCAGCGCCAAGTTCGCGCCACGCCGCACCGAGCAGGCCGGCCACCGCTGGATCAAGTTCCGCGCGTTCCTGGCTGAGCAGCGGCTCCAGGCCGGCGACATCCACGCGATCTACTACGAGGACGTGAAACAGCATGCCGGCACGCTGGCGGCGCACGTCTACGGCGGCTTCCTGGCCATGCTGGAAATGTGGTGCGCGGCGAACAACGTCCCGCTGCATCCGGTCGGCGTGGGCGTCGTCAAGAAGCACTGGACCGGCAAAGGCAACGCCGACAAGGATCGCATGGTCGCCGAGGCCGAGCGCCGTGGCTTCCGGCCGGCCGACAACAACGAGGCCGACGCGCTGGCGATCTTGTCGCTGGCGCAGCACATCGAGGGCACGAAGGCGCAGGCCGGCCTGCTGGGAGTTGCCGCATGATGTACGGCTTCGAGATTGGGGTGGCCCACCTGCTGGCCGAAGCACACTCAGCACGACTCCAAGCCAAATCGGCGCAAGCGGAGTTCCAGCGCCGCCAGCGCCAGAACCAGCCTGGCGACGTGATCGACGTAGAGGCACGCGAGGTGCGGGACGCGCTGTCGCTCCCAGCGCCAGATGAGGAGGATCGCCCATGAACTGGTTCACCACCCTACTCGCCAGCCTGGCCGCGCCCACCGCCCGCGACGAAGGCGACGACGACCGCGCCACCACCAAGGCCGCAGCCTACACCGGGCCGCGCCGCCGGCGCTCCGACGCGATCGAGGTCGAGGCGCGCGTGGTCGAGGATGCACCGGCCTGCAGCCAGGACTGCAGCCAGGGGCGCGCGTGCACGTGCCGGCCGGCCATCACCTTGGAGGCTCAGCCTTGACCGAACGCCGCGACATCGGCTCGCGCCTGGAGAACTGGGCGCGCGTCTACCGAGACACCTACCGCGCCGGCATCAGCCCGACCGGCGCCTACTGCGACCAGCTGCGCCGCGAGGCGCTGGGCGAGACGCCACAGGTCGAGCGCCGCCGAGTCGACGACGCCGACGCCGCTCTGCTCGAGCGAGGCATGCGCGAGCTCGAGACCAAGCACCGCATGCTGCTGTACTGGTGCTACATCAAGCAGGCCGACCCGAACGTCGTCTGCCGCCGGCTGTCGATCGCGCACCGGCCGGCGACCGTCTTCGTCGGCGTGTTCCGCGCGGCCCAACGTGCGATAGAATCCATTGTCGAAAAGAACATGGAGAGGCAGGGATGAACTACGACGAGAGCGACGACGACCTGGACGAGCTGCCGGAGCGCCCGCGCCAAGTGATCCCCGCCGCAGACCGCGAGCTGCTCGAGCTGGCCGCGCGCGCGATCGGCGCCGTGCGCGTCGAGGATGTCGAGGGTGAGAACTGGGTGAATTTGCACTTCGCCGATGGATCGGTTGCCTATGCCTGGAACTCCCTGATGCACAGCGACGACATGCTGAACCTGGCGGCGATGCTACACATCGACATCGCTTGGCTCGGCGATTCCGACGTCCTCGCGGATGGGACCTCGTCCGAGCCGACCATCGAGGATCCTGCAGCGGCGGCTCGTCGCGCCGTCACCCGCGCCGCTGCTGAAATCACAAAACAACATTCCTGAGCGAAAGTTATTGACAGCAGGAAAACTCAGCAGTAAATTCCAAGCTACAACTTATTTCCGTCCCTCAAGACGTGCGCGGGTGCCTGAAGGCAGCCCGCGGCGTCTCCGGACCAGAAGCCCCGATCAGCGATGATGCGGGGCTTTTTGCTTTCCGAAGCGCAGCGCGTCGGCACCGCTGCAACACCAACCCGCCGAGGGAAAGTTCATGGCCACCCTGCCTCATGGGACCTTCTGACCAGCCGGGAACAGCAGCGGCACCAATTTTCAAGACCTCGATCGGGGCCAGCGGGACGAGTAACCTCCCTGCTGCGATGTGAAGCCGACTTACCGCGCATCTAGCCATTGAGCAGCGGGTAGTTGGGGCTGGCGCCCCCTTAACGGATCAATGAGCCCTTCCACCACGCGACAATTCGCGCTGCACCCAGTCGAGCACACACATGCGCATCGACGCCGGACGCTGTAACCGGCACCAATTTCCAGCGTCTCCAGCCTTGGCCGCAAGCCAGGGACTTCGCCCGCCACCGCGCGGGCATTTTTTATTCGAAAGCGCGCATGAAGCTGATCGACCTGCAGAAGCAAACCGCGACCGTCAGCAGCACGGCTGTCATCACGCTCGGCGCCGCTGCGGCCGGGCTGCGTACCGTCGCGCAGGCTATCGCAGCAGGCGAAATCGCGGTCGGCGATAAAGGCGTAGCGTTCTTCGTGCGCGACCCGGCAACCGGCGCGTTCGAATCTGGCGTGTACGCGATCACCGCCGCGGATACCCTGACGCGCGAGCGCATCACCAGCAGCTCGAGCAACGGCACTGCGGTCAACTTCGGCGGCGCTGCCGTCGAGGTCTACAGCGCCGCCCCGGCTGCAATCCTGGCGGCCCTGAACCAGACCTACGAAATCCCGTTTTCGCAGTCCGTCCCGCTGCATCGTGTGGGCACCAGCTACATGCCTGAAACGAAGATTGCGGCCGGCATGCAGTTCTCGCCGGCGGCCGGCGCCGTGCGCGGCGCTCTCGCCTACCTCCGCCTGGTCGCAGATGGCGCGAACACCCCGACGTTCCAGGGCATGCAGCAATGGGGAAGCTCACTGGACTTCGACCCCCGCAACGGCATCGTGAACCTCGTTCAGTTCTTTTGCGATGGCGTCGACGTCTGGTACTCGATTGCGCAGGCCGCAGCCGCGGCGCCAGTGGTGACCAAGCCGGGCGCCCCGACCATCGGATCGGCATCGGCTGGTGACGGCACGGCCAGCGTAGCGTTCACGGCGCCGGCATCGAACGGCGGCGCGACGATCAGCAACTACACCGTCACCGCGTACAAGGCCAGCGACGACAGCGTCGTGAACACCATCACGGCCACGAACAGCCCGGCCAACTTCACCGGCCTGGTCAACGGCGTTGCTCTGTACTTCAAGGCCGCGGCGACGAACAGCGCAGGCACCGGCCCGCAATCGGCGGCGTCGAACACCGTGACGCCAGCAGTGGCGGCCGTCACTTACACGCGCCTGAACAGCCTGACCAACGTGACCGAATCCGGCACGGGTCCGTACAGCTACGCATACAGCGGCTCGGGCGGCAGCTGGCTGGACGGCTCGGGCGGCGTGTCGAACCAGCTGGCGGCGAACACGGACGGCTCAATTGCCATGACCATCAACGTGGTCGCGGCGGCGAACGGCCTGCTGCTGGCCTTGTCGAGCGGTTCGGCCAAGGTCCCATACACCGGGACGCTGTACGCGGTCTATGTGAATGACTCCGACGGCAAGTATAAGACGATCACTGGCGGCAATCCGGGAACCAGCACGGCCAGCAACGTGGCTGCACAGGTGGGCGACATCCTGCGCTTGCGCCGCGCTGGTTCTTCCCTGGTGGCTGAGGTTGCGCGCTCTGCGTCGCCGACCGCCTGGACCACGCTGCGCACCTGGACCGGCGTCACGACTGCCGCCGTCTACTTCCAGGTCGACATCTCGGGCGCCGGATCCATCGGCCAGAACATTACCGGGGTGAACGTATGATCGGTCCGATACTGTCCGGCGCAGCCAGGATGAAGTACAGCGGCGTCGGTACCAACATCGTGTTCGACGGCAACTCGCTGGTGTACGGCTATCAGGCATCCAGCTCGGCGAAGTCGATGCCGTCGCAGATGGCGGCCCTGCCGCCGCTGAACGGCGCGGTACAGGTGTCCAACATCGGTGTCAGCGGCCAGAACATCACCCAGATGCGCTCCCGTGGCGCCGCCCAGGCCGACGCCCGCTATGCCGCGGGCAAGAAGAACATCCTGCTGGCGTGGGAAGGAACGAACACGATCTGCAATACAGGCAGCGGCGCCGGCAAAACCGGCCTGGCCGCCGCCGCCGACATGGTCGCCTACGTGCAGGACCGGCTGGCCGCGCACCCTGACTGGTTCATCGTCATGATGACCACCCTGCCCCGTTTTGGCCTGGACGCCTGGAGCATCGCCGACGGCAATGCGCACTTGCAGGCATACGACGACTACCTGCGCGCGAACTGGCGGGCCATGGGCTGCAAGGCGCTGGTGGATGTGCGCGCCGGGGGCGTGTTCGTCTACACCGGCACCACGATGGACCCCAAGATGGCGCCGTACATGGCTGAAACGATCCACTGCAACGACACGGGCTACGGCCTGGTGGCGCAGTACTGCGCGGCAGTGCTCAAGCGCCTGCCTGCACGATAGGAGGCCGCGTGTTCGCTCTTTACCCAAATGGCGCCGCGCCGAATGGCTTTAGCTTGTCCACGGCCGCAGGCCCGATCACGCCGCCGCCCCCGGTCATCGTGCCGCCGAGCCCATCCGCGCCACGGGGCCCGGCAATCAACGAAGCAACCATCATGCGGTTCACCACGATCAACGTCTCGGCGGTGCTCGGACCGGCCGCGATTAACCTGACTGCGAACCTGCCATGACCGCAAACGTTGGCGAATACGGCCTGCCCCTAAACATCAACCTGAACTTCGACGTGAGCGCGGCGACATCGCTGCAGATTTCGATCGTGAAGCCTGACGGCAGCGCCTTTGCAGCTGTGGCGACCGTTGGCCAGGTCGACTTGGTCGTCGATGGCCAGGGAACCTACAAGGCGAAGCAGTACATCACGTACATCACCCAGCCGGGCGACCTGAGCGAGCCGGGAGACCATTTCGCGCGCGTGATCTATACCGACGCCACGAAGCGGCTGATTTCGGACCCGACGAGCTTCACCGTCAGCCCATGATGCCCGAGCACTTCCAGCTATCCCACGAGGACGAGCGCCGATGGGTGCTGGTGCTGATCCAGCTAGAGCAACTGCGAATCGCCGTTCAGGGAGTCGCAAACACCTAATTTTTATAGAGCACCATGACCCGCGCAATCATCTACACGACTGAACTCGGCCACAAGGTCTGCGCCGCCCTGGTCGAGAGCGAGAGCGGGAAGAACAGCCTGCGCGCCGTCTGCAAGAAGGCCGGCATGCCAAGCCGTGCCACGGTTTACCGCTGGCTCGACGAGCATCCCGAGTTCGCCGAGATGTATGCCAAGGCAGCCACGGTGCGCGCGCACGGCTACATTGACGAAATGGTCGACATCGCCGACGAGGCCGTGGAGACCAAGGAAGGCATTCAGAAAGCGAAGCTTCGGATCTACGCCCGCGAGAAATACGCGGCCAAGATCGTTCCGCGCGCTTATGGCGAGAAGATCACGCAGGAACTGGTCGGCGCTGACGGCGGCGCCATTCAAGTGCAGAGCGCAGCCGCTCTTACCGATGACCAACTGGCCGCGATCGCTGCGGGCGCGAGATGCAGCTGACCGCCCAGCAAGCCGCCGCGGTGCTGCTGGAGCGCCGCACCGCCCGCAATGACCTGGTCACCTTCGCGTCGCGCGTGCCCGTACCGGGTTCGCCATCCGAGGATGCAGACGAGACAGCGCCAATTCCGCTGATCGAAAGCCACCAGGCCGAACACCACAAGCTGATCCTGCGCGAATTGCAGGGCTGCATGACGAAGCGACACGGCCGCCTGATGATCATGGCGCCGCCGGGCTCTGCCAAGAGCACATACGCGACCGTGGTCGGCCCGAGCTGGTTCCTGGGTCGTGAGCCGAACCGGCGCGTGATCCTGGCCAGCTACGGTAGCGACCTGGCCGGCCGGCACGGTCGTCGCACCCGCCAGCTGCTGCGCGCGCAGGAAACCGAAGGGATCCTGCAGTGCACGCTGAGCGCCGAATCCCGGTCGACCACCGAATTCGCGCTGACCAACGGCAGCGAGTACATCGCCGGCGGCATGATGTCCGGCATGACCGGTAACCGCGCCCACGGCATCGTCATCGACGACCCGATCAAGGGCCGCGAGCAGGCTGATTCCGAGGTGGTGCGCAGCAAGACCTTCGCCGCCTACGAAGATGACCTGCTGACTCGCCTGATCCCGGGCGGCTGGGTGGTCATCATCAACACCCGTTGGCACGAGGACGACCTGTGCGGCCGCATCCTGCCCGAGGACTGGTCAGGCGAGTCCGGCGACATCGAGTGCCGCGACGGCAACACCTGGCGCGTGCTCTGCCTGCAGGCCGAATGCCAGACCAACACCGACCCGCTGGGGCGGCGCCCGGGCGAAATGCTGTGGTCCGAATGGTTCGACGCCAAACACTGGGAGCAATTCCGGCTGAATCGCCGCACCTGGTCGAGCCTGTACCAGCAGATTCCGGCGCCGGCCGAGGGCATCCTGTTCCGCAAGGACGACATGATGACCTACGAGCGCGCGCCAGACGACCTGCGCATTATCGGCTGCTCGGACTATGCGGTGACGCCGGACGGCGGCGACTGGACCGAGCACGGCATCCTGGGGCTGTCTCCGGACGGCACTACTTACATCCTGGACTGGTGGCGCGGCCAGGTCGGGCCTGAGGTCTGGATCGAACGCAAGATCGACATGATGGCGCGTTGGAAGCCATTGGCCTGGTTCGGCGAAGCCGGGCCAATCCGGCGCTCTACCGAAGGTCGACTCCGTCAACGCATGATCGACCGTAGCGTGTCCTGCCGCGTCGAATGGCTGCCCTCGATCAGCGACAAGCCCACCCGGGCGCAATCCATCATCGCCACCGCCGGCATGGGCCGGCTGCTGTGGCCGCGCGCCGCCTGGGTGCCGGAGCTGCAGCGGCAATGCTTGGTGTTCCCGGCGGGCTCGCCGGACGACGGCGTCGACGCGCTGTCGATCGGCGGCCGCGGCGCCGACACGCTGGGTCGCGCCCTGAAACCGAAGCTGCAGAGCAGCCGACCGAAATTGAACTCAACGTCAGGCCAGACAGGCTGGATGGGATAAATGTCAACTACCGAGAAACCAGACGACAAGATCGTCACCGAGGCCAAAAAGCGCTTCCAGCGCTGCGAGGACTTCGAGGCGGAGGTGCGCCCGCTGTGGAAGGCGGATACCCGCTTCGCCAACGGCGACCCGGACAACGGCTGGCAGTGGGACAGCACCGTGATGAAGGCGCGCGAGGGGGAGAAACGCCCTTGCCTGACCATCAACAAGACAAAGCAGCACAACCGCCAGATCACGAACGACCAGCGGCAGAACAAGCCCAGCATCCGCGTGTACCCAGTGGACAGCGGCGCCGACAAGAAAACGGCCGAGATCCTGAACGGCGTCATCCGCCACATCGAGCAGAACAGCAACGCCGACGTGGCCTACGACACCGCAGGCGAACACCAAGTGGACGCCGGCCTGGGCTACTGGCGCGTGGTCACCGACTACGCCAACGACGACAGCTTCGATCAGGAAATCTTCATCAAGCGCGTCAAGAACCCGCTGAATATCTACCTGGATCCGGACATTCAGGAGGCCGACGGCAGCGACGCGCGCTTCGGCTTCGTGTTCGAGGACATCTCCAAGGATGAATTCGAGGCGCGCTACCCGGACGCCGACGCGGTCGACTGGCCGCTGGATGGTGGCGCCGACGACTGGCTGCGCCAGGACAGCGTGCGCATCTGCGAATACTTCCGTCGGGTCGACCTGAGCGACAAGCTCTTCGTCGACGCCGATGGCAACGTGCTGAAGGCGTCGGAGATGGACAAGGCCGCACTGGTGTCCGCGGCGTCCGCCGGCTGGCGTTCGCGCCCGGTCAAGCGGCAGCAGGTCGAGTGGTATTTCATCGCCGGCGACACGGTGCTGGAAAAAAAGGACTGGCCCGGCCGCTACATCCCGATCGTGCGCGTCGTCGGTGACGAAATCGAGATCGACGGCAAGGTCGACCGCAAGGGCCACACGCGCCAGATGAAGGACGCACAGCGCATGTACAACTACAACTCGTCCGCGAGTGTGGAATACGGCGCGCTACAAACCAAGACGCCCATCCTAGCTGCCGCCGAGGCGATCGAGGGCTACGAGGATTTCTGGAACGACGCGAACACGGTCAACAAGCCCTACTTGCCCTACAACCACCGCGACGCCGAGGGCAACCCGGTGCCGGTACCACAGCGCATGCCCGCGCCGGCGCCCGCGACGCTCTTCCTGGAAGGGATGCGCGTCGCCTCGGAAGAAATGAAGATGGCTAGCGGCCAGTATGACGCCAGCATGGGCGCGAAGTCGAACGAGACCTCGGGCCGGGCGATCATGGCGCGGCAGCATGAAGGTGACACGGCCACGTTCCACTTCATCGACAACGGCGCGCGCGCGATCAAGTACACCGGCAAGATCCTGCTGGACCTGATCCCGAAGATTTACGATACCGAGCGCATCGCCCGCATGCTGGGCGAAGACGGCAGCGACAGCCAGGCCTACGTCGATCCATCGATGAAGCAGGCCTACCGCGAAGAGCAGGACCCGGCGACGAACGAGATCAGGAAAATCTTCAACCCGAGCGTCGGCCGCTACGACGTCACGGTCGCCGTCGGCCCGAGTTACAGCACGCGGCGCCAGGAGGCCTTCCAGGCACTGACCGAAATGGCCAGCCGCAGCCCGCAGATCATCGATCGCGCAGGCGACCTGGTCATGAAGGCAGCCGACTTCCCTATGGCCGAGGAATTGGCCGAGCGCCTGGTGCCGCCAGACATCGCCGCCGCCAAGGAAAAAGGCGCGTCGCCCGAGGCGCAGCAGCTGCAACAGCAACTCCAGCAGACGCAGGCGCAACTGCAGGACCTGGGCCAGAAGTACAACGACCTGCACGACGACAAGGGTGCCGAGGCGAGAAAACTGGAAATCGATGCCTACAAGGCCGAAACCGAGCGCCTGAAGGTGATCTACCCGACGGTGCCGCTACAGGTGGCGCAGGAAATCGGTCGCGAATTCGGACTCAGCCTCGTCGCCGAGCAGCCGATCGCACCGCAGGGGATCGATCTCGGCGCGCCGCCCGGACCGCCAGCCGCAGAACAGCAGTACGAAGAGAACCCGCCGAGCGCGGGTTTTTCTTTGCAAGAACCGCAGTAAAACCCGTACCCGTCCGGCACGACGGGGCATCAATCCACTTGGGAAACCATGAGCACTGAAACCGAAAGCGGCCTCCCGTCGCAGGCGTCCACCGCCGAACAGGGTGCAACCAACCAGGTCGAGCAGCAAACCAGCACGGAAGCGACCACCGGGCAACAGCAACAGGATCCGGCCCAGCAGCAGGATCAGCAAACCGAGCAGCAGGAACAGAAGCGTACGCCCTGGTTCCAGACCCGCATCGATGAGCTGACCCGTGCACGCTACGCCGAGCAGCGCCGCGCCGAAGAGGCAACCCAGCGGCTCGCGCAGTACGAGCAGCAGGTTGCGCAAATCCAGCAGGGCCAACAGCCCGACCAGGCGCAGCAACCGCATCAGCAGCCCGACATCCGGACTCTGGCGCAACAGGAAGCGGCCCGGATGGTGGCTGAGCAGAACTTCGCCCAGCAGTGCAACCAGGCCTACACCGCCGGCAAGGCGGCGTTCCCGGACTTCGACCAGGCTATCGGCAACCTGCAAATGGTCGGCGTCACCCGGGACTTCCTGGAACTGGCGACCTCATCGGAAGCCGGGCCGAAGCTGCTGCACCACCTGGGCACCGATCTGGACGAAGCCGCGCGCATCGCATCCCTGCCCCCTGTGCAAATGGCGCGCGAGCTGACCCGGCTTGAATTCAAGCTGAGTCAGCCGGCCGCGCCGAAACCCGTCAGCAAAGCACCCGCGCCGATCACTCCGCTCGGCTCGTCCGCAACGACCGATGCCGACCCGTCGCGCATGAGCGACACCGAGTGGTACGCGCATCGACAAAACACCCGCAAATAGGAATCTAAATCATGGCAAACAACATCCTGACCCACCAAATGCTGGCCCGCGAAGCTGCGGCCATGCTGTCCGAGGAAATGAACTTCCTCACCAACATCAACCGCGGCCGCGAAGAAGAATTCAAAGCCCAGCCCAACGGCTACCGCAAGGGCGACAAGGTGGACATCGGCATTCCGCCGGTGCCGACCGTGTTCGACGGTTCGAACTTCGCCGGCGGCGGCGCCGCCCCGGACCAGAACGAGCAGAAGGTCACGCTGCAGCTGGCCACCCAGAAGCACGTGCCCCTGACCTTCACCGCGAAGGAAAAGGCTTTGTCGATCAGCGACTTCAAGGAGCGCTTCCTGAAGCCGGCGATCAACTCGCTGGGCTCGGTCGTCCAGGCCGACCTGATCAACCGCGCTGTGGTTGCGACCCCGAACGTGGTCGGCACCGCGGGCAGCTTGCCGAACACCTTCAAGGTCTACGGCCAGGCCCGCGGCTCGATGGAACGCTTTATGGCGCCCGAGGGCGACCGCACCGTGCTGTTGAGCTCGGACGCCAGCAACGAGCTGGCCGACGCGATCAAGAACCAGCAGAACCCGGGCGACACCGTGAACAAGTCGTTCCTCCAAGGCTACATCACCCGCGCGCAGGGCATGGGCATGTTCGAGAACCAGTCGCTGCCGATGCTGGCCCTGGGTACCGCAACCGGCTTCACCATCAACGGCGCCGGCCAGACCGGCAACACGCTGAACATCGGCAACCTGACCGCCGGCCAGACCATCCTGAAAGGCACGGTCTTCACCATCCCAGGCATCTTCGCCGTGCACCCGATCCTGGGCGTCTCGAACGGCAAGCTGCGCCAGATCGTCGTGACCGCGGACTTCACCGCCAGCGGTACCACCGGATCAATCAGCATCTTCCCGGCGCTGTCGGCCACTACCGCGTCGCAGGTCGGCACCGTGTCGGCACTGCCGGGCAACGGCCAGCCCGTGTCGCTGGTCGGCTCGCCGTCGACCGCATACCGGCAGCAGCTGGCGTTCCACAAAAACGCTTTCACCGCCGCGTTCGCACCGCTGCCGATCCTGGCGTCGTGCGAAGGCTACACCGCCTCGGTGAATGGCTTCTCGGTGCGCGTCATGACCTTCGGTAACGGCCAGTCGGACACCGAGTCGACCCGTATCGACGTGCTGTACGGCTTCGCGGCTGTCCGCCCGGACCACGCGACCCGCATCACCGAGTAATCCCGCCACCCTGCCCGCCCTGCTTCGGTGGGGCGGGTGCACCGGAGAACAATATGGAATTCCAGGAATACCCGAAGGCCCTCTACAAGGGCGGCGACGCCACCGCCGAATACGTCATGGTGGCCGACAAGGAAGAAGAAGCGGTCAAGCGCAAGGCCGGCTACAAGATGCTGGGCGAACCCAAGGCCAAGGCCGCCGAATGACCACCGCCGGCGACATCATCAATCAGGCGCTGAAGGACGTCGGCGTGATCGGATCCGGCGAGGCCGCCTCGGGCGAGGATGTCGTCGACGCGCTGGACGCGCTGAACCAGATGATCGGTCAATGGCTGGTGCTGCCCACGTTCCTACCGAAGCCGCCCTTCCTGCTGACCCTGGTCACCAACCCGGGCGACGAGTTGAACTTGCCGCCGGTCTATGACAGCGCGCTGCGCTACTCGCTGGGCGAGCGGCTGCTGACCGTGTTTTCGCGGCCCAACCGGCCGGACATCCTGGCGTACGCCGCGCAGGCGCGCAAGGTCGTCAAGCGCAGCAACCTGACGATCCCCGATTCGGTCATGCCTGACCCGGTGCTCTACGGGCGCCGGTACAGCGTGTACTGCGACGAAGTGAAATGAGAACCCGATGCGCACGAAACTACCCTTCGTCGGCCCGTCCTACCAGGCGCGCTCACTGAACGCTGACGCGCAGCGCACGCTGAACTGCTACGTGGAGCTGGACAACGCCAGCCCGCGCGCGCCGGTCGCGCTGTATGGCACGCCGGGGACAGTGCCGCGGGCGACCTTCCCGACCGGCCCGGTGCGCGCCGGCGTCAAGGAAGGCGCCTACACCTGGTGGGTGGCCGGCAGCACGGTCTACCGCATGGACGGCAGCTACCAGCCGCTGGCCATCGGCCAGATTGCCACCGGCGCCGGCGAGGTTGGCATCGCATCCAACGGCGCCCAGATCCTGCTGGTCGACGGCGTCGGCGGCTGGCTGATCGACGTCGCGGCCAGCGCGCTGACCAAGATCACCGATCCGGAATTCCCGAACGGCGTAACCCGGGCCGCCTACCAGGACAGCTTTTTCCTCGTCGCCGGCGACGGCACCGGCAAGTTCTACATCAACGAGAAGCCGAACGACGGCAGCCAGTGGAACGGCCTGGACTTCGCGTCCGCGGAAGGCTCTCCGGACCGCACCATCGGCATCATCAGCGACCACCGCGAGGTGTGGCTGTTCGGCGAGCTCACGGCCGAGGTCTGGTCGAACACCGGCAACGCCGACTTCCCCTTCCAGCGCAGCGGCAACGTGTTCCTCGAGCACGGCTGCGGTGCCGCGGGCACGGTCGCCAAGGCCGACAACACCGTGTTCTGGCTGGGCGCCGACGACAAGGGCGCCGGCATCATCTGGCGCGCGGACGGCTACACGCCGCTGCGCATCTCGACGCACGCGATCGAGCGCGCAATTGCCGGCTACGCGCGCATCGACGACGCCTTCGCGTTCACCTACCAGCAGGAAGGCCACATCTTCTATGTGCTGACCTTCCCCGCCGCCGGCGCCACCTGGTGCTACGACGCCGCCACGCAGCTGTGGCACGAGCGCGCCTGGCGCAATCCGGACAACGGACAGCTGGGCCGCTGGCGCCCGAACTGCCACGTGTTCGCAAACGGCGAGCACCTGGTGGGCGACTTCGAAACCGGCGGCGTCTACGCGCTAGACCTGGACGCCTACACCGACGCCGGCGCGCCGATCCTGCGGCAGCGCCGGACCGGCAGCAGCGAGGCGCTGCAGCAGCGCATGTTCTTCAGCAGCCTGCAGGTCGACATGGAAACCGGCGTCGGCCTGGACGACGGCCATGGCGCCGCGCCGCTACTGATGCTGCGCTACTCCAGCGACGGGGGTCACACCTGGAGCCCGGAGCGCGTCGCCTCGATCGGCGGCGCCGGCCAGTATGGCGCGCGCGCGAAGTTCAACCGCCTGGGCTCGGGCCGTAACCGGGTCTGGGAAATCAGCATGACGGACCCGGTGAAGTTCGCCGTGTTCGGTGCCGTGGTCGACGGCGAAGTGGGGACCGCATGAGCGCCCTGAACCTGTTCCCGGCGCGCATCCGCTGGTGCAACGCCGACGGCACCCTGACGCCGGAAGCGCTGCGCATGCTCGAGGTGCTGGTGCAGCGCGTGGGCGGCATGCTGGGCGACGGCGGCGCTGACGTGTTCGCGCCTGGTGATGCGGGTGCCGCGGCTGTCGCGCCTGATCAGGTGCAGCAGCCATCGGCGCCGGTGCTGGCCGACCTGCTGATGCAGGCGCTGCCCGGCGACACCGGCGGCACCGACATCGTTCAGCAGAGCGCCGACTACTCGGCCGGCACGGGCCTGGCCCTGGCCAACTACCGCTTCTCGCTAAAGGACACTGCCGTGGCGCCGGGCACCTACGGCAACGCCAGCGCCGTGGCGCAGATCACGGTCGACCAGCAAGGGCGCATCACGAGCGTGACCAACGTCCCGATCGCGGGGACGTCCGGCGCGACCTACACCGGCAGCCTCACCGGCAAGACGGTGACCATCAAAAACGGACTTATTACCTCGGTGGCATAAATGCAACGACTTCCAAAACAAATCGTCGCGGCCGAACTGGCCGTGGACGCGGTCGACCTGTACACGGCGCCGAAGAACACCCGGGCCACGATCTCGGCCTGCTCGGTGACGAACAAGGGCGACGCGACGCGCGCCTTCACGATCGGCATCCGGCCCGCTGGCGGCGCGCTGCGGCTCGTCGCTTCGGGCATGACGATCAGCCCGGGCGAGACGCGCGTCGTGCACGGCGTGCTCGCGCAGACCATCGAAGCCGGCGGCGTCCTGGTGGGTAGCGCCGACGCGGCCGGCGCGCTGGACATCGTGGCGTCGGCCTACGAGACGAACCCATGATCCGGCGCGCTACGCTGGCGGATATCGAGCAGATGGTCGTGCTCGGGCAGCGTTTCCATGCTTATGCAGGCGTGCACGAAATCCCGTTCGATCCCGAATCCTTCCACCAGACAGTCGCGCTCGGCCTGGCTGACCCGAACCAGTGCTATCTGGTGGCCGAGGTCGACGGCGCAGTGCGCGCCATGGCCGGCGCCATCGCATACCCGCCCTACTTCAACCACACCGCCAAAACCGGCCAAGAGCTGTTCTGGTGGTCCGAGTGCGGCGATGGCATGCGACTGCACGACGCGCTGGCCGGCTGGGCGCGCGAACGCGGCTGCCAGTCGTTCGCGATGATCGCCCTGGCCGACGGCCGCAGCGCGCGCATGGAGCGGCTGTATAAACGGATGGGTTACCGGCCCTCAGAACAAACTTTCATCAAAAGGCTATAACAATGGCAATCGGAACCGCAGCCGCCATCCTGGGCGGCGCCGCACTCGGCGGGTTGACCTCGATCGTCGGCGGCAACAAGGCCGCGAAGGCACAGGAAAAAGCAGCCGACCAGTCCGCGCAGGTATCGAAACAGATCAGCGACGACCAGATCGCCCTGCAGCGCGAAATGTTCGGCAAGAGCGTCGCGCTCCAGCAGCCGGCCATCAATGCCGGCAACACCGCACGGAACCGACTGATGCAGCTGCTGGGCCTGTCCGCAGGCGGGCCGGACAACGGCGAGCTGATGCGCGGCTTCAGCACCGCGGACTTCGAATCCGATCCCGGCTACCAGTTCCGCATGGACCAGGGCCAGCAGGCGCTGGAGCGCAGCGCGGCCGCTCACGGAGGCCTGCTCTCGGGTGCGGCGCTGAAGGATACGGCACGCTTCTCGCAGGGCCTGGCGTCGCAGGACTACCAGGCCGCGTTCGACCGCTTCCAGACGAACCGCTCGAACAAGATGAACCCGCTGCTGTCGCTGGCCGGATCGGCACAGACCGCGTCGACCACCGCAGGCAACGCAGGGCAGCAGTTCGCCAGCGAAGCCAGCAATTCTCTTGGCGCGTATGGGGCGAACGCGACGCAGGCCATCACCGGCGCTGGTAACGCGCGCGCGTCCGGCTACGCGAACATCGGCAACGCCATCAATACCGGCGTGGGCACCGCGATCAACGGCATCCAGCAGAACCAGTTGCTGGGCATGCTCAACAAGAAATACGGAGCGTAAGATGCCCCTCGACCCATCCATCATCACCGGCATCAAGCCGATCCAGATCGACTCGCCGGTCAACCAGTTGGCGCAGCTGCTGAAGGTGCAGAGCCTTCAACAGGAAGGACGGCTCGGCCAGGCTAAGCTGGATGAGTACCAACGCAATACCGCCCAGCAGCAGCGCGTGCGAGACATGCTGAACAAGCTGGGGCCCGGCGCCACGGCGCAGTCCCGCATCGGTGGACTGGAGAGCCTGGGTGAGTTTGACGCCGCAGACAAAATCCGCAGCGGCGATCTGAACCGCCAGAAAATCGAGTCCGAAGCCAAAGCCAAGGAATGGGATACGCAGGCGAAAAAGCTTGACCTCGCTGGCCAGGCCTTCGGCCATGTCCGCCAGAACCCGACCCTCGAAAACGCCAACCAGGTGCTCGACTACCTCGGCCAGAACGGCGTGTACTCGCCCGAGACGGTGGCGCAGTACAAGGCCGCCGTTGCCGCGGACCCGACCAAGATCGCGTCGCTCGCCGACACCGCCTTCCGCACCGTGTTGGGCGCCAAGGAGCAGCTGATGAAGACCGACACGCGCAACCTGGGCGGCACCACGCAGACCATCGGCATCGACCCGGTCACTGGCAAGGCTACCGTGCTCAACAGCGCGGCGAACACAGTGTCGCCGGATGCGGTGCTGCAGGCTAAGACCTCGCGCGACAACAATGCCGCCACGGTCGGCGCTACGCTGCGCGGCCAGAACATGACCGATGCACGGGCGCGCGAGCAAATCGAGCAGGGCAAGACGCAGATCGTGCAATCGGACACCGGCCCGCTGCTGGTCAATATGCGCGCCGGAACAGGCTCGCCGGTTACGGTTGGCGGCAAGGCTGTCCCGCAGAAAGGTGCCGGCCAGGCAGTGAAGGACGCGCAGTCCGTGATCGGCCTGCTGGATCTGGCCGAGCCGCTGCTCGACACTGCGACCCATAGCATGGTCGGCGCCGGACTGGACCGCGCCGCAGCCGCATTCGGCAAGAGCACCGACGGTGCGCAGGCCGCGGCGCAACTCAAGGCGCTGGAGGGCGCGCTGATCGCGAAGCAGCCGAAGATGAGCGGCCCGCAGTCGGACAAGGACGTGCTGCTGTATCGCCAGATGGCTGGCCAGATCGGAGATTCAACCGTGCCGGTTGCCACGCGCAAAGCGGCGCTGTCGACCGTTCGCGCGCTGAACGAGAAATACGCAAGCCAGGGCACCACGGCGGCCCCGGCCCCGGCCGCTGGCGGCCTGCCACCCGACATCGCAGCCCTAGTACAAAAACACGGAGGTAAGTAATGCCCACGCGCGAAGAGCTGTACACCGCCCTGCGCAACGCCGACAAGGCCGGCGACGCCGAGGGGGCGCGCCGTCTGGCGGCCTACATCCAATCGTTGCCGGCCGAGACGGCGGCGCCGGCCAAGGCTTCGGCCCCGGCCAAGCCGGCCGATGCCGGCGGCGCCGGCGCCACGCTGAAGAAGATGGCTGAGGGCGCCGCCCTGGGAATTTCCGACATGGGCAACACCGCCTTGAACGTGCTGACGGCACCGATTGCCGCGTTCTCGCCGGCAGTCGCCCAATGGAATCGCACCCGAAACGCTGACTTCGACGCGCTGACGGAACAAAACAAGGACTCGACCGAGTTCAAGCTCGGGCGCCTCGGTGGCAACCTTGCCACCACCTTCCCGGTTGGCGGAACGCTCGCCGCCGGCCTGGCGCGGGTGCCGGCCATCGCATCGCGCGCGGCGCCGCTCGTCAACGCCGTGGCGTCCGGCGGATTCGTTACCGGCATGCCGGCAGCCGCTACGCTGGGCGGCAAAGCTGCGCAGCTGGGCATCCGTGCTGCTGGCGGCGCCATCACCGGTGGCGCATCGTCCGCACTGGTGGACCCGGAACATACCTTGCGTGGCGCGGCGATCAGCGCCGCCCTGCCGCCAACGCTGTCCGGCGTCGGCAAGGTGGCCGGCTATGCCGGTAAGAGCCTGAAGTCGATCGTGCAGCCGTTCACCAGCACGGGCCAGGATGAAATTGCGGCCAGCATCCTCGCGAAGTTCGGCGACGGCGGGCCGATGACGATCAACGCTGCCCAGCTGGTACCGGGTTCGACGCCCACCCTCGCCGAGGCCACGGGCAACGCCGGTATCGCCGGATTGCAGCGTGGCGCCCGAGACTTGCGTCCGAATGCGTTCGTGGCCAGGGAGTCCGACAACGCCGCGGCCCGCCTTGCCTCATTCGATGGTATTGCCGGCGACAAGGCGGCGATCGCTGCTGCCAGCGCCGCGCGCGAGAACGCCGCCAATGCGCTGTACGGTCAGGCCTTCACGGCGGACGCAATGCGCCGGGGCCTGGCCCAGGAATCGCAGGCCATGCGCGCCCCGTTTTCCGGTGTCGGCCTGTCCGGCGCGCCGGAAGACCTTGCCACGCCGGGCTTGCGCGAGTTGGCCACCCGCCCGGGCTTCAAGGCGGCAATCGATGCGGCCAAGCGCCTGGCGGCCGACAAGGGCGCCCACCTCAGCGATCCGCTGCAGTCGCTGGAGGGCCTGCACTACATCAAGCTGGCCCTGGATGACGCGTTGAACCCCGCGGCAAGCACCGCCATGGGCCGCAACGCCAGCGCCGCCGTAATGGGCATGCGCAATAAGCTGACCGACGAGCTGGCCAAGGTGTCGCCGCTGTACGGCAACGCGCGCCAGACCTTCGCCGACATGAGCCAGCCGATCAACGCCATGGAGGCCCTGCAGGAACTGCGCCTGACGAACGCCGCGGGCAATATGACGCTGGTAAAGGTGCAGAACGCATTAGGCGGGCTCGAGCGGGCCCGCGGCGCGCCGGGGGTGGACCCGGCGAAGTCGATCACGGCCGAGCAGATGAATGCGCTGTCGGCGATTCGCGACGACCTGCTACGCCAAGATGCGCTGGGCGCCGGCCGGTCGGCAGGCTCGAACACGTTCCAGAACATCGCGACGAACAACATCTTGACGAACCTGCTGCCCGGGAAGTTGGGCGTGCTCGCCGAGCAGAAAGCCGGCGGAGTGGTTGGCCAGGCCGGCCGACTGTTGTACAGCGGCCCGAATGAGGCAATCCGAAATCGCCTGGTGGACATGCTGCTGGACCCGGCGGCAGCTGAGCAGGCGCTCGCGCGCCAGCAGGCTATCGGCGGTCAATCTGCGCTGGAACGCTTTCTGGAGAACCCGAAGTTCGCTCAACCGGTGTTGCGGATCGCTCCGCCGGCGGCTTCGGAGCACCACGGAAACCCTCGATAAATTTCCAGACGGCGACCACCGCCACCAAGAAGATGAATTTGTAAAGCAGGAAGTCGGTGTAATTCACGTGTCCCCCGCGGCTGTCGCGCCGAGTTGTTCTAATGAAATGCCATTGTAGCCCACCCTCACCCGGTGGGCTTTTTTTATGCCCATCGAAGAAGGCACCCCATGACCGGCGTCATCGCTACCATCCCCCGCAATCAGTTTTTCGACCAGCTCGGCAAGCCGTTGGCCGGCGGCAAGCTGTACACCTACCTGGCCGGCACCACCACCCCGGCAGCGACCTACCAGGACCAGGCCCTGACGATCAAGAACGAGAACGGGATTCCGCTCGATGCAATCGGGTCGTGCTCGATTTGGCTTGCGCCTGAAAAGAATTACAAATTCGTGCTGAAGGATAAGCGGGGCGTTACGGTGCCAGGCTGGCCGGTCGATAACATCTCGGGCGCGGCAACGCCAGTTTCGCTTGAGCCCACACTCGCCCCTTATCTCAAGACGAGCAGACTGGCAGAGAGCGACGGCACCGACCTGATCGTTGGCACTCTCAACGCTCCTGGGGCGATGAGGCGCAGCCAACGAGCTAAGAACAGCGACAGCGTCTCGGTCAAGGACTTCGGCGCCAAGGGCGACGGCGTGGCCGACGACACCGCGGCGATCCAGGCCGCAATCGATTACGCCAGCATCTACGAGCGCGGCTGCTGTGTGTTTTTCCCGCGCGGCAAGTACAGAATCACCTCGACCATTACCCTCGCCTACAACAAGGTCGGCATGGCTGGTGACGGCGCGGTGATCATCACCGCCAACCCGCCGACCGATGCCTACCCGTGGTTTTACATCACGCACTCGGATGACGTGGTGTTCCCGTCCTACTCGACCCTTAGCATCTCGGGCTTGCGGATCCAGTCCACGACCCCGCTACGCGGCTTCGCGTTCAAGGTCGAGGGTAAGGGCATCGACAAGTTCGCGGCCCACGTCGAGTTCAAGCGCCTGGACATTCAGGGCTTCTACGCGGCCTGGGAATACGGCGACTACGCATTCGCGCCGATCATCTCGAAATGCGCCGTGTCCGGTTGCAACCAGTTGCTGCGCTCGAAGGGCGCCACCGCTGCCGGCGCGCATTACGTGATCGAGAAAACCCTGATCACCGAGTGCGGCAACAAGGAACTGAAGACGCCCATTTTCGACCTGGGCGCCGTGCAGACCTACAAGGTGCTGGCCTGCGACATCGAGGCGGTCAAATCGACCATCTTCGCGTCCCAGGGTGCTGACCTGTACGTGTCGCACACCCATTACGAAGTCGACGTCGGCAAGGTCGGGATGCCGCTGTTCGTTGTCGACAATCCGGACTATGGGCACATCGTGCACTCGTTCTGCACCGGCTTCTGGTGGATGTCGCCGGCAGCCGATGTGCCGTTCTGGACCAGCGCGAACCGCATGGCCACCTTCGTCATTACCGATAGCCGCGTGGTCGTCGATATTCCAAAGCCAGGCGAGGAAGTGGCGTCTCAGGGCTTCCTGGCCAACCACGTGCACCCGTTCCTCGGCAACAAGGCGATCAGCCTGCGCTCGCCGCTGAACCCAGCCAGCGGCCAGGCCCTGCTGCTGAGCGCGCCGAACAACAACTCGTTCACGAACTGGGCCTTCGCCCGCGCCTTCACCGAAGACTTCACCGAAGGCGGCGTTGGCGATCCGCTGTCGATCGTGACGGGCGGTGCGCCGGTCGGCACCGGCAATGGACTGGTAATCCCCCGCTCGCGCTTCGCGGCATCGGGTCTGTTCGCGGTACCGGACGGCGCGCAGATGGCCATGATCGCCTTTTGGGGCAAGACCACGTTCTTCTCGCCGCCGAGCCAGGTGTCACTGGAGATCCGCCTCTACAACGCGAACATGGTCCAGACATATGTGTTCGTGGAGAACATCACCAACGGCACGCTGAACAAGTGGGATCGGTTCCAGATCGGCACCCTGCGCAACCTGTCGGACAAGACCAACAAGTTCGTTCGGCTGACCTTCTCCTGTCCGGATGGTGGCGCATACGAATTGCGCTTCCCCTTCATCGACTTCGCATAACGAAAGAAAACCATGATCGAAAAACCAACATCGGGCGGCATGCTCGACTTCGACGCGCTGCTCAGCTGGGCAGTCGTCATCGGCCTGTCCATCTGGGCCGGCGTCGTCTCGTTCATGCGCAAGCTGAACGAGGGCAAGACACGCCCCTTCAACATCCGCGAACTGATCGGCGAGGTCACCGTATCCGGCTTTACCGGCGTCCTCACCGCCTACCTGTGCGCGGGCGTCGGCATCCATGGCCCCATGCAGTTCGCGCTGGCAGGGATCGCGGCGCACATGGGATCGCGCTGGCTCTTCAAGCTGGAGACGGTGCTGAACAAGAAATTTGACCTGCCGGCGGACCCGGCGCCAACCGAGGAGAAACACTGATGCCACCCAGCGCATTCATCGGCATGCTGGCCGGCTTCGCACAGGACTGCCAGCGCAAGACCGGGATCCCGGCGTCCATCACCCTGGCACAGGCCGCGCTCGAATCGAGCTGGGGCGCGCGCGCCATCGGCAACAACCTGTTCGGCATCAAGGCTGACCGGAGCTGGACCGGGCCGACCGTCACCTTCCGCACCACCGAGCACCTGGCCGGGCAGGACGTAAAGCTGACCGACCGCTTCCGCGCCTACGACAGCTGGCTGGGCAGCATGGTCGACCACGCGCAGTTCCTGCTGAAGAACCCGCGCTACCGAGATTGTTTCAAGCAGATCGACGGCGCCGGCTGGGCGCGCGCGCTGCAGGTCGCCGGCTACGCCACCGATCCCGAGTACGCGAACAAGCTGATCGCCATCATGCGCGGCCGGAACCTCGGCTTCTACGACCAGGTGAAGCCGTGAGCGCGCTCGACCGCCTCATGATCGGCTGCATTCTGGCCGCCGCCGCGCTGGTGGCCGGCACGCTGGGCCTGCGCCACTACGGCGCCGATCGGTATGCGGCCGGCCACGCCGCCGCCGTCGCCGCCGGTAAGGAAGCGCGCGACAGCCAGGCCGTCGCCAACCTCGCAATCGAATCCGGCCTGCGCACCCGTCTGCTCGAGCAGGACACCACCGCACTACGAAAGGAACAGGAATATGCGTCGAACATCGAAGCTGCTCAGCGCCGCGTGCGCGCTGGCGTTGACGGCCTGCGCTGCCCCGCAGCCAGCCCAGTACCAGCCGGCACCGCGGCCGACGATCGACCCGTTGCCGCCGGACTTGTGGTTGAGCCAGCAGGACCGAGCCTTATGCCGGAAGCTGCTGCTGACCTTCTCGGCGACGGAGCAGCAGTTGCAGGACTCGTGCGGCGATACGAGCGCGTCATCCAGCGCTTCGAAGCCTGCCGCGCAGTGAACGCGGTGCCGTGATGGAATTCCACATCATCACGCCTGGCCGCCCGCCCGACCTGGTGGCGCGCAAGGTCGACGGGCAGCTGGTCATTGTGCCGCCGGCGCCGCGGCCGGAAGTGAGAGCGCCGGCGGGCGATCAAGCCCAAGCCTCTCCACCATATCCGAGTAGGTACGCAAGCGAGGATGGTCCCCGTTGAAAGTCGGCATGAGCCTACGAATGTAATATGCCTCGACGGCTGGGGCGTGGAACTTTGGTACCTCGATGTAAGTATGCGAAGTCCACGGCATTCGGTTGCGCTTGTGCTGCTCCATGCGATCCCAGAAGTTTTGCGTTTGACCAATGTAGACGCACTCGTCGCCATCGAACAAAAAGTAGACCCCGCTCGCAGAAGGCATGTCGACGGTTGTTCGGGATGCCCGCAGTTCCTCGTTGCTGAAATGGAAGGCTGGGGCATAATGCTCCAACCACTTGATTGGCACCTTGTGGAGCGGGTTCGATTCCTCCCACTGGAAGTGCCTTCGGGTGCCGGGGCAAAGTTCGCGGACCGGGATGCGATGCCGCTCATAGTCATATAGTGCTTGGAAATCTTCGACTTTTCTCTCGGTATTTTCTGGCATTTTTTTGGCAACGCCCTCTATAAGATGTTGAATCTATAGAGGTCACGTTACCGGCCGGAGGCACCAACGACTCATCCCTAGTAGTCCAGCATCGTCCATGAAACCGCGTATCTCGCTCTGGGAACGCGGTTTTTTTGTCCTCAGACGTTTGACCTCGTCCATCACCATCCAGCGTTTTTGTATCCATACTTTGTTCATAGATACCGAACGCCAAAAGTCATGGATCTAAAATGCCAAAACTCTGCGTTCCCCTGACGGACACCGCTATTCGCAACGCCAAACCCAGGGACAAGACCTACACCTTGGGCGACGGCGAAGGCATGTATCTTGAGGTCATGCCAAACGGAACAAGATTCTGGCGCATGGCCTATAGGCAGCCGAACGGCAAGAACAACCGGCTGACCTTCGGAAAATATCCTGAGGTATCGCTTGCGGAAGCCCGCGACAAGCGGTTAGCAGCCCGGAAACAGCTAGCGCAAGGGATTGACCCTGGCCGGAGCAAGCGCGAAGAGAAACAGGCCAAGGAAAAGGCAGCGCTGAATACCTTTGAGGCGGTCGCCCGTGCATGGCTGGAAAGGACAGCAGCCGACAGGGCCGCCAGCACGCAGGAGAAGAATACTGCGTGGCTCACACGGAACATCTTTCCGGCTATCGGCGCCCTGCCCATCTCCACTATCAAGCCATGGGACGTGCTGAGCGCGCTTCGCGTAATCGAGAAGCGCGGCGCGATCGAGTCCGCGCACAAGATCAAGCAGCTGTGCGGTCAGGTCTTCCGGTTCGCAGTAGCGAGTGGCCTTGCGGATCGCGATATGACGGTAGACCTGCGTGGCGCATTGTCAGCGGTCCCAGAAGCCCATTATGCTGCGATCACCGATCCCAAGGAAGCTGCACGGCTGCTGCGTGCTATAGACGCCTACGATGGCCATGCCTATGCCATTGCTGCGCTCAAGCTCGCGCCACTGGTCTTCGTTCGACCTGGGGAGTTGCGTGCCGCGGAGTGGTCCGAGATCGACCTTGACGCGGCAGAATGGCGCATCCCTCGGTCAAAGATGAAGATGGGGCAGGATCATATCGTGCCGCTGGCAACGCAAGCCATCGCACTGTTAAAAGATCTTCATGCGATGACAGGGTATGGCAAGTACGTTTTCCCCAGCGTCCGCACAGGCGATCGCTGCATGAGCGAGAACACCATCAACGCGGCCTTGCGCGCCATGGGTTACGGCAAGGACATGATGACCGGCCATGGCTTCCGTGCGATGGCGCGCACGATCATGGATGAAGTGTTGGGCGAGCGGGTTGATCTGATCGAGCACCAGCTTGCTCACGCCGTTAAGGACCCTAACGGACGCGCTTACAACCGCACAGCACATTTGCATGCGCGTCGATTGATGATGCAGCGCTGGGCGGACTATCTTGATGCAATCAAGTAAGGCGAATGCAAGATTCTTGGAACTAACGAAAGCCAGATCTAATTAAGGTGTCGCGAAGTGTACAACACGTCGATCTATGTCCCCGGAGAGACCTAAATGGGGCCATTGCTTGGTCATTGAAAGCGATGTCAGCAGTATTCCTCTATGAAGGGAAGGCACTTTCACTAGAGTACCTCCCCAATCACTGATAGACTATCAAGGCATTTAGTTTGTAATTAGCCCTCCAGAAAATACTGTCCGATACTTCATAAACTAATTCAATCCTAATGTTACACACGCCAATTATTCGACTAGTTTTGTTGGCTTCTGTTTAGCGTCGGCTATTAAACCACGGTCGTACCCCTCTTCAGACTTACTAAACCGCTTACTAATAAAGAATTTAGGATTTTCGATAACAAATGGCGGAATATCATTATCTACAACGATAATTTGGCATTTAACACCCTTCGTCGCCGCTAGCTCAGCAATCCCCTGAACTCTCTTATAAACGTTTTCATAAATTGCGGGATCGGCAACCTCAGAATTCTCGCTCTTATCTCGATTTCTCCCAATATTCTGACCTGGAGTATCAAGCATTAAAAATGTAGGGAGATTACATGGGTATTGGATCGAATAAACGAGTTTTGAGAAAAAAATCCCCATTGATGCTATTGTGCGAAGACCACCAGAAGTCAGTTCCGTATAAAATTTATTTCTGACATAATAGTCAAGTTTAGCGTCAACCCTCAGATCATTCATGTTTTGCAGGCCACTGCGCCGCATGTACGAAGCGAAAATTCCAGATAACCTTTCCACAACCTCTTGCGGATCGATTTGTTTGCTTCGTGCATTATCTAAATTTAGCTTAATTCGACCAATAGCTTCTTCAAGATGAGCAATATTAAGGTTCAAATCATCGAAATTCCTTACAACTCTGATATCACGCTCCAGCACTTTTCGCAGTTCGAATATTTCTGACTTTTCTTTTTCTAAGTGTTGTATTACCTCGATGCTCGCAGATATTTCTCTTGCAAATTGCTGGTCGTACGTTGCCACTGCTTTCTGCAAGTAAATATTTATTTCTTGACGCTCTGCTTCTAGATCAGCAATTTCTTCCTCTGTTTGCAAAATGAAACTCTTCAATCCTCTTAGTCTTTGTCGAAGTGAACTCTCCTCAACCTGAAGAGAGTGCTCACTTACAAATGGTGCATCTACTGTATTTGTATCGACTGTCGACGCACATAACGGGCACTTGACATGATCGTCACCCTGCACGCCTCCAAACGTATTTTTTAACTGCAGAGACGTAACAATCGATTGAATTTCTTTTTCATAAGTATTTCGCAGACGTATGTAAGATACTAAATCAGAATTCTTTTTCTCAAGATTTTTCTCTACTTTTTCAAGTCTTGCTCCTGCCTCCTTAACTTTTCGTCCGATTTCCTCATCGATTAGGGCAGCTCGTCGATGTTCTTGTTTAGCAAGAATGATTTGCTCATCTATTTCACGAACTAGGTTTTCTTTCTCCTCAAGTTCGCCTTCATAGTCAACCTGAAAATCTACTTCGATTTTCTTCAAAAACGAAAAAATGCTTTCTCTCTCAGCTTTTTTCTCTTTTTGATCCTTGACATGGGCCGCAAGTTCAGCCTCGATTTCCGCTACACCCTCATTGTAAATATTAAGAAGATATCTTAAGACCTGTTTATTCTTAATATAGCGAACTGGATCACTCATACTAAGCAACGTATCGGCAGCGACATCTTTCTGCTTTAAATACAAGAACTTCAACACATCTTTGAATCCAACGCGATCCATGGTCGACTCTGTCTTACTAGGAGACTTTCTGACCTTCGTTCTCGGTAGAGCCAAAAGATCTAAGACGTAAAATGAAACATATCCATCAGGCGCGTCGCCATCAATATCTGCAGATAGAACTTTAGGAGCAACGTAATCGTTTATTTCATCATGATGACAAAGAACATGTTGCTTTTTGTCCAATAAACTTCTTTGAAAGACGTAGTGCCGCTCGTTTAACTGCACTTTCAGTCGCACCTCACGACCATGTTCTAGAATCTCATCATAAGAATCAAAGCTTGATGCTCCTAAAGCATAGGCAATTAAACTCAAAATACTTGACTTACCTGAATCTACGTCGCCCCATATGATGTTAATTCCTTCTTTAAAAGGAATCTCATAGTCCCGTACAACACCTTTAATTTTTAAATTTTCGACAATAACAGACGGAGAGCTAATCATTCGAATTTTCCAGTAAAGCCTTATAAAGCTGGGTGATTGATTTTGAGACCAGTGGTTTTAACTTCAAAAGCGAATCGCGCCAAAGGATTATCAAGCTATTTTCAGGCGCGGCCAAGATGACAGCTGTCTGAAGAAAAATATCATTATCTTTCGATACGATACTAAGTAATTTCTTGTCGCAAAGTATAGCAATGTTATTCTTAAACTCTGCGTCCTCAAAAACATTCCCAGGATAAATATAGCTCTCGTAAATATCCTCAATGAAAAAGCGTTCGTCCAATTTTATCTCTGGCTTGAAGTACGTAAGGACTCGGCGAGTTAGATTATGATTACCAATAACAAATGCGAAAAATGATGCTTTTGCCAAGTCTAAGACGAGTGCTTCTTTTGAATTTTTTTGTAGTACCTCAACAACCAAAAATGTTTTGTATAGATTTAGTAATCGCTCGTTTTCAGCATTAAAGAAAAATCTTTGCTCCAAAGCATCTAACATTATATTGAACTCAAATCGTCAACGTTAAAATTTCGCATCCAAACCACCTTGCTCGTGTTTTCATTTGCCATCTGATGCAATAACCCTTTTTTATGCATAAAATGGACGTTATCAATTGTGGTTTTTAAGCTAGTGTCACTATTTTGAAATATCAACTTGTGGATCTTTGCTAAAAATTGCGTATTAGTATCTTGATTCCCCAGATGATCCGCGAATTCAGTCCTGTACATACTAAGCACTAATGCATACAATTGACGGAGATTATTCTGATCTTCAGTTGACACAACGCGTACTAGTGTTTCAGCAGAAAAGAATGATTGCTTAGCATCGTCAATTAATACCTGCTCAATATCAGCAATCATAAGTTTTAGCAAAAATATTTCTTTTTCGTAGGCTGGCGCTTCCTTCGAATCGGCTTTTTGAATGTCAATAACCTGAAAATTTTTGTTAACAAAATCTGCAATCGCGTCTCGCACAGCTAAATATGTGGGAGACAAGTTATTTTCTGGTTTGCAGATTGAGACGTGATCTTCTTCGAAATACAACTCCGAACCCTTTGGAACGTTCTGAGGAACAGCAACGTGAGGAAGTACTACTTCATCATTCTGCGCAACCATATACAAGGTAGGCGGTAGTTGAGAGCTCAACTTGGCCCATTTACCCTCTAACTCAACAGTATATCGATCAAGGGGTTCAAGTCCCTTTGCCTGCACATTCCCAGCCCAACTAATTAGCAACGACTTCAGTGATCCTTTATGCGGCACGGCTATTGATATAAATCCAAGTACATTATGCAATTTTTCACCATCGAGATTTCTACATATGAGATCTTTGGCTACCAATCCACCCATGCTATGGGCCACAAAGATAATGTACTTGTAACCCTTCGCCTTTGTACGTAAAAAAGATGAAAGTCCGTTTGAAATCATTTCGATGGGTTGATTTCTTTGAATCTTCTTTGTTTTAAATATTAGCTTGCTTAACCCTCCAACCAGCGGCACTCGGGCAAGCAAATTCGAGATCTCGCGCATTACAACACCATCGAATACTTCAGTAATTTTCGAATAGTAATCGAAACTGATCAAATCACAATGTTTCGCAACTTGTGGATCTTCGTCTAAGAAACTTAGGAAAGAACCGCCAGCCTGATTGATCCAAGTATCATCGCTTCCCCGAAATCCATGAATAAAAACAACAGCAATATCTTTCATAATATCCCTAGAAGTAATAATTTATATGTTCGTGTTTTTACGATAATACATTAAAGTTGTAAATTTGCAACTAAAATCTACAGCTGACCTGTTGCGTGTAGGCGACTGTTTGATACCTCGTACAACTCATACCTAATAAGTTTCACTCTAGAATTTTCGAAATATTTACTGCGTATGTGGTTGCTCAGCAGTTGTAGTAACTTGGATGTAGCTGAGTCAACTGTGTCATATGTGACACAGATTGCTTGACATCATGTTCTAGAAATTTGACTCAGCTTTGCGGAAAACTGATGAGTGCACCGAGTCCCACCTAGGAAAGCACCCGTCTTCGTAAGCGCTAAATGTTAACCTTTTAAGACGCCAGTCTATCCTGCCCAAAAAACCCAAACCTAAAGACCTGCTTTTAACACGCTCGATCTGAGTTTAATGACGCTTGCATAGCTACGAGCGCAATGCTCAGTCCGCTACGCGACGGCACACTACTAACTGCATCGCAGCCGAGTTAATCACGCTTATGCATTCGCCTCGCCAACAACACGGCGAAACCTGCGCGATCCAGCTACGCAAAGCGATGCTTCTTTCCAGACTCACTTTGGAGGCGTACATGGATCAGCAAGCGGGCGATGTGGCGGCTGAACGCCGTGTGTCGAGCAATCATGCCAACGTTCGGTTCCTCAGACTCAAAGAGGTGCTTGCCATCTGTGGCAAGTCGCGGAG
>Ga0308156_1000824_pt1 | contig 47649 bp, 37 predicted proteins | sample PhyAR2_FD_201041 | JGI IMG/M metagenome (GOLD analysis project Ga0308156, IMG submission 201041) | Phyllosphere microbial communities from UC Gill Tract Community Farm, Albany, California, United States - DLSL A.R2 | ecosystem: Host-associated > Plants > Phyllosphere > Unclassified | place: USA... | reverse complement strand
GCATGGAGTTCAGTGTAAAAAGCGGAAGCCCGGAAAAACAGCGCAGTGCCTGCATTGTCGTTGGCGTTTTCGAACCGCGTCGTCTGTCACCGATTGCCGAACAGCTGGATAAAATCAGCGACGGCTACATCAGCGCCCTGCTGCGCCGCGGCGAGCTGGAAGGAAAAGTGGGCCAGACACTGCTGCTGCATCATGTGCCAAATATCCTGTCTGAGCGTATTCTGCTGATTGGCTGCGGTAAAGAGCGTGAGCTGGATGAACGCCAGTACAAGCAGGTCATTCAGAAAACCATTAACACGCTGAACGACACCGGCTCCATGGAAGCCGTCTGCTTCCTGACCGAACTGCATGTCAAAGGCCGCAATACCTACTGGAAAGTGCGTCAGGCCGTGGAGACCTCAAAAGAGGCGCTCTATAACTTTGACCAGCTGAAAAGTAACAAAGCAGAGCCGCGTCGTCCGCTGCGCAAGCTGGTGTTTAACGTGCCGACCCGCCGTGAACTGACCAGCGGTGAACGGGCGATCCAGCATGGCTTAGCCGTCGCTGCCGGTATGAAAGCGGCTAAAGATCTCGGCAACATGCCGCCCAATATCTGTAACGCTGCTTATCTGGCGTCACAGGCGCGCCAGCTGGCCGATGCCTTCAGCAAAAATGTGACCACCCGCGTTATCGGCGAACAGCAGATGAAAGAGCTGGGCATGAACGCCTATCTCGCCGTCGGTGCCGGTTCGCAGAACGAATCGCTGATGTCAGTCATTGAGTACAAAGGCAATCCGGACGCTGAAGCGCGGCCGATTGTGCTGGTGGGTAAAGGGCTGACCTTTGACTCCGGCGGCATTTCCATCAAGCCTGCCGACAGCATGGACGAAATGAAGTATGACATGTGTGGTGCGGCTGCTGTCTATGGCGTGATGCGCATGGTGGCCGAGCTGAATCTGCCGCTGAACGTGGTGGGCGTGCTGGCGGGCTGTGAAAACATGCCGGATGGCCGCTCAATGCGTCCGGGCGATGTGCTGACCACCATGTCTGGCCAGACGGTTGAAGTGCTGAATACCGACGCCGAAGGCCGCCTGGTGCTGTGCGATGCACTGACCTACGTTGAACGTTTTGATCCGGAAGTGGTGATTGACGTGGCAACGCTGACCGGGGCCTGCGTGATTGCGCTGGGTCATCACATCAGCGGTCTGCTGTCGAACCACAATCCGCTGGCGCATGAGCTGATCAGCGCCTCGGAGCAGTCAGGCGATCGCGCCTGGCGTCTGCCGATGGCGGATGAGTTTCAGGAGCAGCTGGAGTCCAACTTTGCCGATATGGCGAACATTGGTGGCCGTCCTGGCGGCGCGATTACCGCCGCCTGCTTCCTGGCACGCTTTGCCCGCAAATATAACTGGGCACACCTGGATATCGCCGGTACCGCCTGGCGTTCCGGCAAGGCCAAAGGCGCCACCGGACGTCCGGTGCCGATGCTGTCGCAGTTTCTGTTGAATCGGGCAGGATTGAACGGCGACGACTAAGCGCCCTCTTTTCTGACAGCAAGGGCGGATCTGAATCCGCCCTTGATCTTCTGATGAGCTAACCGATGAAAAACGCAACCTTCTACGTGCTGGAAACCGATGCCCCGAGCGATGGCCTTAGCGCCGTTGAAGCGCTGGTGTGCAATCTGGCGGAAACACGCTGGCGGGCCGGAAAGCGGGTGTTGATTGCCTGCGAAGATGAACAGCAAGCCATTCGTCTCGACGAAGCGCTGTGGCAACGACCGGCAAACGCCTTCGTGCCGCACAACCTGGCGGGCGAAGGCCCGCGCTACGGTGCGCCGGTCGAGCTGGCCTGGCCTCAGCGTCGCGGCAGTTCACAGCGCGACCTGCTGATTAGCCTGCTGCCCCACTTCGCAGATTTTGCTACTGCTTTCCATGAAGTGATAGACTTCGTTCCTTACGAAGACGCTCTCAAACAACTGGCGCGCGACCGCTACAAAGCGTATCGCAGCGTTGGATTCCAATTGAATACGGCAGCGCCACCACAGCCGGAAACGACATAGCAGAAATGGAAAAGACATATAACCCGCAAGATATCGAGCAGCCGCTTTACGAGCATTGGGAAAAGCAGGGCTACTTCAAACCGAATGGCGATACCCGCCAGGAAAGCTTTTGCATCATGATCCCGCCGCCGAACGTCACCGGTAGCTTGCACATGGGTCACGCCTTCCAGCAAACCATCATGGACACCATGATCCGCTACCAGCGCATGCAGGGGAAAAATACCCTGTGGCAGGCCGGTACTGACCACGCGGGCATCGCCACGCAGATGGTGGTTGAGCGCAAAATCGCGGCTGAAGAAGGCAAGACGCGCCAGGATTATGGCCGTGATGCGTTCATCGAAAAAATCTGGCAGTGGAAAGCAGAATCCGGCGGCACCATTACCCGCCAGATGCGCCGTCTGGGTAACTCCGTCGACTGGGAGCGCGAGCGCTTCACCATGGACGAGGGCCTTTCCAACGCCGTTAAAGAGGTGTTTGTTCGCCTCTACAAAGAGAACCTGATCTACCGTGGCAAGCGCCTGGTAAACTGGGATCCTAAGCTGCGCACGGCAATCTCCGATCTGGAAGTGGAAAACCGCGAGAGCAAAGGCTCAATGTGGCATATCCGCTATCCGCTGGCTGACGGCGCAAAGACGGCCGACGGTAAAGATTACCTGGTCGTTGCCACCACGCGTCCGGAAACCCTGCTGGGCGATACCGGCGTGGCCGTTAACCCGGAAGATCCGCGTTACAAAGATCTGATCGGCAAATTTGTGATGCTGCCGCTGGTTGGCCGTCTTATTCCCATCGTTGGCGATGAACACGCTGACATGGAAAAAGGCACCGGCTGCGTCAAGATCACCCCGGCACATGACTTCAACGACTACGAAGTCGGTCGTCGTCATAAGCTGCCGATGATCAACATCCTGACCTTCGACGGTGATATCCGTGAGCGCGCCCAGGTGTATGACACCAACGGCGAAGCCAGCGATGCCTGTTCCGATGAAATCCCGGCCGCTTTCCAGAACATGGAACGCTTTGCCGCGCGTAAAGCGATTGTTGCCGCTGTCGATGAGCTGGGCCTGCTTGAAGAGATCAAACCTCACGATCTGACCGTACCTTACGGCGACCGTGGTGGCGTGGTTATCGAGCCAATGCTGACCGACCAGTGGTATGTGCGTACCGCACCGCTGGCGAAAGTCGCGGTTGAAGCCGTTGAGAACGGCGACATCCAGTTCGTGCCGAAGCAGTATGAAAACATGTACTTCTCCTGGATGCGTGATATTCAGGACTGGTGTATTTCCCGTCAGCTCTGGTGGGGTCACCGCATCCCGGCATGGTATGACAACAACGGTAACGTCTACGTTGGCCGCACCGAAGATGAAGTCCGCGCCGAGAACAACCTGGCCGCCGATGTGGCGCTGCGTCAGGATGATGACGTGCTGGATACCTGGTTCTCCTCCGGTCTGTGGACCTTCTCCACCCTGGGCTGGCCGGAAAACACCGAAGCGCTGCGTACCTTCCATCCGACCAGCGTGCTGGTCAGCGGCTTCGACATCATCTTCTTCTGGATTGCCCGCATGATCATGCTGACCATGCACTTCATCAAAGATGAAAACGGTAAACCGCAGGTGCCGTTTAAAACCGTCTACATGACCGGTCTGATCCGTGATGAAGAAGGTCAGAAGATGTCGAAATCCAAGGGTAACGTGATTGACCCGCTGGATATGGTTGACGGCATCTCGCTGGAAGCGCTGCTGGAAAAACGCACCGGCAACATGATGCAGCCACAGCTGGCTGAGAAGATCCGCAAACGTACCGAGAAGCAGTTCCCGGACGGCATCGAGCCATCAGGCACCGATGCGCTGCGCTTCACCCTGGCGGCGCTGGCCTCAACCGGTCGTGACATCAACTGGGACATGAAGCGCCTGGAAGGGTATCGCAACTTCTGTAACAAGCTGTGGAACGCCAGCCGCTTTGTGCTGATGAACACCGAAGACCAGGATTGCGGACAGAACGGCGGCGAAATGACGCTGTCGCTGGCGGATCGCTGGATTCTGACCGAGTTCAACCACACGGTGAAAGCGTACCGTGAAGCGCTGGATAGCTATCGTTTCGATATCGCGGCTAACCTGCTGTATGACTTCACCTGGAACCAGTTCTGCGACTGGTATCTGGAGCTGACCAAGCCGGTTATGAACAGCGGCAGTGAATCTGAACTGCATGGCACCCGCCATACGCTGGTTCACGTGCTGGAAGCGCTGCTGCGTCTGGCGCATCCGATCATTCCGTTTATCACTGAAACCATCTGGCAGCGCGTGAAGGGACTGAAAAATATCAGCGACGACACCATCATGCTGCAGCCTTTCCCGCAGTATGATGCGGCGAAGGAAGATGCCGAAGCGAAAGCGGATATTGAGTGGATGAAACAGGCGATCGTCGCGGTGCGTAATATTCGTGCCGAGATGAACATCGCGCTGAGCAAGCCACTGGATGTGCTGCTGCGTGACTGCTCGCCTGCGGCGCTGCGTCGCGTTGAAGCTAACCGCAACTTCCTGTCTCGCCTGGCGCGTCTGGAAAGCCTGACCATTCTGCCTGCGGGCGAGAAAGGCCCGGTGTCGGTGACCAAACTGGTTGAAGGCGCAGAGCTGCTGATCCCGATGGCGGATCTGGTGGATAAAACCGCCGAGCTGGAGCGTCTGGCGAAAGAGCTGGTTAAGCTGGATGTGGAAATCGAGAAGATCGAGACCAAACTGGCGAACGAAGGCTTTGTTTCGCGTGCGCCGGAAGCGGTCGTGGCGAAAGAGCGCGAACGCGTGGCAGACCTGCAACAGTCAAAAGCAAAACTGATTGAACAGCAGGCCGTCATTGCGGCATTGTAAGCGTCTTAGCTGACAGCTTATTCATAAAGCCGGGCTTGCCCGGCTTTTTTATTGACCTCGTACAAATCCGGAAGAGATGATGACGACCAGCGCTACCCCGCGTTTTGACCTCCAGGTGCGGCCAATTACTGCCGCCGATAACCCGCATATTGCCCGGGTGATCCGTGACGTTTCCGCCGAGTTCGGCCTGACGGCTGACAAGGGTTATACCGTCTCCGATCCCCAGCTCGACCAGCTGTTTGAACTCTATAGTGCCGAACAGAGCGCCTACTGGATTGTTGAGTATCAGGGCAAGGTGGTGGGCGGCGGCGGTGTGGCACCACTCGCCTGCAGCGCGCCCGATATCTGCGAACTGCAAAAGATGTACTTTCTGCCAGAGGTGCGCGGTCAGGGTCTGGCGCGCGAACTGGCGCTGCGGGCGATGGAACATGCCCGCAGCCACGGCTTCCGTCGCTGCTATCTGGAAACCACCGCCAGCCTGACGCGAGCCGTTAAACTGTATGAGTCGCTGGGCTTTGAACATATCGACAGCGCGATGGGCTGCACCGGCCACGTCGACTGCGAAGTGCGGATGCTCAGAACGCTATAAGCCGCGCTCGACGTAGCGCATGTCATTGACGGCCTCGATCACAAACTCTCCGCTATCGGTGTAGCGCAGCAGTGTCACGCTGGCATTGCTGAGCGGCTGCGTTAACGACGTATCGCCAAGCGCCTGGAGCAGGGAGGCGATCGCCATGCCGTGGCTGACCACCAGAACATTGCCACCGCCCTGCTGCTGCGCCTGCTTAGCAATGTCTGTGATACTGTCGAGCATGCGGTTTGCGACCTGCTGATAGTTTTCGGCCTGCCCGGAAGATGTGATGCCCGCCAGCGAGGAGGTGCCGGACGCTTCGGCCCGGTGAATCGCATCAATAATGCCATCGACGTGAATTTTGCCCTCACCTAGCGCGTTAAGAAGTGCTTTATCCGAGGCATAGCCCGCTTCAGGCGCTGCGGCGCTAATCATATTTTTATCCAGGTCGCCTTCATACAGTCCAAAACAGACTTCCCGTAAACCTTTGTGCTCGTTGAGCACCGGTGCGTTGCTCCACGTCTTCATCGCCAGCTGTGCCGTCTCTCTTGCTCTGCCCGCATCGCTGGACCAGGCGGCGATGAACGTAAGCGGCTGCAGGCCTCGCCCCAGCTGCTCTGCGACCGCCGCGCCAGAGGCCGTCAGCGGCGTATCGGACCATCCCTGTGCGCGGTGCACCGTATTGAACATCGTTTTTCCATGCCGGGTGACATACAGATTAACGTCCGCTGCCCAGGCACCGTCCGAAAAAGTCCCGCTTATCGCGGCTGTCAAAAACAAAAATTTAATAAAGCTTCTCATTTTATTCTCCTAATTAAACAGATCGAATTTATATTCGATCGAAACCTCAGCAGAGAGGCTATCCGAGCGCATGTATTTCCCACGGGCATTTAATTGTGGCGTCGACTTGCTATTTTTATATGACCAGCCATAACCCAGCAGTGTTGAAACCGTCATGTTTTTAAAATCCGGATGCCAGTTACTGAACCGGTTAATTAAGGAAACTTCGCCGGTTCGCACCCGGTTGTTACGATAATTAAACTGACCATAATTGAACTGTATTCCGCTATTTATCCCTGGTGAAATCTGATACTGACTTAATGAAACCAGAGCCAGCTCTTTATCACGGGTGTAATCCTTTCCGACAGAAGTCAGGGAATTGAAACGCCCCCGGGTGTTTTTAGTTAACGGGCGGGCATAATATCCGACTGCGTTTGTCTTAGGTGCCGATGTCCAGGCCGCAGCAAAAGTCTGCGCCCAGTCACCCTGCGTCCGCCGGACTTCACCCACGTAGTGCCAGGCCTGTGTATCAAAAGTTTTTTTGCTGGCAGGCATGCTCTTATAATTCTCCAGCCCCTGACTGCCATAAATCTGTGAGGCCAACCGCCAGCGCGGAGAGAGTGTATAGGCAGCCTCAATCAGATGGCGGCGCTGATAGTGTCTGGCTTCGCCGAATGCGTACGTGAACGCACTCTGTTGATCTTTATAATTCAGAGCCCCGGTATAAATGGCATCAACTTTCTGGCCGGACTGTGTTTGCAGGGAGAGGGTTTTGGCCGAATCGTGCCGGATGGTTTTGTTAAACACCCCCAGCGCCAGCTGCATATTTCCGCCGTTCACTATCCCGCTGTAACCGGCATAGCTGTTGCGCGACAGACGGTGGGTCGAGGTCAGCACGCCAAAATTTTTTAACTCCTGCCATCCTGCCTTTGCGTTAAAGCCATACGCGGCATTGCCCAGCTTCAGTTTGAGATAGCGCTGACCAAATTTACTGAAGCCATGAGCGTCCCGTTTTTCCATGTTGCCGCCGCTGTCATAAAGCAGTCCGCGCGTTGAAAAGTAGTCGCTGGCGCCCAGCTTAATGGCCCCGGTATAGGTGGCATCGAACCCTACGCGATCCCACAGATAACCTGACTGAAAATCCAGCGTAACCGCCTGTCCCCAGGCATTGTGAACCGTGACAGGCTGGGCTTCGTCTTCCTTAAGGTATTTCCAGTAGTTGCGCAGTTTTATATCGACCTGCGCATCCTGCCAGAGCCTGTTTTTAGCCGGCGGAGCCTGGGCGTCAGAAATTGCGGCCTTTGAATGAAAAGCGTTTAAATAGAGCGAAGCAAATAGCAGAATAAAAAGAGCCTCTTTCATTGTCACATCCTCCCTGAGACATTAAAAAGCACTACAAAAAGAGATCTGAAAATTAACGTTAAAATAAAAAACCCGGCGCATAACCTCTTAATGAAAAAGGTCATGAGCCGGGTTTTGCTTGAAAATAACAATCCCATATCACTGCCGGAAATATATTTAATTACGGAGGGAAAGACAGGATGGAAAATAACTTATGTGATAGGCGGCACAAAAAAAGGGATATCAGCGATAATGGATTACAACACCCCGTTACACAGGCGTTTATTTAAATCAGAGAAGGCAAAACAGAAAGGGGAAAGGGAAACAGGGAGAAGACACCCTGAAAAGGGTGTCACCGATCAGACCCGCCACATCGGCACGCCGCTGTGAAAACGTAACTCACTGTCGGGTTCGCTGATTAAGCGCCCTTCTGTAACCCCAATCGCCTGCACCCTTGGCGTGATATCTTTGCCGGCGATCTGCGTCGCCAGTGTCAGATAGTCCTGATAATGCCGCGCCTCTGAGCGCAGCAGCGACAGATAGAACTTCGCCAGTTCATCATCAAGGAAGGGGGCCAGACTGGCGAAGCGCTCGCAGGAGCGCGCCTCGATATACGCGCCACAAATCAGCTTATCCACCAGCGTTTCCGGCTCATGCGTGGTGACTTCACGCAGCAGCGATTTGGCATAACGGCTGGCGGTGATCTTCTGATAGACCAGCCCGCGCGACTGCATAATTTCCCATACCTGATAGAAGTGATGCAGCTCCTCTTTAATCAGCAGCACCATCTTCTCCACCAGCTCATCCGCCCAGGGCAGCGCATTACGCACGATGATGCGTTTCGTCAGGTTCTTATGGGCGTTGATAAAGTCGCTGTCGCCATCTTCGCGGAAGATAAAATCTTCATAGGGTTTCAGCCACGCCAGAATGGCATCGCCGCTGGGTTTGTCGGCCACATATTTGCGGATCAGCCACACCGCAGTCTGCGCGGCCTTAAGCTCGCACACCAGATGGTCGGTTAACAGCAGGGTCAGATTTTCCGGTTTGCGCGCCTCATCAATCCAGGCCTGTGGCGTACGGCAGTGCAGAAACTGATAGATCGGTTCGAGTAAGGGTGCGTAGTTCATGATGTCAAAAGGTGTGGCAGAAGTGACAGGCGGAGAACTCTCCGCCCCGGCTACTTAGTGGCGAATACCATCATCGTCTTCATCTTCGATGGCGTCGTCACCGTCGTCTTCATCTTCGGCATCAGGATCTTCAAAATAGGTGCCCCAGCCGTCGTAATCGACGTTGTACTTACCAATCAGATTCACCAGCTGCTCAACCTGCACATCGATCAGTTCAGGCTTCAGCGCAGATTCGCTGATGATATCGACGCACATGACGGTGGTGCCATCTTCCAGCTCCAGCTCTTCCGGCTCGGTCACTTCGTAACCCAGCTTGAAGGCGTCAACGGCGGCTTTTTCCAGCGAATCAAAATTATTGCAGGAGAGATGGTGCTCGATGGTGTAGAGCGCATCAGGATCGCTGCCATCCTCCAGCAGCTCTTCGATAATCTGCCGCGTCTCTTCCTGCTGCTCTTCCAGTAATGCTTCATATGCCATGACGATGTCCTCTCTGAGTTCGGCAATAATCAATTATTTTCCCACACTGCCTGTCGCGCCACTACACAAAACGAAAAGTTTATTAGCCTTACACTTGAAAATGCATATTCATACGGTTAAATTGAATTTTAATTCATTTTGATGATTACCGGAGTGTTGTATGAGTCAGCTGTATCAGCGCCATTTCCTCAGGCTTCTGGATTTTACCCCCGCCGAAATTAATCACCTGCTCTCCCTTTCCGCTGAGTTAAAACAGGCTAAAAAAAGCGCCAGCGAAGTGCAGTATCTGAAAGGTAAAAACATCGCGCTCATCTTCGAAAAAGACTCGACCCGTACCCGATGCTCTTTCGAAGTTGCCGCTTACGATCAGGGTGCGAACGTCACCTATCTCGGCCCGAGTGGCAGTCAGATTGGCCATAAAGAGTCAATGCGCGACACCGCGCGGGTGCTGGGCCGGATGTACGATGGCATTCAGTATCGCGGTTACGGTCAGGAACTGGTGGAGACGCTGGCGGAACATGCAGGGGTTCCTGTGTGGAACGGTCTGACCACCGAGTTTCACCCGACTCAGCTGCTGGCCGACCTGCTGACCATGCAGGAGCATCTGCCGGGCAAAAAGCTCAGCGAGATGACGCTGGTTTATGTTGGCGATGCGCGCAACAACATGGGTAACACCATGCTGGAAGCCGCCGCTCAGGTCGGTCTGGATCTGCGTCTGGTGGCACCGAAGAGCTGCTGGCCAGAGGACGAACTGGTGGCGCAGTGCCGCGACGCTGCGCAGCAGACCGGCGGCAAAATCACCCTGACCGAAAATATTGCCGATGGTGTGAAAGGCGCTGACTTTATCTACACCGATGTGTGGGTGTCGATGGGCGAAGCTAAAGAAGTCTGGGCCGAACGTATCGCCCTGCTGCGTGACTATCAGGTTAACCGCGCGATGCTCGATCTGACCGGCAATCCGCAGGTTAAATTCCTGCACTGCCTGCCCGCTTTCCACGACGATCAGACCACGCTGGGCCAGCAGATGGCAGAGCAGTACGATCTGCCCAACGGCATGGAAGTCAGCAACGAGGTGTTTGAGTCACCCCACAGCATTGTGTTCGACCAGGCCGAGAACCGGATGCACACCATTAAAGCGGTAATGGTTGCCACACTGGGCCAGCGCTGACCGATCCGCTACAGAGGCGCAAACGTTTTCCTCTTGCTGCTCCCCCGCGAACGGGTATAATGCGGCCCAATTTGCCGGAGGAAATATGCTAAAGCTCAGCGGACAATTTGACGCTCAATCACGCCTGACCGCAGGCGGTGCTGCTGTTTCTTTCGGTCATCGACCCGATCTTAAAAAAGCCCCTTAAGCAGGGGCTTTTTTTTGTCCGCAATCCGGCCGCGCAGAGGAGAGAGCTATGCCTAACCCGCTATATCGCAAGCACATTATTTCAATCAACGACCTCAGTCGTGAAGAGCTGGAACTGGCACTGGACACCGCCGCAAAGCTTAAAGCCCATCCGCAGCCGGAACTGCTGAAGCACAAGGTGATCGCCAGCTGCTTCTTTGAGGCCTCGACCCGTACCCGCCTGTCGTTTGAAACCGCGATTCATCGTCTTGGCGCGTCAGCGGTGGGCTTTGCCGACGGCAGTAATACCTCGCTGGGCAAGAAAGGCGAAACCCTGGCTGACACCATTTCAGTGATCAGTACCTACGTCGATGCAATCGTGATGCGTCATCCGCAGGAAGGCGCGGCGCGGCTGGCGACCGAGTTCTCCGGCGGAATCCCGATTCTCAACGCCGGTGACGGCGCGAACCAGCATCCAACCCAGACGCTGCTCGATCTCTTCACGATTCAGGAGACGCAGGGCCGCCTTGGTCAGCTGAATGTGGCGATGGTCGGCGACCTGAAGTATGGCCGCACCGTGCACTCTCTGACGCAGGCGCTGGCGAAGTTTGATGGCAACCGCTTCTTCTTCATCGCACCCGATGCGCTGGCGATGCCGGCTTATATCACCGACATGCTGGATGAGAAGAACATCGCCTGGTCACGGCATGACAGCTTTGAAGAGGTGATGCCGCAGCTGGATATTCTCTACATGACGCGGGTGCAGAAAGAGCGGCTCGATCCGTCCGAATATGCCAACGTCAAAGCGCAGTTCATTCTGCGCGCCGCCGATCTCAATACGGCGCGCGACAACATGAAGGTGCTGCACCCGCTGCCGCGTATCGACGAGATCACTACCGATGTCGATAAAACCCCTTACGCCTGGTATTTCCAGCAGGCGGGTAACGGCATCTATGCACGCCAGGCTCTGCTGGCACTGGTTTTAAACAGCGAACTCGCCCTGTAAGGAGAACCCCCATGACGCAGGACAACAAACTGCAGGTCGAAGCGATCAAGCGCGGCACGGTCATCGACCATATTCCGGCGCAGATCGGCTTTAAATTGCTCTCCCTGTTCCGGCTGACCGAAACCGATCAGCGCATCACCATCGGTCTGAATCTGCCCTCGGGCGAGATGGGCCGCAAAGATCTGATCAAGATTGAGAACACCTTTCTCACTGACGATCAGGTCAATCAGCTGGCGGTCTATGCGCCTCATGCCACGGTTAACCGTATCGACGACTATGAAGTGGTGGCGAAGATCGCCCCGACGCTGCCGGATCACGTTGAACGGGTGCTGACCTGCCCCAACAGCAACTGCATCAGCCGCAGCGAGCCGGTCTTCTCCAGCTTTGCTGTGAAGCAGCGCGCCGACGATGTGCATCTGAAGTGCAAATATTGCGAGAAAGAGTTCGCCCGGCATGTGGTACTGGGTCACTGGTAATCGCCCTGCCCGACTCTATAATGGGCAGCACCGGCGGCATCGCCGCCTGACGACATAATCAAAGGAGCAATGATGTCTCGTGAAATCAGTACTGCAAAAGCCCCTGCCGCTATCGGCCCCTATGTTCAGGGCGTGGATCTGGGCAGCATGATCATCACCTCGGGTCAGATTCCTGTTGATCCGGCGACGGGCCAGGTGGCAGATGACGTTGCCGCACAGGCACGTCAGTCACTGGAAAATGTGAAGGCGATTGTTGAAGCCGCGGGTCTTAAGGTTGGCGACATCGTGAAGACCACGGTGTTTGTGAAGGACTTAAATGATTTCGCCACGGTCAACGCGACGTATGAGGCGTTTTTCACCGAGCATGAGGCTAACTTCCCGGCGCGTTCGTGTGTCGAAGTAGCGCGTCTGCCAAAAGATGTGAAAATCGAAATCGAAGCGATTGCCATCCGCCGCTAACCGGCGCTAATCACGTCCGTTGTGAAAGGGTACGCCCGCCTCTCTCCACCGATGCCGGAGAGAGGCGGTGAATCATTTACCGCTTAGCCGGTCGCCACAGCCACAGCACCGTAATCGCCAGCGCAAACAGCACGCCAAAACCGACGCCCGTCGCCACCGCAGGTGCTCCCGCCTTAATCGCCAGCGTATAGAGTCCCAGCATGATCAGCATGGCGCTGTTCTCACCCAGATTCTGCACGGCAATCGCATTACCTGAACCGACGCTCTCTTTGCCCCGCGCCTGCAGCAGCGCATTCAGCGGCACCACAAAGAAACCGCCCAGCGCACCTATCAGCATCAGCACTAAATACGCATTCATCAGAGAGTGCTGCAGCGCGAAGACCACCACCATCACGCCAATCAGCACGCCAGCCGGCATACAGCGACGCACGGTCTCCAGCGTCACCAGCTTCGCCGCCGCTGCCGCGCCAATCACGATGCCGATCGCCACCATGGCATTCAGCGTGGTTGGCGTGGTGTTGTCATTGATGCCCAGCGCCACCGGCACCCAGAGCACCAGCAGGAAACGCAGCGTCACGCCTGCGCCCCAGAACAGACTGGTGCCGAGCAGCGAGAAGCGGGTTTCCGCATCACGCCACAGCAGCCTGGCGGCACTGAAAAAGCTGCGCGTCATCACGCCAAACTGCCAGCTCTGGCCTGGCCGTGCGGCCTGAAGTTTCGGGATGAACAGGTTCGCCACCACCGCGATGCCATAGGTCAGCGCACAGATCCCCAGCGCCGCCAGAATATGCCAGTCGGCCAGCATCCCGCCCGCCACCGACCCCAGCAGAATCGCGGCAATAGTCGAGGCCTCCATCAGCCCGTTAGCTTTCACCAGCTTCTCGCCGTGGGTGATTTCACCGAGGATGCCATATTTGGCCGGAGAGTAGGCCGCTGCGCCCGCGCCCACCAGGGTATAGCCGATGAAGGGATTGAAACCGAAGCAGATCACCAGCGCGCCCAGCAGCTTCAGGCTGTTGGCGAGCATCATCACCCGCCCTTTCGCCATGCTGTCCGCCACCTGACCGACAAACGGCGCCAGCAGAATGTAAGCCGCGACAAACAGCATCTGTAATACCGGCTGGCTCCACTCGGGATAGAACTGACTTTTCAGCACCGCCAGCGTGGCAAACAGCAGCGCGTTATCGCCAAAGGCCGAAAAGAACTGGGCGATAATCACGGCAATCATGCCGCGCGACATCAGCGGCGCGTTACGATCAAGGCTCATGCCTGCTCCTCTTCCGCCATTTTTTTCAGCGTGACGTAATCAGGTTTACCGCTGCCCAGCTGCGGCAGCTGCTTCATGACACGGATGTCACGCGGCAGTGCCAGCTCTGGCGCACCCAGCTCACGGGCCGCTTTCTGCAGCCTGTCGCGCGCCAGCTCAGCATCGGTGGTGAACAGCACCAGTGCCTCACCGCGCTGACCATCCGGGCGCAGCGAAGCGGCGTGTTGTTTGTCCGGCGACGCCTTGAGAGCGATCTGCTCGACGATCTCCAGTGACACCATCTCACCCGCGATCTTCGCAAAGCGTTTCGCACGCCCCTGAATCTGGCAGAAACCGCCTTCATCAAAGCTGACGATATCACCGGTGTCATACCAGCCTGCTTCCAGATTGCCTTCGCCATCGTCGGCGGCCGGTGCTTCCAGCACGCCAGGATTTTCGACCCGCAGATAGCCCTTCATCACGTTTGGCCCGCGCAGTTGCAGACGTCCGCCGTGCTCGATGCCCGGCACCGACATCAGTCGTGAATCCATGCCCGGCAGAATGCGTCCCACGGTGTGCGTCTTCGCCGCCATCGGCACGTTAATCGCCACGACCGGCGCGCACTCGGTGACGCCGTAGCCTTCGAGAATGCGAATGCCATACTTCTCGATGTAGAGCTGACGGGTGTTCTCCTGCAGCTTCTCCGCACCGGCAACCACATAGCGCAGGCGGGCAAAATCATACGGTGCGGCAAAGCGCGCGTAGTTACCCAGGAAGGTTGAGGTGCCAAACAGCACGGTGCAGTTACGGTCATACACCAGCTCCGGCACGATGCGATAGTGCAGCGGGCTGGGATAGAGGAAGACCTGTGCGCCGGTCATCAGCGGCGTAAACAGCCCAACGGTCAGACCGAACGCATGGAACAGCGGCAGCGCCGACATAAAGCGGTCGCGCGGGGTGAAGTCGGCGATGGTGCGGATCTGTTCGACGTTCGCCAGCAGGCTTTTGTGCGAATGCACCACGCCTTTCGGGTTGCCCTCAGAGCCGGAGGTAAACAGCACCATCGCGGCATCTTCCGGCTGCTGAGGCAGCTGGGCGCGATGTGGCATCAGCAGATGCGCGAGGATCCACAGCTTGTCCTTGCCCGTGACGGTATCTTTCAGATCTTCCAGATAGATCCACTGCACATCGTCCAGCCCCTGCGGCAGATGCCACAGATTGCCTTTGTCCAGGAACTGTCGCGACGTGAAGACGGTTTTAATCTGCGCGGCGGTCAGTGCTGCCCGCATGCCGTTAACGCCCGCACTGTAGTTAAGCATGGCCGGAACGCGCCCTCGCAGGGTGGCCCCGAAAATCGCCGCTGCCGTCACGGTGGCATTCGGCAGCAGCAGCCCCACCACTTCACGGGGCTGGCTGTAGCGCTCCAGAATACGGCCCACGCCGAGCGACTTCTTCAGCAGTCCGTTGTAGCTGTCGGGCTTGAAATTGACATCTTCAATGCAGCGCTTAAACGCGCCATAACGGGTGCGCGCCGCCAGAAACGCCTCAAACAGGGTTTCACGCGGACGTACCGCCATGCGCGCTTCCATCATCACATGGTGCAGATGCTCACCGGCCAGCACACGCCGATCGCGCGCCCGTTTCGCCTCTGGCATCGGAATGCGGGTAGCGGGCAGAACGGTCAGGGTAATGCGCGGGAACAGGCGACGTTTAAACACGCCCGCCAGACGACCAAACGGCGTGTATTCGGCGCCTTCGATGCGCATGGGCACGACGTTTGCGCCTGAACGCGCCGCGACAAAGCCCGCACCGCTGTAGATCTTCATCAGCGAGCCGGTGACGGTAATGCGTCCTTCCGGGAAGATCACCACCGGACGGCCGGTGTCGATCAGCCTGACCAGCTGTTTCAGCGCCATAGGCCGGGTCGGATCCAGCGGCACAAAGTCGATAAAGGGTTTCGCCAGACGCATAAACCAGCTTTCGCTGATGGTCGAGTAGACGGCAAACACCGGCCTGATGGGCAGAAACAGCGCCAGCAGCATGCCGTCGAGAAACGACATATGGTTCGGTGTAATCAATACCTTCTGCTTATGCAGTTCGGCGACGTCGCCCCGCAGTTCGACCCGCCATAACAGGCGAAATAACAGGCGTAAAAGTTTGAAAGCCATGCCAGCTCCTTAGCATCGTGAAAAATAGCCCTCACGATGCAGGATTTGACGCGGTTCGACAACCGAATTATCGGTAATCTGAGGCCGTTTCAGGGGGCCTGCCAGCCTCCGCCCAGCGCGGCAATCAGCGCCACGCTGCTGACCCACTGCGTGCTCTGCAGCGTCAGCAAACTCTGCTGCGCACTGAGGCTGCTGTTCTCTGTCGTCGCCACATCCAGGTAGGTAATCATGCCCGACTCATACTGCAGACGCGTCACCCGCGCCGAGGTCTGCGCCGCGTCGGTGGCGCGCTGCTGCGCGGCGATTTCGCCCTGCAGCGTGTTCAGCTCCACCAGCTTATCTTCCACCTCCTGCATCGCAGTCAGTACCGTCTGACGATAGGTGGCGACGCTGGCATCCCAGCTCGCCCGCGCCTGATCGACTTTCGCAGAGTTCGCACCCGCATCGAACAGCGTGCCGCTCAGCGCCGGCCCCAGCGACCAGACGCGGTTCGGCAGCGAGAACAGCGAATGCAGCACGGAAGCGCTGACGCCCCCGCTGGCGCTGAGGGTCAGGTCAGGATAGTAACCGGCCACCGCCACACCCACTGCGGCATTGGCGGCGGCCATGTTACGTTCGGCGTAGGCGATGTCGGGACGGCGCTGCAACAGTCCGGCCGGCAGGCCCGCCGGAATCGCGGGCAGCGAGGCCGTCAGCGGCGCGGCGCTCAGGCTAAAGTCGGCGGGGGCTTTGCCGACCAGCAGCGCAATGGCGTGCTCCATCTGCGCGCGCTGCCACTGGTAATCCTGCGCCGACGCGCTGGCGCTCTCCAGCTGCAGCTGCGCCTGGGCCAGCGTGGCACGCGACGCGGTACCCGCCTGATACTGGCTGTTAATCACTTTCAGGTAGCGCTGATACGCGTCAACGCTCTCCTGATAGAGCGCGATTTTCTGATCCATGATGCGCAGCTGGAAATAGTCCTGCGCCAGCTCAGACTGGGCGCTCAGGGTGATATTGGCCAGTTCCGCCGCGCTGGCCGAGGCGCTGGCGCGGTTCTCCTCCAGCGTGCGCCGTAGTTTGCCCCACAGATCCAGCTCCCAGCTGGCACTCAGCTCCGCCTGATGGCTGCTGCTGGTGGTGCGGGCACTGCTGTTGGTGGCATGACTGCCGCTGCGCGTCACGCTGCCGTCATAATCCAGCGAGGGAAACAGCGCTGCGCGTGACTCTGCTGCCAGTGCCTGCGCCTGCCGGTACTGCGCGGCATAGGTTGCCACGTTCTGATTCGACACGCTGACCTGGCTCAGCAGCCCGCTCAGCGTGGCGTCATGATAGACCGCCCACCACTCGCCTTTGCTCTGCGCATCCAGCGGCGTCGCCTGCTGCCAGCCCCTTGCCTCTTTATAATGAACCGGCATTGCCACCGCCGGGCGCTGATAGTCGGGACCGACGCTACAGCCACCCAGCAGCAGCATCACAACAAACGGGATGAGAGGTTTCATGAATCAGGATTCCGCGTGGCGCAGACGACGCCATTGACGTTGAGTAGTACGGCCCAGACGATCGAGCCAAAGATAAACCACCGGCGTGGTAAACAGCGTCAGCAGCTGGCTCAGCGCCAGTCCGCCCGCGATAGCGATCCCCAGCGGACTGCGCAGGTCGGCATCACCGCCGCTGCCCAATGCCAGCGGTAACGCGCCGAAGAAGGCCGCCAGCGTGGTCATCATGATCGGCCGGAAGCGCATCAGGCACGCCTGGGTGATCGCCTGCTGCGGCGACATACCCAGCCGCCGCTCCGCGTCGATGGCGAAATCGATCATCATGATGGCGTTCTTTTTCACAATGCCGATCAGCAGAATGATGCCAATCAGCGCGATCACCGTGAGCTGCGTGTTGGTGAGCAGCAGCAGTAGCATCGCCCCGACGCCCGCTGACGGCAGGGTCGAGAGAATGGTCAGCGGATGGATGTAGCTCTCATAGAGCACGCCGAGCACGATATAGACCGCCGCCAGCGCCGCCAGAATCAGCCACGGCATGGTGGCGGTCAGCTGTGAAAAGGCCGCTGCAGTTCCGGCAAAACCGGCATGAATAGTCGACGGCAGGCCCAGCTTCGCCATCGCCTGTTTAATCAGCAACTGCGCCTGCTCCAGCGAGACGCCATCATTGAGGTTAAACGCCACCGTGCTGGTGGCCGACTGGCCCTGATGCGCCACTGACAACGGCGCGTTGCCGCCGCTGAAGCGGACAAAGGCGGAGAGCGGCACGCGGTCACCGCTGTCGTTAATCACATAGAGCTGCTGCAGCGTCTCCGGATTGGCAGTGTCGCTATCCTGCAATGACATCACCACGTGATACTGATTCAGAGTGTGATAGAGCGTGGCGATCTGCCGCTGGCTGAAGGCATTGTTCAGCAGCGTATCCAGCATTTTCACGTTGACGCCCAGCCGCGTAGCGCGGTCACGGTCAATCGTCAGCGCCACCTCCTGACCGCCGGTCTGCGAGTCGGAGTCCACGCTGTTCAACTGGGGGATGGCCGCCAGCGCCGCCTGCACTTTCGGCGTCCAGACCCGCAGCAGCTCCAGATCGTCCGCCTGCAGGCTGTACTGATACGTTGCGTTAGCGCTGCGTCCGCCAATGTGCAGATCCTGCGCCGCCATCAGAAACATCTGCGCTCCGGCGATGTGGCTGGTTTTGCGCGTCAGCCGGTTGGCCACTTCGGTCGCCGTGGCATCGCGCTGGTCAAAATCCTTCAGCCGCACAAAGAAGTTGGCGCTGTTGCGCGAGCCAAACATCCCGCTGCCCATCGATGACATCACGCTCTCAACCGCCGGGTCTTGCTGAATGATCTTCGTAAACATCAGCATTTTGGGCTTCATCGCCTGGAATGAGATGTTCTGATCGGCGCGCAGCGCGCCCATCAGCAGCCCGGTGTCCTGATTAGGGAAGAAGCCCTTCTGCACCACGGTGAAGAGAAAAACATTCAGTAGTACGGTCAGCAGCAGACTGAGCAGCGTCAGTTTCTGATGGCGCATCACCCAGGCCAGCCCGCGTGCGTACGCGGCCAGCAGGCGGTTCAGCTGGTTTTCAATAAACTGATAAAGCGGATGCGGCCGCTGGCTGACGGGCGGCTTCGGTTTCAGCAGGCGCGCGCAGAGCATCGGCGTCAGGCTGAGTGAGACAAACAGCGAGATCAGCAGCGACACGGTGAGCGTCACGGCAAACTCGCGGAACAGCCGCCCGACAATGCTGCCCATCAGCAGGATCGGGATAAACACTGCGATCAGCGACACGGTCATCGACAGCACAGTGAAGCTCACCTCCTGCGCCCCGCGCAGCGCCGCCCGCAGCGGGCTGAGTCCGCGCTCAATGTGACGCGTGATGTTCTCCAGCACCACAATCGCATCATCCACTACAAAGCCGGTGGAGATAATCAGCGCCATCAGCGACAGGTTATCCAGGCTGTAACCCAGCAGGTACATCACTGCGCAGGTGCCGATCAGCGACACCGGCAGCGCCAGCGCCGGGATGATCACCGCCTGCAGACTGCGCAGGAAAATAAACACCACCGCAATCACCAGCAGCACCGCGATCAGCAGTGTCTCTTCGGTGTCATACAGCGACGCGCGCACGCCGGGCGAACGGTCAACAATCACTTTAAGCTGGCTGTCAGCGGGCAGACTCTTTTCCAGCAGCGGCAGCTGCGCTTTGATCGCGTCGATGGTTTCGAGCATGTTAGCGCCCGCCTGACGTTTAATGCCGATCATCACCGCAGGCGTGGCATTCAAAAATCCTGCCTGATAGCGATCCTCCACCGAGTCATAGACCGTGGCGACATCGCGCAGCCGCACCGCCCTGCCCTGCTGATAAGTGATGATCAGATCGCGGTAGCTGGCGGCCTTCTCCAGCTGGCCGTTGCTGTCCACCAGCCACGACTGGTCACTGCTCTGCAAAATGCCTTTGGGCAGGTTCGTGGTGCTGCTGGCGACGGCGGCGCGCACCGTCTCCAGCGAGATGCCGTAGTGGGTCAGCTTCAGCGGCTGCAGATCGATGCGCACCGCCGGTAAGGCGCTGCCCATCAGCGAGACTTCGCCGACGCCCTGCACCTGCCCCATCACCTGTTCGATCTTGCTCTCCGCCAGATCGTAAAGCTCACCGGGCGTGCGGGTGGCAGAGGTCAGCGCCAGCATCACAATCGGCGCATCTGACGGGTTAGCTTTGCGCCAGGTTGGCAGCGAGGCCATCGCGCTCGGCAGTAAGCTGCGCGCCGCGTTGATTGCCGCCTGCACGTCGCGTGCCGCGCCGTTGATATCACGGTCCAGCTCAAACTGCAGGATGATGGTGCTGGAACCCTGCGAACTGCTGGAGGTCATCTCACTGATACCGGCAATCTGCCCCAGCGAACGTTCCAGCGGCGTGGCGACGGTGGCGGCCATGGTTTCCGGGCTGGCTCCCGCCAGGCTGGCGCTGACCATGATGGTCGGAAAATCGACCTGCGGCAGCGGTGCCACTGGCAGCAGCCGGTAGCCCAGCGCGCCGAGCAGCAGTATCGCCAGCGTCAGCAGCAGCGTCGCCACCGGACGAAAGATAAACAGCCGGGTCAGATTCATTGCCCGCTCCGCGCCTGCTGCTGACGGCGTTTCACCCAGGCGTTGCCGCGCTGCGCCAGCCCATCAAACAGCAGGTAGATCACCGGCGTGGAGAAGAGCGTCAGCACCTGACTGACAATCAGCCCGCCGACAATCACCAGCCCCAGCGGCTGCCGCAGCTCTGCGCCCGAGCCGGAGGCCAGCATCAGCGGTAGCGCGCCGAGCAGCGCCGCCATCGTCGTCATCAGGATCGGGCGAAAGCGCAACAGGCAGGCCTGATGAATCGCGTCGCGCGGGCTGAGGTGCTGCTTATGTTCCGCCTCCAGCGCGAAGTCGATCATCATGATGGCGTTCTTTTTCACGATGCCGATCAACAGGATGACGCCAATCAGCGCAATCAGGCTGAACTCCGTGCCTGCCAGCAACAGCGTCAGCAGCGCGCCCACCGCCGCCGACGGCAGCGTAGAGAGAATCGTCACCGGATGGATAAAGCTTTCGTAGAGGATGCCGAGCACCACATACATGGTGACCAGCGCCGCCAGAATCAGCCACAGCGTGTTGCCGGTGGCGCTCTGGAACGCCGAGGTTTCTCCCTGATAACGCAGTGTGGTGCTCTCCGGCAGGTGTAGCTGCTGCCGCACGTCGGCGATCGCCCGCTGTCCATCCTCCAGCGAGTAGCCCGGATTCAGGTTGAAGGAGATCATCACCGCCGGAAACTGGTTCAGCCGCATGTGCATCAGCGAGCCGGTGCGCTGATGAATAGTGGCGATAGCAGTGAGTTTCACCATCCCGCTGCGGGTGGACGTCGTGTCGGAAGCGGAGGTGGACGTCGATGTGGATGAAGACGTTGATGTTGATGACGAAGACGTGGATGACGTCGTGCTGGTGGATGACGACGTGCTGCTGCTGGAAGAGGGCTGCAGATAAATATCATCAAACGACGCCGGACCCTGCTGGTAAGCCGGAGCTACTTCCAGCACCACCCGATACTGATTCGACTGGGTAAAAATCGTCGAGACCAGCCGCTGACCAAAGGCGTTATAGAGCGCGGTGTCCACGTCCGACGCAGTAATGCCAAAGCGCGCCGCTTTGTCGCGGTTCAGCTCCACGTAGGAGACGCGTCCCTGATCCTGCAGGTTACTCACCACGCCATTAAATTCGGGCCGCTGCTGCAACGCCGCCACCAGCTTCGGCGTCTCGCTGACCAGATTTTCACTGTCGACGTCGTCCAGGGTGAACTGATACTGACTCGGCGAGACCTGATCGTTGACGGTGAGATCCTGCGCCGGTTGCAGATAGAGCTGAATGCCCGGCACCTCGTTGGTCGCCTGCTTCAGCTGGCTGATTACCTCGCTGGCGCTGAGATCGCGGGAGCCAAACGGCTTGAGGTTGATCTGCAGTCGTCCGCTGTTGAGGCTGGTGTTGGTGCCGTCGATGCCGATTGTCGATGAGACGCTCTCCACCGCCGGGTTCTTCAGGATCAGCGCCGAGAGCGCCTGCTGCCGGGTCGCCATCGCTTTAAACGAGACATCCTGTGAGGCGACGGTAATGCCCTGAATCAGCCCGGTATCCTGGGTCGGGAAGAAGCCTTTCGGCACCATCATGTAGAGCAGTGCCGTCAGCCCGAAGGTCGCCAGCGCCACCAGCAGCGTCAGTTTCTGATGGTTCAGCACCACGGTCAGCAGCCGGTCATAGCCGCGCACCAGCGTATCGAACAGTTCGCCGCCCTTGCGGGAAAAGGTTGACTGCTGCTCGGGCGGAATATGGCGCAGCAGGTAAGCGCACAGCATCGGCGTCAGGGTCAGCGACACAAGCATCGACACCAGAATCGCCACCGCCAGGGTGATCGCGAACTCCCGGAACAGCCGCCCGACCACATCACCCATAAACAGCAGCGGGATCAGCACCGCAATCAGCGAGAAGGTCAGCGAGATAATGGTGAAGCCAATCTGCTGTGAGCCTTTCAGCGCGGCTTCCATGGGCGACTCGCCCTGCTCCAGCCGCCGCGAGATGTTCTCGACCACCACGATGGCGTCATCAATGACAAAACCGGTGGCGATGGTCAGCGCCATCAGCGACAGGTTATTCAGGCTGAAGTCCGCCAGATACATCACACCAAAGGTGCCGACCAGCGACAGCGGCACCGCCACGCTCGGGATCAATGTGGCGGCCACGTTGCGCAGGAACAGGAAGGTCACCATCACCACCAGCGCAATCGACAGCATCAGCTCAAACTGCACGTCGCTGATCGAGGCGCGGATGGTCTGGGTGCGATCGGAGAGAATCGTCATCTTCACCCCGTCCGGCAGCGCCGCCTGCAGCGCGGGGAGCTGCGCCTTGATGTTGTCCACCACCTGAATCACGTTCGCACCCGGCTGACGCTGCACGCTGATGACAATGGCGGGCTGATTGTTGGCCCACGCCGACTGGAAGCTGTTCTCCGCGCCCTGTTCGATATGGGCGATATCTTTCAGGCGCAGCGCCGCGCCGTTCTCATAGGTGAGGATCAGGTTGCCGTACTCTTCAGCGGTGCGCAGCTGATCGTTGGCATCGATGGTGACCGAATGATATTTCCCGTCAAAGCCGCCTTTGGAGCCATTGACGTTGCTGTTGCCAATCAGCGTATTCACCGCCTCCAGCGTCAGATGATGCGCCGCCAGCGCCTGCGGATTCATCTGCACCCGAATCGCGGGCTGATGTCCGCCCGCCAGCGTCACCATCCCGACGCCGGAAATCTGCGACAGCTTCAGCGCCACCCGGGTATTGACCAGATCCTGCACCTCTGTCAGCGGCAGCGTGCCGGAGCTGGCCGCCAGCGTCACCACCGCGCTGTCCGCCGGATTGACCTTTTTGTAGGTCGGCGGATTGGGCAGATCGTCGGGCAGCAGGTTATTCGCCGCATTGATCGCCGCCTGCACCTCCTGCTCGGCGACATCCAGCGACAGATCGAGGCTGAACTTCAGGGTGATGATCGACGAGCCGCTGGCGCTGGTGGAACTCATCTGGCTCAGCCCGGCCATCTGCCCTAACTGGCGCTCCAGCGGCGACGTGACTGACGACGCCATCACATCCGGGCTGGCTCCCGGATAGAGCGTCGTGACCTGAATGGTCGGATAGTCCACCTGCGGCAGCGCCGAGGTGGACAGAAATTTATAGGCAAAAATGCCGGAGATCAGCACGCCGACCATCAGCAGGATGGTGGCGACCGGACGCAGAATAAACAGGCGAGACGGGTTCATTTCGACACAGCACCGGCAGCAGGCGTCTCATCGGCCAGCGTGACTTTGCTGCCGCTGGTGAGGCGATCGATCCCTTCCGTGACCAGCCGATCGCCCGGTGCGACGCCGCTGAGGATCGCCTGCTGATCGTCGCCGAACGCGGGGCCGGGGGTGACTGCTTTGCGCGTGACGGTGTGATCCTGATTGATCACGAAGACAAAGCTGCCGTCGCTGCTCAACTGTAGCGCCTGGGCCGGGATTACCGTCGCGCCTTTCAGCACGCGGGTCTGTAGCCGCAGATTCACAAACTGGTTAGCAAACAGCGACTCATCCTGGTTGGCAAGCACCGCCTTCAGCGCCACGGTACCGGTGGCGGTGTCGATCTGGTTGCTGATGAACTTCACTTCGCCGCTGGCGAGCTGATGCTGGTTGTCCTGATCGAACAGCGTGGCGGGCAGGCTCTGGCCCTGATGCAGCACGCTGACCAGCGCCGGGATGTTGCTCTGTGGCACGCTAAAGGTAACGGCGGCGGGCTGCATCTGGGTGATGGTCACCAGGCCGGTACTGCTGGAGCTCTGGACCATGTTGCCGGGATCGACCTGACGCAGACCGACGCGCCCGCTGATCGGGGCGGTAATCCGGGCATAGTCAATGCTCAGCTTCGCACTGGCGATCTGCGCCTGATCGGCGGCGACCGCACCGCGATACTGTCCGACGGTGGCAATCTGGGTGTCCAGATCCTGACGCGCCAGCGCGTCCTGCGCCGCCAGTTTGCGGTAGCGCGCCAGCGTGAGTTCGGCGCTGTTCAGCAGCGCCTGGTTTTCACTGAGTTCGCCCTGATACTGATTCAGCGTCGCCTGATAGCTGCGCGGATCGATCTGCGCCAGCAGCTGCCCGGCGCTGACCTTCTGCCCTTCGGTGAAGAAAACCTGCTCCAGCTGGCCGTCAACGCGGCTGGTCACCGTCACGCTGGCGTTGGGGATCACCGTGCCGAGCGCATTCAGCCACACCGGCACATCCGCCGTGCTGGCAACCCCGCTGTGAACCAGCGTCGCCCCGCCGCCCATCATGCCGTGCGCGCCATGCCTGCCCGGCGGCATCCCCTCGCCCGGTGCATGACCCGCCGTCAGCAGACGCCAGACAACGCCAGCGACAATCGCAACCACCAGCAACAGGAGCAGCCATTTAAGCCCAAAGGAACGCGCGGGGCGAGAAAGGTGGGTCATCGTCAAACTCTTCAGATAAGCAGAAAAGGAAATCCCGGAACGTGCGGAATGCGGCAGTGAGAACCTGCAGAGACGCGCAAAAAAACGCCAGGCTTCACGTCGGCCATTATCGGTCAAAGGCGACACGCCTTTCTATTGGCAAACTGTCAGGGTTTCGTTAAGAACGATGATGATTTAACGGCGGTTGATACAGCAGGAAGGGCGGGAGCTGGCGAGCAGGCAAAAAAAACCCACGCATCTGCGTGGGTTGGTGTAATAACAGGGATCTCACTGCCGAAGCGGTGTTGTTTTCACACCCATCAATACCTCTGGGACTGCTATCCTCGCACTGATTGACCGCGCGGAGACAGCGGGAAAACGCAACCGAATTCGGGGAAGTGCAACGAGGTGTGAATATCTTTCACGCCTCGCTTACACTCTGATTTATCTAAGATTTATCTGAAGGATTCGCCGGCGGTTTGGTGTAGATAGCGTCCGGCGCGATATTCATGTGTTTGAGAACCGGTCCCATAATATTACCGAACACCGGTGCGGCGACCGATCCCCCGAAGTGATCGCCAGCCGTCGGATGGTTGATCATCACCACCAGCGCGACTTCAGGATGGCTGGCGGGCGCGAGCCCGGCGGTGTAGTTGACGTAGCCGCCATCATACTTGCCGCTGGTGCCCATTTTTTCCGCCGTACCGGTTTTGGTTGCCAGACGATAGCCCGGCACCGCGGCTTTCAGTCCGGTTCCGCCCGGCAGGACGTCACTTTCCAGCATATGCACCACCTCTTTCACCGTTTCCGGGTTGGCGACCTGCCGTCCCATAACCGGTGGCGTGACGCGGGTGATCGACAGCGGACGGTAAACGCCATAAGAGCCGAGCGTCGCGTATTCACGGGCAATCTGCAGCGGCGTAACGCGCAGACCATAGCCAAAGGAGAACGTCGCACGCTCGATATCGGCCCAGCGGGCGCGGTGCAGCGGGAAGTAGCCGACGCTTTCGCCGGTCAGCCCTAATCCGGTCGGTTTGCCCAGACCGAATGCCTGATAGGTGTTCACCAGCGCTTCGGCAGGCATCGCCAGCGCGAGGTGTGACACGCCGATGTCACTCGATTTTTGCAGAATGCCGGTCATGGTCAGGCGCGGCCAGTGGCCGACGTCGCGGATCAGGTGGCCGTTTACGCTGTAAGGCGTGGTGTCGATCACCGAGTCCGGACGCACCAGATGGCGCTCCAGCGCTTCCATCACCACTAACGGCTTAACGGTCGATCCCGGCTCATAGCTGTCGTTGATGGCCGAGTTACGCATCTGCGCCGGGGTAGCCCCTTCATAGTTGTTAGGGTTGAACGACGGATAGGAGGCCATCGCCAGAATTTCGCCGGTGTCGATTTTCACCAGCACGGCGGCACCCGAATCGGCCTTGTTGAGCAGCACGCCGTCGCGCAGTTTGCTGTAGAGCGTGTACTGATCATATTTGTCGATGCTGAGCTGCACCGTTGGCGGCTGAGTCGGCGGCTGATAGTTGATCATCGCGATGATATTGCCCGCCGCATCCTGACGATAAACTTCTTTGCCCGGCTCGCCCTGCAACACCTTATCAAAGCCTTTTTCCAGCCCGTTTAGCCCGACGTTATCCGCCCCGACGATGCCAATCAGCGGCGCAGAGGCTTCACTCATGGGATAGAAACGGCTGTCGTCATAGACTTCACTGATGCCCTTCAGCTTCAGCTCTTTAATATCCTTGGCGATGCCCAGTTCGACTTTGCGCCCCAGATAGAGGAAGCGACGTTTCGGGTTGGCCGTGATCTGCGCGGCCAGCTCTTCGGGGCGGGTGTTCAGCGCCGCCGCAAGATAGGCCCATTTGGCACTGGTAAAATCGGGGTTGCTCTCCAGCACGCGCTGCGGATCCGCAATCACGTCGCGCGATGGCACGCTGAGCGCCAGGGCTTCGCCGTTCCGATCCAGCAGGGTTCCGCGGCTGGTCGGCAGCGTGACAGTACGCAGCGAACGCTGATCCGCTTCGTGCTCCAGCATCGGCTGATTCAGGAACTGCAGGTCCGCTACGCGCGCCAGCAGCACCACCAGACAGGTCGTGACACCCAGGCAGATCAGCCGAAAACGAAAAGGGTTAAATGGCGCTTTTATCTGGTCTTTTCCCAGTAGTTTTTTAATCCGGGGCATGGCATTCCGCTGCGCAAAATAAAGAGAAAGGGGCTGGTGCCAGCAGTTATAAAGAAAGCGCTGGCTGTATAACAGGAAAACTGTGTATCAGTTCGTTATCGGCGGCCGATTTCTGGCAAAAAAAAACCTGCGCATCTGCGCAGGTTGGTGTAATCAAGAAAATCTATTGATGTTCACCCATCAATACCTCTGGGACCCTGAATGTAGCAAGAGGGATCGATCGGCTGCCATCTCTCAAACGCAACAGTTACCGGCAAAATGTAACCAGCCATGAGATCCTTACGCTATTGTGCAATCCTGATGTTTTTTGATTTCCACCAGGCAGCTCATGGCGTTTGGCCCCTGCGTCAGCGACGAGGTGCCGATGTCGAGCGTCAGCACGTTGGGGTTACCCGCGCGATCGTGCGGCTGCCACGCCTTGCCAAAGCCGGGATCAAACCAGGCGCCGGTGGCGATAATCACTACGCCCTGCGTCACGCCATCGGTGATCCGCACGCCCGCCAGCATCACGCCGCGTGCGTTGCTCACCTCTATCTCGTCGCCCTCCACCAGCCCGCGCGCGGCCGCATCCTGCGGATGCATGTAGAGCGTTTCGTGTCCGGCGGTTTTATTGCCCTGCACCGTTTCTGTCGCATCCAGCTGACTGTGTAACCGGTCGGAAGGCTGAATCGAGATCATGTGCAGCGGATAGTCGCGGCTGACCGGCGAACCAAGCCACTCCTGGGGTTCACGCCATTCCGGATGGCCGGCGAAATCGTCCAGCTGGTAGTCCGCAATGGTCTGGCTGAAGAGTTCGATTTTGCCGCTGGCGGTTTTAATCGGATTGGCCTGCGGATCGGCACGGAAATCATCCATAAACTGATAGGGTTTGCCCCCTTCGGGGATCTCCACAAAGCCGCGCTGCCAGAACTCCTCAAACGACGGGAAATCGATGCCTTTACGCTGATGCGCCGTCGCACACTGCTGATAAAGATGGGCGATCCACTGCATCTCGTTGCGCCCTTCGGTGAAGGTATCGCGGTAGCCGAGGCGCTCCGCCAGGTCAGCAAAAATATCGAAGTCGTTGCGCGCCTGATGCTGCGGTTTAATCGCCTGATGCATCGCCAGCACAAAGCGGTCACGGGAGGAGCCGCCGATGTCATTGCGCTCCAGCGTGGTGGTCGCGGGCAGTACGATGTCCGCCATCTGCGCGGCGGGTGTCCAGACGATATCCTGCACCACGACCGTATCGGGCCGCTGCCAGCCCTCCACCAGCCGGTTGAGCTGCTGATGATGATGGAAAGGATTGCCGCCCGCCCAGTGCACCATGTGAATGTCGGGATAGTGCAGGGTTTCGCCCTGAAAGCGGTAAGGCTGGCCGGGATTGAGCAGCATATCGCTGATCCGCGCCACCGGAATCGACAGCCCGGAAGGATTGGGGCCGGTGCTCATCATCGGAGCCGGCCCTTCCTGGCGCGGGTTGCCGACGCTGTTCATCGAACCGTGACCAAAAGAGAAACCTGCGCCCGGCAGGCCTGGCTGGCCGAGCATCGACGACAGCGCAATCATCATCCAGTAAGGCTGCTCGCCGCGATGGGCGCGCTGAACGGAATAGGAGCAGGTAATAAAGCTGCGCTTGCCGGTGAGCTGCTGCGCCAGCTGCACAATGCGATCGGCCGGGATGCCGGTGATACGGCTGGCCCAGCCGGCGGTTTTCGCCACGCCGTCGGTTTCGCCCAGCAGATAGGCGCGCAGCTGCGGCCAGCCGGTGCAGTGGCTGGCGAGAAACGCTTCGTCAACCGCGCCGCGCTGGGTGATCTCATGACCCAGCGCCAGCATCAGCGCCACGTCGGTGTTGGGGCGAATCGGAATCCACTCGGCGTTAACAAATTCCGGGCAGTCATCACGCATCGGGCTGATGTTGATCACCGGCGTGCCTTTGGCCGCCAGCTGCATCAGCGCCGGTTTCAGGCTGTGCTGCCCTGCGCCCCCCGAGGCGACCTGGGCGTTTTTCAGCGCCAGCCCACCAAAGGCGACAAAAATTTCGGCATGTTCCACCACCTGCGGCCATTCGGTGACGCGCCCGGTCAGCGGCATGTAGGTGCCAATCACATAGGGCAGGAAGAACTGCGCGGCGCCCCAGCTGTAGTTACCCTGCTGATCAACGCCGCCGCCGCCCTGAAAGTAGAAGCGACGAACCAGGGTGCGGGCATGGTTAACACGTCCGGCCGATGACCAGCCGTAGGAGCCGTTGAAAATGCCCGATGCGCCATAGCGCTCGCGAATGCGGCGATTCTCCTCCGCCACCAGATCCAGCGCGGTTTCCCAGTCGACGGCAACAAAATCTTCCCGGCCACGCAGCGTACGGTCGCTCTTTTCGCGTGACTTCAGCCACGAGCGCCGCACCATCGGCTGACGAATGCGTTTGTCGGAATAGACCAGTTCAGGAATGGTGTGGATCATCGGTGACGGATCGGCATCGGCGAAGAAAGGTTCGCAGCCAATCAGGCGATCGTTTTCAGTGACGGCGGTAAAGGCGCCCCAGTGCGCCAGATGTGGCACTTTGGTTTTCATCGTTGTTTTTCACGGTAGCCAGGTGGGAGATTGAGCATAGCATGGTGCGACGCCTCAGCAGAAGACGTGCAGCAGTGACCGTTTTTACCCCTTTTTGCGACGACGCTGGCATTCTGTCGGGTTGATGTGTCCGCCCTTTTCCGTAACACTGATGCGATGTGTAAACGTTTTCCCCAAAGCAGGTCAACGCATGGCTACCATAAAGGATGTTGCGCGACTGGCGGGCGTTTCTGTCGCCACAGTCTCACGTGTAATCAATAATTCTCCCAAAGCCAGCGACAGCTCCCGACAGGCCGTAGGCCAGGCGATGGAGCAGCTTCAGTATCACCCGAATGCCAACGCACGCGCGCTGGCGCAGCAATCGACCGAAACGCTCGGCCTGATTGTTGGTGACGTCTCCGATCCCTTTTTCGGCGCGATGGTGAAAGCCGTGGATGAAGTGGCCGGCGACACCGGTAACTTTTTGCTGATTGGTAACGGTTACCATAATGAGCAAAAAGAGCGGCAGGCGATTGAACAGCTGATGCGTCACCGCTGCGCGGCGCTGGTGGTTCACGCCAAGAAAATTCCCGATGCAGAGCTGGAAGTGCTGATGAAGCAGGTGCCCGGAATGGTACTGCTGAACCGGCTGATAAAAGGCTTTGAAAAGCGCTGTATTGCACTCGACGATCGCTACGGCGCCTGGCTGGCGACCCGTCACCTGATCCAGCTCGGCCACCAGAATATCGCCTTTATCTGCTCGACCCACACGATCTCCGATGCCGAAGATCGTCTGCAGGGTTACTACGATGCGCTGAAAGAGCACGGCCTGCCGTGCAGCGACCGGCTGGTCACCTGGGGCGAACCGGATGAAGTGGGCGGTGAGCAGGCGATGACGGAACTGCTGGGACGCGGCAAGAATTTCACCGCCGTCGCCTGCTACAACGACTCCATGGCGGCAGGCGCGCTGGCGGTGCTGAGCGATAACGGCGTCCGCGTGCCGGAAGAGATGTCGCTGATCGGCTTCGATGATGTGCTGGTGTCGCGCTATGTGCGACCGCGCCTCACCACCGTCCGCTATCCGATTGTCACCATGGCACAGCAGGCGGCCCAGCTGGCCCTGGCGCTGGCCAACGATCTGCCGCTGCCGGAAGTGACCCACATGTTCAGCCCGACGCTGGTGCGCCGCCATTCGGTCAGCGGCCCGGCCTGACGCGACGGTGGCCGGTTCAGCCGGCCACCGCACTTACTGAAAGGCGTGCAGCAGCGTCTCCAGCGGCCTGACCAGCGCGATCACCGTTTCATCCTGCACCTCTGCGGCGGCATCCAGTGTCGCATGCATCTCCGCCACTTCACTGGCACCAAACGCCTGATTACGGACGTAAGCATTCACCAGCGCGAGGCCCATGGTGCTCAGCACGTCGATCTGCTGCACGCTGTGTGCCAGCGGCTTCAGCGTCGCGCTGCCGTTGACGATCGGCATTACCGCCGTCGTGTTGGCCTGCCAGCGCTGCAGCGGCGCGCGAACCGCCGAGGCGGCGGCCGGATTATTACGGTTAGCGATCAATACCGCGACCTGCTGCTCCAGCTGACGCACCGCCTCACTCTCTGCGGGCAGCACATCCGCCAGCCGGTTCAACGGCTCCTGATAGGTGTAATGGCCCGCCTGAAACTTCAGATGCTGACGCGTGTAGTACTGCGCCGGTTCCAGTACTTCGGCCAGCACCCGCAGCGGGGCGATATCGTGCCCGCCGGCCAGCCGTATCATCTGCTGCTCCGTCTGGGCATGTTGCAGCGTTCCCACGGACACCGTGCTCCAGCGATCCATCGCCGCCAGCCGTGAATACATCGAATCCATGTTTGTGACGTTTTCTGCCGACCATAACCGCTCGGCCACCACAAAAGCGCGCGGCCACAGTTTAGTATCGATAATCTGGCTATTGATGTTTTCCGCCCACAGCGCCGCCTCGCCACCCAGCAGATTTTCCCGCACCTGTTCTGGCGTGGGCAGCGCGGGTGCGATGCCCGCAGGCGGCTGCATCAGACGCTGACCGCTGGCGGGATAACGCACGTTGCCTACCCACACATAGCCTTTTAGGGACTGCTGTTGCAGCGTGACCACCGGCTGGAACGGCCCCATCCAGCTGTCCACCGTGAACTGCACCTGCTGCGTCGAGAGCCAGTTGATGTCGCTGATCATCCGCCGGGCTTTGCCGTCGAAGTCGATAAAACCGCGCCAGCCCGGTTCGCCCTGAATCAGCGTAAAGCTGCCCTTCACCGGGCTGCCTTTCAGCCGTGGCATCGTGAATGACCAGCTCTGCGCCTGGTCGCCGGGCCGCAAACGGTCCTGACCGTTCAGCCCACGCGGCGTGACCTCGTTGCGATAGTGATAGCTGGCAGGCTGGGGTTGATCGAGGTAGAAACCGGTGGAGAGGATGCCGCGATAATTTTCTTTTGCCAGCGCACTCAGCGCATCCTGGCCCTGCCACGACTGGATCAGAATGCTGCGCGGCAGATCGGGATGAGCGATTTCATCCCAGCCCACCATCTGACGCTGATGAGCTTCGAGGATCTTCTCCACCCGCTGATTGAAATACGCCTGAAGTGCATGTGCGTCTTTCAGATCGTGCTCGCGCATAAACTGCTGAATCGCGGGTGAGTTGTTCCACTGTGTGGGATCGACCTCATCGCCGCCGATGTGCAGCCAGGGATCGGGGAAGATCGCCGCCATCTCTCCCACCAGCGTATCGATCACCTGATAAACCTGTTCGTTGCTGGGATCGAGCAGCGGTTTAAAGACACCCCAGCCGCGTTCCATCTGATAGGGGCCTGCTGCGCTCATCAGTTCCGGCATCGCCACCGCCAGGGCGGAAGCATGGCCCGGCATATCCAGCTCGGGCACCACCCGCATCCCGCGATCGGTGGCATATTTCACGATCTCCCGCATCTGCTGCTGGCTGTAGTAGTTACCATCGCTGGCTTTCTGCTGCAGCTGGGGATAGTGGCTGGAGGCGAAGCGCCAGCCCTGATCGTCGGTGAGATGCCAGTGAAAGACGTTCATTCGCGCGGCGGCGATGCCGTCGATCTGCCGTTTAAGCGTCTCCACCGGCATGAAGTGGCGCGCCGTGTCGATCAGCACGCCGCGCCACGGAAAGCGCGGATGATCGTGGATGGAGACGTAAGGGATCGTGGTGCCCTGGGCGCCGTTCTGGATCAGCTGCAGCAGCGTTTCCATGCCGCGCATCGCGCCAAAACGGCTGGGTGCGGTTAACAGCACGCCATCGCCATTGACCTGCAACTGATAGCGCTCATCACTGTCGGGCAGCGGCAGCGGGTCCACCGCCTTCGCAATCACGATGCGGATAGTCGGTGCGGCCACCGGCTGGGGTGCAGGCAACAGCGGCCAGCCGGTCTGGTTGCTGATGCGCTCCAGCCAGCGTGCTTCGGCTCCCGCCAGATGATCGCCTGAGATTTGCAGCGTCAGCTGCGGTGTCAGGGTGAGCGCGCCGCCACTGACGGGCTGCTCCACCTGTTGCGGCCAGGGCATCAGCGGCAGCGGGCTGGCCTGGGCGAGCGGACAGAGGGCCGAAAGCAGGAGCAGAGAACGGGGTAACCACATTGTCGGGCATCCTTGTGACGTCAACGTTTAACAGGGCAGAACTTTGATTAAAGTTGCTGCACACCGATCCGCCAGTAAATCCCGCAGAAACCTGAACCCGAACCCGATTTTTTACATTCGCCGGTATTTTCTGCCGGGTTGATGCTTCCTTGTTTCAGGTCAAATCAGCGCGTAATAATTCGCAGCAATCACTACATGTAGGGCATAGAATCCTTCCAACCCCTATATGTAGTCTATGGAGAGAGAAATGGCGACGGTGGTAATCAAGCGTGATGGATGCCGGACAGGCTTTGATGCGCAGCGTATCGAGCAGGCCATAGCGGCGGCGGCCCGGGCAGCAGAGGTGAACGACGTGGCCTGGTGCGCGCAGGTCGCTGAACGCGTGGCCTTGCGGCTGGCCGATCGTCCGGAGGTGGATATCCGTGAGATTCAGTGTGCGGTAGAAGAGACGCTGATGACGGGTCCTTATCCACAGCTGGCCCGCGCCTACATTGAGTACCGCCACGATCGCGATGTCGCCCGGGATCGTCAGAGCCAGTTACATCACGCCATTCGCGGTCTGGTCGATCAGACCAACGCGGCGCTGCTGAATGAGAATGCTAACAAAGACAGCAAAGTGATCCCGACGCAGCGCGATCTGCTGGCCGGGATCGTGGCGAAGCACTACGCACAGCAGCAGATCCTGCCGCGCGATGTGGTGCTGGCGCACGAGCGCGGCGAGATCCACTATCACGATCTCGACTACTCGCCCTTCTTCCCGATGTTCAACTGCATGCTGATCGATCTGAAGGGCATGCTGACCAACGGCTTCAAAATGGGCAATGCTGAGATCGAACCGCCTAAATCGATCGCCACCGCCACCGCCGTCACGGCGCAGATCATCGCCCAGGTCGCCAGCCACATTTATGGCGGCACCACCATTAACCGCATTGATGAAGTGCTGGCCCCGTTTGTTGAGCAGAGCTATGCCCGGCACCTGGCAATTGCTGAGCAGTGGCAGATCCCGCAGTCAGAACAGTATGCACGCCAGCGGACGGAGAAAGAGAGCTACGACGCGTTTCAGTCGCTGGAGTATGAGGTGAACACCCTGCACACCGCCAACGGCCAGACGCCGTTTGTCACCTTTGGTTTCGGACTGGGAACAGACTGGGCGGCGCGGCTGATTCAGCAGTCGATTCTGCGCAACCGACTGGCCGGGCTGGGCAAAAATCGCAAAACAGCGGTGTTCCCTAAACTGGTGTTCAGCATTCGCGAGGGCGTTAACCGCCGGGCGGGCGACGTTAACTACGACATCAAGCAACTGGCGCTGGAGTGTGCCAGTAAGCGGATGTATCCCGACATCCTCAATTACGATCAGGTGGTGAAAGTCACCGGATCGTTTAAAACCCCGATGGGCTGCCGCAGCTTCCTGGGCGTTTATAAAGAGAACGGCGAGCAGATTCATGAGGGCCGCAACAATATCGGCGTGATCAGCCTGAACCTGCCGCGCATCGCGCTGGAAGCGGGTGGCGATGAGGCGCGTTTCTGGACGCTGCTCGATACGCGCCTGCTGCTGGCTAAACGGGCGCTGATGACGCGGGTGGCGCGGCTGGAGAAAACCAAAGCGCGCGTCGCGCCCATCCTCTACATGGAAGGCGCCTGCGGCGTCCGGCTGAACGCGGATGATGAAGTCGGTCCGATTTTCCGTAATGGCCGCGCATCGCTGTCGCTGGGCTATATCGGCCTGCACGAAACGCTGAATGCCCTCAGCGGCGGTCATCAGCACCCTTACGATGACGCGGCACTGCGCGCCAAAGGCGTGGAGATTATCGCTTACCTGCGTGATGCCACCGAGCGCTGGAAAGAGGAAACCCGCTACGGCTTCAGCCTTTACAGCACGCCAAGCGAGAATCTGTGCGACCGCTTCTGTCGTCTTGATGCGGCGCAGTTTGGCCTGGTGCCGGGCGTCACCGACAAGGGCTATTACACCAACAGCTTCCATCTCGACGTCGAGAAGAAGGTGAATCCCTACGACAAAATCGACTTTGAAGCGCCCTATCCGCCGCTGGCGAATGGTGGATTCATCTGTTACGGCGAATACCCGAATGTGCAGCACAATCTCAAAGCGCTGGAGGATGTCTGGGATTACAGCTACGACCGCGTGCCCTATTACGGCACCAACACGCCGATTGATGAGTGCTACGAGTGCGGCTTCAACGGTGAATTCACCTGTACCAGCCGGGGCTTCACCTGCCCGAACTGCGGCAATCACGATCCGGCGCGCGTCTCCGTCACCCGACGGGTCTGTGGCTATCTGGGCAGCCCGGATGCGCGACCATTTAACGCCGGCAAGCAACAGGAAGTGCAGCGTCGGGTGAAACATCTGGCAGAAGGACCGCTGGGATGATGCATATCCATCGCTACTATGATGTGGATATCGTTAATGGTCCCGGCACCCGCTGCACGCTGTTTGTTGCCGGTTGCGAACATCAGTGCCGCGGCTGCTACAACCAAAGCACCTGGCGGCTCGATTCCGGCGTGCCCTTTACGCTTGAGATGGAGGAGCAACTGCTGGCGGATTTGCAGGATACGCGTATTCCGCGCCAGGGATTGTCGCTGAGCGGTGGCGATCCGCTGCATCCACATAACGTGCCGCACATCCGTCGTCTGGTGAAACGGGTGCGGCAGACGTGTCCCGATAAAGATATCTGGCTGTGGACCGGTTACCGGATGCAGGAGCTGAATGCGGCCCAGCGCGCGGTGCTGATCTATCTCGACGTGCTGATCGATGGCCGTTTTGTTGAAGAGGAGAAGGATGCCACGCTGCAATGGCGCGGCAGCCGTAATCAGATTATCTGGCCGTTACGCTGAGTGACGCGGGATGTCGCCCGACTCAATGATATTGACGCTCTCACCTCCCTGAGTGAAAGCCTGCTCATGCAGGCAGCGTGCCACGTCGCGCGCCTGCACCGCACGCCAGTTGCCCGGCAGCAGCGAGAACAGCGGCCCCGCCAGGCTTTCACCGCTGCGCTTTTGCGCACGATCGCCTAATAGCAGTGAAGGCCGCACCAGCGTCAGGCGCGGCCAGCCCTGATGGCGCAGCGCATTCTCCATTTCGCCTTTAACGCGATTGTACAGAAACGGTGAGTGGCGATTCGCGCCGTGCGCGCTGACCACCAGCATCTGTTTCGCGCCCAGGCGTAACCCGCAGAGTCCGCTGTCCACCACCAGGGTGTAATCGACGTGGATGAAAGCCTGTTTGCTGCCCGCCTGCTTACGCGTGGTGCCCAGACAGCAGAACACCGTATCCAGCGAGCTTTCCAGCGGCCCCAGCACATCGGTGAGATCGGCTTCTACCGGATTCACCACTTTGCGCATCACAGGCAGGGGCCGCCGGGTGGGCGCGATAATCTCATCGACCCGCGGATCCTCAATCAGTAAGCGCAGCAGATGCGACCCGACTAAGCCGGTGGCACCGGTCAGTAATACGCGATTCATCTCAGATTCGTCCTTATTTCACTGCTTATAGCTTAAAAGATAGCTGATCTTAGCGGGCTGGCTTGCGTTCTCACTCTCAGCGACCAGGCTTACAGCGTTATCCGGATAGCGCGTCTCGCGCTCCACTCGTTTTAAGGAGGAAAAAAAATGAGCAAGAAAGTTGCGGTTTTGATTACCGATGAATTTGAAGACTCAGAATTTACCTCACCTGCGGAAGTTTACAAACGCGCTGGTTTTGAGGTGGTTACCATCGAAAAACAGGCCGGTAATGTCGTAAAAGGTAAGAAAGGCGAAGCGGAAGTGACCATCGATCGCAGTATCGATGACGTCAGCCCGGCGGAATTTGACGCCCTGCTGCTGCCAGGCGGTCATTCACCTGACTCTCTGCGCGGCGACGATCGTTTCGTTGCCTTTACCAAAGAGTTTGTCGCCAGCGGCAAACCGATCTTTGCTATCTGCCACGGGCCACAGCTGCTGATTAGCGCTAACGGCGTGCGCGGTCGCAAGATGACCACCGTGAAAGCCGTTGCCATTGACCTGATCAATGCCGGTGCTGACTTCCATGATAAGGAAGTGGTGGTAGACGGCGATAAGCTGGTCACCAGCCGCACCCCGGCCGATTTACCGGCCTTTAATCGTGAATCCCTGCGGATCCTCGAAGCGCTGTAAACCCGCTACGCCCTTTTCAGCTGAAAGGGGCGTTTTTATTCCTCCCGCAACCAGGCAATTTTCTTGCCAAACCCCAGCGCATTATCCGTCATCTTTACCTCATCCAGCACAATCTCCCACAGCGGTGCCGACACTTTGCGTGAGACCGGAAAACGTTTCTGGTAAGCGGCTCTGGCGATCTGCTCTGTTGCCTCTTCCAGCCTTTTAATCCGGCCACGATACTGCACGCCTTTAATCAACAGTACGCTTCTGGGCTGGCCATTGACGGTGCCCGCAACCTGCGGATTCTTCATGATTAGCTCACCGTGGCGGGTCTCAGGTTCGGTCATAATCCAGAAGACCATGCGCGTCTCATCAAAGACGTAGTAGCAGTTCGCACACCACAGTTGATCGTCGGCGGAACAGCAGAGTGAAAGCACATGCTGCTTTCTGAGGTAGCGAACCAGATGGGCGTGATCGGACAAGATAAACTCCTGGCGGTGCACCGGAGCGTGAAGCGCGCTACACTGCCCGGCACCTTTTTTTGGGAAATGATTGCGATGAGTCAGCAGTGGCAACTCTACATCGTCCGGACGGCGAAAGGGAGCCTGTACACCGGCATCACCACCGATGTGGTGCGTCGGGTCGCTCAGCACCAGAGCGGACGCGGTGCCCGGTCGCTGCGCGGTAAAGGTCCGCTGGACCTGGTGTTTCACTGTGAAGCGGGCGATCGTGCCAGCGCCTCCAGACTGGAGTATCAGGTTAAACAACTGACCCGCCAGCAGAAATTACTGCTGGTGGCAGGTCAGCCGATCAGTCTTGAGAGCTGGCTGGGTATTACGGCTGGCGATTAAAGGGTTCGGCGAAGTCGATCTGCCCTTCCGCGCCATCATAAGCATTATCCGCCAGACGATAGACCTGGAACGTTGCCTCTGTTCCCGGCCAGCGGCTGCGCAGGCCGTAGCGTGCCGCCGGTTCAAAACCAAAACGGTTGAACAGCGCCGGATCGCCCAGCACCACGACCGCGCTGTAGCCAAATTCATTCAGCGTATCCAGCCCCTCATAAATCAGCTTGCTGGCCAGACCCTGACCGCGCAGCGTCTCATCGACAGCCAGCGGTGCCAGAGCCACCCAGCCGCGATCTTCACCCTGAACGCTGACCGGACTGAATGCCGCATAACCCAGCACCTGTCCTTCCTCATCAGTGGCGACCACGCCTAGCGTCAGCAGGCCATCTTCACGCAGCGCCTGAGTCAGTTCCGCCTCGGCGGAAGTACTGAAGCAGCGTCTGAGCAGCGCGTCGATGCCCGCAGCATCAACACCAATTTCGCTACGGATCAACATGCGGCACCCGCGCGTGCCTGTGTGGCTTTCGCGTCCTGTTTCATGCCAGCGTCGACAAATGCCGCCATCTGTTCAATTGCCGTGCGTAACGCGGTGGGCATAGCCTCGGGTTCAATAGCATCCATTACGTTCTTCACCTCAAGTCCCAGTTCTGTGTCACCTTCAATCACCAGACGGCGTTGAAAGAACAGCATGTCGGGATCTGCTTTACGTGCTGCCACCAGCAACAGATCATTGGCATTGCCCCGAAACCAGACATCCGCTTCGGACTGTTGCAATACCGCCAGTCGGCCGTCCTGCAGCGTGGTGATCCATTGCAGATTGAGATCGGCAATCTCGATACCCAGCAGGCGACCGTCCAGAAAGTCTAACTCACCTTCAGCCAAAGCATGGCGAAATTGCCAGTTTAAGAGTTGTTGCAGAAGCAACTTTTTGACCGGGAATGGGGTAAGCGCTGCGGGTAACCCTAAGATTTTAGGACCGTTTTTCACACAATGGGCATGTATCCGCTCTAACACTTTCATCACTCCCTTCAGTAAATTTTACGTATATTGCCATATCCTTTTCGGCGCGCCTCCTCTGAGATCAATAAAAACCGCTGCCGTGAAAGGAAAAAAAGCGCCGCCAGGGCGGATGAACTGGAATTTCACTGCCCCAAATCAACATGCTCGCCGGACCAGATGCCTAGACTCGACGCCCATCGCATGTTGAGAGGAAGACCTATGGAACTGCTCTGCCCGGCAGGAAACTTACCCGCAGTGCGCACCGCCGTAGAGAATGGCGCGGATGCGGTCTATGTGGGGCTGAAAGATGACACCAATGCCCGGCACTTTGCCGGCCTGAACTTCACCGATAAAAAGCTGGCTGAAGCGGCGCGCTATCTGCATCAGCATCGCCGCAAACTGCATGTGGCGATCAACACGTTTGCCCATCCGGATGGCATGGGACGCTGGCAGCGGGCGATTGATGTGGCGGCGCAAAACGGGGCCGACGCGCTGATCCTGGCCGATATTGCCACCCTGGAGTATGCCGCGAAGCACTATCCCCAGGTTGAGCGTCATCTCTCCGTCCAGGCGTCGGCGACTAACCTGGAAGCGATTCGCTTTTACCATCGCCACTTCAATCTGCAGCGGGTCGTGCTGCCGCGCGTGCTGTCGATTCATCAGGTTAAACAGCTGGCGCGCAGCACGCCGGTGCCGCTGGAGGTGTTCGCCTTTGGCAGCCTGTGCATTATGGCGGAAGGCCGCTGCTATCTCTCTTCCTGGCTGACCGGCGAATCGCCTAACAGTGCAGGTGCCTGCTCCCCGGCGAAGTTTGTGCGCTGGCAGCAGACGCCGCAGGGCATGGAGTCACGTCTTAATGAAGTGCTGATTGATCGCTACGCGCCCGATGAAAGCGCGGGTTACCCGACACTCTGCAAAGGACGGTATGAAGTCAACAATCAGCGTTATCACGTGCTGGAAGAGCCCACCAGCCTGAACACGCTGGAACTGCTGCCGGAGTTGCTGCGGGCAGGCATCGCCTCGGTGAAAATCGAAGGCCGCCAGCGCAGCCCGGCCTATGTCGCTGATGTGGCGCGCGTCTGGCGTCAGGCCATCGATCGCTGCAAAGCGCAGCCGGAACAGTTTGACGTCGCGCCGCAATGGATGCAGACGCTGGGCGATCTCTCCGAAGGCACGCAAACCACGCTGGGTGCTTATCACCGTGAATGGCAATAAGGAGTCATGATGCAATATGCCCTTGGGCCGGTGCTCTGGTACTGGCCAACCGAGACGCTGGAAGATTTCTATCAGCAGGCCGCCCGCAGTAGCGCGGATATTATCTACCTCGGTGAAGCGGTGTGCAGTAAACGCCGCGCCACGCCCTATGCCCGCTGGATGGATCTGGCGCGCGACGTTGCGGCCAGCGGCAAACAGGTGGTGCTGAGTACGCTGGCGCTGCTGCAGTCACCCTCTGAGCTGAAAGAGCTGCAGCGTTACGTTGAGAACGGCGAGTTCCTGATAGAAGCCAATGATATTGGCACGGTCAACATGGCCGCTGAACGTCATTTGCCCTTTGTCGCCGGTCCAATGCTGAATGTTTATAACGCCGACACGCTGCAGCTGCTGGTCAGAGAGGGCATGACACGCTGGTGTATGCCGGTGGAGATGTCGCGTGACTGGCTGCTGCAACTGCTGGCGCAGTGCGAAACGCGGGGTATCCGGCAGAAGTTCGAGGTGGAGGTGCTGGGCTACGGTCATCTGCCGCTGGCGCTCTCGGCGCGCTGTTTCACCGCCCGCTCGGAAAACCGCGCCAAAGATGACTGCGAAACCTGCTGCATCAGCTATCCGACAGGCCGTCGCGTCAACTCCCAGGAGGGGCAGCAGGTGTTCGTCCTGAATGGCATTCAGACCATGAGCGGCTACTGTTATAACCTCGGTAACGATCTGGCGGGCATGCACGATCAGGTCGATTGCGTCCGGCTCTCTCCGCAGAATGTGACAACGCTGGCAGAGATCGACCGGTTCCGGGCGAATGAAAACGGCCAGGCACCGTTAATGGTCGCGAAAGGCAGCGATTGTAACGGTTACTGGCGCAAACTGGCGGGTATGACGCTGACATCCTGAGTAAAAGCACATACCGGCTATATTCCGGCACAGGTTAGCAGTTTTAATATCAGGAATGATGCGTAATACTTAATGGCGCAGGCCTTCATTTAATGCCTGCGCCATACAACGGGAGTAGTCATGTCTGATAAAAAACCTCTTCGCCTGTCCGTACTGGATCTTGCGCCGATTCCACAGGGTGCGACCGCACGGGATGCGTTCCACAATTCACTGGCGCTGGCGCGTCAGGCTGAAAAACTGGGCTTCGAACGCTACTGGCTGGCTGAACATCACAACATGACAGGGATTGCCAGCGCCGCGACGTCGGTGCTGATTGGCTATCTGGCGGCAAATACTGAGACCCTGAAGCTGGGCTCCGGCGGCATTATGCTGCCTAACCATGCGCCGCTGGTGATCGGTGAACAGTTTGGCACGCTGGCCTCTCTCTATCCTGGCCGTATCGACCTGGGCTTAGGCCGCGCGCCAGGCTCTGACCAGCGCACCATGATGGCGCTGCGCCGTCATCAGGCCAACATGCACATCGACACGTTCCCGGAGGATGTGGCTGAACTGATTCACTGGTTCGATGCGGACCCGGATGCGCAGCTGCCCGTGCAGCCGGTGCCTGGTCTGGGCCTGAAAATCCCGGTCTGGCTACTCGGCTCCAGTCTTTACAGCGCACAGCTGTCAGCAAAACTGGGCCTGCCGTTTGCGTTTGCCTCCCATTTTGCGCCTGACCAGCTGTTCCAGGCCCTGCACGTTTACCGTGAGAACTTCCAGCCCTCGGCGCGTCTTGAGAAGCCTTATGCCATGGTCTGTATCAACGTGGTCGCCGCCGACAATGAGCGTGATGCGCGCTTCCTGTTTACCTCGCAGCAGCAGCAGTTTATTAACCTGCGCCGTGGCAAACCCGGTCCGTTACCGGCCCCGGTTGAAAATATGGATAACCTCTGGTCGCCGTCAGAGCAGTATGGCGTGCAGCAGGCACTCAGCATGTCGCTGGTCGGCGATACCGACAAGGTGCGTCATGGGCTGGCCTCACTGATGCGTGAAACCCAGGCGGATGAGATTATGGTCAATGGCCAGATTTTTGACCGCGATGCACGCCTGCACTCCTTTGCCATTGCGATGGAAGCGGCCAGTAGCCTGTAATCAGTTCTGCGGTGGGCGGATACTATCCGGGCTCACCGCCAGCTGACGGCTATCCCTGGCCGGAGATTGCCCATACAGGCGGCGATACTCCCGGCTGAACTGTGATGCGCTCTGATATCCCACCCGATAGCCTGCCGTTCCGGCATCCAGCTTTTCCACCATCATCAGACGTCGTGCCTCATTCAGCCGCAGTTGCTTCTGGTATTGCATCGGCGTCATGGCCGTGACGGCTTTGAAGTGGTGATGCAGTGAAGAGATGCTCATGCCGACACTGCTGGCGAGCTGATCGATCTTCAGCGGCTGATGAAAGTTTTCCCGCAGCCAGCGGGCAGCCTGCGCTACCCGGTTTCCCGGCCGCTCAGATAGCGCCATGTTCAGGATGCGCGAGCCTTCCGGCCCGGTCAGCAGCCGGTAGAAAATCTCCTGCTCGATGAGTGGAGCCAGAGCCTCGATATCTTCCGGGTGGTCAAGCAGCCGTACCAATCGAACGACCGCATCCATCAGCAACGATGAGACCTTGTGCACGGTGACGCCGCGTTCATTAGGGGCTATCGCCAGCGGCAGTGCCGGAGGAAACTGTTCCAGGTAGCGCCTCAGCCGCGATTCATTGATGGCAATGCCCACGCCCAGATTCGGCTTTTCCGGCGTGGCGGCGGTAACACAGGCGCGCACCGGCATATCCAGCGTTACCAGCAGCAGGTCACCCGGCCCATAGTGTAGCACCTCATCACCGATATGCAGTGCCTTACCACCCTGCGCCACCAGCGCAAAACTGGCCCATTGAGCAAAGTGCATCGGCTCAGTCGGGGCGGAAACCCGGCCAAAAAACAGGCAATCTATGGCACTGGCATGCCGGCCATCCTCCGGAGCATGACGGGCAATTAACTCTGCCAGCGCCTGCAGTTTGTCACTCTCTGTCACTCTGTTCTCCCCCTCCCGCTCTCTGTGCTGATATTACCTGACGCCAGACGGAATACCGGTGCCGTTACGGCACTTTTGCAGGATTGTGCAAAAAGCTTGCAGGATTGCGCTACCCGCTTTTCGGTGCCAGCGCGCATAGTCTTTCGACGCAATCATTACGGCGGAGAATGACATAATGAAAGCACTACAGAATAAAATCGCACTGGTGACCGGCGCGTCAAAAGGCATTGGCGCGGCGATTGCCATCGCGTTTGCCGCAGCTGGCGCGCGCGTTGTGGTCAATTATCGTCAGGATGAAGTCGGGGCGGCTGACGTGGTCAGCGATATTGTCACCCTGGGCAGTGAAGCCGTCGCAGTTCAGGCAGATATCTCTCGCCTGCGGGATGTGGAACGGCTCTTTGCCACCACCGCAGAGTGTTTCGGCGCACCGGACATTGTGGTGAACAATGCAGGCAGCTTTCATCACGGCGAGTTTGAGGCGCTGACGCAGGAGGAGATGCAGCAGCAGATTAACGTTAATCTGCTCGGCACGCTGATGGTCTGTCAGCAGGCGATTCGCCACTTTCCCGCGCATGGCGGCAGCATTATTAATCTCAGTGCCCTGAACAGTAAGAACAGCACGCCGGGTTCCGTACTCTGGGCGGCAACGAAAGGCGCGGTGGATACCCTGACTCAGGGACTGGCGCGCGAACTGGGCGCCAGGAATATCCGGGTTAACGCCCTGGCACCCGGAATGATCCTGACCGAGGGATTACTGGCTGCGAAAAAGATGAGCCCGCAGCTCAAAGCGCAACTGCTGGCGGCGACACCGCTCGGGCGTTTTGGTCTGCCGGAGGATGTGGCGCAGGTTGCGCTGTTTCTGGCCTCTGAGGAGTCCGCTTATGTCAGCGGCGAGCGCGTCATGATCAGCGGCGGTGCCTGACAGTGACTAGTCCTGGCATAGGTTGACACGTTATGCCGCTAAAACGCCTGATGCACTGCATCAGGCGTTTTGTATTTCAGCGACAGGTGCGGACGCTGACCGTTGTAGATTTTTACCGACTCCGCCACCATTCTTCCTGCCTGAACGATGTCTGCCGGGCGGGTTATCAGCAGCTCGTTTTTCAGTATTCCGTTAACCCTCTCCGCCAGCGCGTTCTGGTAGCAGTCATAACCATCCGTCATTGAGCAGATGAGGCCGTGCTTTTCATGCACCGACTGGTACTGCGCTGAGCAGTACTGTATTCCCCTGTCGGAGTGATGGATAAGCGGCGTCCTGCTGCGTCTGTTTCTCAGGGCCATCTGCAGCGCCTTTACCACGTGCTCTGTATGGAGACTTTCATGCACATGATAACCCACTATTTTTCGTGAGAACGCGTCGGTCACCAGGCTCACGTAGGCCGTGCCGGTCCTGACCGGAAGCCAGGTAATGTCCGCCACCCACACCTCCTCAGGGCCGGAGATAACGGCCTGCTCCGGACCGGCTTTCAGCAGGTTCGGATGCTTATAAAAACGATGATGGCTGTGGGTTGTTTTATGATAAGCCCTGGCCGGGCGTACCAGCAGGCCGGCGTCCCTCAGGACGGTAAACAGGCGGTCACGCCCGATATGCAGTGCAGGGTCATCACGACAGCTGAGGATATGGTGCAGCTTGCGCGTGCCCAGACGCGGCTGCTGCATCCTGAGGTTTTTCACCTCCTCCGTAATGCGGCAGGCCTGCTCTGCCTTACGCTGCCCGCGCTGACAGCCCTGATACCATACCTGACGGCTTATCTTTAAAAACCGGCAGACCCTGACGACGGTCAGTCCGGGTGTTTCTGTCTGCGCGATAAGGAAGCTAACTGCTTTTTTGTCAGCGTGGCGCCGAACTCAGTGTTCATGACCTTCACGACGGCTTCAAAGAACTGCGCCTTAACTTCGGACTCAGCCAGTTGCTGCTCAAGCTCTCTGATGCGCTGTTCGGGTGTAAGGGGAAGGGATTTTGTCATGAGTCCTCCACGGGCGCTGCGCGGTGCCGGAGACTGCCAGTCCAGCCGGCCATATTTACGCAGCCAGTTCAGAACGGTGGAGCACCCCTGAATACCGTAGCGCTCCTGAGCCTGACGATATGTCATTTCGCCTTTTTCAACCTGCTCAACGACGGCCAGTTTAAAGGACAAAGAGTAGTCGCGTTGTGTACGTTTAACATACTGTTTCATCACATTCTCCTGAAAACATCGGGAAAATGTGTCAACGCTATTCAGGACGGGTCACAGGCATAAAAAAAGGGAAGCCAGTGGCTTCCCTTTTTGTTACGACGTTAAGTCGTTATGCATCACGACGACGTGGAGAGGCGGTAGCGCCTTCTTCACGACGTGGACCACGGCTGCCTTCACGGTTGAAAGTACGTCCACCGCCTTCACGACCACCTTCACGGCGTTCAGAAGAGAAGCGACGACCACCTTCACGGTTGGCTGCACCTGGACCACCAGCACCTGGACCGCTGCGACGCTCACCGCCAGCACCGGCCGGACGACGATCACCACGGCCTTCGTTTGGCTGTGCATCACCCAGCAGCTGCATATTCATCGGTTTGTTCAGAATACGCGTACGGGTGAAGTGCTGCAGCACATCGCCTGGCATGCCTTTCGGCAGCTCGATGGTTGAATGCGTACCGAACAGCTTGATGTTACCGATGTAACGGCTGCTGATGTCGCCTTCGTTAGCGATAGCGCCAACGATGTGACGAACTTCAACACCATCATCGCGGCCTACTTCAATGCGGTACAGCTGCATTTCGCCAACGTCACGACGTTCGCGACGTGGACGATCGCCATCACGGCTTTCACGGTTTTCGCGGTTTTCACGCGGAGCACGAGAATCGCCACGCGCTTCACGGCTGTCACGACGGCCATCACGCTCGTCACGATCGCGGTATTCGCGACGTGCAGGACGTGGTGCTTCTGGTGGCAGAATCAGAGGACGTTCGCCCTGTGCCATCTTCAGCAGTGCGGCTGCCAGCGTTTCCAGATCCATTTCGTCTTCTGGCTGCATTTTAGCCAGCAGAGCACGATACTGATCCAGATCGCTGCTTTCCAGCTGCTGCTGAACTTTAGCAGCAAACTTCGCCAGACGACGCTCACCCAGCAGTTCTGCGTTAGGCAGTTCTACTTCAGGAATAGTCAGCTTCATTGTACGTTCGATGTTGCGCAGCAGACGACGCTCGCGGTTCTCAACGAACAGCAGCGCGCGACCAGCACGACCAGCACGACCGGTACGGCCGATACGGTGAACGTAAGATTCAGCATCCATCGGGATGTCGTAGTTCACCACCAGGCTGATACGCTCAACGTCCAGGCCACGGGCCGCAACGTCGGTTGCAATCAGGATGTCGAGACGACCATCTTTCAGGCGCTCCAGCGTCTGCTCACGCAGTGCCTGGTTCATATCACCGTTCAGCGCGGCGCTGTTATAGCCACTACGCTCCAGCGCTTCAGCCACTTCCAGCGTTGCGTTTTTAGTACGCACGAAGATGATGGCAGCATCAAAGTCTTCAGATTCCAGGAAGCGAACCAGTGCATCTGTTTTACGACCGTAAGCGGTCCAGTAGCTCTGGCTGATGTCAGGGCGCGTCGTCATGCTTGACTGGATACGCACTTCCTGTGGATCTTTCATGAAACGTTTGGTGATACGACGAATCGCTTCCGGCATGGTTGCAGAGAACAGCGCAGTCTGATGACCGGCTGGGATCTGAGCCATGATGGTTTCAACGTCTTCGATGAAGCCCATACGCAGCATTTCATCAGCTTCATCCAGCACCAGGCCGCGCAGGTTAGACAGTTCTAACGTGCCGCGTTTCAGGTGGTCAAGCAGACGACCAGGGGTACCCACAACAACCTGTGGTCCCTGACGCAGTGCACGCAGCTGCACGTCATAACGCTGGCCGCCGTAAAGGGCAACCACGTTCAGGCCGCGCATATGCTTAGCGAATTCAGTAATTGCTTCAGCAACCTGTACCGCCAGTTCGCGGGTTGGTGCCAGCACCAGGATCTGAGGTGCTTTAACAGTTGGGTCAATGTTGTTTAACAGCGGCAGAGAGAAAGCCGCAGTTTTACCACTCCCGGTCTGCGCCATGCCTAACACGTCACGGCCCGCCAGCAGGTGAGGAATACACTCAGCCTGGATTGGGGATGGCTTTACGTAGCCCATGCCATTCAGTGATTCAAGGATGTCGGCGTTCAGGCCAAGGTCAGCAAAAGTGGTTTGGATATCAGTCATGTAGTACACGTGCCTCTTAGATTGCGGCGGCCAGTCTACATAACTCGTCGTGAAAACTTTCAGTCATTTTCATCAAAAA